>Ga0160420_100016_pt1 | contig 122297 bp, 107 predicted proteins | sample CelAP2metagpilot_FD_108197 | JGI IMG/M metagenome (GOLD analysis project Ga0160420, IMG submission 108197) | Phycosphere-associated microbial communities from algal ponds in Kailua-Kona, Hawaii, USA - Cellana AP2-5-5 metagenome pilot | ecosystem: Engineered > Artificial ecosystem > Aquaculture...
GCGCTGTTTTTGCCCCTCCCGGAGTTGTGGAAAAAAACCGTGCGGGGGAAGGGGGGGGTTGGTGCCGTGGGGGGGGGGGGGCGGGGGGGGGGGCGGGGGGGGGGGGGGGGGGGGAGGGGGGGGGGGGGGTGAGAAATGGGGATGGAGCAGGGTCAGGGTGGAATGAATGAGACGAGAAATCGCACACACACACACAACTCATGACACAAATACACGCGAAGACACACACACACACACCCCTATCATTCCCTCCTCTCTTTCTCAAAAGCTAAACGAGGGACTGTTAAATCATGTAGTGAATAAATAGAAATATAGAAAAGGAGAATGAAATAAAACGACCAAATGTCTGTCGCCCCGTATATGAATCGACGTAGCGCATTTACAACACGCCCTCAAGACGCGTCAGTGCTGCGGACTGTCTGCGGGGCTGCCGGTGCCAACCAACACTATAGAATAAAATAAAACAGTGTCAGTCAAACACACGTCGTCTTTCTAGCAGGTCTTTCCCGGCCCCACGGGGTGATAGCCGAATAAATCGAGCGACCACCGCGTGGCCTCACAAATCAAGACCCGCTTTTATCATGCATCCTTCCGTCCCTCCCTCCCATTCCATCCCTTTCCTCCCTCCCGCCTACCTGCGTCGCATCCTTCTCCAAATGCTTTGGATCCGACAGCTCCGCGGGAACCGGCACGGTCCTCTTGCCATTATGTGCGAACAACTGCAAGGTAAACGGACGGAAATAGTCAGGCGGTGCCGGCTGCTGCTGTCCGGCTCCATCGCGAACCAGCTCCTCCATCGGGTGCTGCGCTTCCGTGTTGTGCAAGGCCTGTCTGGCCGCCTCCGCTTCTTCCTTCGACGCGTATACCAACCAGGCGGACCGCGTGCTACAATAGGTGTTTTTCGCGGGGTCCGACAGGAGGAAGCGGAGGAAAGGTCCCCCTCTCTCCCGCAGTAACGCCTCGAGCGGCGCACGGGGGACGGCGGAAGAAAACGGTCGTAGGAAAAGAGTGGACTCGGCGTGGCCCTCGAAGCTCTTGGCGTTCAATCCTCCCACGACAGACCCTGCTTCTCCTACCCCGCCTCCTGCTGCTGCGGCGGCGGCCGTCTCTGTCACGTCTTCTCCTTCTTCCGCAGCGCAATTCACACCCGATACCTCTTTCCCTCCCTCCTCGTTCTCCTTCTTTTCCCCGCTCGTCCCGGACACTGTGGAGAGAACGGGAGGGACCGAGGCCGAGGCCGAAGCCGCGCTTTTGGCATATCTTTTAATCAGGGCGTGGTATTCGAGCTCGGTGGTGGGATCCAACGAGGCCGACACCACGAAAAGGTCGGGTTGCTGCAGTAGTTGCCGCTACCGACAGACGCGAAACAAATGAAGGAGGAGAGGAAGGAGGGAAAGAAAAGGGGGGAAGGGGGGGGATAGGAGGGGACGGGGAAGAGGGGATGAAAAACGCGGTCTCAAGCGTAAATATCCTTCCAACTGCATCCGGGCGATCTCCAAACCCCTTTGACCAGCTTATCTCTCCCTTCATCCTTCCCTCCCAACGCTGAAGCAAAGACCAACATGACTTCTTACCGCAAATCGTCCAGCCTCTTGCTTGGCCCATTCCCGCTTCGCCTGCACACTTTTCTCGAGCCGCGCACTGGGAAGGTAGCGGTCGGCAAACCATTCCTCTCCCTTCTTTTCTTCAAATACCATTTTGGAGTAGTCCTGTTATTGAAAAGAGGGAAGAAGGGAGGGACAAAGGGAGGGACGGAGGGAGAGACGGAGGAAGGGACGAAGGGAGGCGTGGGAGAAACGTTCTCCATTTCAAGTGACACCAACACACTCCCTCTCTCCCTCTCTATTTCCATTTCCTTACCTCGATGTACTTGAACTTGTACTCCGCGTATCGCTGCATGGACTCTTCCGCGCTCGGTTCATCCGTCTGCTCCAACATGAACTTTTGGAAGGTTGGGATCGGAGGCATTCCTGCCGCACTCGTCGGGGGCAAAGCAATGCCCCCCCCCCTATGGAGGGGATGCTGCGGGTATCCCTGCTGAAGATACATGTGTGGTGGCACCTGCTGCTGTGGCTGCTGTGGCTGCTGTTGCTCCTGATAGGGGAGGGGGGCGCCGTAAGGGGGAGGAAGGCCAGGAGGGTAATTGAAGCCAGGGGGGGGGGCACCGGGGTATGGTCCCGGCGGGAGGGGGGGCATGCCGGGTTGTTGCCCATTGTAGCGCATATCTCCTCCTGGGGGGGGATAGTACCCTCCCCCTGCACCACCAGGAGCAGCAGCAGGGGGAAGGCCTCCTCGATGGTCGTAGGGCATGGGCGGCACTAGACCAAGATGAGTGGGAGGGGGCAAGGCCATGGGAGGAGGGAGGTGACGCGGACCCTGCTGCTCCCACCCGCCTGGACCACCACCTCCTCCCCACTCACCCTCTCGCCCAGGGCCATAGCGTCGATCGTAATCTTGCCGGGAGGAAGGAGGAGGGCCTCCGCCTCCTCGAGACCCAAACCCTCCTCCTCGACCACCGCCCCGGCCTCCTTCTCCCCTGTCTCCCCTCCGCCCACCACCACCGCTATCACGATCCCGACCATTCCTCCCTCCAAATGCGCCCCTCATGCTCCCCACCGACAGCCCGCCGCGCCTGCTGCTCCCGCTGCTTTCTCTACCACCGCCTCGCCCACCTTCCCCTCCATCCCTTCCGCTTCCAAAGCCACTGTTGCTGCCGACACGCCCTCCTCTTACTCCTCCGCCCGTTCCTCCGGCGCCATGAGAAGGAGCGGACCCTCCAGCAGTAGTCCTTTTATCCTCCCCTGCAGCGTTGCTGCTACCCTCCTCCATTGGTAAGGCATCTTCCGCCTCAACGTCCGCCCCCCCTTGAACACCACTTTCTTCACCCCATCCTGCACCTGTTTCTTCGTCCAACCACCCTCCAGTGGCCCACTGATCCTCCTCGCCTCCGCCATCGTCATCCGCCCCATCACCGCCATTCTCCCCTCCTTCCCGCTGAACCTCGGACCCTTCCTGTTCCTGCTCCCCTGAGGGAGAAGTAGCAGTCTGTTGCTCCTCTGTTGCTACCGCTTTGGCGCCATTGTCCTGTGCGGGGTTATGATTGGGGAAGGGAGAGGGATGGTTGCGAGTGGTCCATGATGATGATGATGATGAAGGGGGATGTTACCGGGCAGCAGAAATGCCAAGACAGGCCGCATCCACCCTTGGTAAACACCTTCCTTATGCCTACACAAATGCTCAGATATATGTACCTGTGTGTCCATCCCTTGCTATGGTGTGCGTGGACCCTGCAGTGGTCGAAGGGCTTTCTTCTGCAAGCCCGGGGGTTGAGGGAGCGAGGAACAGTCGGGGCGGCTGGTCAATGTCCAAAACGTGCCCTATTGCGCATGTGCGGGGTAACATAAGTGTAAATACTATAATTGAGTGGATGGGAATTGTTTTGGAAGCTGGCAAAGGTGGTCAATTCGGAAACACAAGGCAAGATGTGGTTGGCTGGTCCTCGACTCGAGCTCCTCATCATCACGCTCCTTCGCGGAAGCGTAGCCCTTTACTCGAATGCACCACTCTGTGTGTTATCCATGGTTTGTCCTCGGCACCACTATAATGTTACACTTCTCACGTGTCATTTGCCCAACACTACCACATCTCATGTCTATAGACTGCTGCGTCGTACTTTGGATAATCGAAATGGCTGCGCAGGACCCATTTTTCGCAGCCCGAGAGTAAGTGACTGGCATGAGGGTTGGTTGAGAGGTTGTCTTCGTCCGGTTTGCATGAAACATCATATGCAGGCAATAACTGGCACAAGCAATAGTGTGCGGGAGGCTGGCTGGGATTTCGGCGCTCCTGTAGTCGCCCTGCTTTTTTACATATCAGAACACGGGGGAGGGAGGGAGGGAGGCCCATTTACTCGGCACCCTTGCCGTGGCACCGTCGACGTATAAGACCAGAGGAAAGAATGAGGGTGGCTGGTGATATCATTTTCGTTCCGCTCTTAAGCGGTCGGAGGAAGTGTATCGCGGAGGAAGCAGAGAGAGGGGCGTCCTTGCTCATTCCCGTCTGATTTACTTACTCGACGTCACTCACACATCAACAGGGAGTTGCGAGGCAAAGCAGACTACATCCAAGCCCGGCATGAAAAGCTATTACGGCTCTTGAAGACCACAAATACTGCCAGCGACCCAGGATTTAAGGAGCTGTACGCCTGTACGTAGGGCGAGCTAGCTACCGGAGAGAGGGCTCGGGCGGTGGGAGGGTAGCCTGGACCTATCCACTCCTTCTCTCGTGCACAAACTAAGCTATGAATGCAGGGATTGAAAGAAAAACGGTATTTTTCATTTGTTGCTATTGGTTTTCCTACAAGCACGAACTCAACACGGTCATGCATCCTCTCATTCTTGTAGGCTTGTACCGGGACGTGGAGGCGGCAGATAGGCAGTGCAACGAGTTGGAGAAGGTCGTGGCCTTGGTAGAGAACCACCGCCAGCGCTTCCGACATATTGACAATGTGAGTGAGTGAGGATAAAGGGCAAGATATAGCTTGGATACAGGGAAGCGAGCAAGAGGTGCCAAGGGCGAGATCTTTACGAATGAAGAAACATGGCTAGCTTTTCCTCATGTCCTCCTTCCACACGGACACACATACACCTACAGAACGAGTTAGCGGAGCGCCGGGCTTTCGTGACGCGGACGAAGCAGTCCCTGGTGAAAGTCTGGAACAACTTGAAGAGCGACCACGTCAAGGGCAAGATGAGCAACGACGAGAGGGACGTAAGTGTCTTGTGAGAGTCGGTGGGGCTGGAGGGAAAGGAGAAATATTGGGAAACCGAATTTGATCCATCAACGATACCGAGCTGTGTGTGAAGAAAGACCAACGCTCCTCATATATTTAATCTCTCGCTCCCAAATCTCTCCTTTCCTCTTTTATATCTTCTGCATACAGTTCCAACGCAGCCGCCCATACGATGGCAGCGCGATGGGCCACCCAATGGCGGCCGGCAGGGGAGGAGTTGGAGGAGGGGCTAACGGGGCGTTTATTGACGAGCAGCGCTCTAGGCAACATGTAAGAGCTCGGAGGGGTAGGAGGGGATTGGGGCAGGAGAGAGGGATGGGGAGAGTGGTGCCAGGGGGATGAAGTCGCTGAGCCAATGGCGAGTTCAACGACAAACATCGTGCCAGACAACGTGTGAAGGAAAGATGGGGGGGTCCCTCAAGGAGGGGGAGAAGAGGGAAGGAGGGGGGAACCTAAGGAGGGGGAGAAGAGGGGAAGAGACGATAACAGACGGGAAGGCCCTGCTCGCCTGGAGGAGCATGCGTCTTATTCTCTTTCCCTTTCACACGTCCCAGCTGATGCTGCAGGAGCAAGACCAAGGGTTGGAAGAGCTAGGCACGGCAGTGGACCGAGTGGGGCGGATGGCTGATGCCATGAATCAGGAGTTGAATGCGCAGAATCGGATGTTAGGGGATTTAGAGGTGGAGGTGGAGAATACGAACGAGCAGATGAATTTTGTCATGGGCAGGCTGAGTAAGCTGTTGAAGACGAAAGGTAAGTTCGAACTTGGCAAGACTGGGGGTGGGGTCGGGGGGGAGGTTTTGGGGATGAGTTTTAAGATGACACATTTTATCGATTCTAATTGCATTTTTATTTTTATTTTTTAATTTCCTCGCATGCACACACACACACACACAGACAAGTACCAGCTGTGGCTCATCATCTTTTTGACGGTGGTACTGATTGTCCTCATCATCCTCACGATATACGTTTAAAGCAAAATTGGAGCAGCCACCACATAGGCTACTCAATTGTGTCGTCATCTGCGTCTATTCCGTGGGCTCTCAGTGTGTGGGTGGGTTGCCGCCTTCTGGGAGGCGGGACGGAGGGCGCATGGAGGGGCGGGTGTTTAAACGATCGAATGCGTGTATGTGTGCAGGTGTCTTTATATGTACAGACGGGGACCAAAGAAAAAAAAGAGATATTCTCGCACACTAAAACAAAGCAAAGCTGATATATTAGAGTAAGTGATAGAAGGAGAAGACGAAGAAGAAGAAGAAGAAGAGGAAGGTGAAGGAAGATGAAGGAAAAGAAGCAACACCAATTAATGTTCTAAGTGAGAGGGCAAGCGATCAACCCAAATGCCTCTCGTTCCTTCTTTCTTCTTTTACCATTTGTCTTTGTATATTCACAGACAGCTACAAACAGATAGAAATAGACCACTCATAGACTTGACACTTTTTCCAGTTTTCACGTACAAACCGAATCTCCTCTTCTCTCTCTCTCTCTCTCTCTCTCTCTATCTATCTATCTATCTACCTATCTATCTATCTATTTACCTCACATATTACACCACCCACAGCGCAATTCCTCTATTCCCCTTCCCCCCTTCTTTTCTTCCCTCCCTCTTCACCCTCCCCCTGACTGCAAGGGCTTGAGTCCTGACCCCAATTCAATAGCCCGCCCCACATTCAGTACAGTGGCATCCTCCCATCGTCTTCCAACCACTTGCACGCCAATCGGCAAACCCCCATTCCTCTTCTTGCCCGCCCTTCCGGAGGACGACGAAGCGGGGGAAGAAACCCCAGCATTAACGCTCAAGGCCGGGTGGCCGGTTAGATCAAACGCCGCAGTGTTCTGGAGTGCGGCCCAGGCATGCGTGATGCCCTAAAAAAGGAGCACGGGAGAGACGCAAGAAGATAAGGGATGATGAGTGCAAGGACTTCAATTCAGGGAGAAAGGGAAAGGAAGAGAGGGGAAAGGACGGATTTTAAAAAAGGAGCACGTGAGAGACGCAAGAAGATAAGGGATGATGAGTGCAAGGACTTCAATTCAGGGAGAAAGGGAAAGGAAGAGAGGGGAAAGGACGGATTTAACCCTCGTGGGGTCCTTCCAGCCGGTGGCATGAGCTTGGGCTTGGTGGGCGGGCATGGGATGAGAAAGGGAAGGAGGGAGGGAGGGAGGGAGGGAGGGGTGTAGCAGACGAACCTCGGCGGGCGTCATTCCAGCCTTGGGTAAACGTTGGGGCTTGATGGGTAAGGTGGGGAGGAGGAGCACATCAACCCTTTGCTGCACCAGGACGTCATCGTAGGCCTGCCTGAGCGCCGGGAGTAGATTCTGACACTTTTGATAGTACTGATTCCCATAGGTCTCCCTCACGTACTCCCCAAACAAGACGTAATATTTATTCGTACAACTCAATTCAGCTGCCTGAAGCCGGAAGCCCCGGAAGTAAGCCTGTGTGAGTGAAACGGGGTAAAAGCCCTTGAACCCCCTCTCCCCCTCCATACGTGTCGCATGCCCCCCCTCCAAGCACAACGGCAGCCACAAAGCAGCACTATCGCGATGCATCGGGATCGAAATCTCCTCCACCACCGCACCCGCTTTTATCAACCCCTTCGCCGCTGCCCACGTCGCCTCCTTCACATCCTCCTCGCAGTTCTCCAATCCCTCCCTAAGCACCCCCACCCTCACACCAGAAACCTCTCCCGTGGCCAACACTGAATACCGCGGCAACGACAAAGAGGCTAGAGTGGGTGGCTGTCGAGCGTCCCTGCCCATCGGGTCAAGACCGGCAGTAGCCTCAAGGAGGAGGGCTGTGTCTTGGACGGTCCTCGCCATAGGCCCGACGTGGTCGAGGGTGAACTCGTGGGAGGCAATACCAGTGTAAGGCACCAGGCCAAAGGTGGGTTTGAGACCCACACAGCCACACCAAGAGGCAGGTACCCGGATGGAACCCCCTTGGTCGGTGCCGAGGGCGAGATCGACGATGTCGCCTCCTACCTGTGGTGTGGTGTAGATGAGAAGTAGAGAAGGAGGAAATGTGAGGAGAATTTTTGGAAGGATGAAAGCTCTGTCGGTCAGAGGACTGTGATGCGGCAACTCGCACCATAACATACAATCAAGCACGTCCAGCTGCTGTCCTTTGTCCTAACGTACCAAAGCTCCACAGCCTGAGCTGGACCCACCGGCCGCATACTCTTCATTCCAAGGGTTCCGTACGGGTGCTAGAGCTGTCGCAAAGGAGCTAGCAGAACAACACAAGTCCTCCGCAACGGCCTTTCCCTTGATAATCCCGCCTGCCTCCAGGACCCGCGTCACAACTGTGGCTTCAAACTCTGGCGTGTAGCCTTCTAGAATACGCGAGCCATTCATCATCGGCACGCCCGCCACGGCGATCGTGTCCTTAATTGCGACCGTCTTTCCCTCTAGTAAAAGCTGCTTCTCATCTTCCTTGCTTGTCCGGCCGCGGATGTCAGTCTCCATGTACCAGGCATTACAAAAATTTTCCTCAGGACTTGGGCGGCTCCCACCCGGTATACGGGGGAACTGGGCCAGGGGTGCGAAGGTAGAGCTGTTGCGGCTGTTGGCTAGTTCATCGACGCGTTGGTAAGCCTCTACTGCGTGCTTCATGCACCCTCGAAGGCCCTCCACCTCGTCATCATTCAGCTCCAAACCCCAATCCTCATTGATTCCTTGTAAGCGATCAAGACTGGGCAGCCGCACTGCAGGTGTCTTGTACGCTGCCCGGGCTGGGTTCTTGACCTTGGACGACGAAGGGGGCTTGGAAGAGGACGACGAGACGAAGCACAGGTTGCTGGACGGCATATGTGACGAGGACAAAGGGCTTAGTAGCGAGGTGATTGAATTTGGGTCCTGGGATCTCAGTTTGTAAAATGACTCCGTCACCGCCTTCGTTGGACGCAAGCGCAGTACGTGCAGCATCGCGAGTGCAGGGTGGGGAGGTTTTCTTGGAAGCGACGAGCTTAAGATTACAAGGCCAGACGGTCCTCTCACCACCAAAATGACACCACGATGCCGACGTAGAAAATGTATATAAAGTATCCTGCTTGTTGGCGCGTCCCTATGGTGGATTTGGGGGTTTCAGACTGGGATAATTTGACTTTGCAGAAGAATGCCTCAACGGCAAGAAAGCAGGTCCGACCCTCGAGAGTCGAGAGGCTCAGCGATCTGGGTTGCTCCTGATGAGCCAGTTGCACGGCAAGCACATCTTCTGCTGCTGCCAAAATTGTCCTATTTTGACATCCATGAGAACCAACACGCGCACAATCATCATATTTTTCACGCAGGCGCTTTTCCCTTCGTGTAGGTAGGGCAAGAAGGGAGACGTCCATCTCAAGCGGCCTGCAACTCGCCACGAGACAAAAACACGCGCATCTCTTTAATCTCAAGCGGGCACAGCCTACAGATGCTATCCAAACGCCAGCTTACGGGAGGCGTAGCGCTAGCACTATTCAGCGCGTATCCGGCACACTCCTTCTGTTACTCCCGTTTCAGTTTGCCAGTTGTGGATAGAACGACTCTCTCCTCCGCCTCCCCCTCCTCCTCCATTTCCTCCTCCTCCCCTTTCTCTGGCAGATCGCTACCAAGCAGTCGCGGCGGCAACGCACGCACGTTTCGAGGTAAGGGAATCTACTGAATGGGCTATTAGGGTTGCACGGCAGGTGTAAGGAAAGGAGCTGCTTCAACCCTCGCGTCCGTCTTCCTCACACCCACTGAATCGCCTCTCCCTCTCTCACAGAGCCTCTACGTGTCTCGATGCCCTTTCACATAAGGTTTAGTACCGGTGTAGCCATGCCACCGGGCGACTCTCCCTCTTCCTCTTCCTCCTCATCCCGGTCATCATCCACCGCTTCCCTCTACTCAGCCCCCACCTCCTCCTCTTCCCCCTCCTCTTTCCCCGCCTTGCCCAGCCGAGGATGGAGAATAGAATGGTTTAAGGGCCTCGGGGAGGACATTGCCAATCGTAGGCCGCTCTATAAATCGGATTGGACCGATGGAATGAAAGTAAAGACGATTCCGACCATCCTCTTTTTATACTTTGCCTGTTTGGCTCCTGCGGTTGCATTTGGAGGGATCAGCTATGGGTTGACACAGGGGGCTATGGGCGTCATTGAGTTCTTGCTGTCTTGTGGGGTGTCGGGCATGTTGTATGCAATTTTTTCGGGGCAGCCAATGACCTTCATCGGCCCCACGGGACTGACATTGTGTTTTATGGCTGCGCTCTTCAATTTTTGCAATTCTTTTGGGTTGGCGTTCATGCCCATGTACACCTGGGTAGGGATCTGGACGAGCCTGATGCTTGTGACGCTGTCATCCGCGAATGCCTGTTTGTTGACCAAGCACTGTACGCGCTTTACGGACGAGGTGTTCAACGCGCTCTTGGCGCTGAATTTTACCTACGAAGCTCTCAAAAATATCGTCGTCCGCTTCTTCTCCACCGGTACCGACAAAACCCAACCCTTCCTCGCCCTCAACATGGCCTTGGCAACATTTGCCCTGTCCCAACGCCTGGTCTCGTACCGTTCTTCGATCCTCTTCACGCGTCGCATCCGAGGCTTCTTGTCGGATTTCGGCCCCGCCCTCACCATCATCATCATGACGTTGCTCGGCTCCCTACCCATGGTCCGTGGCCTGGGCATCGAATATTTGAAAGCCCCGAAACGGTTCCAGTTCGGTAACGGGCGGCGTTTATTCGTCCCTTTGTGGGATTTACCGGTCTGGGCGCGTGGATTGGCGTTGGTACCGGCGGCGGCCTTGACAGTGTTGTTCTTTTTAGATCACAATATTAGTGTGCGGGTGGTAAATTCACCCGACAACAAGATGAAGAAAAGCCCGGCGTATCACCTGGATTTGTTTGTGCTAGGGAGCATTGTGTTTTTGTGCTCGATTGTGGGGTTGCCGTGGATGTGTGCGGCGACGATTCAGAGCCTGAATCATGTGAGGAGTGTCACTGAGTATGAACCTGTCGGAGTAGGAGAAGGAGGAAAGGGGGGGGGAACAGCAGCAGTAGTTGTAAGCGGAAGCGGAGGAGGTGAAGGAGATATAAAACAGGAAGAGGAAGAGACGGCGACTGTGATGGAGACGCGGTTGACGGGCTTGGGGATCCACGCCCTGGTGTTGTCGAGCATTGGCCTTTTGCCTCTATTGAGACGTATCCCGATTCCCGTGATCAGTGGCATCTTTCTTTATCTTGGCCGGACGGTCATGACGGGCAATACGTTCTTACAACGGGTCAAGGGCGCGTTTTTTGACAAGAGTATGCTACCCGAAGACTCGCCCTTCAAACGGTTGGGGAGGACGACTGTGAACAAGTTTACGGCGATTCAGGTGGGCTGCTTGGCGGTGTTGTGGACCTTGAAGAGTAATCCGGCAACCGGGATGTTTTTCCCGAGCGTGATTGGGATGTTGATTCTGACGAGGATCTTGGTGATCCCGCGGTTGTTTTCCAAGGAGGAGATTTCGGTGTTGGATGTGGATTAGGGAGAGACGGAAAATGGGGCGGCGGAGGGAGAAAATTCAACAGAATTTCGTGTATCGGGGAGGTCTAGCAAGACTGGGCTCAGACAAATGAAAACACAAAGCAAAGAACGAAAACAATAGGTATTTGGGGGCATGAAGCTCGTTACAATGCCGTCGCTGGACTGGGGGGTGAAGGAACGGCTGGGAAGGGATCGAACCCATATCCCATGCGCCCCCCCCGCCCCCCCCCCATTTTGGTCCCTTCACTCATTGTAATACACAAACTTCCAACGGATACAGCAGCGAAAGAGGAGAGCTACAGATAATGGTAGGAAAGTACCACTTGACTATTGAGTTGCCAGTCTGCCATTTGTTTCTTTCTTTGGTGTTTGCTTTGTATTCGGTCTGTGTGGGATACAGGAAACGGAGCCTTGCTCGCTTCCCTCTCACCTACCACCGCCTCAAAAATAAAACGTCTCCAACTCCAAGAAAGAACAACAAGTGCAGAGCAAACGGTGTGCTGGTGTCTGACCATCCCATGTCTTGTTCTCTTACTCCTGGGCCACCCTTCCTTTCTCGCTTATGCTATATGTTGATTCTGTCCGATCCTATCGCACTTTGTGGCTTAGTTGTACTGGTGAAGAATGGGAAGGGAGGGAGAAAGGATAGCAAAGAGGGAGGAACGAAGGAAGGAAGATGGTGAGATGAGGTGGCGTTATTCGCGTATTGGCCAAAAAAAGATCGTAAGCTCTCGGCATCGCGCCCGTCTACATTGAGACCGTTGACTATGAATTATTGGCGGTACACTGACAGATCCAATAGGCATAAAATCCTCTCCTCCTCTTCCCTCTGGTGGATCACCCCAGCATCATCCCCCTTCCTTCTTCCTCCTCCATCGGCAGCGTCCCTACCTTGATGAATCCGATGTCCCCAGCCTTCTCCTTAAAGCACTGCCGGCACATGTTCAAGTCATACTTGCGAATCATACCGTGGCCGTTGCCTGTTGTTTCAAGTCAAAGAGAGATTAAGGTGGAGGGATGAGCGATGTGTCAATCTATCCAATTCCCGAACCGGCATCTCTTATTGCTTGTGCGGCGGCATAGCTCACGGGCATGACCCACAGTCCCCTGCCGCTATCCCCGGCAGATCCACGCGCGCTTGTACCCTTCACCAATGTTCCTTAGGCTTCCTGACCCTTAGAAAGCCAAGACGCACAGGCCCCTCGCTTTGACGGCCCGCGCGTATATGTCCTTACATTGTACGGCGCGAGCCTCCCTCCCAGCGGTGCCTTCCACTCGCCATCGCGAGTGATTTCTAAAGGTACTGATGTACCTCCTGTACGCACTTGACCACCATGCTGAACGTACAAACGCCCCCCTCCCCATTTCTCCTGTTATTCGCTGCTTTCCCATCCACCACCATTCCTCCTCCTTCCTCTTCCTCCCTCCACAGTACTTACCGCAAACTCGGCACAAGCGGCCGCCCTTGCCATACTTCTTAGGATGGGCGTTTTGAAGAGCCTTGTGTCCCATGGCGAACTGTAGGACAGGGTTGGTGTGGGGTGCATGCGATAAGTGCTGGTGAAGAAGGCCATGAAGAAGAGGGGAAGATGATGATGCTGCCAAGAGCGCCAGAGCCTCACAAGCCATTAGGCTTGGCGGCTCAGTCATCAGCAGGTATTTTATTCCTTTATTACCCTGAAAGTATTAGACTGGATGGGATGGGATCTGCCAACACGATAAGGTGACGCGGGAAACCAAATGGAGACCACGCCTCCTCACCACCACAAACCGTCGGGAGGCTCCAACGGCTCCCGGGCATTCGCATGCCTGTCCTAGCGCTCTTGAGAATGGGCCAAAGACTCACATGCGTCGGCTCGTTTGCTCTCTCACTCTCTCTCCTTTCACATTAGCGAGGTGGGCAAGCAAAGGACACCTTCGACGGACGTGTCTCTTGTCTGGTTGTATACGCAGCTGCCAGTCTTCTCCCGGTCCTCGCATCTCCTTCACATCAAGTCTCTTCATGGGGTGGTGAAAGATAAAATATCTTCACACATTCATGTTTTCAAGTTTGAGTACCTGACCACCATACTTTTCTGTCTACGCAAATAGGCTGTCAGGACACGGGGCCAGACATGGGTAACTGTGCACGGGGCCCCCCGAAGCAAACAAAGCAGGTAAATACCGTGTATCAACCTGCCGAAGTAAACCAATGTGGAGTATAGTTTACCCAGAATCATGGATGGACGGATGCATATCTCAAGGTCATGCCGCCATTCGGCCGCGGAGTATTGTGCCAGTCAATCTTTGGCCACCAGTGTGACTTTTAATGACTTTCAGTTGCGCCGCGGGCAATTTTTAGGGGTTACTGCCCCGTACCGTACATCAAAGCGCAGTCTGGAGTGTTTATGTCAGGACAACTAAGCTCCGCTCATTTGCTCTTCGCCAGTGCCAATCGTCTCAAATAGTGCGACAGTGATCTTGTGTATACGGTTGTAATGTCTTGGTTGCCCTACGGGACCGTGTCCCCTCCTTTCCTCAAGCGATGTACCTCTACAAATAAGGGCGGACAGACTGTACACCTCATTACTCACACACTAACTGCGTCGTTTACATGGCTCCAAAAAAAGACACCGGTTGTCAAAACAGGAGAGTACGTCAAAGCTTTTCCGAAGCCGATACTGGTCTCAACGGATTCCAGCCCCACGTCAAATGGCGTGCTTTGGAAGGTCTTCACCGAGCTCGACACCCAGGACGAGGCCGACATGATTGCGTTGGCAGGCTTCTTTCAGGTGTTATCTGGTATGTGGTTTTCTTTAATGTCCATATACAACAGTAGACGTACTCAATTGCGAGCATTTCACCCACAACAGAGAGTACCCTTGTCAAGGCAGTAGATATGGGGAGCGACGTGAGTGAGGCCACTTCTGATGATGTCGGGCGCGGGGGTCAGGGTCAGCATGAGTTGCTTGAGCACCATATCGATCCCAGGGTAAGACATTAATGGCATGGAGATTACCTTTTTTCTTAACACGTGTGTAAAAGCTTTTGAGCTCAAGATCGAACATATACTCTAATCCACAGGAGAAGATCACACTAAAAATCGCGCTGGATATTATTGATTGCTTCCGTCGCGGCGGCAAGGTAGGTGCTCCCTAATTCTAAACCTATTCCTGTTCCTACTACCTTGCACATTCAACATGATGTCTCAAGTCATTTATACCATTTACTTCAAAGCTTCAAACCTTGACAGTTCACAAAGTCCTCAGGGATACTTACTTTATGCTGAAGCAGTTTCCCAACATCCGACATGCCAACACGACTGGGGCGGACCAAAAAGTCACGGTAAGGTCCAGACTTTGTACAGTGTATCCTTTTTCAAACACTTTGCACACCACTCCCATTTCATCCATTGACCATGAAGCGTGCGTAAATATTGTCACCTTAGCTGGTTTCTCCTAACGATATCCTTACCATTAAACAACTAGGTTGTCGGCGATTTACACGGCCAATTGACTGACTTGCTGTATATCATTGACGCTGTTGGACCGCCTTCTGACACCAACAAGATCATATTCAATGGAGATTTTGTGGATAGAGGCCCCGCGTCCTTGCAAGTGACTTTGATTCTCTTTGCCCTACAGCTTGCCGCCCCGGAGCACATCTTCTTGAATCGCGGAAACCACGAGGATGCGAGTATATGTTGCGTCTATGGCTTTATGAAAGGTATGCCCAGCTTGAGGCAACTAAGTTTGTAGGTGGTCTTGACTAACAGACAAATCCTTGACGTGAAACCGACAGAATGCCTAGCCGCGTACGATGAGATCACCTTCTCCATGTTTGTGGAGGTCTTTCGTCACCTTCCCTTGGCGACCATAATCGATTCGCAGGTAAGGCTTCAGGTAAAGACGCCATTGCTGCATTTGTGGAGGACAGACTATGTTGGTGTCCAGAAAATGTCCTTGGTTTCCAGAAAACGTCCTTGGTTTTTAAAAAATGAGTGTGTACTAAGATGACGCAAACACACGCGTAAGCGCGCATACTTGTACCTAGACAAGTTGTAACCATGTTTACGGACATACACACACACACACACACATACACACTCGCATATTGAACGCTTATAAAAGTATCTTTCCCCACCTTTTAAAACCAGGTAATTGTCTTGCACGGCGGTCTTTTCAGCCAGTCTGGTGTCTCGCTGGAGGACCTTATGGCTGCGGACAGAAAGATGTATAGCCTGGACAAGTCGAGTATGACTCCAAGTCAATTCCAGTCTAGCTCGCCGGAAAAGTCCCCGCAAACCGACGATGATGCTAAGAGGCAGCACTACTTAATTGAGCTTGTGACAGAGATGCTCTGGTCCGACCCTCAACCCATCGAAGGGCGGCTCCCGAATCCGCGAGGGGAAGGAATCATTTTTGGGACCGAGCCGACAATTGAGTTCTTGAAGACGAATGACTTGCGCTTGATAGTCCGATCGCATGAATGTGTCCGCTCTGGATTCGATCAGCCCTTCGAGGGAGACGGGAAGGATCTTTTGTGTACCATTTTCAGTGCTAGTAACTACGCGGGCAGTGGGAACCACGGAGCCTTCATGACCTTCACTACCTGTGCGGAGGACAAGGGAAGTAACGAGGTCCGACCACTGGATCACATCACCGAGCGAAACAGTGAGCACGTAGGTGCTACCACTGATGCCATGCACAAGCTTTATTACACTGTGCACTCATATGGCGGCGATACGGAAGAGGAAGAACAAGATTTGCAGGACACGACACGGGCCAGCTTGGCAAACTTGATCCTGAGGAAAAAGGAGCCCTTGCGAAAGGCATTTGAAGCAGAGGATGCAGCCAAAACGGGCGAGGTACCGATGGAAGTGTTCGCCAAAGTGATGGAAGACGTCACTCAAATTCACGTCGAATGGCGGCTGCTCTTGCCGCTGCTTCTGCCTGGAAGGTCCGAGGGAATCATGGTCGATTACAGCCAGCTCTTGGGAGGATTCCAGTTACAGCTTGAGGGCATAAGCACCGCGGGCAAGGAACAAAATCGAGCATGCTTTGACGGTCTATATGTGAACAGGCGGGAGCTGGAGGCTATGTTTGCCTTTTTTGATAAAGACAACGATGGATCCATAAGTAGGGCTGAATTCCGGCAAGGGTGCGAGGCATTGAATGCCCACCTGCCCGCAGAATCCCAGCTAACAGGGCTTGAGCGCGTGATGGACCTGCTTGATTTCGATCGCAGTGGAACAATTGAAGTGACCGAGTTCTTCGAGGGGTTCCGCTTCATGGACCTGAGGGATGGAAAGGAAGATGGGAAGATTAACATTCCAATCAAATCTGCCGCGGCAAAAACCTAACCCACATTTAATCTACATAGTTCGATTGGTGACGTGTTGCTGCCACCTTGAGATCTGAATAATCTTCCTGCCCTTTATGTCCACAATATGCAAATAAGTTTCTAAGGTAGTCGTCCTCGAGCTACTGGTAAATCCTTCTGTCAATAATCGCCTGATTAGTCAAGCATATTGTTGCTGCTTTCAAAATCTCGTTTTCATAATGCTTGGAAATGAAATCGCAATCACCATTGAGGGTATTAAGCCAGACACAACAAACCAAACAAGCCATAATATGATCGCTTCACTTTTATGCATTCTGTCTAATACACTAAATGCAAGGATAAAGTGGCTTTTTGGTGATTACACTTCAATTTACTTCAATTACTTTCGTTGCCTTGACTCGGGGTCGTCATCATCCATACCCACTGCTCCTAATGGTGTTCCACGGCAAAAGGCTCCGCCAAAACAACTCCGCCAGAGGCAGATTTGGATCAAGATAGTTGCGCCCTCGCCCCATGCCATCGCCGTCGCCCCACAATTGCTGCTGAGGATGCTGGAAACCGCCCAACCCTCTTCCCCCTCCTCGGCGAAGACGCAATCGGCCACGCCTGGCAACAGCTGGATCCGCCAAGGCCGGGTCGAGAGGGTTGAGTTCGGCAGGTAATCGAGGCCACTCGTCACCATAGTCCGCGACGGCGACTCCGCGATACTTGTCCAAAGGATTGTGACCGTAGCCGTAGTGCCGAGACACCTCTTCCTCCTCCAGCTTGTGCGCTCCTGGCTCCCGCTCAAACTCAATCAGCACGGCCCAGGCTCCATCGAACAAAAATTGCATAGCCTCCGAGTCGCCGGCCCAAAGATCATAGCTTCGTTGCACGTAGACAGCCACCAAGCGCAAAAGCACGCATTCCAGCGGCAAACGCGCCTCCGCATTGGCAAAGAAGGGGTGTCGCAAGACGCCGTCCCTGTATATTCGTCATGTGTGGTAAAGGTACAACGAGGCAAATGTGTGCAAGAAGAATACGTGAGGAAATAAATTTTGGATTTAAATTTAAACAAACAAGTTATAATTGTTGTCGCTCTTCTCTGTCTGTAATTGTTGCCGCTCTTCTCTGTCCAACAAGCATTAAATTACTCACCATGGCTGGGTGATGCGGGAGCCCAACTCGTTTCGACTCTTCTCAATCAGGGGCTTGAGCAGGACAGGAAAACGCAGGAGAGCTTCGCGTAGCGCAGTCTTGGCTTTAGCCCGATCCTCGACCAAGTTGCTCCAAAAGAGAGCCAGCGCGCAAGAGAAGCACACATTAGGCAAGGCCGACACCGTCCAGTCTGAGAAACCGGCAGAGTCAGACATGCCGTCGAGCTCCTCGTCGGCATCACTGCCTGCTCTCTTGTCGCTCCCATCTTGCCACTCCTCAACGTCATCTCTAGGCTCCTTCCATCCCCGACCGATGGGAAAACCCGCTTCTTGCATAGCCAACAACTGCTGTCTTTTGCCTGCTCGAAGCGCATAGTAGTCCAGGCACAACCAGATGCCCGTTGGATCTCCCCTGGGATCGAGTGCGAGCAGAAACTTGGCCACTTCGAAGGCGGTCTGATACAGTCCGCGCCCTCCAAGCATCTGCACGTGCCGAAAGAGCGCCATGAAGAAGGGGCGATTCTCCGGTCGCCGAACGTCCATCCTGCAGTTAATCGTCCCGGGTCCTCCACTCGCAGCTCCAGTGGCGGTGCCGAGAGAATAGGTGAAAGCGGCGCGAAAGGATTCAATATAAGCGGCCTCATAAATAAAAAGGCAGCGTCGCACATAGTCGTGAGATCGTTCCATTTGTCCTGTTGGGAGTAAAGAGCGGAATGCGTGTGTGGAAGGATGTGGTAAAGAAGAGTGGCGTGAGCAATCTGGTCAGGCGACTTATGCCCCTGCGAAGACAAATGCTAAAGTGTGATCCTCTGGATGAATTTATGGACCGATCCGACATCAATCTCACGTACCATGTGTGGCATAGATCAATGCAAGCGTGAGAAGGCCCTCCGCATGGTGAGGGTGATGCGCCAAAAAGACGGCAAGCGCGTTAGGGTCGCAGGTTTCTTGGACGAGCTCATAATCTTGCTGCAGTGCCTGAAACGCCGGGGACCATTCAAAGCCATACCAGGAAGCATTAGCCTCTTCCTCGTTCTCGTATTCCGCCGGTGCCTCCAACCGAACCATCCGAATGCCCCCTCCCACATAAGTCGGAGGTCTGGGCCAGTCTTCCTTCGGTGCGCCAAAAAAGCAACGCCGCTGATACAGCTGGCCCAAAACGCTTCCACCCATACTAGTACTTCCACGTCCAAGCGCACCGCCGCGCCGTCGACTGGCTCTTCCACCTCCTCCTCCTCCGCCGCCGCCTCCGTCTCCAACGCCTTCGTCCCCGAAGCGCAATTTGAGCTCCTTGTCCAAACTGAGGGACTTGATATCAATGTCCAGGGCATCAGCCGATGTACTCACAGGATTTTGAATAATGGGGCTGCTCCTTGCTGTCATATCTCCTCCCTCTCCTCCTCCCACTGCCTGTCTCTGTATTTCCAGCCAGGCTTCCTCGTCGTCTTCCACCACAGCTACTTTCTTAGCCTTTCGTGCAAGCACGGGCTGCAGCTCCGGCTTCCTCCCCTCCTGCCCTTCCTCTTTGTCGTCCGCTCCACCATCTTCCCATACCTGCGCGTCCACATCCTCCTGCTCCTTCTCCTCCTCGTCGCTACTATCGAGCAGCAAATGGAACCCGCCGCGAGCTGCGACCTCCTCCTCCTCTGATGATTCCTCCTCCTCCAGCTCTTGGTCCTTCGCAGCCTGTGAGCCCAGCCCTGGCGCTCTTAACGCTTGAAGATGCCGCGCGCTCATTTCTGTGTGACAAATGTGTGTTGCATCGTCGGAATGTCAAGGTTGAGTGAATGATATATAGATGCAGCTTCGTACGCTCCCCCGTCGGCGACAACAAGCACCATCTGGCAACTCCGCGTGCCGTTCACTCACGCGCAAAGACTCCACACGCCACAGGCTTCCCATGAGGAAACCCAGCGATCAGAATGACGAGGAGGAGGAGGGCGAGGTGCGCGAAGGTAAGTCCCGCGGACAAAATCTAAAATACGGAGCATCACGAAAGAGGTAAGGCCCTCCGGGAGGTTTGATATTATTCCCCCTCCATCCAATCTACACAGACCAAGACAGTCACACCACTGCCATGGACGAGCAAGACAACGATTTAGTGGAGGAGGAGGGGGGGATGGACGTGTCAGAGGCGGCAGCGGGGCTTGTCCAAGCCGCACTCAACATAGCAGCGCCCGAGGTCCTGCTTCCGGGAGACGTGAAGGAGGTGCCAGAGCACTTCTCAAGGGTCAAGCTAGGTGAGACGGTGACGGTAATGTCACATACTGCCACATATGTGAAGAAATTATGCCTAATTATACTATCCCTTATCTTGTGTACTAATTCTCTTTCTCCCTCTCCTCCTTCCCCCTCCTATTTGACAGGCAATGGGCTAGTCAGCGCGCCCTCGCCACCTGGTGCAGCCAAGGCAACCAAGGCTGGCATCCTGCGTTTCCAACCGCCGAATACGTATCGGATCGATAACCAACAACGACGGGTAAGTGATGAAACACCTCAAATGTGATGGTGAAAAGGAAAGGAACTCAAATCCAGTTCTATCTCTTTGCTATCCATCTCTGTCCCCTCTCCTCTCCTTCATGCCATCTACCTTTCTTAGTACATACCTAAGGGCGATGACACCGTGCTGGGCATTGTGGAAGACCGCGTGGCCGAGCACTACCGCATCAACATTTTCGGAAGGTAGGTGCCGAAACAAGCCGAGGGATGAAGGAAGGCTAAGTAACAGCATGGCAAGACCACTGGTTCAAAAGTGAAAAGGGACTGCTTCGTTATGCTCATTCTTACTTCCACTCCTCATCTCTGCCCCTTATATATTTAGCTCTCCGGGTCTGTTGCCCCACTTGGCATTTGACGGTGCCTCGAAGCGGAACAAGCCGAATTTGAAGATTGGGGCCTTGGTGTACTGCCGCGTGGCCGTTGCCAATAAAGACATGGATAGCGAACTAAGCTGCATGGGTAATGAGGCAGTTGGGAAAGGGAACGAGGGAGGGATGGCTCGGGGCAGTATGCTTATTCAAATTTGAACTGAGCGGAAATCACTTCCCGTGCCTTTTCAGTTCCTGCAACACATGTTTTCATTTTCTCTGGTTCGCACATTTTTTTTCAATTCATTCACAGTAACACAAGGCATCAAAAAGGATTGGATGACGGGGGAGTCGACGTTTGGGGAGCTGAAAGACGGCACCGTCACACGATGTTCCCTAGGCCTCTGCCGACAGTATGTAGCTTTGTTCAATGGTTCATTTCCGCTTTCCCCTTCCATCTCTTCCCCCTTTGTCCCCACATCTTTCTAAGATAAGCTCTGTAAGCAATGTTCGACGCGCTCATTTCTTTCCATGTTTCCCTTTATTTCCTTCCCAGGTTACTGAGTAAGAACTGCCGAGTGCTCCAGGCGTTGGCAAAGCAGCAGGTCCCTTTTGAGGTGGCCGTCGGTCGAAATGGGGCCTTTTATGTGAACGCCGACGATCCACGGATTATCGTGGCTGTGGTTAACATTCTGTTGAACTCAGAGATGATTCATGACGGGCACGATGCAATGGTGCGGTCCGTTCTGGCCTCAGTCTCTCATAAGCGGAAAGCAAGAAGGCCAGCGTCATAAAGAAATTATGATAAAAATTCAGAAATGTGGGAGTACTTTTTTTTTTGCATCGTTTCTTAACCGTTATGTCATAGTTGGTCGTTCTAGAGTCGTATTGTTTAGTTGTTGGTTGCGTTTGTGCAGGTGGGGAGATTGAATGTGGGCCGTTGGCGCCTTGTGTGTGAGGTGGCCCTTGTGTGTGGTCGAGGCACATTTAAGATCAGCCTACGATAATTGGCAAATGGTCGCCCTGTGCAACTTGAATTCGACACGTGTAGGCCACCACTTCCTCAAGGTCAAAGCTAGGGCTGCTGGCACAAGAGAGACAAAAGATACTCACGTTGCTGTGGTCTTGTACACTCCAGCCACTTCAGCACCCACAAAAGGCAACCCTTAGGTTCTGGACATGCATAAGCGCTGTGGACTTTCACATATGATCTCTTCACTCATTTCATCTTTTCCCCTCCCCCAATACACTCCCAAAGGGCGGCACCGCGCAGTGGTAATGTCCCGGCGGGCGGTCTCCACGTTCGTCATGACGACTTGCCTGCTCCTTCTGCAGAGGTCAAGCACCCATGTTGTATGGCGCCGCAGTGTGCAAACTAGAAGCAGCAGCAGCATGCGAGGACGTGGTGGCTTGGGAAGCCCGGCGTTCCTGCTCTCTGCGTCACGACTTCGTCACACGGGCCCGATCCACGCCAAGAAGCAACCCGACGATCCGTCCGACCCCGCGAACCTCTACCGCGACACAGTGGCCCTCCCCCAGAGTAGCTTTGACCAGCGGGCCAATGCCATTGTCCGCGAACCCCAACTCCACGACTTTTGGGAATCAGAGCGCATTTACCAAGGGTTGCACGAGAGCCGGAGGAAGAGCGGGGCCCCTAAGTTCACTCTGCACGACGGGCCTCCCTACGCCAATGGGGACCTGCACATTGGCCACGCGCTCAACAAAATTTTGAAGGACTTCATCAACCGCTATAAAATCCTGCGGGGGTTCGAGGTCCGGTATGTTCCCGGGTGGGACTGCCACGGGCTGCCTATCGAGCTCAAGGTGCTGCAGAGCCTGAAGCAGGTGGAGCGCCAGGCCTTGACGCCCGTCACGCTGCGACAACGCGCTGGAGATTTTGCCAAGGAGACGGTGGACCGACAACGGACGTCGTTCAAACGCTATGGGGTATGGGGCGAGTGGGATGAGCCTTACATGACTTTGCAGCCTGAGTACGAGGCAGCGCAAGTTCGCGTGTTTGGGGATATGGTCCTCAAGGGCCATATCTATCGAGGCCGCAAACCCGTGCATTGGAGTCCCTCTTCCCGCACTGCCCTGGCGGAAGCCGAGCTCGAATACCCCGAAAACCACATTTCAAAGTCTATATACGTCGCCTTTCCCGTCAGCTCCCTCGAAAGCTGCTCCGGGGCAGCCACGCTTGCTGCTGCGCACCCTGGAGGGATCCAGGCGCTGCGTGTCGCCATTTGGACGACAACGCCGTGGACCATCCCTTCAAACCTGGCAATTGCAGTAAATGCCGAACTGGACTATTCAGTAGTTTCTCATCCAGAACTCGGCGAGCAGGCTTTTGTGGTCGCAAAGGACTTGGTGGGCAAGCTGGCGGAGGGCGTGTTCAAGGTGCAGGACAAGGGTGGGTTGACGGTCCTTGCCACGCTGAAGGGTCGAGACCTGGTAGGACTTAAGTACCGCCATCCGCTGTTTGATCGTGAATCACAGGTCTTGGAAGGAGGGGATTATATCACGACGGAGAGTGGGACGGGATTAGTGCATACGGCACCCGGGCATGGGCAGGAGGATTATCTGACTGGAATGAAATATGGGTTACCGTTGCTGAGTCCTGTGGATGATGCGGGGCGTTTCACGGAGGAAGTGGGACCGAGGTTTGAGGGTAAGGATGTGCTGGGCGATGGGAACATGGAGGTAGTTCAGGCGTTGAATGAGACGGGGTCCTTGATTTTGATGGAGCCGTATAATCATAAGTACCCTTATGACTGGCGCACGAAGAAGCCGACGATTTTCCGGGCTACGGACCAATGGTTTGCGTCAGTGGATTCATTCCGACAGGATGCCCTGGCAGCAATTGAAACGGTACATTGGATGCCGGAAGTGGGGAAGAAGCGAATTTCGATCATGACGGAATCGAGGTCTGATTGGTGCATTTCGAGGCAACGGTCTTGGGGGGTGCCGATCCCTGTGTTTTATAACAAAGAGGATGGCGCGACCTTGATGAATGAGAAGACCCTCGCTCATCTGGAGGGTGTGTTTCGTACACATGGTTCGGATGCGTGGTGGACGATGGAGACGGTTGATTTGCTTCCTGCTGAGTATAAAGAGCAGTCGGGGCTGTGGGAGAAGGGGACTGACACCATGGACGTATGGTTTGACAGTGGGTCGTCATGGGCCGGTGTGGTAAAGGAACGCGGGGATTCTTTGTCGTTTCCTGCTGATGTATATCTGGAAGGGGTTGATCAGCACCGAGGCTGGTTCCAGTCTTCCCTTTTGACGTGCGTGGCGGCTACGGGGATGGCACCTTACAAAACGGTAGTAACGCACGGCTTTGTGCTCGATGAAAAAGGGTACAAGATGAGTAAGAGCTTGGGTAATGTCGTTGACCCGATGAAGGTCATCGAGGGAGGAAATAACAAAAAGCAAGACCCGGCATATGGCGCAGACGTCTTGCGGTTGTGGGTGTCGTCGGTGGACTACTCGAGTGACGTGTGCGTTGGGTCAAATATTTTGAAGCAAATCGGCGATTCCTACCGGAAGCTCCGCAACACCGCCCGATACCTCATCGGAAATCTCCACGACTTTGATCCAAACAAAGACGCCGTCGCCTACGACACTCTTCCTCGCCTGGATAAGTACATCTTGGGCCGGCTCTCTTTGATGTTGCAAGAGGTGGAGAACGCTTATGATAGCTACCAGTTCAGTCGTGCCAGCCAGGCCTTGCAGCGCTTTGCCGTCACTGATCTCTCTAATTTTTACATGGATGTGGCCAAGGACCGCTTGTATATCGCCGCCCCCGATGACATTCGTCGACGTACATGCCAAACTACGATGCAGCTGCTTTTGGAGGGGATGGCGACGGCGATGAGCCCGCTCTTGCCTCATATGGCTGAGGATATCTGGCAAAACCTGCCTTATGCCCGGCCGACCACCAGTATCTTCCAAGCAGGCTGGATAAGAAAAGACCGTCAGTATCCCTCGTATGAGGATGACGCCTGGGCTGCCGTCTTGAGGTTGAGGGATGATGTGAACAAGTGCATGGAAGCTGGACGACGGGAAGGCGTGATTGGCGCGTCATTGGAGGCAGCTGTCTATGTCTATGCCCCTGACGCCGAGCTCCGCACCGTGTTGGATGGCTTGATGGGAGATGCGACATTTCAACATCCTCCGGCGAAAAGCAACAACGTCGACGACCTCCGCTTTTTGTTGCTTGCGTCCCAGGTGCATGTGGTGGACTCCGTAGTGGAGGTGACGGCGAATTGCGACGAAGCGTTGAGCCAGCTGCGGGATACGGCCAGCGGGGCCGTATTAGGAATTAAGCGGGCGAGCGGCAGCAAATGCAGCCGATGTTGGTATTACGGTGATCTGTCTCCGGCGGACGCCGAATTGCCCCATATCTGCCCGCGCTGCTCGCACGCTGTCCAAGCCAGGGGCGGCCTAAAGCCAGCAGCAGCGCAGCCAGCGGAAGTCGGCGCCCCACAGTAATATGTATGCGAGTGGAGATAGAACTGATTAAATCGAATAAGCAAACCGTAAAGAAAAATTGGACCCCGTATTGATTTTCTTATAAAACGACAAGTATTGATTGGATTTTGGGGGTAAAAAGATGGGCCAAGTTGTCTTGCGCGCGAACCGATGCCATGGTGCAATCGCCAAAGCTTCGATTTTTTTCTTCACTTCTGATCAAGCTCACATACCACACGATATTTTCTGCCAAGGCACTGTAGAGTGTCAGAGGGGGCTACGATACATGGCGCAATTCGGAGCTAGGTGTAGGAAGCAGAATGTTTCGGCCTTCCCCTGTGCTGCTTCCCCCACCACCAGTGCATGCTTCCACCTCCCTCACATCCACTTCGTCTGTGACTTTCCTCCACGCACAAACACAGGACCACATCCAGCCAGAGAAGCCATGCCGCACGAAATCATCACGCTGCAGGTGGGCCAGTGCGGCAATCAGATCGGCAGCGAGTTTTGGAAGCAAATCTGTGCGGAGCACGGCATCAGTCCCGATGGCATGCTTCAGGACTTCGCCACGGAGGGGAACGACCGCAAGGACGTCTTCTTCTATCAGGCGGACGATGATCACTACATTCCCCGGGCCTTATTGATGGACTTAGAGCCGCGTGTCATAAATTCGATTCTGAATTCGGAGTACCGCGGCTTGTACAACCAGGAGAATGTCTTCATGGCTAGCAATGGTGGCGGGGCGGGTAACAATTGGGCGTCAGGCCATCGGCAGGCGGAGGAGTACCACGATCAGCTCATGGAGATGATCGATCGGGAGGCGGATGGCAGTGACAGCCTGGAGGGGTTTGTTCTTTGTCACTCTATAGCTGGTGGCACGGGCTCAGGGATGGTGCGTACTGGGGAGGGTAGGAGAGGGATTATTTCCTTGTCTGCCGTGGAAGTAGTGACAAGATAGCTGCATGTTTCTTTCATCTATGCCACATAGGTCTTTATATTCTACGCTTGAAACGCCTTTTCTCACATACCACTTTCCCCTTCCTTTCCTTTTCTTTCCTTCCCTTCACCACCACCTATCCCGAAGGGCTCCTACCTGCTCGAGCGACTCAACGATCACTTCCCCAAAAAGCTCATTCAGACCTACTCCGTCTTCCCCAATTGGGATCAAACCCAAAGTGATGTGGTGGTGCAGCCATATAATTCCCTCCTTACGCTCAAGCGCCTAACCTTGAACGCGGATTGCGTGGTGGTCCTGGATAACACGGCCCTCAATCGCATTGCTGTGGACCGCCTGCGCATCACCAATCCTACTGTCAATCAACTCAATTCCCTCGTTTCTACGGTACGTGGATTAATTGCACGCTCGGTCTCCTTGTCGGCGGTCGTCTTGTCGACAGTCTTCGAGGACTTGCCGTTTACGCTTGTGAACACATTTTATCCTTACTAATTTCCGTCACTCCCTCCCTCTTTCTCTCCCTTCCTCTCTTCCTCCCTAGGTCATGGCTGCCTCCACCACCACCCTACGTTACCCCGGGTACATGAACAATGACCTTATCGGGCTGGTCGCATCCCTCATCCCCACCCCTCGCTGCCATTTCCTCATGACGGGGTATACGCCCCTTGTGATCTCCGACGTGCAAACCTCCGCTGTGAGGAAAACAACCGTCTTGGACGTCATGCGTCGCCTGACCCAAACAAAAAATATCATGGTGTCTGCTTCTACGCGCACGGGGTGTTATATTTCCATTTTGAATATCATTCAGGGAGACGTCGATCCGACCCAAGTTCACAAGGCTTTGCAGCGAATCCGCGAGAGGAAATTAGTAAATTTTATCCCGTGGGGCCCGGCGTCGATTCAGGTGGCTTTGTCAAGGAAAAGTGCATATGTTGAGACAGCGCACAAAGTCTCGGGATTAATGTTGGCGAATCATACATGTATGGCTAGCTTGTTCCAGCGGTCGGTAAATCAATATGATAAGATTAGGAAGAGGAATGCCTTCGTCGAGAATTATCGAAAAGAGCCCATGTTTCAGGATTCCCTGGATGAGTTTGATTCTTCTCGGGAAGTGGTACAGGGATTGATTGATGAGTACAAAGCAGCTGAAGGGCCCGATTATATCTCTTGGGGCCACCAGGGAGGGATAGGGAGTAGCGCGGCGGGGGGGTTGCCTGTGTCGGCGGTGGAGCGGCAGCAGCAGCCACAGCAGCAGCTACAACAACAACAGCCGCTGCAGGTGCCATCATCTGGATTCCAGCATCCGCACCAGCCGCACTAATGATGATGGAGAGAGAAAGAAGGGAGATGGAAGGGAGGAAGGGATTGATGTTGTACAGTTTCCTGTGGACCGAGTGATGCATGTGGAATGATAGATAAGATAAGATAAGAAGGAAGGAGGGCAGCAGCTGAAGAAGGACAGGCAGAATAAGAGGGAGGAGAAAGGAGGCTGACGCATACGACAAAAAATGAGTAGAATCGCAACCACATATTAACATCAACGACGACGACAACAAAACCCGAGAGAAAGAATAAAAGGACGAATGAACGAATGAAGGGGGTGAAATGAGAGAGAAAATTGTGCATACATTTGTTTCTTTTTCTCACGGGCCATGACGCTTCAATGTTCTCTAACTCTATTCACTCAGTTGATTATATCATTCTAATCTTCGGTGTCCCTTCGTAAAGACTATACATTCTCACTTACTCGCACGCTTATGTTTCCACGCATGTATGACACTTGACTACGACCACTTTCTCTAGCCCTTCCTCCAATCCTCCTCTGTCGATCTTCCGATTGGAACTTAAAACTTACGCAGGATTTGTAAACGTCATTCAGGTCATCTTGCGCGACTTTTTTGTTCTCTTTTCTCACTGTCTTTTGTCCCTCCTCCTTTTCCTCTCACCTCTTTTATTTCTCACTCTGAGAGCCCTCCAGTAGCGGCGGCAGCAGCAGCAGCAGCAGCAGCAGCAGCAGTAGCAACAACAACAACAACAACAACAACAACAACAACAACAGCAGCAGCAGCAGCAGCAGCAGCAATACCAGTGAGCGGAGGATGACAGCTTGAATTTAGTAAACACTAAGCCCCCCTCCTCCCCTCCCTTCTACTCGTCTCCCTTGATCTCTCATTCAGGTGGTACTGGAGCAGCGCCAATACCAGCAGCAGGCATCTGCAGCCCCAAGGAGCGGAGGATGACAGCTTGCATGTCCGCATAGTCTTGATCAGGATCCTTAGAGTCGTAATGGTAGTCTGCCAGAAGAGGAAAAGTGAAAAGGTGGAAAGTGTATGTGGTGATTGTGTAAAACATATTTGCCTCTTCAGACGTGTCGGCATAGAAGCTTGGTGTGTCACTTAATTCTCTCTCTCTCTCCTTTCTCCTTCCCTCCTGCCTCACCTCGATAAGGCCCCAGGCTGGGAATGGACTGACGACAGCATTCTACGCAAAACACAGCCACCACGGCATCCTGCAGGGTGACACGATTTCGACACATCAAGCGGGCATGGGCCTCTGACAAACGAATGAGGCTCTCGAGGAGGCGGACGGTGGTGAGGGCGACGCTGCGGTGGTCCGAGCTTCGTTGCATCTGATGAAAATGTCGAGGGGAAGCGAGGAACATATATACACTCATCATAAATCTTCTTCCTTACATCTACGATTTATTCTCTTTTTAAGATTTCCATTTCACACTATATCTGCTCTCCGTTCCCCACCCCAATTCCTTCCTCCTGCGTACCTGGTAGTACCGCTCCAACACCGCCATGGCATCCGGTGTCCACTTGGGTTGATACGCATCCTTCACAAACGCCACGTATTTCTGCAGTTTTTCAAGCCCCCAAAACGGCACACTGTTAGCAGCAGCAAGCCTCTCCAACCCCGACGAGGCCGACCCACCACTTGAAGCCGTCCCTGCCGGCGTTGCTGGTGAGTTTATTTGGGTCTTCGACTGTTGGTGCTCACGCTGGTCTTGCGGAATGGACCCTTCCAGCACAAACGTCGAGACGGCCTCGTCCCACTCCTCCCCACACTTATCCGTCAAGAGCAGGATCAAGTCAAACCGGGAGAGCAAGGGTGCATTTATCGCCGTCTTAGTGGTTAAGTCCCCAATATCCCCAGCTCCGACCATCTGATCCACATCCAACGTAACCTTCGGATTGGTCACGGCAATCACCGACGCCCTCGCATTAAGTTTACACACCAGACCCGCCTTGGCTATGCTCAACGTCTGTTGCTCCATCGCCTCATGAATCGCCGTACGGTCATGCTCCCGTATACTCGAAAACTCGTCGATGCAACACAGCCCCCTATCCGCAAGCACCAACGCGCCCGCCTCCAGCACCCACTCATTCCCATCTCGCACCGCACTACAAGTCAACCCCGCATTCGTCGTCCCGATTCCCGTCGTCAATACCGACCGTGGCACCAACCGACTTGCAAACCGCAAAAACTGACTCTTGCCTGTCCCCGGGTCCCCCACCAACAGCAGATGTGGGTGGCTTCGAACACTAAACTTATCATGGTTCCCCCCCCCTCCACCATGAGCAGTAGCAGCGGCAGTAGGTGCAGCAGACGACGATTCTTGCTCCACTCCTCCTATGATGGTAAGAAGTATCGCGAGCTTCACGACTAGCATGCCATAGATCTGGGGACACACGGAACGGACGATGATATTTCGCGCGAACAACGACTCCTTCCTTTCATAATGCTCCGCCCAAAACCGCATGAACTCCTGCCGGCACTCCTCATGGAGAACCGAATTACCCTGTAGCAAATTAGGCTTTCTGGCCAACCGCACGCTGTTCGCCCTAAGGACGACTTCTACCTCGCACCGCCTGTCCTTACAGACTGGCCGCCAGCGTCGCACCAAGCACCCAGATACCACGATATCGTCCCCTGGCCGGCAGGTATCAACGAGGTCATCCTCCAAGGCCACAAGAATCGAGCGGGGGATGGAACCAAACTTGAGGTTTTGGACTTGCTCTTGCACTTTGAGTTCTTGGTAATCCGTGCATTCATCCCCGTCGGGGTTTTCCACAAATTCACTCGAGCGGCACTCACGTGGACAAGCCCGAGGGGGCTGCAGCATGTAGCCCTGCTCAAAGTCGGCATAAATTCGAAAGCGGTGCCCGCACTTGCTGTTTTTGCAAGTGTATTCCCGCGAGGCATTTAGCATTTTGACGGTACCAAGACGGACAACTGTACCCGTCACCTGAATGAGCCGCCCGACGTCATGCGCACGGATACCACTTAAGCTCGCCTTATACAGCTCCGGAATAGGGGGGATGTGCGAGATGCGGACATGAGCGTGTCCCTTGACGCTTCTGTACGAAGAGGGCATTGACGCGATTCCCTGCTGTTGTTGCTGCTGCTGGTTTAGACTGTCTTGGGAGTCGAGCAGCTTCAGCAAGGTCATTTGCACGCGTAACACGGCTTCCTCAAAAATGGGAAGGAGTACCATTGGATTGTACATGAGTAGATAGCCCACCTGGGGATTGAAGGCAATCACGTCCTGAGCATTCACCACAAAGGGATGGTGACCCATCTCATCATCCTCCTCTAGCAGTTCCTGCAGTGTTTTGATGTACCGCGGGCTGGGTCCTCGCTGGATGAAAGCCACAAAGATGTCGCGGTGCTCGTCGGGGCTCAATAAGGTATGACCGGCACGGATGAGGCGGATGGCGGCTGCATTGTTAGGCATTGGCGGATGATGAGGACATGAGGGGACTGCAGGAGGAGGAGGAGGAGGGGGGGGAGGTCGGGAGGCGGGGGAGAACATCTCTTGGACGGGCGGGCGGTGATACAACAGGAGGATTATCTCGGAGGAGAAGGACGGTGCGGACTTCAGCTGTGTGTGATGAGGTGGTTGTGGGAGGCAAGGGCGCGTGAAGAGTGTGGGGCAGAAAGAACAAAGATCATGCTTTCCGCGTCAGCGAGGGGTCCAGCGGCGTGATCATCTTGTTGAGCTTCAAGTCAAGTTGCCCCCCCAGATACGCACCTAATCTTACTCTCTGCTTGCCTGCCCTTTACTGCTACAGGCCTTACCAAGCCCTCCTCCACAAGAATGAAGTTGTTCGCAGCCGTCTTCGTGCTGGTGGCCGCCATCAGCACCATTTTGACAGTTAATGCCTTTGTCCCCCACCCGCCCCCCTCGCCCTTCATAGCTGGTAGTAGCACCAGCACGATGGGCAGGACAAGGCGCTCGGCTGCCACTCTCGTCGCCCCGACGTCGTCCATCAAGTCGAGTGTGCAAGACACTTTGAAGCAGGCGTTTCCATCAGTCCAAATTCCTGCAGAGTTCTTGTCCGCCGTCAGCTCCCCCGGGATGGGCACGGACTTGGAGCGAGCATTAATTCGCGGCAAGGCATTTGCGGCCATGGCGCCGCGCGTGTTGATTACCAGGGGTTGGGACGTGTTGTCCGACGATTTTGTGTACTACAGTAGCGCAACGGGCAAGTTGGACCGTGCGGGATTTCTTGGCTTGGTGTGCATCATGGAACGGGCTTTGCCGGACTTGCAGCAATCTGCCTCCAAGTTTGAGGTGACGAGCGACGGGGCAGTGATGTACGTCTCGGAAGCTGTAGGCACTTTTACAGGTCAGCTTATCATCAGCGAGACAATGCAAGAAGGCAATGGACTCAAGTACCAGGGGTTAAGGGAGGCGTGCGTCGTGGCATTTAATGACGATGGGCAACTGCAGAGTTTGAGCGCAGGATTGGTAGTGGAGGAGGAAAGCGACGGCAAGGATGAGAGCGTGGCGGAGGCAGCGCAAGTGGAGTTGATGAAACGGTTGGCCTCGCATGTGCAAAAGTTGGAGATGACGCCGACGGGCAAGTCGGCCCGGGAAAAAATTCAACAAGACATCGATAGCACTCAGGCAAAGATTGACGCGTATGAAAAGGCGGGGGAGACGGTGAAGGTGGGAACAGGGGCAGGGCTTGGAGGACTTTTGCAGGCGCTGGGAGTCGATGTGCCGAAAGCGGAGATTTTGAGCGACGTGTTGGTGTCGCATGCATCGGAGCCATTGCTGGTGATGGAGGCGAGCGATCTGATCACAGTCCCGACGGAGTGTGATGCTTTGATGGATAACATCAATCCAATGACTACAGTCTGGTAAGGAAAGAACAGAGGGAGGGGTATAGGAACGGGTAGGCGATGTAAGAAGGAAGAATGAACGAATATCCCAGAAGGGAAGGGGAAAGGGGGGATGGGATGGATCTGAAGGAGAGGCAAGTACAGTAAAGCCATCGGTAGGGCACCGATTTTGGAGGGTAGGGAGAGTAGGCATTCATTACCAGCAACAGCTACAGCAGCTACAGCAGCAACAGCGCTAAAAGAAAAGAAAAGGGGAAGGCCAACCACAAGCAAAGAAGCCCACAAACAGACGCAACCTTCATCGATTATCAACCTAGTTTACTTTTACTTTATCAAAGCACCCTCTCTCATTTACATCACCGTCATCCGTTTATCATCCGTTTATCATGATTTCTTCACCACACGGCTTCCACCTCCTCCATCTATAAACAGAAACTGCAACAACGTAGTTTGCTTGCTCTTTTTCTCCCGTGTGGCACCGCCCTGTGGCTGCTGCTGCTGCCATTTTGTTTTATGCGTGGGTTGGGAGGGTAGTGATGGTTGTTGCTGCTGCTGGCTGGGTACGGGGGTCGCTGCATGAGACCTTGCCGAAGAGGAGGAAAAGGAAGAGGATGAGGAGGAAGAGGAGGAAGGAGCAGACGATACAGTCGTAGTACTGTCTGGAGTCGGAGGAGGGGCTCTGACTGCCGGTGGGAGAAAAGAGGAGGAAGAGACGGAAGATGGGACAAAGGCAGCGACTGATATTTGCGGCTCTATCTGGGGTGATATTTGCTGTAGAATAGGTACCGTTGGCCAGGATGCTTCCTTAACTCTTGTTGTGGTTGTGGTTGTGGTTGTTGTTGCTGCGGCTGCTGCGGCTGCTGCGGCTGCTGCGGCTGCTGTTGCTGCTGACGTGGACAGTATCCTCTTGGCAGCGGCGACGGGCTTCGCCTGCACTATACGAGGGGCCGGGGGGAAGGCCATGACCGGAGCAGAATCTGCTGCTGCTGCTGCTGGTGCCATGCCCGCCACCGCCGATGGTGGTGCTGCTACTGGTGCTGCAGGTGCTACTGTTGCTGCTGCTACACAGTGACCTTCCTCCTTGGACCCCGCTCCCTCCTCCCTCCCTCTTCCTCCACCACCCTCTTCGCCGCTCGAGTACTCGTCAATATTATCATCGGGCAATTCCACAGCCGTAACCCCCACTTCGAAAGTATTCTTGCCTGCTCGTCGTCGCTTCACCCCTCCTCCTCCTCCTCCTCCTCCTCCTCCTCCTCCTCCTCCTCCTTCTCCTTCGGCCCCCAGCCCTTTCCCCCTTTTCTCAGTACCGATGGCCACTCCGCGAGCCGCCGGTGGAGACATGAGATTTGAAGATGGATTGGTTTTGCCACTGCTGCTGCTGGTGGTGGTGCCTGGCTGCTGCTGCTGCTGCTGCTGCTGCTGCTGCTGCGGTTGCTTCATCATTGCTTGCCTTACTTCCGCAGCGCTCTGCAGCACCAAGGGCGGGGGGGCAGCCCCCTCCCCTGCACTTCCTGCGGTATTTTTGGAGACTGAATGCTGTTGGGAGTATTGCTGGAGCTGAGAGGACGACGAAGATTGATTTTCCTGATTGCTTGTCTTCCTCTTCCTCCTCGTCGTGGTGATGGTCATTGATCCTTTAGTTGCTTGAACTTTCTTCCCTCTCTTCTTCGCCTTAGTAGGACACACAGCAACAAATGCTTCTGCTTCGCCGTCTTCATTCTTTCCTCCTGGTCCTGCCTCCCCTTCACCATCGTCCCGTACAGCTCCAATCGTCTCCTCCTCCTCCTCCCCATCCGTCGCCGAAGTAGAGCTACACAGGCCGCCCGCCTCAATAGCATTTACCGCCGTCCCAGAACCGATCCCCTCGATTCCATTGATACAGGTGGTGCTACTGCTACCGCTACTTGTGACAACAAACCAAGGATGCCTCAACGCCTGATCGACCTTCAGACGCGTACTGGGTGATGCAGTCATAAGCTTCCGCACCAGGTCCTTTGCCTGCCCACTGACCCCCTCCCACTCCGGCCCCTCAAATGTGTACGTGGCCGTCCGAATCTGCTCAAACAAAGAAGTATCATCGAAAGGTGGCGTCCCGCTCAACGCTATATATAGAATAACGCCCAGGCTCCACATGTCCGCCTCCCTCCCATATCTCCCCGTGCCTAGGGTCGTGTTCCGCCTCTTCAACACCTCCGGCGCAAAATACTGCGGTGTCCCACAAAATGTCTTCAAACCCTCGCTTGTCGTTCGCTTGGCCAAGCCAAAATCAGTCAGCTTGACATCGACATCTGACTCCTTGTGGACCAACAAGATGTTTTCGGGCTTCAGGTCACGATGGACTATGTTCCGTGCGTGAAGGTACTGAACAGCCTGGAGGACGTGCCGCATCAGCTCTCGAGCCGCTGATTCCGTGTACCGTCCCCGGTCAATGATCCGATCAAACAAATCTCCCCCCCGCACCAATTCCATCACCAAGTACAAAACATCTTCCGTCTGAAAAATGTCTTGCAGCCGGACCACATGCGGGTGGGCAATAGTCCTCAGAACCTCCGCTTCTTGCACCAACTCCGTAGGACTCAACCCGGGGGTCAAACCAAACTTCCTCGTTTCTATCACCTTCACCGCCCACGATTCCCCCGTTTTGCGGTGCAGCGCCACATGGACACGGCCGCATGTCCCCCTCCCAACCTCTTCGCGAATGTCATAAAAATCCTCGATCCGCCTCGCACCATTTCCTCCGAACAAACCAAATTTTCTCCCTCCCATCCCTGCCCCCCCTGCCGATGTCTGCCCCCGCAAGGTCACGGCTGCAGCACCTGTCGAGGAGGAGGAGGAAGAGGAGGGCTGGAAGGAGGACATGCCTCCACCTGCAGCAGGGGCAGCGGCAGTGACGACCGATGGGGCTAAAGCAGTGGCCAAAGAGGAGGGAGAATTTTCGCCACCCACACCACTGCTGAGAGGACGACGGACCTGAGGCTGATGGGGTTCCATAGGGATAAAGACGTAGGAGGCTGCCTCATAATCTTGATCGTCTCTCGCCTTGACTAGACACAATTCATCACCCGAATTCAGCAACCGACGTTGGCTCTTGGCGAGACGCACACGACGGTTCACAAACGTGCCGTTTGAGCTCGTATCTTCCACGTAAACCTTAAACGTGATCCTTCCCCCCGGCTCCCGATTCTCTTGGCAATAAATCCGGCAATGCTGGGAAGAGATGCGCGCATCTTCCAATCGAATGTCACAAGAGTGGCCCCTCCCCAATATGTAGGTGTTGATTTGCCCGTTCGATGTTTCCGCTGGCCGTGGAAAGAGCTTGATGTGCGCGGCACCACGTTTCAACGGCAGCAGGCGACCCCAGGGCTCGGGGGGGCGCTCCTTGGCTGCAGCATTGCCATAGCTGCTGCTGCTTGCCTCTTGCTGACTGAGCTGACTCGCCTCTCCCATCAACGTTTTTTCCTCGTACGATTCGAGAAAGTCGTCTTCCACCTGCGTAGGGCCACGACTGGAGACGCTTTCGCTGTCGCCCTCGCCATCCCCGCCGCCTTTCCCCGCGCTGCGAGGCGACCACAGCATCATACGTTCGTTGACAGTAATTTAATGTGGGCGGACAGAGCAAAATTTCTGGGCTCAGGGCCGGAGAGGTGGGTGTGCACCGCGCAGGCGATGCGGTGACTGGCGGAAAGGTCGGACGGTGTGCGTACACGCCAAGTGGTCGAATCGGATAGAAGCCCCGAGCAGCGGAGGAGGGAGGCAAAGCGAAGCACAGGGCCCGCGCTTGCTGGGCAGCTTTGGTTGAGCCTGCCTGGCAGAGGGTGGAGGAAAAAACAGGAGAGGGGTGGGCGTCTTGCTTGTACGCGTGAGGTGTGTGTGTATGGTTGCGGTTGAAATTAAAAAGAACGGCGTGATATACAGAAAGAAGAATGCTTTCATCTCGCCAACAGTACACTACAAGGAGCGAGAAGATGCAGCGGCATCTAGGGGCAGCCAGCTACGCTGCGGATCTCCGTCCCAAGCAAATGGCTGTGGGTCCAGGGCAGCCCTAACATGACGCACCTCTTAATTATCCCTCTAAACTGATAATCACCCTGACAACAGCTGATCCCTCCGAATCCTCCCCCACCACTGCCGAGCAGGCCTCCCCAACTGAGTTGCGCTGCCTTACTGTACACCCTGGCTCTCCCTCCCCAGAGGATGGCTGAGGGTTACGGATGGCATGGACAAGATGTATCACTAAATCACTCTCTTTCGTTCACAAACACATGGTTGCAGGCGAAATGGGGGTCAAGAAAGAGCTAGCGCACTCCCCCCCGGTCTCCCCACCAGCACCCTCACCCTCTATCGTCTTGCCACATCATCTGCACACCACGACACCTGGACCGAAGAGTCATGCCTACAAGGAGATTACGGACGAACCGATCGATGAGGAGGAGTTCTGGACGAACATGGGCAAGGTGAGTGTTTCGGTGGGTGCGAGGGGGGATATTCCGTGTACGTCTCCTCGAGAGCTGAGAAGGGGGTCTGGGTCGGGAGAGTAAAATACGAAGAACGCAAATGGTTGATGGACAGTCAAGATTTTCTCAATCATATCGTATGAGTCTACCAGCCTTCTCCTTCCAACCTCTCCTCTCCCGTTCCCTCAACACTTGAACAGCTTCACAATATCGGCCTCTGCCTCGTCTATGCCCTCGTCGGCTTTGTCCCCAGCTTCGTTTCCACGCCTCTCTCCGTCTACCTAGTCCACACCCTCAACGCACATCCCGTCATCCAAAATCAAATCAGCATCTGCATGTCCCTTCCTTGGGCATTAAAAATCTTCTTAGGCTTCACGAGTGATGCACTGCCCCTGTGCGGGGAGCGGCGACGACCTTACATCTTTCTAGGAACCTTGTCGTGGGCTGGTTTCTTTCTCTATTTAAGCTATGTTGGAAATCCTTCCGGACCGATACTGGGCCTTTGTTTGTGTCTTTCTACGGTGGGTATGGTGTTGTGTGATACAATTTCGGACGCGATGATCGTGGAAAGGTCGACGATGGAATGCGAAGAGGACCACGGACACTTGCAGTCATTGGTGTATGCTGTGAGGTTCGGCGCGGCGGTGGTCGGTGCCGTGTTAGGAGGTTTAGTTTACAATGAGTGGAGTTTCCGCATGACTTTTGCGGAGATTATGTGTCTGGCGGGGGCACTGCCTTTGGTGTTGCTGCTGCCTTCCTTGGGTTTTGTGAAGGACATGCGTCGTCCACGCTCGTCTTCTGTGGTGGTTGCCGCTGCGGGAGATGGAGCGATTGCTAGTGTGGGGGAAGGCGTGGAGGAGATAGAGGGGCACCCGCCTGTGTCGCAGCAGTTGAGGCAGATCTGGGATACGGTAACGTTGCGTGTGGTTTTCCAACCGATGGCCTTTGTCTTCATGTATAACCTGTTTCAAGTGCCGAATGTGAGCTGGAACTCATTTTTGCAATTGACCCTGGGGTTTACCCCTGTGATGTTGGGGGCCTTGAGCTTTGGGGGGCGCCTGATGACGTTCGTCGGGATCCTGATTTATAAGCGGTATTTCCTGCGGTCGAGCTGGAGGGCGGTGTATGTGTTCTCGACAGTCTTGTTAGCTTTGTTGAGCGTCTTGCAATTGTTGTTGATCTTCCAGATAAATACATATTTTGGAATCAGCAATTTTTTGTTCTCGCTGGGAGATGACGTGATGAGTGCTTTTATTACGGGTGCGTCGGGGGGAGGAAAAAGAGAAAGGGAGGGAGGGAGGAACGTGAAGGCTCTATGTGGCAAGTTTAGAGCTTCCATTATTAACACCGCATAATTTTTACCCTTTGCCATTTCTCACCTTCTGTACCTTTTCTCTTCCCCACTTTTCCTCACAGGCATGCAATTCCTCCCCCTAACCATCGTGTACATGAAGCTGTGCCCGGGCGGAAGCGAAGGAGCCACCTACTCAATGCTGACAACTTTCAGTAATCTCGCCCTTATTCTTGGCAACTCCGTCGGCTCGCTTTTCTCCCTCATCTGGGATGTCAGCAATGGCGCGATGCGGCGAAGCGATCTTTCGGGTCTGTGGAAGTTGACGGTGCTGACCTCCTGCCTTTCCCCCTTGCCGTTGGTTCTCCTCTTCTTGCTTCCCTCGGACAGGGAGCAAGAGAAGCAGATGCGGAGCCGCGCGGGGGCAAGCAAGTGGGCAGGGATGCTTTTTCTTGCTACGCTTGCGGGGAGTTTGGCTTGGATAATCGGACAAGGGATTTACGTCCTTTGCAATCAGAATCTGAACCGCGGCTAGTCATATTAGAATCAGAGAAATAGCATGCACTCAGCGGGAGTGCCAGTGGCAGCGCTCAGTGGTCACTGGCTCACTCAGATTTGGGTGGTGATGTCGTACTACTCGTGAGAAGGGAGACAAGGGCAACATCACCTCAATTCCCACACTTAATGGCTGGCAACTCCGCCCTCCGGTGTGTTGAGGATCCTACCCTTCGACCGACCCCCTCTCCCTCATTTTCTCGCTTCTCCCTTGTTCATATATAGTCAATAACAAGAAATGTGAGGGAGTGAAACCAATAGACTCTGGCGGCAAACACAGACACAGACAATTTTGATGAGTAATGATGAGGTTCCCATTTTTGATAATGAGGTTTCCATTTTTGACCCGAATGCGGCAGCAAATAAGCAGCCCATCCTTGTGCAAACAAAGCAACAAAACATAATCCTCCAAAAGCAAAAGAAGAAGGAGAAAAAGCAGGATGTAAAGAAAAATGGAAAAGTGAAGCCATCTTCTCAAGAAGACGAGGAACACCCAAATGCTGTTCTGCGTCACGCAGTGGCCGTCCAAATGCTGGTCTACGTCACGCAATGGCCGTCCTGTCAGACTTATTTCGAATTAATATTCGTTTTCTCACAGTCTTGCCTTCCCTACCTTCCCTCCTCTCCCACTTTTCTCATCCCAGTCACAGCACAGCACATGCCCCATGCCCGTGCACTCAATCTATATTCTCAACGCCCAAGACAAAGTCCTCTTCCGTAAGCACCTAGACGCTGAATGGCGGCTGATAAGTCACATCGACGACCGCCTCCAATGGGAGCGGGTACTCTACCGAAACACACGCAATAAATCACCTGCATTGCCCGGCGCGTCTCAATTCTTTCAAGAAAGGGAAATAAACGTCGTCTATCAAGGGTTCTACGACGTTGTCGTTTTTCTGGCCGGCACGGATGAGTGTGACGAGATGACATGTACGTACTGCGAAGGAAAGGATTGCGATTTTCCTTCCTGCGTCATTGTCTTTATAAGGCACAGAAGCCTTCCAATTGGTTTCATAAAAATCCAATCTGCTTTACTTTCGCGACACACACACACTTACGCACACACAGTGACGGACCTAATTGTCGTGGTGCAAGAACTTCTCTGTTTGGCATGTGGGGGCAAAAAAAAAATAAGCGCCGCTAATGCTAGCGTTGAATCCGAGTTTCTTCATAAAGATGGTGGAGCATTTGCCAAATTTTCTATTTATGTAGACCATATGATGCCACATGGTTTCGTGGCCTCGACAAACGTTGATCTCATTGACAAGCTGGCCAAGGGAAAACCAGTGGTATAATTTCAGAGTATTGAAAAGAAGGAAGAAACCTGTATAGTTGCATAACTAAAGCCCAAGAGATTTCTAGAACATACATGTTCAAACTTGATATTTATTCTTTCCTACTTGGTGCATTTTGGGGGGGCAAGGGGACGATGCTTATCAGGGAGTGAGCCTGAGTTTGCTACCACTAGCTTTGCGTCCTGGGGTACACATTGAAACCAGACGAAGGTGGAGGCTATGAGAAAGCCTCCCATAAACGTTTTTTCTTTCCATCTATTATAGCAGCTGGTTCCCGTAGGAAGCAGGTAAAATCACATGCCTGCCATTTATCATCCACGCGCCTCTCATGTCGCCATGTCCTGATCCTGGCGGCCTACCGGGTCAAAACATGCAATTCAAGAGATACCGCGCAAGCGGAGCCGACTCAATGGTTTCCACTTTTGACCTTATCTACACATCATTTCTAGCGAAATGGTTGATTCAATCATTCAATCATATGAATGATATGTAGACCATCTTGATCTAGCATATTTCCTTAACTCGTCACATCCGGGGCTTGGTACCGCACAAACGATTCACAATAATGATGCGGCAGCTTCGTCACATCAGTTTCCTCAATTGTAAACCGGAAATCATATCCAGCCATCACATAAAGCTCTATAAAAATTCTTTCACCATCCTTCCCCATGTCGTGGTTTATACACTCAGGACATCTCGACATCATATGTGGCATATCCAAACTTGCGTTGCACTCCTTCACCATCCTCGCCAACCGCTGTCTTCTTGCTTCCAATACAGCTTGTCCCCGCTCCGTGTACATCTCGCTGTCCTTCACTTCCCCCCGACCAAGCACATAATCAGTGTATCGACGCACTGGTAGGTCGGACGCCATCAAATGTGGGCTCGCCAACACAAAAACCACCTCCAAAGGATTTATTGGCAGACCATCATTCAGCAGCGGAATGCTCGGGTCATCCCCTGCCATGCAAGGCACCTCTATCTTCCTCAAACGTGTCAGATTTAAGCCTTGATACCGGAGCATGAGACAATCCACACCATACCCCGCCCCCACCACTGCACGGGTCGCTCCCAGCTCGTGCCGCTCCCTCGCCGTCTCCATGTCCATCGCACACTCCAGTACGCCTTGTTCCAAAATTAGCTGTAGTCCTATCCTGTCTGTGGCCCACACAGGTGCCTGAACGTGGAGCTCTGCCTCGCAACTGACAGACCTCCCCACCAGCTTTATCTCGTCGCTTAGTCGATCAGTGAACACACTCGTCCAAGGCTTGGTTGGCTGGGGGGTGGTAAAGCGATTTTGATGCATTCTTCGTGGACGGGGACGATGCATGTAGCGTGGTAGGAAAGGACCTCGCACCGATGAATCCACAAAGACAAAGTGCGCGTAGCGGGACAAGAGCCCCTCTCTTGTCAACGGCAGGCCTGCAACTGTCTCGTTGCCGACGCCGCTACTGCTGTCAGAATTATTATCATTGCTGCTACTTAGCATATCTTGAAGGCCGCTGCACCCTAAGCAATCTTGCGGCCGTTCCAGGACGCGGACGTTGACAGCAGGAGGGATTACAACGGGCGGCCCCGTCACTTCTTTCTCTCTGCCCTCAATGCTTTTCAAACCCAGCGGAGCAGCCGGAGCAGGTGGAACAAGGAAAAGATAGTCCACGAAGTGCTCCGACTCTCCCCCTACGCCGACCTTAAGAAAGAAATCCACGTTTTCGCCGTGCAAGTTGTCGAGCGACGATGAAGAGTGATGCACGTTGTAAATGACCAGCGTCTTCTCCCCCAAAGAAGGCAATGCCGCGGCCCTTGCGGCGTCGTCCGAGCGACCAACCTTTCCAGTATTGATTGGTACGCTACCTTCCCACCATTGGTTCCACATACTTCGAGACTGGAGGACCCGCAAATCTCTAGACATCGTTGGCACTGCCTCTGAGACTCCTTCCCATTTCTCCAGCAGACCGTAATCCCAGCAAAGCAAGCCCACGCTTAAAAGGAAACACATTATGCCCGCAAACCGAGGCAGACGCTCGGATTGCTGCTGGTGCTGAAAGGGCTCGGGGAGTGTCATGCTGCTTGCTGTCTCGTCGGTCGTGTGGGGTGGCCCTAGGCAGGCTTCGTGCGGCGCTTCGTCGTGTGCTGCCGGGAGACGGCTCCGCGTTTTCCCTCCAGAGCACGGGCACCAGGCTTACGCCGTCCAGTGCTGTTGCCACCTTGTCCTCGTTGTCGTAGCTGTGCTATAGCTGTCGTAATAAGGGAAAGGATAGGGAGAGTCAGGGTGTGTCGTGTGACATCAGCTGAAGAAAGAAGCCACGACCTCCCCACCCCCCGTCCGTCTTCCTCCGCCCGTCTTAATGACCCATTCCAAACCAACGTGCCATTCCAGCCCCATTATGCCTACGCATACTTAATAACTTATTAAATCAAATTCAACTTCTCGACAGGAAAATTGGCGCCGCCGAAACTTTAGGTGTGGGATTTGTCAACTCCCTACATTGTCAACGACCTAATCATGCGGCGGCAGCTATGCTGCGCTGCTGCTGCTACTGCCGCAAGTACTCCCATCAAGCGACTATCCTTGTCGATGCGAGGTTGGATCATCAGCCCAGCCTGTACATTTTCCACCTCTGCCATAAGCCCGCGGGTCCTTGGCCTGGCCGAAGGCGTGCTCAAGGGCGACCGTCTCTCGTTGAGCCGGGCCATAACGCTGATTGAGTCCTCCAAGGAAAGCCATAGACAAGAGGCTGAGGCATTATTGGACCACGTCGTCCGCGAGCGCAGTCGAAAGGTCAAAACATATCGGCGGCCGAATTCGAATACTGCTATGGCATCTAGCAGCGACAGCAGAAGCAGCAGCAGCAGCAGCGGCAGCACAAGCGGCAGCCTCCGAAAGGGCACTCGCCCCCTGCGGATTGGCATCGCCGGCCCCCCAGGTGCCGGCAAGTCCACTTTTATCGAGTCCCTGGGCATGTATCTGCTGGATAGCAAGGGACTGGTGCGTCTACGGATGAGGGGGAAAGACAATAAATCTGGATGCAGTAGAGGAGAGTAAAATGTACCACATTCGCCTCACTTCTCTCTCATTTCTTCTACCCCTATGACCACGCACAGCGCGTAGCCGTCATCGCGGTCGATCCCTCTTCGTCTCGCAGCGGTGGTTCAATCTTGGGGGACAAGACACGGATGTACGAGCTGTCTAAGGACCCTCGGGCATTCGTACGTGCCTGCCCGACCAGTGGGGTGCTTGGGGGGGTGGCACGCTATACGAATGACGTCGTGCTGCTATGCCAGGCCGCTGCTTTTGATGTTGTATTCATCGAGACGGTGGGGCTGGGACAATCGGAGATCATGATCGACCAGACCTCGGATATGCTGTTGCTGCTGGTGCCGCCCGGAGGGGGGGATGAGCTGCAGGGCGTTAAAAAGGGCATTATGGAGGTGGCCGACGTGGTGGTGGTCAATAAGGCTGATGGCCACTTACTCACAGCTGCGCAGCACACAGCTGCTGAGTATAAACATGCCTTGTGTTTTCAGCGACGGAAATGGGAGCCGTGGACGCCGACTGTGACAATGTGTTCAGCTTTAAGAAGGGAGAAGATTGCGAAGGTCTGGGAGGAGGTTAGTCGGTGCAGTGACGTGTTGGACAAGACAGGGTTTTTGCGGTTGAAGAGGAGAGATCAAGGAAGGCATTGGATGTGGAGTAGTTTGGAAGATTTGCTCGTGAGGAAGGTGAGGGGGTCGGGGGCGGTGGAACGGAAGGCGGTAAGGATGGAGGAGGAGCTGGCGGATGGTACCTTGACGCCACGATCGGCGGCGGAGATGTTGTTGGGTGCCTTTTTAGAGGAGCAACGGACCACGGAAGTGGCGAGAAAGAAGTAGCGCAGGAAGAGGAGGAGGCATAGAAATAAAGATGAAAGGCAGAAAGGTAGACATGTACAGCGACGGATGTGTTCAACCGAAAGATGAAATGTTACAACGTGCGGGCAGGGATTGTTTTTTTTTTTCGATTTTGGCAATCTGCTGGAAACCGACAACTTGCGGGTCAGCTTAGGCCTGAAACATGTTTTGTGAGTAAAAAAGTCAGGGGTGGGGAATAGCATGTGTTGTTCAGTGGTTGCACTCCCTTATTTTTCATGTTCAATTTTCTCTTCTTTTCTCCATTTTGCTTGCGTTTCATCTTCTCACGTGCCATACTCCTTGCCCTCAGCGGTTCGTGACGTCTCTCACAACGAGAATTGTATATACTTAGTTTCTTAGGTTTTTCTTTCTCTCTTCCACCTCTCCACACACAAGAGTACTTTCTGTCCCTTACCACGTTATATCCAATTGTTCAACACGACGCGGTGGCGACAGAAGAGAAAGGAAGAGGTTTGGCAGTTCTTTCTCCTTGCTGTAGTTGTCGCAGCTTCACGAACTTTTCAGCCCTTGATATTCGTTTCCCTTCCTCCTATGGCCCGTCAAAATGCCTTTGCCTTTCCGTCCTTCTCTCCTGTTCGCTCGGTACAGTCCACACGTACGGACGCTTGCTCGTCAATCAATGACCAGTACAACTGGAATTGAAAAAAAAATCTTCCCTCCATCCCTCCTTCCCTCCCTTTCCTCTCTCCTGCAGCTTAGAGAAGGTCATCGTCACTGTAGCACAGCTCCTCATCATCTCCCAACCGCTGGGCGTCACCCCAATATTCAGCATTCTTGAAGCTGCCACTGTTGTAATCGCCACCTAGTCCAGCGCCCATGGCCATAGAGCGTTTGATCTTGTAAAAGTCAGCCTCCCCTCCCTCCTCCCCATCATCCCATCTCCTTGCTACCTGATCTCCGTCACTAGCTACAGCTGCGCCGGACACAAGTGCAGGAAAGTCGCTCCCCACACAACCGCCAGCCACCTCCTCCTCTGTCGCCGAGCCTGCGTCCGGCCGATCAAAGGGACTCATCCGGGACTTCTTTTTGTCGCGGCCCTTGCCACCGGTACTGCCCGGTCCGCCCTCCTGTGTAATGATAATCTCCTGTCCGTCAAGCCCATCGCTGCTGTCGTCGTCGTGGACTTCCGCCGCATGCATGCCGCCACCGCTATCACCACGGTTGGGAGTGTCGTGGCTGTGACTGTGAGGGCGGGAGGATGACCCGGGCGTCTTGACCACCGCAGCGTAGGAAGGGCCGCCAGATTGTGGAAGATCATTGCTACTAGAGGGAGAAGAGGAGAATGAGAAGTGGGAAGTACCAATCATGGTTTCTTTTGGGTCGAATTCATGGAGTCGCCGGCGCCAGGCCCGGACCAGGCCATTAAACCGCTTGGTGCTAATACGAGCGTGGATGTCGGGTGTCTTTGGGTCGGCGCGACGCCGACGTTCCTTTGGCACCAGCTGCGTGTACCGGTCATAGCCCAACGTATTTTTGCCATAGTCCACCTGCTTTTGGCGCTGCCGGAGTCGGTGCGGGTCCGTTTCTTCCCCCAGCACCGCCACGGTCAGCGCTCCCGTCCCTCCTGCCGCATGCCTATTGCCGCGAGCTTGGAGGACACTGCTATTTATCTCAGGGGTGGCGCCAACAAGGCAACTGGGTAGGCGGGGCTTGGGCGCTTGGCCCTCCTCGACTTCGGCACGCACGCGCTTGCTTGCCAAGCGCTTTTGGGACGGGGGGACGGAAGGGAGGGAAGAAGGTGAGGAGGGAGGTAGCAGGTGGAGAGGGTAAAAAAAAGGCGGGGACTTACCGCCGGGAGTTCCGTGTCCATGGGGTGGAGGCTGACGTTGGCTTTGGCTGGGGCTATAGGTGGATGCCTTGTCTTTTTATCCTGTACGATCGAGCGGGGGTGGCGAGGCATTGATCGACGATTTTCATATGTTCGTGTTGGCTTGATTGCAGGCGGGAAAATGAATGCAAGACATCATCGGCGATCGACAGCGAGTTCCACCATCAGACACGCCCCGGCCGTCCTGTTGTTGATTTGATCACGACCCTATTCACAAATACCGCGAACCACATCGATACCTGCACAAACAGGGTCAGGATTAAGATGGAAGGTAGAGAAGCAGGAAGAAGCTCCCAGCTTGAGTCAACAACGGCGCCACCATCCCAAAGAGAAAAAAAGCAACAGCTGGACCAGGTGCAGCCTGCGACGACGCAGACGCATGAGACCCCTGACCCCACGCTGGCCATTGGGAACTCGCCCCGCTTTTTGGGTGACCGACAGCCCCTTCCCGACGAGCTCCAGCTCTTAGAAGATTTTCAGCTCCTGCTTGACGAGGGCCAAGTTGCGTTGCCGCGCAGGTACGTACGTGTTAGGACTTTTTGTGTCAATCCCTGCTGTGATCTTGCTTACTTCTGATGGAGTTCCTTGTGGGGAATCTCTTCTCAGCACACGTGCACTTACCACGATTTGGGCGTGGTGCATCTCCGTCTCCTTCATTTCGACCTCCCTTGGTGTGCGTGGCCCATGCCGATATCTAGAAAGTGCACTTCGATGGGAGAACGCTCAAAAATGTATGGTTTTGTTGTTGTTGAAAATATCAAATGCGCCCCATTATGAATTATTGGATTTGAACGAAGAGGGTGCATGTTCGTGGAAGCTCCGCGATTTCAAAAGGTAACAGCGGAGACTGATTTAGTCACCACAAGAGTACATTGGAAGGTGGGCACACTCCTCAATCTTCTCCTCAGCCCACGGTTTCATTTATTCTTTCACGCATAATAACACACAGCTTTTGGGAGGCCAATTACAATGAGTCGCGATGCAGTCTCTTTTGGCGCTTCCTCGTCGCCAACGAAGGCCACCTTGCGCACGCAAAAGAGCAGCTGACCAAGGACATAGCCTGGAGGGAGGATATAAAGCTCTATGAGCTGCAGGGCCGAACACGCGAAGAAATAGTTGGCGTGGATGATGCTTTTTTCTTGGAGCAGTACCCGTGCATTTTCCTAGGCTACGAAGACGAAGCTAACAACTATGCTCCTGTAGTGTATAGGAGTTTAACGCACTTGCAGACCAAGGCGTTGGCAGCAAAGGGCGTGACAGTCGAGAAAATGGTCAAGCACGAGCTCTGGCAGTATGAGACGGATTGCAAGCTCTTGTTCTCGCATCCCGAAAGCTTCCCAGCTCGGCAGCTTAAAGTTATCATTGACATTAATGGTATGACCTGGGGGCAATGCACCAAAGACTTGGTGAGCATCCTCTCTGGATTTTCATCTTTCAGCAAGCTCCATCACCCTGAACGCCTGCAGAAGCTCTTCATTATTGGTGCGCCCAAACCATTTCTCTTTATATGGAATACTATCATTTCACACATCATTCCGGTGAGTACCAAGAATAAGATCACGATTCTACACACATTTGAAGGGCATCTGTGGCTGGAGGCATGGATGGCGAAGCTCCCGGCAGCCTTGGAGGACGCAAAAGCCAAGGCAGCATCAGCACCGACGGGGCCAAAATAACTTGTGTGTGTGCGCAGAGAAATATGATAAGAACATGAACATGTAAATATTGAAGTATTGAAGAAACCTCTCTGTTGTGGGTCAACTTGTGAAGATCGCGGAGTCCATCCCACTAACTCGGGACACGCTGTCTCTGGTGTCTTGGCTGCCTACCTTTTTTTTAACCATACAAAAGCCCAATCAAATTCCAGGAAACTAATCACAATAGCTAGAGTAGAGGTGGACTTGTCATTTTTATCGAGTCACATCTGGAATTGGTTGTTGCTGACCAGTGTGGGGTGAAAATCACCGTGAGATTTCTTGGCACGATGTTCCTCGTGATGCGGACGACGAGCTCTTGCTGCTTTATGTCAATGCTCATGTATCATAACCAATATCAAACGCAAAAGAAAAATATGACACTACAGAAAAAGGCGTGCAATTACTTGCATGAAACGTGTTAAGATGGAGAGCTTAGAACCTTTGCTGTACAGTTTAAAAAAGAAAAAACTTAAAAAAAAAAACTTAAAACTTAAAATGACTGACAAAAACATGTTGAAAGCCGCTCATCGCAGCTCCCTTCTTCATGTGTCCCCCAGAAATTCAGCGCAACCAAACAGTAGTAGATGATGAATCCCTGACATCGCCTTCTTGCCTCCCTCCTCAGATAATGTGTGCAAAAGTTGCCCCAAGGGATGTTGGCGACCTCCTGGCTGACAGACATGATATGTTTCACAACTTATTCACGCGAGTTGGCTCGTTGGTTACAGGATCTGGGGGGTGCCTTATAGAGAATACGAACAACAGACTCCATGGGAAGATGTTGGAGGTCAAGGATATTTGTGCGGGAAACTGGTATTTTTCGGACCATGTGTCGGCATAAATCCAACATGAACTGCACATACCCGGAGTCGGACATCTCTTGACCGTTGCTTGGAGGAGCATTTTTAAATCGAAGCAAACGCCCCACGCAGATGCTTGCGCTTTTGGGCCCCAAGTCCTCGCTATTGGGACCAAGACACCTCTTAAACGTACACAATATATCTATATCACTGGCACATCGACCTATCTACAATATACAGACAAACCTCCGTCCTGTCTGGTCCCATAGTCGCTCTCCTTCGCTAGATCTACCAAGTGCCTTCTCCAAAGCACTTGCCAGCTGGCAAGCAAGCAAACAAGGGCGTGCCTTGGGCACACTTGCACACAAGAGAGACGTGGACTACGGGCCTAAGGAAAAGCGATATATGGATAGCATGGAGCGGAAAATCAACGACGTCAAGAGCCATTTGGAAAAGGTACGCTCATCGGAGGCATCTACAACGGTTTTTTTAACGACTAACCCCCCCTCCATTCTCCTCCCCTCAATTTCAATCCACACAGGGCGTGCGCTCCATCAAATACGCGGCAAAGTATGGCACCCACTTCAATGTTTCGAATTCTACTATTCGCAATCGCAAGGAGGAATCGATCGACACCCTTATGAAGCGGCTGTACGTCATGCCATTGCCGAAGGAAAATCAGGGCCTGTTGCACGTAAGTAGCCTGCGTTTCCCTGTCTGTCTCCCCAACCATTCAAATGCTCTTATCTTGGTAATGTTTGGTAATGCATACGATTGGCTCACTTCTTTCTCATTTTGGCGTCACTTTAGGGCATGGATTTTCTTGACGACGAGGAGGAAGACGAGGAGGACGAGGAGGACGAGGAAATCCAGTTGAGCAATGTCCGACGCGGAGCCCAAAGTCCTATAATCGCGATTGGTAATAGCCGGAGTAATATTGAGAGTAGCCGGAGTATGCTTGAGAGTGGCGTGCTTACTGTTTCCAAGGGCGCCTTATCCGCCTCGGAATCGAATGACAGCAACCGCACCCAGGCATCAGGGAGTGGTCTCCACTGTCGTTCCAGTACCACGACCAAGCCTTCCAGTGTCAAGACCATGGGCAGCAAGCGCAGTGGTCTAGCAGGAGATGACGATGACGATGATAGCAGAGCATTTAAAGGGGGGGTACATGACGAAGGCGTTGGACCGACAAATATCTCGGCGCACCGAATTCCTACAGAGGACACGGCCCTTACTCGCTTCATCCGCCGGGCTACTGTCAACGGCAGAGAGGCAGCCCAAATCTCTCACCTTAGGAGCATGGAGTGGGTCTCCATGCCTCGGTCGGAGGAGGAAATCTTAGCTACCTTAGACAAGCGTTTTTATGACCGTGATTTTGACCCGGCTTTACATGTGCTCGAGTCGTTTCCTGTCCAATTGAAGGATTTTAATGCCTACGTGGAAAAACAGCTGAGCGAGAAGGATATCGCCAAGGAGCATATTATGGCGAAGCTTGCTACGGGGGTGGAAGCAAACTATCATGTTTTGATCGAGGGAATGAAGAATGTGCAGGAGGTGGACTTGGATCTGACGGCCACGAGCATGCAAACCGTTGAGTGTCGCCGTCGACTCAGCATGGCCGATCATGGTATCCTCGACCCTTTGCTCCACATCCTACACAAGCGTATTCGCCGAGAGAACCTCCAGGAAGTCGCCAACATCCTCAAGTATACTCATGGCACGCTGCTTTTGGAAAGAGAAGCCAAGAGGGCTTTTGCTGCTGGGCGACTTGAGCGGGCCATTATCGCTGCCACCGATGCCAAGCTTGTCCTTGATAGCGACGTGCTCAAGAACGTGAACATGATGGAAGAGGTCACCCAAAGCCTGGACCAGATCCTACCCGAGTTGCGTCTTGCGGTGGATAAAAGCCTGCGGCGGCTTTGCAGCGGAAGGGGAGGGGGGGGGAGCAGTGCTGCTTTCCTTTCGACAGAGTATGCTTGGATCCTCCGGGCGTACCTCACATTGGACGATCATGGTGTCAGGCTGAGCAGCAAGCCGCGAAGTGCTGTCAGTGATAATTCATTATGTGATCACGTCAAGGGGCTGGAGCCAAAGGATTCGTTGGCGCAGGGCATTGTCCCCATTGCACCGACGGTGGATAGGGGAGGGATCCCAGGACTGAGTGAGCGCATTCAACGATTCATAGCCATGGATCTCGATTACTGTATTAAGGTCGCTATAATTCATGCCATCATGCCCGCCAGTACTGCCGAGCCGGTCTCCAATGCGAGAATCAGCAACCTTAGCAGCAGTAGCAGCAGCAGTAGCAGTTGCAGCGCTGCCTCGACAACGGCCAGCCTGACAGCCAAGGCCCTGAGTTCGGCGTCGCCGTCCCCAATACAAGTCTCTTCTGCTTCGCAAGGGAGTCATACGCCTGTTTCTGGCTCACCATCGCCGCCATGGCAACAACAGCAGCAGCAGCAGCAGCAGCAGCCGCAGCCTCCTTTGTCATCCTCTTCTCTGCCGACAACAGTGGGGACAGCACCAGCACCAGCACCGGATGTGGTGCGAGACGTACATAAGCGGGTAATTGCCTGGAAAGGGCGGTGCTTGGATGCGTGGATGGTGACGGATTTGATCAAGCAGCTGCCTGCTGGTGCTGCAATTAGGGTTTTGGGTAAGCTGGCTGAACAAGTGACCGAGATTTTGCATCGTTTCTTCTTACTCATGCAGTGGCATCGAAGTCCGTTTGATGTGCGGAATGAGGAGGAGGATTTTTTGCACCGCCCCGGTGATTTAAACATGCAGACGAGTTGTGTAGTTGGGGGACTGAGCGACGACGAGGAAGAGGAGGAAGATGAGGAGGAGGGGGAGGGACAATCGCTAAAGAAGGCCGCTGCCGTGGCTAGTGGGAGTAAAGACGGGGGCGAGGAGGAAGAGGAGGAGGAGGTGAAGGAAAAGGAGGACGACGACGGCGAAAGCTTCATATCATCCGTCGTGCAAGACGGTAGAAAGCTGAACGCGGTCGAGATGGCGCGTGTGCTTAAGGAGAGAAAGGAGGAGTTGGAGCTTGCCCGACTCGCGGCCGTAGAGCGGGACCTGAAGGAGGTCCGGAAGCAGCTTTGGGTGCCGATCGAACGGGCTGTTGTGGCGCTTTTGGCCGAGTGAGTCATGACTGATATTAGAAAATATGATATGGAAAGGGCATAACTGCTGTGACGTGATGTTCACAACCCCTTCTTACGTACCTCTCCCCCTCTCTTTTTCTCTCCTTTTCCGTCCTCGGCCCAATTCACTCACAGAGAAGAAATATGCCTAGAAAATCTCATCCAAGTGCTTGCCATCGGAAAGCTACTGGTTGCCCTTGGAGAAGAGTTTGGGCACAACAAATCAACAGCTCTAAAAAACTTAATGCACACCAAATGCGAGCTAGTTCTCAAAAAGACCCACCAAGAATGTTTTGCGGTCGTGCAACAGATGCTTGAAAGGGAAACTTGGTTCAGCGTACCCATCTCAGTGGAGGACCTGGGGGGGATGGCAGGTGTGCTCAACAACCATGGGAAGCCTCTTTTTTGGCCTACCGTGAATAGCTGGGGCCATTTGGTGAAAGAGCGGGTGCTGGAGAGGGACGGCGCTATCTCGCCGCTTTTTATCCTGTCTAAATTTGTCTCGATGGGTAATCCCTTCCTGAACTTATCCCTTTCAAGCAAACTCCCGGCAGACCCGAGCTTGGTCATCTTTACTGTTCTACCCCCTCCGAGCAGCAGCAGCAGCAGCAGTTGCAGCAGCAACAACAACAACAACAACAACAGCCCCAATAGCAGCAAGCATTCTAGCGAGAAAGGGCCTGCATCACCCGTCATTCCCCGCCCGACGCACGCATGGACCATGACCCAATCAGCGCTCAATGGCGTCGCTCGGTACGCCGGACTGTACCTGCAGCTCATGCATCTCTACCCTACCATGGCCCTTGAGACATACACAACCTTACTTCAACTCTTGGAATTTTACGTATATGTGGTGTTTGCTATCTTTGTGCCGGAACATTCCGCACAGCTCTTCCTCTCACACACCTCGAATCTAAATCGACAATCAAGCGTGGTGGAAGAAATTGCCTGGGCCAATCAAGAGGTCCATATGCCGCTGCCCTGCGAGGTGGGGATGGAGCTCGTGCAGCTTAGGAATTACTTGAACCGGATTCGGAAGGATTTGATCGAGAGCGAGGGTTGGGGGATTGCCATGGAAACGGAAACCGCGAGTAAGACCAAGAGACTCGGGGCGGATTTGGGAATTGTGTGTAAAACCTTGAGCGCGGCTAGTGGAGCGACCGGCAGCGCTAAGGTGATCGGAGGGGGATGGCCTGGAAGCCATCGACAGCGGGTGCCATCGCGTCAGCAGCAGCAGGAGGAGGAGGAGGAGGAGGAGGAGGAGGAAGGCGTGGTTTCGGCTTCTTGTCGCTCTTGGCCTCATGCAGCAGTGTCCAAAATTCAGGGGTTCGGAAGGGCAGTAGCCGGTGATGATAGTCATGACGAGGAAAGCGATGGGAGTGAGGGAGCGGACCGCCGTTTGGTTGCGAAGGTGGGGTCAAAACGAATAATCAGGTCAGACAAGTATGACAGACTATCAGATAGCTGGTGGATTGGAAATAGGTTTGCTCTTCATCTACAAACCTATTTAATCTCTCCTCCCCACCCATCCCCTCTTTCCTAATTTACTTTCCTGATTTAACCCAAAACAGGAGAGTCGACTTCAAATGCTCCTCGCTCATCACCGAGACCTTAGAAGACGCCGAGACTCTGTTTGGACTATCCAACCGAGCCGTCGCAGTCGAGTCCTGCCTTTTTGTTCTTGAAATTCTCAAAACTATCCAGTCCCAAGTCCTCCTCATCTTGCCCGACAAGAATCGCGCTTTGGGAGGTAACCGCGGTACATTAGAAACATACCTCGAGACAGCCACTGAGGCCATCTCTCAGCTTCGTATCTTGACTTATCGATGCGCCGCTCCACGTTTGATCGGAGCTGCTGGATTGGTCCATGCGATAGAAGAGCAGCAGTGGAATCAGCATCTGATCCGGGACGAGGCAAATCCCTACACAGATAAGGTTTTTGGGACTTGCCGTGACTTATGGGAGAAGATTAAGGGACCGGATGGAGGGGTGGTGATAGGGATGGGGGTAGGCGTGTACATCCCCCCCTCGGCGCAGCTGCTGATATGGACGGAGGTGGCTCAAAGCGTTATGGGCGCGCTGTTAGAGGCTTTCGCAAGGATTGAACGGTGCTCTACGGAAGGGCGGTCGTTGATGAGTATGGACTTGCAAGCGGTGCAGGCAGGCTTGGATCGTATTCATAAAGTGAGGCCGATTCGCGGGAAAATGCATGTGGATAATTATGTGAAGGCTTTTTATTACGGAGAGGCAGATGTAATGGCGTGGATCGAACAGAACTACCAGAACTATGCCTTCCGGCATATGGCCGGGCTGTTGAATGTGGGGGTAGGACAAAAGAAGAAGAAGGGGATGCGCGAACTTGTCAATAAGGTGGCTGCTTTATACGCCTCGGAGGAGGACTTTGAGGAAGATGAGGGGGGATGGAAGCAGGAAGAGGAGCGGGGAAGTGTGCATGGTGCGGAAAAGGAGGGTGGTCACAATGGGGATGCCACGGGGGCCAGTACTTTGTATGGGCAATACCACCACAGGAGCACCGACAGCAGTAGCATGAATCCTTCCCTTGTGACGCCTGCTTCCTCGTCGTTGTTCTCTTCTTCCTCCGATGCTAAAGCGAGTATGAGCAGCACCTTTAGCAATATGATGCAGAGAAAGGGATTGCGGAAGGGATTTCTGTAGATAACATTATGCACAGAGCAAAGTGCGTGTGTCGCTAGGCCGGATAAGGCTAAAATAGCATCTTTACACGCGGGAAAGCAATCGCTTGAAGTTATGTCCTCGCACTGAAGCAATATCAAAATACCAAGAGCTCTTGCCTTTTTCTTTCCTTTCTTTGAGCAAACATCATTCACACTTTTCAGCCACTTTTTTCTCGGCAGGACATCAGAATTCTTCTCGATAAATGCCTCTCGTCCCTCCATCTCACACGCATTTCTTTCTATATACATACTATTGTTAGAGGATTCCATGCCTTCAAAGAACAAGTCATACATACACACACGCACAGAGCAGCAAGAAATGCTCATTGCCTCGCGCATTTTCCTACACCTGGATAACAGGATGGTTCACCTTCTTCACCGTTCTCATCCCACTCCCACCAAACAGGCCAAAATAATTCCCCAATGTTCCTGCTGCCCGTCCCCACGCCTTAAGCAAGCCATCATCCCTCCGGACCTGTTCTCGCAATCTCTGAATCTCCAACTGACTCCTCCTATTCTGTAGTTCCAGCATCTCACAATGCTTCCGCAACCGCCTCAAGTCCCCCGCCTCCTGCCCCTCCAACAGCAGCAACGCGTCTGCTTCCCCCGCAATAGCCCCCCCACCATTCACCGCCAAGGCTTTCACCAACTGCCGATCATCAACATCAATTGAACTCGATTCTGTCTCCCTGTTTTTTGTTGTTTCACCCAGGTGCTTCTTCAGCTCCGCAATCAGAAGCCTCCGTTCACTCCTTAGTTCATCCACCTCATCACCCAACCGCTTTCGATCTGCCTGCAGTTGCTGTACGAGCGCCTTCCAATCATCCAATGCCTCCAAACGGTGTTTTCGGGATTGCTGGCGGCGGAGTTCCTCGAGTTGGCTTTGCTGAAAGTCGAGTTCGTCTTCTAACTGGGCTTGGCGCTCCTGTGCCTCCTCCACTTGGGACGCCCGGGCTTGAAGTTGAGCTTTCATCGCAAAGAGTCGTTCCTCTGACTCGAGTTTGACATTTTTCAGGTGCTCCAAGACTTTACTTAGCGCGTCCTGTTGAATTCGTATAGGTTTGCGAGTAAATGAGCGTAAGGGAGCGACAAAAAGCGGAAAATGGAGGTGTGGAGACGAGGAGAAGAGGATAAAGCGCGGGCACGCGTACACAGTCGATATTCACGTACCCCATCTGATGCTACCATGGTATCACGAGTGGAGTCGACAAAAGAAAGCTTTGCAGATGAACCCCTGCCGCCAGAGAAAATTGGGGACACGGTCGCTTGCCACCTGGATCCTCGATCTCTCCTGACTTGGCCCCGCAGGTGGCTTATGCTGAATGTTGCGCAGCTCGGTTCAGCCCCTTGGCGTGCAGGAGGATCCTTGCCGGATTATCCCGGCCGCGCTGGGCTGATCGGTGCGCAAATCCTATGGGTGGGTGTAGTAGGGGGGCGTACTACCGGAATGAGGGGAGGGCGGGGACTTTTTATCAAGGAAGGCGCTCCGTGCTGAGGGCTTGGGACGATGATGACGACAAAGATAAGGGGAAGGTGCTCAGGTGCTGCGATTATCGAAGGTGTGGAGCGATGTCGCACGTGCCAAGAAAAGTATGAGGCCTTCACTTCAGATGCTCGCCGGAGGACTCTCGCGAGCCCGTCGTGAGCTCACAACGACGACGCCCAACGGCTTCCGGCCTCATGTTTTCTTCAAATTTCATCTCGCACGACGATCGAAATGTGTTACATTCGAAATGCTATCTCCCCAGGGGGAAGGGGGGAAGGCGACAGTAAAGTCGGATTACGTCTATAGCATAACTTGGGGATGTCACCACTATAGAAAATCGCTGATATGCTTATTTTGTCTGTCTCTCCCCTCCCGCCTGGTCCTACCTCCCACACAAACATAATAACATCATAACATGACCACCAGCCGGTCGTAGGCAGCATTATAAACAATAAGTTGTGCGTTTGACCTACACGCGGAGGACAACGACAGAGGGAGTATCATCAGCACCTTCTCGTATCCAGCAGCAGCAGCATTAGCAGCAGCACCAGCCGCCGCAACGGCAGCATCAGCAAGGGCAGCAGCGGGAGCAGCAGCAGCAGCAACACATCATGAGGGTAAACAACTACAACCCGCGCCGACGCGTCTTCCAGCACTACCGGCCTGCTGCGTCTGTCTTTCACATACGTAATCTGTCGATGGTGGTGATTGCAGGGACTATTCTTGCCTTGTACATCATGGCTTTCTCATATGGTCCCAGGAAGGCCTTTAAAGGAGGCGACCAGGGGCCGGGCGCCCAGCTCAATGCAGCCAGAGCGGGCCGAAAACGAGGACAGTCTGCCCTGGTCGAGACCGAGTACAACCAGAATCCTCCTTTTCACGTCGCATTTTCCACGGTATGTAGAGCGATTGACCTTACCAATTTGAAAAAGAGCCCGTCGAGGATTCTGTGAGCTCCCGCCATATCCCTCCAATCTGACTTGCCGCTTCTTCCCAATACTCCCTAGTCATGCAGCCCCTTCCAAGACTGGCAGTCCCTCCTCGTCTTTCTAACCGCCGACATGGTGGGACAAAAGGGCCCACTGACGCGCATTGCTAGCGGATGCACTTTAGAGGAGCAAGCTGCCCTCGAGACCGTGTACGCCAAATTGGACCAAGGCCGAAATAAATTCCGTCTACACTTCACGCCCGATTTTAGCAAGGACGAAGCCTCGGGAGAAACGTATTACTTTTACAACAAGCCGGGCGGGTTGCAGCATTGGCTGGCAAGCCCAGCAAGCCCGCCGGACGACACGGTGATCGCTGTGATCGATCCCGATTTTATCTTCATGCGTCCGCTCACGGCCAAGGTAAAGGCTGATGGCATCATATTCTCGGGCCCCATCCAAGCAGAGGACCTGATCGAAGAAGTAAGCGTCGGGCATCCGGCTGCGCAATATTACGGAATTGGGGATAAGTGGATCGAGTTTAATTTGACTTATATCGCTGGTGAGGACAGCCCTGCCCTTGCTGTCAAGAGCATGTCGGCTTGGAAACACTATTCTATTGGACCCCCCTATATTGTGGCTAAGACTGATATGGTGCGAATTGCGCAGCTCTGGCATTCGGTCGTGCCTCGTGTTTACGAAGGCCATCCGCATTTGCTCGCCGAGATGTATGCTTATAGCGTGGCGGCCGCTCATTTGGAATTGCCTCATTTACGGCTTGATGGTTATATGACTAGTGAAGCCGAGGGCTATGGCGAGGCCTGGCCTCTGGTGGATCTCCTCACCGATGAAAGCATCTGCTCGGAGGACCTGTCCTTGCACACCACCCTCCTACCCACCTTTCTTCACTACTGCCAGCACTACAAGGTCGGTACCGAATTTGTCTACTGGAAGCGAGACTTAAACGAGAATTTCTTCTCCTGTGGCGGCTCCCCGCTGCCCCTCCCCAATTTGGAGCAGGTCCGCGAATACCTCGACCCCATCTCTGGCCCGGCTCTTTCAGTCAATGACAGGGCGTATCACAAGTATCACACCTTCCAATATTGTCAGGTGGTCATGAAAACCAACAAGGCCCTGCAGAAGTATAAGTCCCTCTTTTGTGACGTCGACGACAATGGCGAAGCTGCTTTATCTATTGAATAACATAAAATTTTAAAATTCGAAGATCGAAATTAACGATGGTTAGATTGATTACATCCCTCTCCGTTCATGTACATGGGAGCAATAAAGCAGAAAAAGTACTTTCGAAGCGCGCTTATCAAGCATTGTGCCAATATTTTGGACCCTTCTTTCTGCCTGCTGGTCCAAAGTAATGTTGAGCATATCTCGGGAATATGTTGTGATGTACACTCCCAGACACCTTTGAGTACGAGCGTTATGCTTTCGTTTTTTCTATGCCTCTTTCTTACTTTCTCTAATCTCCCCAGCTTCCTAGTGACGCCGTGCCTTTTTTATCCCACTGGCACTTATGAACTAAACTAACATCTACATTAACATTTATCCTCTCCATCCTTCCTTTTCCAGCCCTTTCCACACATCACAGCATTCTAAAACACACTAGTTGTCAAAAAATGCTGAAACACAAAGTGCATGCTCTCCAAGCGCTGGTCCTCCCCTCCGCCCTTGTCCAACACGCCACCAGCTGCCGCGTCCTCCCCACTACCCCATGACAACCCATTTCCGGCAACCAAAGTCTTACAGCATATGGTTGCAAGCTTATCTGTGTTAAGCCTATTCGACTCATGGTACTTCAGAACCTCCCGAAAGAATGAAATCAAATACACAAACACATTGTAGTTCAACGGCGGAAGCTGCTCCAAAAACCGCCTCGTCCACGGTCGTAGGTTTTGAGCGTCAATTTCAATAGTGGGCAATAAGCGACCGGGCACAACAGGGGTAGCAAGGGAGGCCAAAAACGCCAGAAGCACCTCAGCCAAAGAGTGAACTGAAGCCTTCTCATCTATCTCGGCGCCCGCATCCAACGCCTCTCTCACGGCCTGCATCTCCCCAGGAGCACCTGGCAGAATGAACAAGTCCTTCTCCGTCAACCCCCGTCGATAAAGCGCGTCTACCAGCCGCCACAATTCCTTGGGTATTGACAGTGCGGGGCCACCCACCGAAGTAGGGGGAGCGATGGCTTGCTTGCTGTTGCTGCTGGAGGCAGCGGCCGTGGCGGCGGCAGATGTGGAAGGCGACCACTTTGCTGCGGGCAAGGGAAGGGAGCGGACAGGTACGTGGCAGTTGGTGAGTTCTTCGAGGCTCATCCCAAAAGCGGAGCGGGCGTAAGTGCCGTTGACGGAGAGGAAGAAATCTTGTCCGTTCTCGAGACGCAAAATTAGGATGTCGTCAAGAAGGTCCTGGCCGGCGTTGAGAGCTTGTGCGGTCTTAAGGTCTATCAAAGCCGTGAACGTAATATGAGCCGCTTCATTCGGCAAAAGCATGCCAAAGCGCGGCTTGATGCTCAACCAGTGCTTGCAGATTGTCTCCTCCTCCAGCTTGGGAACGAAGCGAAATTGCGCTGCCACACTCGACACATTCGTCACCACCAGTGTCTGCCTAACTTCCACCCCATATCGCACGAGGCCAAAATCAATCGTGTTAGGCGGTTGCGGCGGGACCAAAGCCGCAGCCCCTGGCACTTCTATTTGGACCTTCGGATGCTGATCATTTTCAAGTTTGTCGAGCAGACGATGGATTTCTGCTGCCACCTCTTGCCGCTTCTCCTTCACCACCATCCGTACCTTGGTTTGCAACTGCGCCGCAACAGGCTTATGGTCCGAGAAACAAAGTTCCGCCCTCCGGTACGTCAAACAACGTGCTTGACTTGGGTCCTTTGCACGCCACAGGATACGATCACACCAAGCAGGGCACCGTAATTTCTTCTCCGGCCGTCGCTCATACAAAGGCGTCCCTGGTTGGTATTTGTAAGTCGGCGGGAATCTCAGCACCGGCTCTTGAAATCCTACGAACACCCTCCCTTGATTTCGCTCCATATTTAGCTGGTCATATCGCCGCAAAAATTCTAAATCCTGCGCCTCGATTTTGGCAAAGCACTCCTCCGTATCCACACTCTCATCGAAGCGATAATTCAAATCGCCGATAAAAAACACGACATCGTGATCTAAAATGGACACACCGGTTTGCAACGTCGGCTCTACCTCCAGCACCTCCGAAAAATATTTGCGCATCTCCTCACTAGCGTCCCCCAACCCAGGCGCCGGTGCCCCGGGCTCGCCACTGAAGGCCTTATCAATGAATACAGTCTTCTGCAGAATATTAGCAAAATCGCTATTCCGACCTTCTACATTCTCTCGGTGCGCCGCTAAATGCGCGCACACAAAACACAGGTACGAATCATAGAACTTGAGGCGGATTGAAGCTCCCCCTTTATTGCCCGCCATGCCCATCAAGCCCACCCCAACTGTCGCGCCGTACACCTCCCGAATATTTCGCAAATGCATCTCCTTCGCGAACACCAGAATCAAAATGCCCACCAAGTGCTTTTCCCCCACAAGGACATAACGATCCCTACCCTTGGTATTATTTAGGACGGCACTTAACTTCTCTTGCCATGCTTGGGCCCGCTGCAGGGACTTGCCGTCCATGGCCACGTTCACCGCGTTCAGGTCAACGATTTCCTGGAAGCCGACTGCGAAAATATCTGCGGGCTTCTCCGTTTCTGAAAAAAGCCAGGATTCCAGCTGCCATACGTCCTCATCCGCAATCAGCTTCGCGTTGACATTGTAGGTTCCGCAAAAGACAGTAGCGGTCCGATACTCTGTAAACTCGAGCTCCCGCTTTTTGAGCTGCTTGTCGATCCAATGTTGGCGAATGATGGAGACAGCAGCAGGGTCAAATTCCACGTCCTGTTCATCATCTGTGGACAAAAGGGGAGAAGCCATGAGTGGCTTCTGCCTGTGATTGTGCGAAGGGGGAGGGGAGGGAGAATGAGGGGGGGATGCAACGGAGGTGGGTACGTAAATGCGGTGCATGGTTTTTTTGAGGGCACGACCAGGAAGACTTGCCGCGCGCACAGCACTCGAACCCTAGCCACATAGAGGTAATTGTTGCGTGTGGCCAAGTGCGTGATTTGTGGTGGGTTTGGTGTGTAGAGGATGTAGTGTCCAGAGGGTGTGGTGTGGAGACATGATTCCAGGCGGCGTGGGGCTTGTGATAAGGCCGTAGAAGGGAGGGGGATGACGGCTGGCAGTCGTGAGGCATGGCGGGTCCGCCGCCGACCTGTCTTTGTAGGTTGGATGGTCGTATTGCTTGTGGTCTTGCAATGACGCTACGTGTACGTGACATTCAGGAGACGCAGAAAGCCGTTGCCGCACCGTGACGCTAAGACGTTCTGCGTTCTGACAGGCGCGAAGCGGCCCACACGCATGCAATCCTGGATACTTGATTTTGTGGCGGCCAGCCGCGCCTCTCTGTCCTCTTGCCACGCAGCCTATGCATACCCCAAGGTCTCCATTAGATAATCTACGATTCTATTTATCTTTCTCGGCGCCAGATGTGCGCTCTTAACCTTCAAAAGGCCGGTGATTGGACGCCATGCGTTCAGTACAGCAAGGCTTTCTTGTGAGTGGCTCTCCTTGTTGTTGCCGGAGCGAGGTTGCACATTGAAAGGGGGCGAAAGCTTGGAGTTGCCCTCACTGGCGTGGCCAATCTAGGAAGCGCACACTGTCCTTACCGCTTTTCTTACCATACTATCACGTCTATGGATGGAGAAGAAGTCCTTGGCTGTGGTGGCGTAATGCTCGGAATCGTGTGGGGTTGGCATCTCACCCCCATTCTGGCCTGGACTCAGGGTGCCATGTCTCTGTAAGACATGGCACCCTTGGGCTCGTGCTCTGCCTTACCTTTCTCACCATCTTTCCTCCCCATTTACACCACTTATATTCTACACAGGGCGTCGTGCCAATAACGAAAAACGATGCGCACCCTCAGCATCTTGGTATCCTTGCCACTGGTCTCGGCCGGCTTCTGGGGAGGTGAGTGAACTGGAAGTCCACGCTGATGGGTGGAAGTGGAAGGGGTACGACTGAACAACTTTGATACAGGATCCCTCCTGACCGCAGACATATGACGCGAGCTCCTCGTTTGCATCTCTGTACGCACTAGACGTCAACACTGAACCCACAAATTAGACGTTTAATATCTCAATCATTGTTTCCCAATCCAACTCACCGCCACCCTCATACAAAATCTCAGTCGGCCGCAACCAGCAGGCTTTTGTAATGGGACCCAGCACCTACTCCCCGTCAACAGTAGTCCGCAGCCAACAGCAGGCCACGTCCCGGATGGTGGTCCAGAGCAGCAGCAGCAGCAGCAATAGAAGCAGACCGCAGCTTTGGCGTCTGTGGATGAGCGAGGATGCGGATGTGGAGGCGCCCGTGGCTGAGGCAGTTGCAGTGGAAGAAACTGAGGCACCTGCAGGAGAAGGTGACGTTGACGTAGCATCTAAGGAGGCCAAGAAGCCCAAGGAGAAGCGCACGCCCTTGTCGGCGTTGGCCCAAGGTGCGGAGTTTACGGGCAAGGTGAAGGGGATTAAGGAGTTCGGGATCTTTGTCGACATCGGCGCGGAGAGCGACGGCCTTGTGCACATCTCTCAAATGTCGTCAACATTTGTTTCAAGTCCTTCCGACTTGGCTGCTGTTGGAGACACGGTAACGGTGCGTGTGCTGAATGTCGATGCAGTCAAGCGTCAAGTTGCCTTGACCATGAAGACTGAGGCGGAAGCCAACGCCCCCCGGCCAAAGCGCCAGCAAAAGAGGCGCGAGCGCGATGATGACGCGGGAGATGACGACCAAGAGGAGGGTGAGGACTCGTTGAAGGACGCTCCGGTTGGGGATAAGGACGTCAGTGCTTTTCAGAATTATGACCCCAAAAAGTTTTTGAGCGGGACCGTGGCATCTGTGCAGGCTTATGGTGCTTTCATTCGTCTGGATGATGCGGAGATGGATGGATTATTGCCCACAGGCGATATGGATGGGAAGCTGGAGAGCGGGCAGCGAGTGCAGGTCCGCATCACGGACGTAGATATGGAGCGTAACCGCATTACCTTGTCCAATCTGCCTTTGTTGCGGGGGAAGCGCACGCGTTTTGCGTTGAACAAGGAGGAGAATGATGAGCTTGCGGTGATTGCCGCGAGGTCAGGTTTGTATGCATCCGAGCTGCCGGAGATTTATGAGGGGGCGGACGATGATGCTGAGTGGGAGGCTGCGTTCGCCTTCAAGGGTTTTGATGACGGGGCTGCGGATGGGGTGGTGGAGGAGGATACGGGGGGGCCGGAGGTGGTGTTTGGCGAGGAGCCTGAGGAGGACGACGAGGAGTTTAGCATGAGCTCGATTAATGTCTTCAGGTCGCCGGCGTACAAGAAGGAGAGGGGCTTGATGGCGGATGACGACGAGGATGCGGAGGAAGGGTTCAAGTATGGAGGGGAGGCTTACTTCCCCGAGGACGATGAAGACGAGGACGCGACTTTGGGTGCGTTTACTAAGCAGTACGACACGCAGATCCCTCAGTTGAGCGAGGATGAGCTGAAGGCTTTGATTCGTAAGGCTCAGGGGACTCGGCGCAATGTTACCGAGGAGTGGGCGGAGGAGGAGGCGGAAGAGAGGGAGTACCTGAGTCTCAATCTGGTGCCGTCCAAGAAGCAAAAGATGTCGTTGACCATGAAAACGGTACAGCCGATGCAGGCGGACGCAGTGATGAGCAAGCCGCGCATGCCCATCTATTTTTCGAAGAAGTTGTCGGCTGTGCAGCAGGTGGACTTGCTGGAGGAGCTTGAGAAGCTCGTCAATGACGATCCATTGGCACTGGTCAAGTAAAGGGAGAAGACAAAAGGGAGAAAAACTAGAGTAGGTGGAAGGCGAAGAAGAACAAGGTAACAGTTCATGGGCCCGAGAGAAGGACGGGAATGGTAGGGTACGCGAGGGAGGGACAACAGAGAATGGCAACGAAACCCACGGGGAGGAAAGACGTAATCGCAGGACAAGAATGGGGAGGAGACGTGGGAAAGGAATGAGAAGCTGGGAAGGAAAAGGGCTTGTCCTGCCAGGGGAGGAAAATACACAACTTTATACATACGTATCTAGTATCGACAAACTTTTAATCTACACGCACCGACCCCTTGTGCCTCTGCCTGTGTGCGAGGAGCTATAGAAAAATGGGCGAGTGCAGATGAAGGAGGAGAAAAAGATGAAAGAGATGCATGCATGCGAGACCCCGTAAACAACTTCGAAAAGAATCACAACGGAACAGTGACGAACTTGTTCACTCATGCTGTTTTCTTATTTTGACTTGCACTCTGTGAATGGGAAGCCTGTCGCATGGACTTCTTGCCGATAGGACTTCCCTTCCTTTCTCGCACCAAACTTCTGATAGCCCTTCATCACAATCGGCTTTCATTTAAGTTTCCTTCTGTTAATTAAAGTGCACTATCCTATCTGTATATCTCATGTCCAAATGGCCCTCGTCGGGCTCCTGCAGTTGTTGCACATTTGCGAAACCGTCGTCGCGGCCGAGCGGATGGCGGTCAGAAGGATGATAGCAGCGTATTTCGAAGGGTGCCAATTACACCCACTTCGTCAAGAATTGATATAGCAAACATTATGACATAAAAGCCCCATCGAAAAAGGGGGGTAGGAGGTTGATCCTTCAGCTTGACCTGCTTGATGTCATCTCCCTTCCAAAACATCCATACACACCCCGGCCGGACATGTCTTAATGTTCGTATAATTGACCATCAGATTTGATTAAACCATTCGCTATTTTGATGCCTTCGGCCATGTCGGGGGAAAAAAGGAAAGTCACCTCCTCTCAAACAAACCGTAGATACGACAGCTTTGCTTGCTCCATGGACGCACACCCACATCTCTCACGCCCACACCATATCCTTGGTCTTTCCACCGATCACTCAACACAGGATAGCGGGCATTGATTGGGAAAGCGCCACGCGCAGGAGTCAAAAGCATAGGCAGCGTCCTGGAAACAGCAGCCCTCCCGTGCTTAAAGCACAGCCATGCGGCGGCGGTGTCGCAGCGCTATGGCCCAAGCCGCGGGCTACATGTGGTCAATAGCACTGTTACTACATGGCAGCGGCTGTCTTCTGTCAAGGCACTGTTTTGGCAATGTTGTTCATGCCTTCGTCGTACCTGTGCCATCAAGAGCCGTCGTCGAAGTACGCCCACCAGTCAGCAGGGCAGGCAAGCTACCATCACAACGGTGTGATGAGCTCATCTGTCGCATGATGGTTGGTGATACACATGTACCCTCACACAAGGCCGTATCTGGTACTGGCACTGGCACTGGCATACCAGCAGTGCCCAAACAAGCGGGTGGGGCGCCACCACCACCAAGACAGCCGCAGCACCAGCAGCAGCCTCAACAAGCACAGACGCCACAGCAAGCACCAAAGCAGCAAAAACCCCAGCGGCAGCCACAAGAGCGAATACAAAAACGTGGGATCGGCGGAAGTTTCAATGGTGGTCGTGGTGGTGGAGGGCAGCGGCGCCAAATAGGATCGCAATCGACTGTAAAGTATCATGAGCGCAAGGGGCTAGTGGTCCAGGTGTACCAACAAGCGCAGAAAGAAGCACGAGCTGGGCGGCTGGATAAGGCCGAGGAGCTCTTCCGGCGATGCTTGACCATGGACAGGAAAGATGCACGAAGCTGGCTGCAATTAGCACAGCTGGCTAACCGTCGCGGCCGACAAGAGGAAGCTCAGTCGTTTTTTGCACAGGGTGTCTCGGAGTGCCCAGAGAGCGTCCACCTTCTACAGTCGTGGGCCATGCTGGAGCACAAGGCTGGGGATCTAGTCAAAGCATGTGCGCTCTTTGAGAAGGGTACGGCTCAAGATCCCGGAAATCCTTATATTGCACATGCGTGGGGCCAGCTGGAACGCAAGCGGGGCGATTACGACAAAGCACGTTCCCTCTACATGGATTCCCTCCGGTTATATGGGCCGTGGGCCCAGGTCTATACGGCTTTGGCCGAGCTCGAGGTGGAGACCGGACACGTAGAAAAGGCACGGGAAACCTTTCAGGAGGCTATGAGGTTGTGTGTGCAAAACACGCATAAGCTGTTAGTGGCGTGGGCCAAGCTGGAGGAGGAGAATTTTGGGGACTGGGAGAAAGCAACAGAGCTCTTGTTGCGTGCCATTGAGGAAGGTGGACCTGATTTTACTGATGCCACTGTTGCTCTGGCGCACCTGGAGTTGAAGAAGGGAAATAAAGAGAGGGCGGTACAGATATTGAAGGACTCCAAACACCAAGGTCGAGCGGGTGGGTCGTTGTTCAACACGTGGGCATCCGTGGAGGCCAAGGCAGGCAATCTTGACACTGCCATTCAACTGTTGACCGAGGCCTGTGGCCTCTTTCCAGATGATTTTTCTCTGTTGCAGACGCTGGGCACCTTGGAGGTCAAGTTGGGGCATCATGATAAGGCCCGAGAGTGTTTTACGAGGAGTGCTGCCATTCGTCCCCATGTGGTGACGTACAATGCGTGGGCTATCATGGAAGAGAGATTGGCCCAGGATATGCGGGGTCCGATGCGACAGGTGCAAATAATGAGGGCAAGGAAACTCTTTGTGCTCGGGATGGCGGCTGATCCGAGCCATGGACCCTTATACAACGCATATGGGCGTATGGAGGAAAAGATTGGAAATTTGACGGGGGCACAGGAGGTTTTCCGGATGGGGGTTGAGGCGCATTGTCCTGATATGCCTTCGGTTATCAGTGGATGGGCTATGGTTTCGTTGAAGCAACGAAATTATGCACAAGCTAAGAGATTATTGCAGCAGGGATTGTCCGAGAACAAGCTGGGGAAGAATGTAGGTTTTCTGTATCACACCCTGGGAATGCTAGAGCTAAAACTAGGTAACGTCGAGGGGGCTTGGAAGGTTTTCCAGGAGGCTACGGATAAATATCCAAGGAACTCGCAACTGCTGGTGGGAGCAGGTTTGGCAGCGGAGAAGAATGGAGAAGTGGACTTGGCGCGCGGGTTTTTCAAGCGGGGGGTGGAGTGTGATCGGCTGCACCACCAGGCATGGCAGGCGTGGGCGGTGATGGAGCATCGGCAAGGGAATGTCAACACGGCCCGGGACCTCTTTCGATTAGGATTAAAAGCGAACCCGGATTATGGGGCTCTGTGGCAGGCGTACGGCGTGCTGGAGTTCCAGGAGGAGAGTTGGGATGTGGCGAGAAGTTTGTTTGCCGAGGGCATTCGAAGGGATCCCGGGCATGTGATGCTGTTTCAGGCCTGGGCGGTGTTGGAGGTCAAGCTGGCTGATTACGAGAAGGGGAAGGAAATGATCAAGGAGGGATTGAGGGTTGATCCAAGACATGGGGCTTGCTGGAGTATTTATGGGTATATTGAGGAGAAATGCGGAAATGTGGAGGAGGCATTGAGAGTGTTTGAGATGGGCTTAAAGCAGGCTCCGGACCACGCTCCTCTATTTCGCGTGTATGGCGATTTTGAGCGTCGACAGGGGCATATTGATAAGGCAAGGAGTTTTTACCAGAAGGCTATTGCCTTGGATCCTCATTACTCGCAGGCGTATGTGGTGTTGGGCTTGATGGAGTTGTATTCGGGGAACACGGAGGGAGCAAATGAGGTGAGGGAGGCAAGCCAAGCAGTGTTTGGGAGAGATTTTGAGTTTACCAAGGAGAGAGAAGCTGTCACTACTTTCCATGATGAGGAGCTAGGGGAGATCAACTCGATATGAGGGAGCGAAAGTGAGGAGTAGGAATAAATTTTAATAACATTTAAGCATGCAGAAGCCACGGCACGCTACCAACAGAACGTATGAGTACTGACGCGACACCGACCGAGTGGAAAAGAAACAAATGACAAATGTGCAATGATTTCAAACCTTAGTCTTAATCGTCACAAAAAAAAAAAATATTGACACTTTATTCATGTATTTCTTATGTACAAAAGTGGCGGTACAATCGAAGGGAGCAGCATTTTCGGTTTCAAGCTTTCTCACTATCAAGCAACTTGAGCGCGGCTTATGTTGTACATCTCCACCTCGACAGCTTCTTCATCTCCTGGAACCCTCCCCACTGCTCGGTCATCGTCTTCTTCTTCCTCCTCCTCGTCGGACGAAAACTCGTTCAGGTGGAAGATACCTGATTCGGTGGTTGGTGTCCGCATCCCTCCCACGCTGCTGCTTCCCTCGCCTCCAGCTTCCCCGGCGCTTGAGAGATAAATGGAGAGGGAGGAGCCGGGTTTTTGCTTGTATTGCCGGTACCAGACCGCACCAACAATGGCAAGGAGGAGACCGGATACGTTGAGAAGGGAAACGTCATCGTGGAAGACCATCATGGAGAGGGCCACGGTGATTATCTGATTTTATGGTGGGGGGGTTGTGTGTGCATGGGTAGGTTAATTTGAAGGAGGAAACGTGTGAGATGTAAATCTGTAGAGAGATGGAAAACAAATGCCAAAAACGTGGTAACATACCCCACCGTTTCGGGATAAATATACTAGCTTTGAAAGAGGAACCCTTCCTCTCCGGAGAAAAAAGATGAACCACATACCTCCTTGACGGCCCCAAACATGCTCATGGTCAGCGAGCTCGAAATCTTCACCAGCTTCACCTCAGCCAACACCAGCAAAAACGAGATTAAGCCCCCCAAGATGAGAATGACTAGCAGCTGAGCAAGCGAAGCCCCATCATGAAACACAGGCGAGCGCAAGCAAGGCTGCAGCTCCACCATCAAGAAGACAGTAACACAACTCAGTGCACTGGCCGGGGAGACGTGGTACAAAATTTCAAAGGCCCGCGGATGGTGTACCGAGGGTGCGGGCATAGGCGGAAGCAGGCTCGCATCTATTGTCGCCGAGCCACCATCCTGATCACTAGGGTGGTGGTGGGCCGTGCTCTGTCGACGACGATGCTGCTCCGGCTGGTGGTCGCTCCCGCGAACCTCACCACGACTGCTGCCTCCACCATTGCCTTGCAACCCGTTGTGGCCATCATTGCCACGGAATTCGTCCTCTTCCTCGTCCACGTCCCACTCACCCTCCCCCAATTGATTGATCAATGTCGACCTGTGCAAGACCTCCTGTCGGTCGCTGCCGAGCCCTCCTTTGCCTTCCAACATGACTTGTGTCAATGCCCAGCGTAGGCCTGAAGACGCACAAGCAGCCGTCACGAGTATGAAACCCACGAGGCTAAATGATGCTTCCCCGTAGCTAGCCAGGCTCACGCCCATGCTGACCAAGACGCATATGGCCACAATCTCCATCGTCAAGGGCTCGAGGCGCATGATCACGGCCCAGATCAGAATCCAAATCAAGGCACCGGACTTGAGGATGGTGTAAAACGTGACACTGATAAACATGAAGCTCAAATTACTTAACACCACGTCCACGCCCGTAAGCACCCCGATCGGTATTGGGCCTCGCAGGGATGTCCACAAGGGCAAGGGCCGGACGCGGCGTTCAGGCCTGATGCAGCAACGGTTGATGACGCGCGTCAGGCAAAATTTGATTGTCATATGCATGGCCGTGACAAATATGGGGAAGGGAAACCCGTCCCCATGCCAGTACCGCAGCACCCACTTGTTGCAAAGAGTGAAACTGATGCTGATGATATACCAGGACAGGACGTACTTGGAGATACGGACATACCGAAGCCATGGATGCCAGGGATGCGACTCGGCTCGGATGCGCCGTTGCAAAAGATTTGCCGCCACCAACAACAAAAAGCAAATGACAATAGGGACCAGGAGCTCAACAGAAAGGACTGACATGCCTATTACATGTAATGTAGCGATGCAGTAATGCCGTCGATTCTTGCCCTCCCTCTCTCGAATCCTCCCAACGCCAGCAGTGAAGCAGTGATAGACTCCCTTGGTGAATGTGAGCTTATCTGAGGATAGCTAGACGTAAAGGATCAGCCACCGCCTGCAAGCTGTTACGCAGTGGAAGAATCGCTTTGCTTGGCCCACCTGTCGTGTGCTAGTCTTGCTCTTCACCCGCTCCGAGTCGTTGGTCTCTCCCAAGCGACAGGCTCTGCCAGGGCCGCCTTGCCATGATGCAGGTGGGGGCAGTTTGGACCTGTAGGTTCGGTAGAGGGGGAGGAACGCGGGTGCGAGAGGTCGGTGGAGCTTAAGAAGAGATTATGGGCAGGTGGTCATGCAGCGGGGCTCAGTTCTCCAACGGCCCCGAACGGCGCCGGGGCCCTGAAATTCCGAATCCGAGGATCCTCATTGCTTTACACATGAAGCCCACGCGGTAGCCGCTAGCAACCGGCACACCATCATTTTGCTTGGTTGAAAAACGAGATTGCTCAGAACTGCAAGTTCAGGCTACTGAGACTCGACACCTTCCCCTCACAAAAAGGACAAATGAGTCCACAAGTGTGACCTCCCTCTTAACTTTTCCGCGCCACGGGCAAGAATAAATAAAATTAAAGGCACGACAAGTCTCCTTGGTTTCCTTTTTATTTCTCCCCACCACTTGAAAGATATTTTAATCCGACACTGTAACACTTGCGATGCACACACTATTATCCCCCCCATTAAAAAGCACCTCTCCAGGCATTAACTTGACTGTATCAACGGTTCACAAGTTTGCTGCACAGGCGATGGTTACGGGTGCAACCTACGCCACACTTGATTCTGACTGACTGTACTCTTTCTTGGCACTCCTCCTCCTTGCTCCTCGCGTAAGCGATATGTTCTTACCTCTTCCACATTGTCTCTTCTCTCTGCCTTCCAATACCCAGTGCTTTTTGGTTGTTCTGTTGACAGAAAATCACACAATTACATTTTGCTTCCTTGCACACCACTTGTAGTTATCGTACATTCCTGCCTATCTTACTAAATCTACTCTTTTACTGGCTACTTTCCCACTGGTTTTTGTCGGTACCTGCCAAACTCACATCTAAAAAGGATAAACACACACATTCTTCACCTGCCGGCAGAGCATGCGAGGCTCCATCACAACATCCCGCAAACAATCCGCCATATCCCACCGCCAAAACCCTTGCTGTGCACACGTAGCCATGCACGAATCATGGTGCGACCCGCCCAAGTTAGGTACAACTTCCCCCATCTGCTTCGAACCAGGGATTGTCCTGTTGTTCTCGCTACCTAACACAGGCGCACAAGCAAGATGTACGCGACCCCAGGCCGTACACACTGCCTGACAGACAGGCGCATAGCCCGAGCTCAATTTCACCGTCAACTTTAGACATGCTTTAGGATCCTTCCGACAGTCCACCTTCTCCCCCAGCCCAAACAACCAATCACCCTCCTCCAAAACTTTGTGCCTTTCCACCCCGTAAAAAGCAAGGTCTTCCATCGGGTCCAGTGTGAACGTCACAGTTTGTGTCTCACCAGGCTGAAGGTCACGAGTCTTATTAAAAGATTTGAGCATTTTCACCTCGGGGGTTATGCGTCGGACCACATCAGCGCCGAAAAGCATCACTGTGTGCTTCCCTGCACGCTTGCCAGTGTTGCGGACCCTGACAGAAATTTCCACGGGGTTGTACTCGTCCGTGGTTGGCCCTGAAGTAATACGGGGCATGTCATAGGCGAAGCTCGTGTAGCTCAACCCGGTTCCGAACTCCCACTCGACATTGTAATCCCGCTGACGCAGCTTGTGAAAATATGTCAAGATCGGACCATTCTGATGCTTGGGATAAGTAAATGGAATGCGACCTGAGGGCGTGACGGATCCAAAAAGAATCTCCCCCACTCCAAGCCCACCATCAGGCCCAGGTAAGTACGCATGTAGCACCGCGGCAGACAAGGCAGGAATCCTGCCCAATAAACGCGGGCGTCCCTCGAACAGCACCGTGATGATCGGTGCCGTGCTTGCCTGCGCCAACCACACTACCATCTCTTCTTGACCGACGGGCAAAACCAAATCAAGAATGTTAGCCGAAGCTTCCGCATACGCCCCCTCCCCAAGCCCCGCGATAATAAGATCAGCATCCCTAGCCCGATCCGCGAGCTTCTTCTTGTCAGTGACAAATTTCCCATCCAAATCCACCCCTGGCAAATAATCAACTGTCGAGCCCGTCGCGGCCATGGACATCAAAGCGCCCAGTAGAGTGGTGCCATAGGAAAACTCGTCGTCGCCGATGGGGCCATGCCAGTGCATCGTCCAACCCCCGCTTTGACAAGTAAGGGAATCAGCCGTCGGACCGACGACGAGAATGTTGTAAACCCGCTTCGGGTCCAACGGCAACACATTGTGCTCATTTTTCAACAACGTAATCGACTCCCGAATGGCTTCAAGCGCCAAGCGCTTATCCTCTATCGAACCCACCTTCGCGTCTAAGGGACTCTCGTTACCCACCAGCTCGTACGGATGATCCAACAGGCCCAAGTCCTCCTTCAACTGCACGATTCGCTCCACGCTCTCATCCACCCTCGCCATGGGCAGCTCTCCCTTTTCGACTAAGTCAATCAAATCCCTAGCAAAATCCAAATCCCACGCCGTCATACTCATATCAATACTTGTGTCTTCCATCGCCATTTTTACCGCCTCCCGATTCGTGGCGACAACGGCATGCTCCCCATGCAGCGCATTAATCTCGCCATAATCAGTTACCAACATACCGTGAAAACCTATTTCGTACCGCAGCATGTCCTTAAGATATTCGCGGGAGGAGACAACGGGTACGCCTATAGAGAGAGAAGGGAAGGACGGAGGGAGGGAGGGAATTTTGAGTGAGGTGGGAGGCAACGACGATTGACTTAGTGCTGCGATCTTGAGCAAAATTGCTGCGTATACCTTGTATGATAAAAAGGAGGGTGCGGGGATAATATAAGGAAAAAGGCGAAGAAATATCTCTACCTAGTTGGAGTCGAAGAAATACCTACACTGAGTTGGAGGGGAGAAAGGGGCGAAACAGCAAAAGCAAAATCAAGTACCTGAGATTTCTTGATAACTTTCCATAGCCGTGCGAATGCCGGCCTTGACGGCTGCTCGATACGGGGTCAGGTAATAATTTGCTACATCCCGCGGGTCTAACAGCACAGGGGCTTGATCCTGGCCGGTGGAAGTGGCGCTGTAGGCGATGAAATGCTTCATGCAAGCTGCTGATGTCATGTTGGCGTGCTCAAAGCCTTGGATGCCCTTAATGACCTCGACGCCCATAACTGAAACTACATGAGGGTCCTCGGAGAAAGTTTCGTACATACGCGGCCTGTGGCGTGCATGTGAAAGACGAATTTTTGGAATTTGAGCGACTTCTCGGCTTTTGTGGGTGGCCCCAGGACGGATGAAACAAACAAGAAATAAATTGGCCGAATAAAACCAAAAAATTCATCCAACCCTTGAATGTGCCGCTGTCAGCATGTACGAACCATCGGCTGTTGACGCCCAGGTCAAGAATAGGGCCATAAATCCACTGCACGCCCGCCGCCATCGTGTCCCGGGCGGTCACACGCCCCATCTCGTAGGCATACACAGGGTTAAAGGTTGCACCGAGACCATGCTGCTGTGGAAAAATCGTGGCGTTCTTCACGTAGTTCGCGCCATGCACTGAGTCGAGCCCATGAATGAGAGGCAAGACCCCTTCTTCCTTGGCGATATGCTGAATGGTGTACATGGCTTGCCTCCATTCCTTTGCTGTCCAAACGCCGGGACCATCACCCGCCAAAGGCGAATTAAGAAACGATCCCAGGCGGTGCTCGCGAATGAAGGTGCGAAGCTTGGCTTCGTCTACTGTTTTGTCCGCCCAATTCATGGCAATGGCAAGGTCCAGTTCAGTCTGCGTGCGGTTCGGGTACGGTGGTGGAGGGAGAGGGTACGGGAATAGAAGATATGCATACGAATTGGAGTTATAGACATACGAGACTGGAAAACAGAGTCACAGAAGATAACAGACGTGAAATATGGAATAATTAGCCCACCAGATTGTATTTACTGCGGAGGAGTCAAAGGAGAGTATTCACGGCGACATGGTACGAAGTATGCACCAATTCCACACCAAATGGGGTGCATGATCAGAAGAATAAAGGGCAATATCTACATACCATTTGGCCGGCCTTGTCCTTCAAAGTCATCCCCTGGACGATCTCGCGGACTCGCTCTGAGATATGTCCCTCCGCATGGGAAAGCAGGCCCAAGAGGAGGGCTGTCGAGGCCACCAGCAGGAATCGCGCGAGCTGCATGGTTCGAATACACCGGATTCGTCGTGTATAGCACTGGATCGCTGTGCTACTAGCCCTTGATGCTTGTGCTGCAGGCTCCACACCTTGGGAGGACTGGTAGATCGATGCGTCAAGACTTGCACTGCCGCCGGAAGGGACTCTCGCAGAACTTTATTCCTAATGGAGTATGGGGAATGAGGGTGGATGAACTTTAGGATGCGTAGTATGGGTGCTGAGGCTTCTCGTGTGCCGGGTGCTCTGATAATGTGTTGAAAATTATCTCATCATTTGATGCGATGATTCAGGGCTTGAACTTCTCGGCGGGGTGGCACGAACGGTAAGTTGCTTCCCCGAAATACATACGCAGAGTCATGAATGAGAACCAAAAACGCATTGAAGGCAAACTATTCAGGAAAAATGCGTTAATTATCTACAAGCACTGCTCCTGCTTCTGCGCCATGGGCAAAGCCTCCGACGCGCCCGGTCTGGTCTGATCGCCGATCAGCCCATGTCGTCTTCCTCACTCCCCTACCCCAACACCCAACATAACATAACACATAACACGACAGTCGAGCTCTACAACAGCCTTCTCGTCCAGCAGCATGTCCCACCCACCACTGGCGTCTTATATAAATGTGCCGGTACCCTCGTCCTGCTTCCCTGCAGCACCCGAAGTAGATGACTTGCGTTCGTTGCTATTGGGCAATGCCCCTGAGGCCTATCACGTCAATGCCTTTATCGAACGGCTCACGGGGGGATTAAATGCCAGCAAGCCCGGGGACCGGCCAATGGAAGACGATCTTGGATTTGATCCCGTGGCGTTAGACAAGTTGTTCACCGTCACGCTCGAACGCATAGGCCTCCTGGGCAAGGAAACCGACGAGCGGATTGGGGCCATGCAAGAAGAAGGACGGTACTCAGCCCTGCAGAGACAAAAGGAACTGGATCGGCATCACCGGGCTCTGCAGGAAGTATACGTTAGCATCGATGACATTGAATCACACTTTCGCAAGGTTGGCTTGACGGCGGTCCGTATTGGACAATCACTCTCCCAGACTGAGTCCCAACGACAGAAAGCGGAGCATGCCCAGCGTTTGTTGGAGTACTTTTTGGCGTTTGATACACTAAATTACGAAGCTATGCTCAAGGATGCAGAGAGCGAGCGGATTGAAATGCTGTCGAACGAGGTGTTGGCGCCTTTGGTGGACGGTGATAATTACCAAACAGCTGCTAGGATTTTGAGCGATTTGAACGTGATTTGCGAAGATCTGAATGCACCCCATTTGGAGAACGCAGTATGTTGCATCCGTGTATTTGGTGAACGGCTGGAGAGCCTATTGCTGGGCATGTTCGAGGCCGCCGCCATGGGGGAAGGCGGACAGCAGCATCAGTATCAGCAGCAGTACCAACAGCCGCCCCAGCAGCAGCAGCACCAGCAGTCTTCCGACGTAGACATAGAGACCATGCGAGATTGCGCGGTTTCGTTGCTGAAATTTGGAGATCCAGTCAAACTTTACAATACATACATCTACACCATTCTCGCCAAGCAAGTGCAAGCTGTGGCGGCCCGCCGACAGGGGGGAAATGACGACGCGAAGGAGATGCGTGATGCCCTTAGCGAGTTTTTCGGGCTGATTAGCGCCTTATGCCGGAGAGCTTTTACGCTTATTCGTCAAGTGTTTCCGCCGTCAGCTTCCCTGAAGGTCACGCGAATGCTGATTGACCGGATGGTGAATGACCCTGCTTTTGGAATCCAGGTCCGAGTGGCCGAGGTCTTGAAGGACGACCAAATGGCCTCCGAAGGCAGCAGCGTGAAGGAACTGCCGCTTTCGCCTGGTGTCAGAGGTCCTCATCATCATCTTCATCATCATCATCAGCAGCAGCAGCAACAGCAGCAGGACGGGGGAGGCTTTAATGGTATTTCAGTGTCGGATTCGTTGGACATGCTGCTAATAGTGCATGATAAGACGAATGCATTGGCGGCTGATTTGATTGAGCACTGTGTGGAGGCGGAGAGGCATTATTTGGAAGATAGGAAGTGGCGGCAGTTGCAGGGGGGGCTTAGTGGTACTGTTCCTGAGGATGATAGTGAGGATGGCGATATGAGGTGGTTAGGATGGAATAATGGGCGTCGAACTGCCCATCAGGAGCTGGAGGGGGGAGGAGGAGGGGGCGACACAGCAAGAGGAGCACCAGTTGGTGCCAGAAGTGCTGGAGGAGGGCGAAAAGGAAGAAGGGCAAGGGTCTTGACAAGCCCGTCGCAGGAAGCGTTGTCTTCGTACGTGAAGATTCAATTTGCCGAGTTGTTCGTGGGGCAACGTGAGTCTTATTTGGAGAAGGAGGTTTCGCTGTTGCGGATGCGGTTGGTAGATTGCTTGGCTGCGGCGGTCGGACCTGATATTGGGCTCACTGATGGAAACGAGGGCGGACGGGAGAGAGGGTGCAGGGCGGGGAAAAGTAAGAAGAAGATGATAGAAATGGGGTTTGGAGGCGAAAGTGAGGACTTGTTGCCGGCTGTGCGATTTGAGAGGGTGGAGAGCTATGAGATAATGTTGCAGCATTGGTTGAGGAAGGAGGTGTTGGCGTCATTTTTAGATTCTTGCCGGGACGCATTGAGCCGGAACGCGAAGATATTCCGGAAGGAGGATGAGCGGGCGGATAATGTCCTGGTGGTACGTACAACAAGGTTTTGGCCTCCTTGTGCCGAGGGGCTGAACACGCCGGATCACCTCACTCCCATCCCTTCCTTCCCAACTCCACGCACGTAGATGCTCTCCGTTGTGCACAAATTTCTCGCCAGTAGCGTCCTCCTTCCCTCTCTTTCCGCTGCCAGCAACCTCGTCCAGCTCCCCTCCAGCGGCGCTCCTTCTCCGGCCTTCTACGAGGCACTCGCCTCCGTCCACACCTGGATCAATAGCTACAAGGAATTCTTTCAAAACGCGGTCTTACCAGAAGTCCAAAGCAAGACAACGACCCAAACGGTGCTGTTGGATAGCTGCCGCAAGTTCCTCGCAAGTGTTGAGCGAGCGGGGGCCAAGACCGTCGAATGTTGCCTCGGTGCGATCATGCGTACAGCTGAACAAATTCATCGTGAGTTGTTGAGGAAAAGTGATTATTTGCCCAAGGACAATACCTTGACGGAGCTCGAGGCCACCCGGGCGTGTTTAACCTTAAGTGATTGCTTGCATCGTCACATCGAGCTGTTGCGTCGGAGTCTGCCACCGAATGACGTGCGTATCATCGTAGCCGCTTTAGCTTTGAGGGTCCAAGCCTTTCTCATGGCTCGCATGAAGCACCTCCGAATCAATACCTCTGGTGCCCTCATTCTCATGCAAGACTGCGAGATCATCTTTGAATGCTTCCTATCTCTTTACAGCCCTGCTACCACTAACGCTATCGGATGCGGTCACATCAACAACAAAGGCGGAGCCAACAGCAGCATGGGGAGTACTGGTGCCCCTACCAATCTGCCTCGTGCGGCGTTGGTGGATAATTTCAGGGATATTAAGGCTGCATTTGATGATTTGAAAGAGGTGGTGGGTTTGTTTATTGTCCCTCCATTCAATCTGGCCTTGCTCATGAGTGAAGGTTTCTTGTCAACACAGGATCGGAATGAGCTATTTCTTTACATTAGTATGAGGGCAGATTTTAGGACGCATGGAATGATTTCTCCCTGGGTCCGCAATCTATTTAGTGATGTGCGTGAAGATCTAGAATGGGAGCTGGAGGAAGAGGGGGCGTCAGGACGGCACTATCCCGTGTCACGGCCTGCCTCGCCCTTGCCCGGGGGAGGGAGTCCGAGTAGACGATGAGTAGTGATTGAGGAATGGCAGGAACAGGATAAAAATGAAGAGGAAGAAAAAAAAGTGATGGTCTTTTTTGTAAAATTGACTGGGAACAATTTTTTGAACGAATCCAAACGTGTATATTGCGCACGTCGCCATGCATCTCTTGCTTTTTGTCGTGTTATTCAGATTCATTAATTATTAAATACCCCCTTTGCTGTCATTCCCTCTTTTGTTTGACTTCACTCAAAACCCTTCCCCTGTCCTATCTGGACCTCTCTTTGATTGTATTACGCACGCATGCAGGCAAACATTTTCAGTCTCCTTAACCCACACCCTTTCTTTTCGTCATTATTGTTTACCAGGGAAGAATACAACAAAGAAGCCGGATGGTGGCAGCTCGTCGCTCTTCTCACACACACCACGCTTCTTCTCTTTCTCCGACATTTCTTCCCACTCCGTCCCTACCTTGGCTTCCTATTCCTGATATCTGTCCTTGTGTACACTTCCGCTTCTCTTTTTCTCACTTCCACTTCCGACTACATTCTTCACATACTCACAGGCCAGGGAGGAGGGAGACGTGCCAGATCTCTGGGTCTCGGCACACTCGCTGTTTGACTACTTGCTTGTTTCATCTTGATTTCTCCTCAATATACCACATCCACATTTTTATCATCTTTCCTCCTTCCCTTTCAAGGACACCAGTACTGGCTACAGAATTTTTCCCTCAAACTCGCGGGCAAGTTGGAAGCCAGAGAGTCGGCAGTAGGACTCTGCTGTAGCAGCACTAGGTTGTCCTCTACCCTCTCCTCCTCTACGGCAGCCTGCAAGGTAGGGGCAGCTGCATCAGCTTTCTGCTTGGCCGCCCACGCGTTGTACTTGGCACAAGCCTTGTCAACACCGGCCTGGTCCTTGAGCTTGATGCATTTGTTGCATCCTGCGCACGCCACCAAATCATCCCTCAGATCCGAAGGCCTCGCGTTATCAAAGCACCCACCGGCCTCCGTTTTATTAAACGCAGAAGAAACCAAGCAGCGCAAGAGGTTGATATTGGCTAATTCATCCCAGCTTTTCCCAAGCTGGTTAACGAAGGGCTTGCATTTGTCCTCAAGGCAGGAAAGCACGGTCGTGGTATTCATCTTGGATCCCGGTTTTTGCGCCGGCGTCGTGGTGGGGTTGATGGAGTCCGCAGCACCTTCCCGGCGCGTGTCCCCGCTGCTGTCCACCATGGCATAAGTCGAAGGAAGCATGCCGCTGATGCGGCCACCAGAGGAAGGACCCTCCGCGCCTAGGGTGGGCATTACGGGGCTGCTACCCGCGGAAGCAGGCAAAGGAACGGCACTCTGCGAGATCACGGCCACCGCTACGGCAATCACCACCAGCAACGTGACGGCGGGGCCCAAGATCCACAACTGGAAATGTCGGCGTGAGGGATCGGATTGCGCAAGGAACGAAGCACTGCGGTGAATGAGGACATCATTCCTTCCAAAAGGATTTTCGGAGTCCGCCTGGTAGAGGTCCTTGTTCTCCGACGCGCCGGCTTCAATGCCCCACACGGCCCCGCGCGTGTCATTGATGGACTCGTAGTCGTTGCGAGCCATGGCGCTGTATGGTGTGTCTGGGGATACAGTGGAGGGTTGTCAAGGCGTTCTTCGCTCACATCATCATGAATCAAACCCCGCCGTGCTCCCTCCCTCCCCCCCCTCTTGATTGCACGCCTGATGCCCCTCCCCGCACAAGCCAGGGCCCGCATGGAGAGGTTTTGTAGAATGGCTTGTGCACGAGAATAATTGTGAGACATAATAAGTCATGGTGTGGCTCCGCCAAGCGTTGGTTGAGGTCCAGACGGCACGTTGAGACTCCGCGGCCCATGTCCTTTTGGGGACACAATGTGTCGTGGAGCATTCGAGAACATGGAGTTTTTGATACATTCTGTGATTATTTCTTTTATCTTTTAATAATCGCCCGCATCCAGCGCGGACAACTTCTTTGCCTTGCTTGAAAAAGCAGCAGAGGAAATTGGACCGTCGACTTCTTCCTCGTTGCTGGGCGCCTTTTTTCCGTCACCACCACTAATCCCATCTCCAACGCTTTTCCGTGATTTTAAGCTTATGTTTAAGAGATCGTCCAGATCGGATGTAAGAAGCGCAGATGAACTAGATGAGGGCGTTGCAGCTGCCTTTACTGCCCCCCCCGTTTTCTTTTCCTCTTCGATAGTGGACGACGACAACTCGAGACCCAAAAGCGCCTCGAGCGGTGGCTCCAAGGAGGGCAAAGGCGGAGCGGTGGATATTGTGGTGTCGTTCACGATGTGCTTGTCCGTGTTTGCGCTTGTCAGACTGCCGACGAGCTCAGCTAATAGCTTGGGTGGTGGTGCTGGGGTTTGGCCCTCGTTCGGTGGCGGGTATCCCTGCCGGAACATCAACCCCTCCTGTTTCGACACAAGGAAAAAGAACAAGAGCAAATAACAATGGCAAAAGCAAACATAAAAAGGACGGATGGATTGCGGGTTCGTGCCGACTGCTCTCTTCTTCCCTGCCCAACCCTTCCTACCGTCAAGGCCGGGTCCACACCCCCGAGGCGGACATGCGCAGGCAAGCATATCAGCCCTTCCGCTAATGCCCTTACATCCTAAGTGATGGGAAAAGTACAAATGAAGATGCTTTAAAAAAACTGTACGGGTGTTGACAGTCGAAGTAAACGCAAAAGCAATCAAACAAGTTTATGTACATGTTATTTCTTACCAGGCCCAAGGAAGGCAGGTCCGCTGGTGCCTCCTCGTCAGCAGCCTCCTCGGCCAGGACGTGGTGATGACCAAATTGCGAATCCGTGCTACAGTCGGATAGATAAGAGAGAGAATCAAACGGCGGTGCGATGTTTCAACTACCACTACAGGTTAAAGCGTGAGGCTTGTGCAATTCAAGGAGGGGAAAACCAGATGATGAAAACCGATAAATGTACAATGCATCACATCATCACACATCGGACTTTTTTGGTGTCACTCACCCCCATGCATAAACCCTTAAGTCATCTCCGCCTTCACTATCCGATAAAAGTCTCCCTTCTCCACCGAGGCTCCCACCACCGTCGCCTTGTCGGAAACGATCTTGATTCGACGGAAGCTGCCGCAGAGCCGCTAATTTACAAAGAACAACGATGGAAACGACGTGTCAATACTTAAGGTTTGGGATTATTATCTGTCCACGTTCCGAAAAGACTACTGTTTGTATGTCGATGCTCTTTCCTGACTTAAACTACTCTCTTCCCTGTCTTTACTTCACTGAGGAGATGTACAATGGGTTTTCTGACAAACCCAAACAAATAGCACAAATGGCCACTCGTGGGTGTCTTTTCTTCATACCTTTTTGACTTGCCTTGGCAGACGCGACTCGACCTCCTCCCCCTCCCCCACGCCCTGAGGGACCCCCTGCAGGGCCACGGCCCCCGGCCCGGCCCCGGCCCCGAGCGCGCCGGTTGTATTGAAGCTGGCTGCGTCCCATTTATCTGGTGTGTCGTAGACAACGGAGGCTTGTCTATCCACATCCACTTGCTAACTTAGTTCATCATCGGCTCAGATTTCATGCCTTCGCATGCGCAATTTCTGGTGCCTATGGTTTGTATCGCGCGTAAGGGTAAGTGAAAGAAAGGTAGGCGCGCCATTAATAAGGAGGAACAAATTGACTGGAGAGGTGTAAGCGATGGTCTTGCTTGCGAAGCATGTGTGCGCGTATTATGTGGGAATCAAGCCAAAGCAAGGGAGGCAAGCGAGCCTCTGAGATGGCCGCCTTCTTTTCGCGTCTTCGCGACTTGTTGCTTGGATACTCCACGCTCCACATCCTGCACTAAAGCACCCACAGCCCCACGCACAGTTTCCTTCGCGTCATAGGACACACATAATTGGCCCGGCGGCGCAAAATTGATCGGCTTTCTTGGTTCTATTTACCCTGGAGAGCACCTCCATAATCAGCAGCCCAGACCATGTTTCATCTGGAATACACGCTTGTCAGAATCTCCTGCGAAGCCCTTAGCTCCCACTTCCAGCGGGTCCGCAAGCAGGTATCAATTGAGATGGCTGATTTATTTGTAAAAGGCGGGATGCCGTTGCCCGTCCTCCGTCCAACGAAAGATCCTCATCCCCATACAACCCACCCTAGGTGATGCGCGAGCTTGGGCAGATTGTGACACTCCTCAAGAAACAGGACAATCCCGACTCCACGACAGATGCACTGCGGGTGCGGTTACTCCACCTGCGAGAGGCTTTGGTGGCGGCGGACGCGCAGGAGAAGGACTTATTAGAGCGATGCCAACGGAAGCTCCAGACCTTGGCAACTGCACAGAAAGACGAAGAGGCTTCCCCTTCATCATCAATTGGGCCCCCACAATATCCTTCAAGACATGGACTGACGCTGAGAAGAAAATTACAGTTAGAGCGTTTGGTAGGCGAGTATTTACTGCGGCAGGGCTACCTTGAGAGCCTAAGCCTGCTGGAGAAAGAAGGAGCCAGTACACAAGGAGCAGGAGCAGGAGGAGTAGGCAAGTTGTTCGACCTGGACATCTTCATTAAATGTCGCGCAGTGGAACGACAACTAGTCGAAAAGCGGGATTGCATGGGTGCGTTGGCGTGGTGCGCGGACCACGCCTCCAAGTTACGGCGATTGAATTGCCCCCTCGAATTTCAACTGCACAAGCAACAATTCTTGGAGCTGGTGCGAAAGGGACACCGGATTCAGGCACTAGAATATGCGAGCGAGCATCTTGATCCGACAGCCAGCAGTGCTGCTGCTGCCGTTGGTGGTGCGGGTGGAGCTACGAATACTCCCGGTCTGTCAATTGAGCAGCTTTGGGAGGTCCAGCAGGCCATGGCCACCCTTGCGCTTGCCGACCCGGAGGCTTGTACCGTGCCTGAGTATCAGCGGCTTTTCGCTGTGGAACGCTTGCGTGAATTGGGGGATTCGTTTGCGGCGGCGGCGCGGCGGTGTTATGGGATGACCCAGGACTATTCCACGCTCGAGGTCTGCCTTCAAGCGGGCTTGACGGCCCTCAAGACCCCTCTGTGTCGTCTTGGGGCTCCGGGAGAAATGGCTAAAGCGAAGGAGGAAGACGATGGTCAAGAGATAGGGATGGTGGCGGAGGATGAAGGGCACTATAACCAAGACTGTCCTGTGTGCTCTCCAACCGGCCGCGCTCTGGCAGTGGGTTTGCCGTTGGCGCATTTTGGGAATTCGTATTTGACGTGTCGGTGCACTGGGGAAGCAATGGATGGAGGGAACCCGCCCATGGTATTGCCGAACGGCCGTGTGTATTCTCAGCGGGCCATCAGTGAGAATTTATTGTCCGTCGATGGGTCAGGGGCGGTGTGGGTGACTTGTCCTCGAACGGGCGATTCGTTTGCGCCATCGGATGTGAAGAATATTTTCGTCGTTTGAGCAATTCGTGGAGGGGGGGGACAGCGAAAGAAGCTCGCAAAAATGTATAGAAGAGTTAGAAACGGGATCACAGGGGATAAGAGTGAGGGGGATCACTCGGCAACTTTGTATCTGTCAGCTGTAATAATACGTGTGAGTCGATGACAAAAAGAAAAATAGATGATGTGCACGCGTACTCTGCTTGTTTACTTTCATCATACAGAGGAATAATAATGTACACAGACATAAACTCTCATCTCAGTTACCCTGATGTACAAAAATATCCCAAGATTTTTCGTATCTGAGAATCCCTCGATTTGCACCCATTGACTTTCCTCCGTCCCCAGACACTATGATTTTTGGGGGCTGAACGGCATGGACATGAGATAACCACAACTACACGAAAAGCATGTATGTCATGATATTACTTTTTGCTTTACAGCTTGGCCAGCGGTACCACATCCTTGACCACATCCTTGATGGCACTGCGATAACGGGAATCATTCGAAAGCTCACCGCGCAAGTCGACACTAAGCAGGCTCTTCACCTTATCGATGTCCCCGCCCGTCCGAGAAAAGAGATAAGAAATCTTCGTGACGCAGGCCTCGACTGTCATGTCATGGCCTGATGGGGGAAGGGAAGGGAGGAACTATTGAGTACGGTAGAAGACAATCAGAGAAGCATGGAGCTTAAGTCCCTTCCTCCTTCCCCTCAATCCCAACGTACCACTGACAACCCCAGCGGCGCACAAAGCCACCCCCACACTGTACTTGTCAAGCAAGACTCCACCTTGGAAGCATTGAGTTAGGACGACCACAAGTATACCCTTTTGCGCGGCAAGCGTAACAGCCTCCAGCAAACCCGAGCGACTGGATGTGTCGCCGTTGCCCGTACCTAGGGCAACGAATCGGAGGAGGGTGAGACGGACGGCGCAAGGAGCTCGAGCGAACAGGAGGTGGAAAAAACAAATTATTATACTTATGACGGCTCGTCCTCCAATTCAAACGTCATATGGCTGAAAACTTTCCTTCCTGCGTACCGTATAAAAGCAGAATAATCCCATGCAAGTGCCGGCTGTGGTTGATCATGGCAAATAACGCGTCGTCCTCAAAGCCCGGCACGAGCCGCACAACGACCAAATTGGCATCCATATCTTTGTGTACCCGCAATGGCTTGCGCGGTGGTGGAAGCGAAATATTTGACGCAAACTCCAAGTTGACGCCGAGGGTGGCCAAGGGGGGAAAGTTGGGCGAGGCAAAGGCTTGCAAGTCAAAAGAGTGAACCTTGGTGGTCCGACAGCCCCGTAACAGCCGGGAACCGAAAACAATGCACACTTCCTGAAAATCTTGTCGGCATGCAAAGAGCAGCGAGCTCACAAGATTGTTTCGCGCGTCTGAGTACACCTCAGCCAGCGGAATTTGACTCCCGGTGAACACGACTGGCTTTCCAAGGTTCTCAAACATGAAGGCCAACGCACTCGCCGAGTAAGCAAGTGTGTCTGTACCGTGCACGACTACGAAGCCTTCGTACCGAAAATAGGCACTCTCAATTTCCTCCGCAATCTTGATCCAATGCTCCGGCCCCATACAGGCACTATCGGTGAGGTGATCCCATTCCAAAACGTCTATATCGGGTAGATTCTCATGCCGCCATTCCGGCAAAGCCAAGAGCTCCGAGAGAAATCCCGGGCAAACATCCAAGGTACCTCCTGTGCCGCTGGGCTTCATGATTAGCGTCCCGCCTGTTACGATGACCAGGACTTTTTTGGCTTTTTTGCCCTCCCCAATTTGCGTGAGCATTCTCGGACTGTCCTGAGTAAGGGCGACCTGCGTTGTTTTAGCAGCAGGTATAGGGTGGGGCATGCGTTAAAGACCCGCTTGGCTTAACGTGCCAGCAGGATTAAATGGCCGTATGTGTACTATCTACACTATTATGTTTGTTTTGAAGAAAGGCTTGAGAGTTTGACGTGCGTGCAGAATCTGCACTGCAGGTACTGAATAGAGAAGCATGCCATGATTTTGGCGCGAGATGCACAAAGCCCCAAGTGAAGCCCTTGCCTTTTTTGCCTGCAGCAAGCCCGACCCAACCAAGCTCGTTACAACGCTCTGTATGCGTTGTGAACAAGTGGTATCAGGGCAACGGTTGGCGATGATGGAGTCAGCGAGCGCGAAGGCCGCGAATTTGAGATGTCATCATGATCGTTCCGTGCACGACGCGGGTAATTCAAAATCGTCGGGTACGAGGGAAAATAGCACTGCTCTCGGGACGACAAGCTTTGAGGTTTTAATGCAGAGATACACGAAATTCCCCCAAGAGCCCTCCACAACGCAGGCAATGCACCCAGGCAACTTTTCCATATCTGAACTGGTAACGCCTTTCCGTCCGGACACACCCTTCAGACGAGCGACGTAGCTCTTGCCTTACTTGCCCTGTCCAGAGCAGATGCACAATATTCTATTATTACTGGAGATGCACGCCATCACATCCCACATACCATACCATTCAATAACACAGGGGTAAATAGCAAGCTCCGAGGAAGAGAGTCGCTAGAGCGGGACCATGGCCAAAGCGAGATAATCAACACACGGCGCGTCCACATTTGGCCTCTTCTTTTTCACCATCCCACTCACCAGCACCCGCCCAAGCAACGACATCACCCAGCACGCATTCATACATTAGATTTCCTCCCACGCGCACGCTATGACGTGCCGCAGTAGCCTTCGCGAGGATCTCCCCGCATCCTCCTACCCATTGCCGCCCCCGGCTGCCGCCTTTTGTCCGCCTGTGATACCAGACTTCAGCAGCAGCGTCCTCCATTCCTCACAAAGCAGCCTGAGCAGCAGCAGTAAAATGGTACGTGGGTACATGCAGCCCCGCTTATTCCAATGTCTCATGTATCGAACCTGCTCTTTCCTTTCAAATACTCCCTCATATAGGTCATAGTCCCACCAGCCGCTGCTGTCCCATTTTCCACCCCGCATATGGCCCTGGAAGTGGCGGCGGGCCTCCCCATGCGAAAACAAAGTGGCGCCAGCCAGTACCACCAGTTTTCCAAGGATCCCGAGATGGGCAACGTCGCATTTCAACCGTGGTAAGTAAATTTCCTTGAGGTATGGTTGCTTTCCTTTCATTTCTCACATAGTGACTACATCATTGCCGAATACCAATTTTTGGAATACCAATTCTTTCCTCCCTTGCTACCTTCGTTTCAGCGAACGCGTGGTCATTTTCACTGCTGCCTACTACGTGTGCGACGGCGTCAGCTTGACAATCCGCAAGCTCCGTGCCCACCTCCGCTCCAAGGGCATCGCCACCCGCGTTGTCTCGTGCGGGCCCGAGGGCTGGAGCGAGCCCGACGTCTTCACCGTGCCTGCTATCCCGCTTCCCATCGTCAACGCGGACGACAACTTCGGTTACTCCTTAGGGGTCAAGCTGACGGAGGAAGTCAAAGCCCAAATCAAACAATTCGAGCCGAGTCTGATCCATTTTACGGTGCCGGATTTCTTGGCGCTGGACGCCCTGCGGTGGGCGAAGGCGGAGGGGATCCCAGTGATGGGGACGTGGCACAGTAATTACTCCGATTATTTGAAATTCTACCATCTGAATGTCATGAAAGGCGTGGTTGAGAAGTATATAAGGAGTTTTTATGTGAACATGCCTATATATGTCCCCACCCCTTTTATTCGTACGAAGCTTTTGGGTAATGGCTTTCCGAAGCACCGGGTGGGGATATGGGGGAGAGGGGTAAATTTAAATCTGTTCGCGCCGTCGAATCGCTCGTTAGTTTTAAGACGGGCCAAGGGCATTGCGGATGATGAAGTAGTGATTCTGTGGGTGGGGCGGCTGGTAAAGGAAAAGAGTCCTGATATATGGGCGGAGGTGATTAGGAGGCTTGAGAGGGAGGGGTTAAAGTTTCGGGCACTGGTGGTGGGGACGGGTAGCTATGAAGAAGAGATGAAGAAGTTGCCGAGGACGGAGTGCTTGGGGTGGTTGAGTGGGCCGGCGTTGGCGGAGGTTTATGCGAGCGTGGACGTCTTCTTGTTCCCGAGCGAGGTTGAGACGTTTGGGAATGTCACCTTGGAGGCATTAGCAAGTGGAGTGCCTTGTATTGCGTCGGCGGGCTGTTCGGGGCATCTGGTTTATCATGGGATTAATGGTTTTGTGGTCCACCAGGCGGACGCGGATGGTTATCATTCGTTGACTCGGAGGTTGTTGCTCGACGGGGGGTTGAGGCAGCGGTTAGCGAGCAAAGCGAGACCGAGTATTCTAACTTTGGAGCACAGTCGAGTATTGGACATGATGGAGGAGAACTACGATCATGTTATCAAGGAGCATCACTCCCAGGGATTGGGGGACCCGAATCAACGCAAAACTCGGGATAGGTACATGACTTTCATTTACCATTTCTTCCGTGTCGTTCTAATCATTTTAACTCCTACTCTGAAGGCATATGTAGCCGTGCTCAAAGCGCTGCAGCGGGCGTGGGCTGGCTATGAGCAGCGGGTCCAACAAAAAAGGGACGAGGGAGAGAAGGTGAGAGAAGGAAATGAGGAAGACGACAGCGAGAGCGGCTCGGGGGAGAGAGGAGGAGGAGATAAGACTGAAGCGAGCAGCGGGAAGCTCTTGCAGAGCATGGCCTCGCTTGTGGTCACGGTGGCTGTCCTGGTATCCAACGTGTTCTCTTCCTTGACTTTCCGGGAAATGCGGGCGTTGATGATAATTATGTATGTATTTGCGCTGTATGTGTTGTGGCAGACTTTGCATTCGGCCATCCTATCATAAATGGTGATAAAGAGGAAGGGATAACGGATGCCCAAGAAATTAAAGTCGACAACCGGCAGAGTAAGGATTATTAGAGTCGCATACGCTTAGGGTTTTTTAATCTCCACATAAAGCTCCCATCCTTTTTCTCGTAGGGCACTGACTGATCATCTGTAGTGTATTTCTCATATTTTCATATCCAAACGTTTAGAGAGCAAGAAGCCAGGGAAAATGAGATACGCCGGCGAACCACGAAATATTAGAAATTGACTTTTAACAAGAGAAAGCTAGAGAAGCAGGGCCCGGAACAGCGGGAGACGTTGGGGGCTCAGGCCAAGACGGAAAGTCGTGGAGCCCCTTTTAGAAACTAACCCAGGTTTACTTCATCATGTTGAACGTAGTAAGGCGTTCTATGTATATGTACCACCATTTCTCCACCCTCCTTTCTTTGTCACCGACGGATCTTGTCAAAGTAACCGAGGAATTTTCACTCGAGATGTTTTGCAGATATGTCCTCCCGTACCCTTCCTTCATTTTCAATCAACAGCAAACAGGAATAATAACAAAAGCAAAAGATAAGACAATTTTGGATAAGCCAGAGCACAGACTTTTGAAAAGCTGCAATTACTCCATTTCCTTGTCGAGTTCTTTCTTCACTTTAATTTCTGATCCTTTCTGCCACTTTTATTCTCTTCTCTACCTTATTCATTACCCCCAGCTTCTTAAACATTTGCGGGGGGGTGAAGGGGGGTGAGGAGGAGCGGGGGCACGATTATGGACAAGTTGGAAACAGTTCCCAATGTAGATGGACTCGAAATTTTACAAGAAGAGCCGACACGACATTTTGTGCGTCCTACTCAACATAAACATTTTGCCCGGGGTCGAATTTGGTATTTGCTGTTGTCAAATTCCGCCTTTCTTACAGTTTCCGAACAAGGCTATACCTAGGAGACATTTCCATCCCGGTGTGACTTTCTTCCACACGCCAGAGGTGGTGATGAAGTCGCTTCTCAGCATGTTTTTGAGCAGTCCTCTGGATTCTGCGCAGAGAAGTTGTTCGCCTCTCCGTACTTTCCCTCCGCGATCGTCAACTACCAAAAGACCAGCAAGCAACATACATCACAATCTCCTTGATTTATCTGCTCTCTCGATATTTTTATCCATCAACCTATGTATTCCGTTTTGTCAGTCTTTCGCGGCCTCTTCTTCTCCTCTTTCTTCCACGCTCCCACCAAGCATATACAAACTCGTCAACACAAAATACTGCACCGACATACCAATACTTTCAATTGGAATCCGCTCGTTGTTTCCATGAATCATCTCTACCAATCTATCCATTGTCAAGGTTGGGCAAAACAATGACGTCCCATACGCAACCGCTCCACAATCCCGCCGGAAAAACCTTGAGTCCGTCGCACCCGTCAGCAAGCCACATACAAACTTCGCCCCAGGCACAAGTACACCCGCCGCCTTCTCCATTGCCCTCCACAAAGGCGTGTCGATCGTGCTCGTGGTGGCGGGAAAAAAATGTTTAATAATGATCTCGTACTCCCCTGAAGCCATGCGCCGCTTGCCCAACGCCCTCTCCACCTGCTTGACTAAATACGCTTCATCCTGACCAGGCATAAGCCGTCCGTCTACCTCTATTGCTACCGAGCCAGGAACTACATTACTCTTAAGAGTGCCCGTCAGATGATTTGGGCTAATGGTAAGGCGAGTCAGGGCATGCGCGATCGGGCCGAGCGGGTGCTTTAGCCACAGCAAAAAGCGGATAAAAGGCCGAGCAAGCCAGGTGCTTGTCAAGCAAGCACGAACGATCCACGGAGCATCGGAGGCAGAAATAACATTGCGCCATTCCGGTGTGATTATGGTGGGCGCCCAATAATCAGCCAGGCATTTGATTGCTCCTGCGGCTTTGACCAATGCATTGTCCCCGTTTAGAGGGAGGGAGCCATGGCCGGGGGTGCCCTTGCAAAGCACCTCGAAGGACGTCATTCCTTTCTCGCCGTTAACGTGGAAGTAGGTGGTGGTAGGCCGCCTGTTTCGATCGATGAGCGTAGCGCCGCCGAACTCAGTCATGCAATAGTCAGACTTGAACACGCCGCGGAGCACGCGGTCTATTTTATTTTTTTGGTATGACGATAGGAGTGAGGGTTTAGGCTAATGAGCTAGGAGGAGAAGGAAATAGTTCAATGCCCGGCAGCAAGCGCATTCCCAAACTGCTTCTCCCTTCCTCCAATCCCCTCTTTCTTACCCTTCATTAAAAATGCTGCACCATCAGCTCCTCCCGCCTCCTCATCCGACACGGCACAAAACAAGAGGGTGCCACGCAGCGGGACACGGGAAGTGGCCAAGCAAGCAAATGCAACAGCCTGTGCTGCCACGGTGTTTAACATGTCAATTGCTCCGCGGCCCCATAGTTCCCCATTCACAACCCGCCCTTCGAACGGTGGCACTTTCCACGCTGCCTCATTCACGGGCACCACATCGACATGCGCAGGCCCAAGCATGAGACGCGGCCCTTCGCCTCCATCTCCACGATACTCAGCTATGAGACTGGGACGGTTGGGACGGTTGGAAGGATGATGAATTTGATATGGCAAGCCATATTTGTCGAGGAAGGCAGCAAGTGTCTGGATGTTTTTGATCTCCTGGCATTCCCCATCCCCGCGGTTGACACAGGCGTTGCGAATTAGGGCCTGAAGAAGTACCAGCGTCTGCTCCTCTAGCTTGTCCGTTAGCTCTGATGGCGTCTGACCAAGCAGCTCTTTCAGCTCAGGATGGACGGTTGACATATGGAGCAGACACGAGGGCTAGGGGCTGTCATTTGTACGAGAAGGGAGGGAAGAAGGAGTAACTTGGACTCGATGCCCCACTGACCAATCTTCTGACTCAGGTTTACCAAACACATCTTCTAAGCAGGAACCATATGCACGCTTGGGCTTAAGATAGCCGTCCTTTTTGACAGCGCACAGCGCGCTGGGCTGGGATTCGTCGGGGAGGTTTTCCGTTAAGCCGCCGCGGTAGCACAACAAAAATTATCCCGCCATGTCTATGGATACGTATGATCCATTGAGTATTTCGATATGTTGAAATGCTTACCAAAGTCAACATCGAACTCATAATAGAGTCGATCAATCAATCAATCAATCAAAAACAGCGTCAGAATTCCAGAACTATCTATCCCCTCGCAGCAGCCCAGCATGGAGGACGGCGGCGACAGCTTCACTCCCTTCGCATTGCTTATCATTGATCCACAGGTGTGTTATCGGGCGTGATAAGTGACCACCACAACCTTCCCATCTCCTCGCCTTACTAAAAAAGCAGCTGTCCTCCCTTCGTTTTCCAGGCCGATTTCCACCAGGGTGGCTCTTTGGCAGTGCCAGGTGCCGATGATGACGCGCAACGCATTCAGAATTTTGTGGAGGGGAACTTAGATAACATCACCAATATCTACGTGACGTTGGACTCCCATCAGGTAAGCAGATGGGCTCGGGTCGGAAGTGGGAGACGGAGCTCCGAGCTCTGATGGATTTGATGAGTGCTGATCTAGCCGTCCTTCAACATAACAGCGGGTCCACATCAGTCACCCTTTATTCTGGAAAGATGCAAATGGGGCATCTCCGGCGCCTTTCACGCCTATCTTGCACACCGACGTCGTGGCTGGGAAGTGGATGGCTGCAGACGAGACCCTGAAGGCGTATGCGGAAGATTACACCCTGCAATTGGAGACGTCTTCGGGCAAGTTTCAGCACATTGTTTGGCCCGAGCATTGCTTGATTGGCAGTCCGGGTCATTGTGTGGTACCTCCTGTCTTGGCTGGTACGTGCGTGCATGGCCGTGTTACAAGGGTCATAAAAGCGTTGAATGATGCAAACAATGGTTGGCGCGCAGAACATCTCCGATTTGAGACCTAACACGCACTTTTCCGCGCCCACCTGTCTCCTACGGCTTGCTATTCTTAGCTGTATATAATTCTACGGTCTCTTGCTTATCTTTTCCTTTCTTACCCCCCACCAGCAATTCACGCTTGGTCCGCTCATACCCGCAAGCCCATTCGTTACTACTGGAAAGGCACCAACATCCGCACCGAAATGTACAGCGTTTTCAAAGCCGAAGTTCCCGTCCCTGGCTGTGCGGAAACAGAAGTTAACGAAGCGTTGGTGCGGGAGTTAGTCGCGGAGCCTCGGGTTATGATTTGTGGGCAAGCCTTGTCTCACTGTGTTAATTTTTCGACGCGAGACCTTCTTGCGGCCTGGCCCGAGGGGAGGATGGATGACTTAACGTTGTTGGCGGGGATGAGCTCTCCGGTGATAGGTTTTGAGGGGCAGGCAGTAGAGTTCTTAGGCCTGTTGAAGGAAAGGGGGGTTCGGGTCGTGGCGGAGGTGAAGTAGGAGGAATATAGAGAAAGGGGAAGAGGAGAGCGTATGTGGGCAAGAAACATGCCAAAGACAAAGCGGGAATGTTTAAATAAAAAATTATAATGACAAATCCTCCGGGTGATATTCAACTTTATTCCCTCTAAATTTCTACTTGTTCATTTGACTTTTTTCTCGTCTGTTTCCCCCCCTCATCTCTTGAGGGCCCTAAATTTACCCACCTGTTTCTTTTGCCGCCAGAAGAATGTCCCCTGAACCTCATAAATCTTCCCCTCCAACCGCACCACTCCCGCGTTCATCAGACTCCGTCGCACGTACCCTTTGTAAAATTTCAACTGAGGCTCCCTGTCATATGGACCCTGGAATGCCCGTGCCTCAAACTCGATAATACAAGCCCGAGGCCACTGTCTCTCTTTGAATAAAAAATCGGAAGCTAGCTCGTGTCCCTCAAAAAAAGTGACAACTGAGCCATCTTTTCGGATTTCTAAGGTGGCCTCGCATCGTTCAGGTTCGCCCCCTGGCAGAGCGATTTTTTGCTTGACTTTCCACAATCCCAACACTTCCCGCAGACCCACATATTTGTTGGGTTGGAAGAGCCCCGCTACCTTTCCTACAGAATTGCTTGTCAATTTCGCTGCGCCCTTAAATAAACCAGCTACCCCATACGAGGATCCTCTCCGTGCTGCTAACCGCCGGCGTCTGTCTGCGTAATGCCAGTCATTCGGCCGCTTTTTGCTTCCACTGCCCCGTCCACCCCATCGAGCGTCCTGCTCCTCCTCTTCGTAGTCTTCCTCCTTGTCGTCATAGTCTTTCTCATCATCTTCATCCTCATTCTCATCCCACTCCTCCTCATTATCTTGTTCCTCATCCTCGTCGTCATCGTCGTCATCGATAATTTGCACAACGGGTGGTGGCTTGACCTTGGACGTGCCTGCCGCTCCCGACCCAGTCTTCAACCTCTTGCCCGCCGCACCGCCACCAGCGGGTTTCCCCGTTGGCTTAACACCGCCTTTGACTTGCGTAAGGAGATGAGGCACTGACGAAACTGAGGTACTTGGTGCAGCTAGAGGGACCATGGCGGCTGCCTTTCCTGCAGAATTAGGGGTTGTAAATGTCAAGCACAACGACGTGATCTACTTGAATGACTAAGGTTTTGAAGACATGCCCCATGCCTCACAGATTTCCACGTACCTAGAATGGGTCCCCATACAAGGCAGGAGGCTAGGGCCATAATAAGGCAGCAGCACGACGGCAAGAGGAGAAGGACGCGACCCCTCATAGAGATGATTTGATGCCGTAGGGAGGCTCGAGGCAATCAAGAATGCCTGGTCCTGGCAAAGACGCCGGCTTCGGTAAAAGGATGTGGTACCTGTTGCGTGCGTGAAGCGAAGGTTGAAAAAGTGGCTCAGAACGATTGGCATTCATGCCAATCATTCATGTGACTTTATGACGAGAAGCCCCTTCCCCCCCCCCCCCTTCAAGTAGTTGTTCCGAAGTTTGCCCTCCTCCTAGTCTTCAACACTCACCCCATGACTCTGTATTTATGCACGCCTGCACAGACACCAGTTCAAGCATGTCGAGCACTGCGGGTTTCCGCTCCATCGTCCTCATCACTGGTGCCAGTCGTGGTTTTGGCAAATGCTTAGCACTCGAAGCAGCCAGGACCTGGGGGCCGGCACTCGACATGCACCTGATCGCACGCAACAAGGAAGGCCTAGAGGCCACCAAGCAGGCTATCGAGGGAATAATGAGAGTAAGTGATGGCCCGCGTATATGGACATGGCCAATAGACCTGGGAGACCTAGACTCATTGCCGCTCCAACTTGCGCAAATTTTTGCCGCCGTGCGGCAGCCGGAAGGGTCTCCTTTCTCGCTACCCTACACCAAGGCGTATCTGTTCAACAACGCAGGTTTGGTGGGGCCGATTGCATATGCCAAGGATCTCCATAAAGATCTCGCGGCGTTGCGCCAGTCTATAGACTTGAACGTGACTTCCTTTGTCTACTTGACCTCGCTTTTCCTACACCACTTTGGTGCACCACCGAGTCAAAAATTCCCATTCGCCTCGTCTGCTGTCGTTGTGAATATATCTTCACTCGCAGCCATCCAACCATTCCATACCTGGAGCACATATTGCGGAGGAAAGGCGGCGCGTGACATGTTCACTCAAGTCGTGGGGCAGGAGCAACAACAGGAGGGGGAGGGGGGTGGCAAGCGAGTAACCACCACTTTTAAAACCCTTAACTATGCGCCAGGCCCACTGAACACAGATATGCAGACAGAGCTCCGAGAGAGTAAATCGATTCATCCACCGACGCGGATGTGGTCGATGGAGGCATTTAAAGAAGGCAAGCTGGTGCGGCCGGAAGACTCTGCGTCCAAGTGCATACACTTTCTCACAGAGGACACCTGGGAAAGTGGGGCTCATGTTGATTACTATGACAATGTATAGAAGAATATATGCGGAAAGGATGGATAACACGCCAGAGAATATGGCATTTTATCTCACTCGTTCTTTGTCGTATTGTTACATTGCTTGGGGGGCAGGAGCTTTTCTCGATGCCACCACACACAATCTTTGGCAGCATCTTCTCTCTCCTCCTCAATCTCTTCAAGTCTGTTCTTATAAATGTTCGAATAACGCTGTTGGTATGGAATCTTTCATCTTCAATCGTGTGCTTTTTAAGAACTTAAAACTAATTCAGTCAGTGCCTAACAACTTCAACTCCTCTCCATCCTCACCCGCACTCCTCGCAACAGACCCCCCTGCCCCCTCCATCCGGGCATCCCCGCCGCCTTCGTCTATCCATGACACGATGACCATATGTTGGCAGTGCCCCAGCACGAAAAGTCACTACCTTCTTCCCCTCCTCTTCCTCCTCCTCCTGCTCGGGAAGCCTTAGATGCGTCTGAGGGGTGGTAGGCACACGGCTGCTGTTCATGCTGCTGCGGGCTTCGTCGTCGACGCCCTCTAAATCCGAGGTAGCTGAGGTACAGCTCGAGCCCTGTCCCACCGTGGAAGCCATCCCCCTCTTATCTACCACCACCGCTGGTGTTGCACCTGCGTTGGTGGCGGCAGCATCGGGGACTTCCTTGGCCTCCTGATAAGGGATCAATCTGTCGATCTCCTTTTCCGTCAACGGGCTTACCTTGCGAAAGAAAAGATTGCCCTCGTTTCGCGACACCTGCTCCACCACTTTCTCGAGAGTAAATGAACGATATGTTTGCGGGGGTGCCCACAAAACCTTCTGTGTGGTAGTGTCGAGATCGCTCCAGACAAGGGGGGACTGCGCCTGCCGCTTGGCTCGGTACTGGTCCGTGACAGGCCAGTCAGTCACATCGGGTGGGACGGTTGCAGTAAGAGTGGCAGGTGGTGGGACGATTGCAGTAACAGTTGCAGTAGCAGCTGTAACTGCAGGCTTGCGGTCACCTTCCTCCGGATAAGGTTCCTCCTTCCCCTCCCCCTCTTCTTCCGAATTCTTCTTATCCTGGTCCTTGTTCTCATCCTTCTTGCCTTGCTGACTTTCCATCTTTCGCCCCTCCTCCCCTCGCAGTTGCAAAGAGAGGATGGTGCCCAGCACCCACTCATCCGGACAGCATGCTTTCGACATTTTATTCCCTATGTCCAAAAATCGATCCAATTCCGGAAAGTCGACAATACGCTGGGCGTGATCTCGCGCGAGCCCGCACCACTGCACGTGGCACACGACGCTTTGCCGCACGTCCTCGTTCTTCTTGCCCCAACCTTTGGCCTCTATCTCCATTGCGCGGAATAAAAATGATTAAGATGCTACCAAGGAATATTAACCTGCAACCTATGCAACATCACTCCTACCCCCCTCTCTCCTTCCTCTCTCCCCTACCTTTGAACGGTGCGTCCTCCCCAGGCGTAAAAGCCAAAACGGTCTGAAACGGCACCACACTTTTCGGCACACCCTCCGTAACCACAGCCCGAGTCGTAAAGAAAGCCGAAGGTGGTTGAATCGGAATGTCAAAACCCGAAACGATGTAAATAATTTCAACGTCCGCGTCCTTTGTCAATATGGCGTCCAAGGACTTGACAGTCGCGCGGACTATACTGGAACAGCACCACTTGGTCCGCATGCGCAAAAGTAAGTCGTTTTGGTTGGCAAAGGTGCTGGTGTGGCTGATGGCTTCGTTCCGGAAAACGAAAAATCTGATGCGGGATGCGAACGCCTGAAAATAATGGGACGAGATGGGACGCAGGTGAGATGGTGAGATGGCTTGCACCGTGCAGCATGTGAGAGGGCCTGAAAAGCCAGCCTCCCCTCCCACTCCTTCCCCGGCGCTCTACTCACCGGATCGCTTTCTCGCCACTTCTCCCAGAGTGAGGGATTGGCAACCCCATCGTGCGCCAGAAAGAGGATGCCCACGCACCCGGAAGTGTTCACCTCTGCCTCTCCGAACAGGGCGTCTGACTCTTTGCCCATTGTGTATTTTCCTTCCGTTTTCGCACCCTTCTGCTGGAGCGATTGGCGGCCGCTCATCTTGATCGGTCTTGTGAGACCAGTACTCTGCTGTTGACGTTGGCGGCGACTGGGCGTCGTAGAGAGAGCTTGCTGGTCGTTCGTCTTCATGCGAGGAGGGGAGGTGGGGCTGGTGCTGCTGGCATAATAATTGGTACTGGGGATGGCCACGTCCACAGCAGCGGCAAGGCTGGCGCTGCTCATGCTGTTGATGCGGCGCCAGGCCCGCCAGCCGCCTGTGATTGGGAAAGGGCGAATGGCCGTGGTTGTGAGGTTGCTACTGTGAGGTCGGCCTCCTTCCAACGTGCTTGCCGCTCGCGCGTGCGTCGTGGCCACCTGAATGGCAAAATAAAACATTCATGGCCCCATGTCGATACATCTGAGCTCACAGACAAGTGCAACAGATATTGTGGCCCGAGCGTGGCTAATGAATGCTCTCCCCTTTTAAGTCGTTGCTGGTCAAACGTGTTGTCATCCTTCAAAGTTTGCGACTAACAGCCTCCGAGACTCATCACTGCTCATCAACCATCTCATCATCATCACTAACAACGGGCAGCCTGGGCAACGGCGGGATCACCTTTCTTTTTGCTTCCCTTTGAAATTTGCTACCTTTCACCAACAACGACGAACAAACACGCTCACATGCTTATCTCCCCGACCCGAATACAGACGCGCACTTCTGACCGTATTATCACGTGCTGCTGGGACATCCTAGGCACCAAGCCGTAGAGGACGTGCAAGCAAGTCCACTTGCCGCCTTCATTTTTGACACGACGACACCATTATCATGGGCAACACTCCTTCCACGACGTCGCTCTCCCCTTCTCCTTCGCGGCCCTTGACTGAAGAGTCCAGCAGAGAGGACAACAAGGGAGAAGAAAGAGAGGCCGACAGCCCCGTCGGTTCGCCCGTAGCCTCCCCGCCATCCCCGCAAGGCCGTCCAGTCTCCTTGCACCTGTCTTCACCCATACCAACGCGTACGGCATCCAAATATGGGAACGATCTTGCCTCGTCGAGCGCTGATCAACTAGCCCCTATTATATCGGTATTCATCAGCCCTCCTCCTATATCTACCGGAGACGAGCCCCACGTCTTCTCGGGTCATGCCACCACCAGCTCGCCCTCTCCCCCTCCCTCCCCTCGTTCCCAAATCTCGGGGGCCAGCAGCGTTTCGTCGGTTGGGAGCAGAATCGCCAGCTTCTTTTGGAATGCGCAGGAGCAGTATTACACCGGCAAGGTAGCCAGGCGGCAGAGCCAGCTGGGGAGCGCGGGGTGAGTACATGAGAATGCACGTGGGTGCTTGTAGAGTGGGTGGGGTGGGTAAATCTGTGCAGCTTATTGAGGCCTTTGAATGGAGGAGACTTAAATCCCTTTTTCCTACACTCCTCCAACCACCATTGAATAGCCGCCTCGGTCGCCCCTGCTGCTTCACCCTTCAATCCATCACCCTCGAAGGCAACTTCCCCGCCACAGCCCAAGTCCAAGCCGAAGTAATCGTCCTCTTCGATAAGGCCCACCCTTACCTCAACTCCATCTCGGAGCTCCCCCCGCTTCGTACCCTTCCTCGCCCCGCCCTCCGTCGCGGGCAAGTGAACATTGGGGGGAGAACTGACGTCATCCTCCTTCCGTCCGTTACAAGCTCTTCCATCCTGAACATCACTGTCTTGCTCGATGGCACTCCCGTTGGCAACGTCCGCTACCCCTTATCTGAAATCACCGCGACTTTACGGCCGACAGAATTGCAGCTGATCTCGGCAGGAGCTGATGGGGAAAATCCTACTCGTTCTCGCTCGCCCTCTTCCCCCTGCACGTCCCCATTGCGTCGTCATTTGTTGTCATCGTCTCCAACTAGGTCTTCTCGTTATGGGGAAAACGACGGCTCCGAGTTAATCGGATCTGGGTTGGAAAGCCTGCGCGTGAGGAATCCATCGCCATCTCTATCTCAACCACTGCGGACGTCCTCTCGGCAAGCAGCAATGGGCGGGGGGAGAGGGGAAGCAGGGCCAGTAGGGGAAGGGCCACCGACACTCTATGCTGTATGGGGGGAGGTAGTATTTTACGACAATCGAAGGTATAAACTATACCGTAGGGAGTTCGATGTTGGCCTGAATCTGAGAATTTTAGGTCCTACTCACTTCTATAAGAATTTTATGAAAAGGGCGATTCACTCTTTTTTCTCTTATACGCACACCCCCACCCCCACACCCTCACCCCCATACACACACACACATCCTGCAGCTCGGGCGTTGGCTGGGTCGGCTTGATAGAGGAAGGCGGCGAGCCTATAAACGAGCAGAGGCTCCTGGTCGTAACCCCGCAGTCATTTTGTTTGATGAAGTCGCCGCATTGCGTATTGGTACGTCTAGCTTGCTCTTTTTTAATTCTCCTTCACCCTTTCTTTCTTTCTTCTAGTCTTCTATTGTTTTCTACGCCCGTGTGTGTTTTTAAGCATGCTTTATCAATCAGGAAACCCCCTTACTATTTCCTAAACCTTTTTTTGCCATCTGTCACACAAACGCACAGGGCCAAGAGGGATACAGCATGACACAGGTCCGACACGTGGAGCCCAAAGGCCTGCCCCATATACCTGAAGAGGCAGACGGCCTGGACCGCAACACGAGAAATGACACCACCACAAATACCTCCCCCACGACCACCAGCAGCAATAGTAGCAGTGACAATCGATCGCTAGGAAAAGAGCGTGGGCGAGGAGGGGGTGCAATGGTGACAATCTCGGTTAGTTGTCTGGAGGAACGTGAGCGGGACATTCTGTTGTCGGTAGACAGTGAGGAAGACGCGCGTCGGTGGACTCAACTGCTGAAGAGGGCAGCACATGAGGCGGCGTTTGGAGAGGCTGAAATGAGCTGAACGGAGTTGGTGATGGTGGTGGTGGAAGAGAAGTTCGAGGATGATGAGGAAAAGAAGGAGCAGAGGCGGGAGGGGGAAGAGGGGAATGTTGGGAATCACGATCAGCAGTAGTTTAGTTTGTACTGGTAGTGGTAGCAGCAGCAAGAGGGTGCATACATGCACTAGGTATGTTGAGATATATGCGAAAGGATCTCTCTTGTGGATTCTTCCCGATCAAATAAATTGGAGTGAATACAATTGAATATTGGAATTACAGCACCCTTTTGCCTCTATAATCATGGATTGGATCCCGCTTTTTACTAGCCGAATGCTGGAACTGCCTTGTTTCCCCTCACATCAACTTCCGTTTCTGCCGCTGTTGCTGCTGTTGAGGTTGCAGCCATGTTGAGTTTTACCGCGGAACGGAACCCCTCCAGCAAGAGAGTATAGTCATCAGCAGTCAGTGCCTCAAGGTCCAAGGAACGAGCAGCCGCGATGAGAGAAAAGGCCCGCGGTATCGGTGGTAATTCTCCGGTGCTGTTGTTGTTGCTACCACTGCAACTAACGATTGCAGGTACTGCCAGGGAGGAGGCACGACGTCGACGGAGGGTGACTGTGCCGAAGAGGCCGGGGTGATGGGGATCAGGTGCCGTCCCTTCTCGCACCTCTGTCACGTTGGAAATGGATAGGGAGGAGAGATTGGAGCGTTTATGACTGTTGATCCTGTCGGAAGCCCAGAAAATTCGCGAAAAATCCTCGTTGCAGAAGATAAGGCGGAGCTTGGGGGAGCCACGACGGCCGTGCTGTTTGTGATGTTGATAGTTAGGTGGTGTGAGAGACATTGACGAGAAAAGAGACTGACGATTCAGCGAGGCGAACAATGCGGGCAAAAAATACAGAAAAGAGGGGCCAAATACGGCAGAGGTATACTCAATTAGGAGCTAGCCTGAAACTTACCTTGATCACCGTGATGCCATTGATCAGAAGAGGGACAAGACGCGACAAGGCTGCCCGGTGCTCGGCCATCTCCGCGAAAGAATGTCGTGCCTTGGGCGCCTGTGCCTCATGCTCCGCTGATGATAGCCGTATCATAGACAGTCCTATTGTTTGAGTACTTGCCGCTATCGCTGGCCGCATCTCCGAGGATTCCCGCTCTCCCTTTTCGTCATAGTGCGAGAAGGACGGGCGAGCAGCTGCGTCCTGCTCAAGGGTACACAGGTCCGTGGCTCGAAGGAAGGTGAGAATCTTGTCCTTGCACGGTTCCCCAGATAGCTTGTGAGCAAGCTCTTTAATGTAATAAGCCAAGCGACTCTGGCGTGTTTCTAGCGCGCAGGCGAGACCGGCTGTGATGTTGAGGTGGGAATGAAGCAGTGGAGCGGTGTTAGCACAAGCAAGCAGACCAATGGATGACCAAAATTTAGCTCAAGCATTCACTGTAATGTACCTTTGGCGAACAGAGAGCGGGGAGGAAATATTGCTCGTAAATCTTCGTCCTTGATACAATCGTTGAGGGCAGAGAATTCGCGGAATCGACGGCGTATAATGTAATCCTGGCCTTTGTGCCGCACCTGAACTAGATAAACTGTGTACGCCCGTCCGGACACACATGAAACGGAACAAGGACCACCGGAGCTGATCAGCCTTCTGCAACTGTTGCCCCTGACTGGGATAGCCACCACTTCCTTGCCTACAATGCCCAGGCTAATGCAGTCTTCTCCCTCAGACTGGCGCGCGATATCTCTTGGCATTAGCTTGCTGCTGGCATGTCGGTCGGGGACGCCGCACTCGCTGGTCCTTATCAGCTCCATACCTTTCTTTCTTGTCTGTAGCATCTGTGTTTTGTGCGCGAGTCTGAGGGTGTGCGTGCACGACGTATGGAAAAGCACATCTTCTGGCAACGGCTGGAAGAGGAACGGCCGCCGGCCGTTGAGAGCACGGACCGTTTCAAAGGGAGGGAGGGAGGTTGTTTTCACTTGCGTCTGTGCGTTGCCTGCTCCGACGCTTTTCAAAAAGTAAATGAGGATGGGAACAACATCAAGCTGAGCGGTACTTGTCTTGAGCCGAAGTTGATTAGGTAAGTCCCGAGGTAGAAGTGTGACTCGTTCTTTGATGCAGGGGTTTTGGACAGATGAGGCTGAGTGCGTGTACGTGTGATTGTGGTGCGTGGGAGGGCTTTTTGAGTGCAGGTTATGATGGTGACTTGTCGTGCTTGCCCGCACTGTTGCTTAGTGTAAAAGGAGACATTGGTGAACCGACTCTTCTCTTCGCAGGCTCTGCTTAAAAACATATGCTACTTCCGACTCATCAAAATATCACAGCGCCCCTATTTGCTTGCCCACTGAACGTTTTTGATTTAAGTATTTGATCTCTGACATGAGTGCTCTCTATCACACATACGTCACGACAGAAAGCGAACACTTTTCGCAGCTGGTGAGTGAAATACAGGTCGGGGACATTCCTCGGTTCCATCCCATTCCAGTACATATGCCCAATCATCCATACATTCTGACTTTTTGGTTCTTTAAATATGCTGATGTCTATTGGATATGCACATTATTTCTTCTATCATATTTATCATATTTCCCTACAAGGCAAACCCGAAAGAAAATGCGTTCAACAAGAGTGCGCCGACGTCTTCCGACCCATCCTTTTTCATCCCTACATTATCGTTTACCAAAGCAGCCCCAGCAAGTCCAATAACGCCCACACCTTTCTTTCCACCCCTTCGTGCGATAGCCGATAAGTTGCGGGTGCCCTGACCAAACCGCTTGCGGAGTTTTTCTTCTTCCGTCGCGGCATCTCTCCAACTGTCCCAGTGAAGTACAACCACGCCCTTCTCTTCCTCTACTCTTGTCGCACAGCTCTTCTTTCTCCTTCGATTCTTCGTGCTTAGAGGTTTCTTCTCGTCGTTCTTGTATGGAAACTCGAGGCCTGGTGGCGGGCTGAGTGGTTTGCTTGGTGGGCCGATGTTGACGGCTCCAGCTTCGTCAGCCCTGGCGCCTTGTGTGTTGAGTATGTACAGAGGCAAATTAGGAGCGGGTCATGGAGCTAATTTGATCAATGTTGATGTGAATACTTTGTATAAATTAAGATGTGCGGTTCTCTCAGACATCCAAGGAAATTAGTGCTTCAGTAGCCAGCGAGTTGGCTAACTCTGGTGGCTGTAAGCTTTTCTGCGAATGGATTAAGGGTTTTCGCTTCTCATCATCGAGAACTCACATGTACTGGGTAGGTAACTTGAAAAGATAGGTGTCTGGAGGAATCAAACACACCCGGACACAAACACATACATACCTTCGCTGGTGTCTCCTGAACGTGGTGGGGAACGTGCCTCAGTAGCGGGTTTGGTAAGAGCGTTAGTGTCTGCGTCGGCAGACTTTTCTTCCATCATCACCACATATTCATCGCCTTTGTCTTTTGCCTGCGCTTTGCCTGCCCCCTTCTTCGCGAGCTTCTGAGCCTTTTTCTTCTTCTCCTTCCTCTTCCGCTCTATTTTGTGCCGGTTGCTGTCATCCACCTCCAGCTCTCGGATCAAGTCGTCCAGTGGCCGGCTATCTCTGTCGCTCTCTTTTCCACTAATTCCGTTTTCGACCGCAAAGCCAAAGGCGAAGGTCTTGCGCTTCTCCTGCAATTTGGACGTAAGCCGGCTCAGCATCTTCTCCATGGCCTCTTCCCCACCGTGAGCTCGCCTTTGCTTCAAGCCCCCCGTGTCGCGTGCTTTACTTTTTGGACCGGGGGCGATGGCTGCGGCCGCGGCGCCTTGAGCTGGCTCTCCCATCCCATGCATCGATTCGGGCCGCAGTTCCCGCCGCGCAAAGTGTCTTGCTAAGGGCGTGCTGCCTACCATTCTTGCAGTGGTATAGCGTGGAGTGATTGTCTAGGTGGGCATTTCTTTTAGCAATAAAGTAGGAAAGGGTGGTGAGATAGTGAAGCAAGTGGTCGTGAAGTGAAAGCGCATCGCAAGAGGCGTGGCTTGAGATGCTCGGGCAGGAGGCTTGTGTGGTGAGTTTTTGATTGGATGGATGATGATGAGTGTCATCTAGCGAGGGGCGGGAGGGCTGTGACAGGCTTCTGGTCTCTCTCCAACTAGCTTGTAAGCCAATCGCATGTTGTGTGCTTCGGCAGCTCGGCCTTTCAACCAGACAATGCGAGCGTAAGGGTGGCTGTGGTCTCGAATGGTTGGAAGGTCGAGAAGGGTCGTGGATGCTCAATTTGGCGGCGAGAGTGACGACGCCGTCGTGACGTGCGGGGAGGCGGCCCGGGAGAAGAGGAAAGTGGGCCATATGCGTTGCAATCTGACACCTCCATACAAGAAGGGGTACCACCGCGTCTTATTGTCCTTTCTCCAATCGATCTTGAAAGTTTTGCACGTTAGCGGAGCATGTTACGGTAGTGAAGCATGTCTCCCCGCCCAACCTTCTTCCACGGCCGTCCCTGGGGACTGCCCCACATCCAATCCACGAACACAGTCATGCATGTATACATCGCCCTATTCTTGGCTGACTTTACAGCTCTAAACCACGGATGCACACAACACAGGCGTAGCTTCGTCCCCCCCATCACCGAATTATGCTGGGCTTTCGCCGCCAGAGCAAGCGGGACCGCGGTATGTCCATTCGCAACCTCTCACACGAGGGCGTTGAAGAGAGTAGAAACCTGTGGCACACCGGTGGGGCTCCGGCTCGTCTGGGTAAGACGCACAAGCCCGTAGTCCTTGTTATGGGAGACTCGCATACGCAAGGCATGTACGGGGCCTGTTATGTCAAACTGCTCCAAGCCAAGTTTCCTAAGTTTCACATCGTCAACGGAGGCCGGAATGGCGAAGTCCTGGAAAGCATTCGAAGACGTACTGGTTCTTACCTTAAGACGTATGGTGGTGACATAGTGGGGGTCATTATCCTAGGCGGCACCAACGACTGTCTCGCCAACCTCAATTCCTCGACACGGACGCTCATTCGTCTATATAACCCTTTTTTGAAGGAACTCCCACCCCTGACCGAGTACACCAAGACGTTACACAAGCTTTTGGCCATGATTTACTCGCATTCGGCCTCTTCTTACATCGACATTTGCTGCGTGACCCCGCCAATCATCGCTGAGTTTCCTAGCTCTCCTGAAAACGTGGTGGTGGATAGTCTGTGTGAGGCCATCCGGAAGACAGTGCGCGATTTCACGCACGTTAAGAACGAGAACGTGCGCGCCCGGGGGTCATCTGACAGCCTGGAAAAGAGTTCTGGGACAACTGAAAGAATTCATGGGGTGATTAGCATCAGCATTGAGGAGAGTGTGGAAGTGCAAGATGGCAAAGCTCATAAGCAACAGCAGCAGAAGCAGCAGCAACAGCAGTCGCTTCAGCCTACGCATTCCCTTATCAACTATTCTTCTCACCACAGATACTGCCCTTCCACATCTGCCCTTTCCCCTTCGTCTTCATGCTTTGGAAACTCCAAGCATCCCAAACCGCGGCTACGTCGTCGTTTGCACTGCATCGATTTTAACGCGCGGATGAAACGACATCTGGAGGAAGTGCTTGGTCATAAAACGCGCAAAGCATTTGAGCCCGACTTTTTTAATATGTGTTTCAATAGCGGGATGAGCTTGTTAAGCGGGGCTTTGGTGAAATGGGACACAGTGTCGGCAGCTCGGGGATTGGCGCTGCACAACGACGGCGTGCACTTGAATGAAAGGGCGATCGAGCCGCTCGTCAACTCATTGAGTGCCTGGTTGGAAGCACTCCAAGAAGAAATCTACATGCAGCATACCCGGGAGGCATATGCGTCGGCGTCTTCAGGGGAGCAGCTTTTGTCTTCTTTGGTCTCTACCTTGAAATTCGCAGAGGAAACTATAAGGGGGGGGAAAGGACGGGAGGCCGTGATTACAGCTGAACGGGGGAAGAACGGATCGGGAATAGACATTGCAGAGAGACATGGAGATATTTTAAGCATGGTTGATAGTGATGTCGAGGTCATGCCTGAAAATGACACCATTGAGGCCAGGAAGGGGGTTGATATGGCGGGAGAGGCCAGTTTGGTAAGGCCCGTGATGAGGCGGGCATTGGCGTGAAGGAGGAGGAGGCACACACTTTGTAGTTAGATACCAAAATGTATTGCGAATGCAGGTTTTTCAATAGCAATCAAAGGAAAGCGTAAAATCGATGTCCGTATGTGGAGTAGTCCGTATGTGGAGTAGTGGAGTGAAGAAGGAGTTTGCATGTGCGACCCGTTAATGGGAAACAACCAAACTGTGGCACCCCCAGCCTTTTCTCAGGCACCTATTTGATTTATTTGGGGTCAAGCTTTGCGGTTCTTCTAAGTTAAGCTTTGCGCTTCTTCTTATTCTTTGACTGTCATAATCGATAATATTGTTTTTTCATGCATACGACAATTTCACGGGTTTTGGGATAAAATGATGTGAGAGGGCATTCCAGGACAGATGAAACGTTCTGAAAACCACATGTGAAACATTTTTTCCATTTCCTGATTCTGAAATAAACCAAAATCTTGTGGGACGGGAAGTGTCTCACAGAAGTATTTACCATGTGCTATTCGAGTTCCAAAAGATCGACGCCAACAGCTCGACAGTGGATGTCGCCACGTTTGGGTTTATTCCCCCTTGTCCACGCACGATAAGATCCGCATACAGTCAGCAGGGCCTGCTAGCTTCCAAAAACATGCCACCAAACTCAACGACCAGTGGCTAGGGTGTTATGACCTTATTTTCGGCTGTACTTGCGCTCCGATTTCACAATATAGGGGAACCGAAAGGTCAACACCGTCGGTGCTGCGTGCTCTGATGTCAGTAAGTTGGTAACTTTGTTCCTCGCGGGTAGCTGTAGAGAAAGGACAAGGACGTACCAATACCTAGTCTGACCATTGTGCATATAAGTCTTGGTACATTCAACTCCAAGTTACGGTCTGGGGTTGTTTGTACGTCGTACGTCGCACCTCCCCGGCCACTCAATCCACGCACTTTATATACCTCATCATCACACCTTCGCTCATCACATGCACTCTGAACAGGCCGCCGTTTGCCAGCCACGTTCACACAAAGAAGTATTGCGCGCCAGGGCACCCATTAGCGCTCATCTACTACAAGCAACGCTTATTCTCCTACACTCAAGTCATGGTACAAACACGCAGCTCACCTGGCCACTCGATTCCGGCGCCAGACGCCACCGCAGTCGCCGGTGCTGCTGCCGCCACGACAGAGGGCGAGGACCACGGTAATAGCAGCAGCGCTAGCACCGAAAAAACTACTCCTAACAGACATGATATCAGTACTAGCAGCGGCGGCGGCAGTAGTAGCTCAAGCTGTGGCAGCAGTGAAGGGCTGTCACCTCGCCCCCTTACACCGACATACTTTGATGCGGTGACGGCGCCTGTGGGGACCGGGACACTGACGCTAGGTGATCTGGAGTGCGGCGTCTGTCTAAGCTTGTTGTGTGAAGCTGTTACAACACCATGCGGTCACAGTCTCTGCCGACTCTGTTTGGTTCAGGCATTGCAACGACAAACCAAGTGCCCGGTCTGTCGAGCTGTTTGCATGATCAACGCGGAGGACCACGCCGAGACCCGCCTTTTGACCCGCCTAGCCAAACGAGCCTTTCCTATCCTGTACGAGCAACGCTTGGAGGAAACGCGCCAAGAACGAGAAGCGATGAAGCTGTTGTTGCCCATCTTCTTTTACAATCTTCCTATTTTTCCTGGGGAGGTTTTGCGTTTACACTTGTTCGAGCCTCGTTACCGCTTGATGATGCAGCGCATTGTGGACGGTAGCCGACGGTTTGCTTACGTACCTAATTACTCTAATTATCGCGGCGCAAAAGATGACGTGGCTCTTATAGCTGAAGTAAAGGAAGTACGGTTCATGCGCGACGGACGAAGTGAGCTCGAGGCTCGAATCGTGGGTCGCTACACCATTGTCGAAAGTCCTTACGTAGAGGAAGGGACCGGGGGATTGAGCTATTGTCGGCTGGCAGAGCTTCGTGATGTGGCCCCAGCCTCATCGGAGGCTGAAGAGGCTTTGATGAAAGCTAGCGCCAAGGCACGAGAGATTGCACATGCGCTGTTTTATGAGAGGAGGGACATAAAAGCAGTGGTTGTGGATAGGTACGGGGATATGCCTGGCCCGCACACACCTGAAGCGCTTTCGCTTTGGATCGCTGCAGTTTTGCCCACAGAAAATCGGCAGGAGAAGCATGCGTTGCTCGTATGTACGGATACACTGTACCGCCTCAACACGTGCTTGGCCAAGTTGCAGGCGTTGCGGGGTGAGGCTGCTTAAATGTGCATGACAGGAGAAGAGAGTGGTGAAATAGTCGAAAGTTGAATCGAAGAGTGTGTTTCATTTGATAGTGCAAAGGCTACTTGGAGTCACAAAGCTGCATGACTCAAAACAAACAGACATCAACCGTTATGTCCAGATATACATAGTCTGTACACTCACGCACACACGCCACCACCACCGCAACTATACCTATGGCTCCCTCTCCTCGGATCTTCGTTATACTTCGTGTCCTTGCGGAGGGTCGAGGTTCCCTGTCCGTGCTCTCTATGTCGGTGAGGGAAGTTCTGATGGGAGAAAACGAAGAGGAAAAAGAAAGGGACAGGGATGTCATCGGTGACCACAAGATAAGAAAAACAGAATAACGTGCATATCATTTTATGAGAGATTTAAGTTGAGAAAGATAGGAGGCGGGAGGAATGGGAAGAAACGAAGACGAATGTGAAGACAGGAAATAGCAGTGAGCAGAGAGGAAAGGCATGAAGAGCGCAGGCGGACGCACAAAATATATCACCATGTAATCGGAGATTGAAATATATGTGTATGATATATATATATATGTGTGTATTGTTTGCATGGCTTCTCATTCTTCTTCTTTTTTCTTCTGTGTGGTATTATTGCTTGGGGTCACCCTCTTGCCTCATCTCTGCCACCTCTCTTCTTTTTTTTGATTCCACTCCCTTTCCCTTTCTCTCCTCTCCGGACACAGATTTTTTGACGTCGGTGTTGATGTCGCTCTTCTCTCTTCCCACAATCTCATGCCCAAGGCTCCATACGATAATCTATAGATATTTATTCCATGACAAACTAAAACAAACCACACAAAATACTATCGCTACATTTTGCGTGGCGCGGCGACGCACATTCTTTACTTTTCCTGTTTTGTATGGTTTCCCTCTGGATCCCTTCCCTCTCTAAATCACACGTCTCTTCTCCCTTTTTTTCTTCTCCTGCTCCCTCAACCTCCTATACTAGTATGCCAGCTGTTCAAGTAATGTACGCCTTTCTTCTCATGATCCAGTTCTCCTTCTCTCTTATCCCAAATCTTAATCCCCTCTGATTCCTTCCTTTCTTCCAACAATCAAGAATTCACTACATTCCTCGGCTCTTGTTCACTAATCATGGCTGCGCCCTTTCCTCTCCTCACTTATCTACCACGACCCTCCGTACCCCCCCTGCGGGCCAAATCCCCCTTGAAAGCCACCCTGCGGTGGGTACGGCACTTGCTGCTGCTGCTGTTGTTGTCCATATCCTTGCGGAGGCAGTGCCATGCCAAAGCCGCCGGCCCCACCCGCTCCATATCCTCCCCCTCCCCCTCCCCCTCCCCCAATCTCATAGCTGGTCGTCGGGTTGAATGCCTCGTTTGCCAAAAGGGCAGGCCCCCCGTCCGTGAGCATTAGGTGGTTCCCATACAAGCCCAGAGAGACAGCCGCGTCGCCCACTGCAGCAGCCGCAGAGCTCTCAGCCTCCTTGTGCGCCACATCTAGAGAGGCAGTGCGGGCTTCAAGTGCCTTGATTCGCTCATGGGCGTGACGGAGGTACTGAATGATGTAAGGCATAAAGAAATCGTAGTAGTTGTTGCGCCATGCCAGCTCAAGGGCAACATCAGGTCGGATAAGCTCGTAGCACGTAAAGAGGACGGCTGCAAAGCACTCCCTGTCTTGGACCGAGACAAAGAAGCGGAGCAGATCCTCCACCAGGTCAGCCTCCCCCGATTGCGCGGCTGTGTCGATAGCATCCTTGTACATCTTGTCCGCCTTTGAGAGCGATACAGACTGGGCCCATCGCTTATTCTTTCTGTAAAGCGCCGCGGCCAACCTACGAAATTCCAGCAGCTCGTGGTTCTCAATCTTGACGGCGAGCGCGATCTGATCGAAGTTGTCGTGGCTATCAATGGAGTCCCTCAAGGCCGCGTAGTCCTCGTCGTCGATGTAAAGCTCATTCAATGCCTCATTTACGACGGAGATATTCTCCTTCTGCACCGACTTGAGGTAGGGCAAGACCAACGGGAGGTTCTCCGCGCGACGGAGCTGGTGGACAACACGGGCATGATCCAGGTTTGGGGTGAGCAGGCTGAGCAACCGTTCCAAAAGCATGGGCTGCTGCTCAAGGTAAAAAGCAATGGCCCGGTAGTAAACCTCCTGGTTGCGGGCTTTCTGGATGCAGTCGAGGAAGAGCTCGTGGTGGAAGGCGACGGGATGCTCTATCATAGTCTTGACGGCGTTGTCGGGCTGGCCGTCCTCCTTGTACAGATACACGGTCTCGTCCCAAAGCAAGGCCTTCTCGCAGGCTCGCAGCATTTTGGGAACATTCATGCGGTTATGGAAGATTTTCAAGTGCTCCATCAGCTTTTCCGGCAGGTACTTGGAGTACAAAATCCCCAGCTCCGTAAACACCCCGGAATGGGCCCCCTCCAGCCCCAAGCCCTGCTCCAGTAGCTGCATCAGTTCTGCTGGGTGGCCCGTGCGTTCGTAGTGCTGGATCAGCTCCTCCAGGTGGTCGGGGTGGACAATGATGTGCAGCCCGCAAGTCGCTGCCAGCCTAAATTCGCCCACCTTGACGCATGCGACATTTACCTCTTTCCAGGTCGAAATGCTGTTGGCCTTCTGCGCGGCATCAACGGCTTCCCGGTACTGGTTCAAATTGATATAGCAGAGGGCGAGCTTGGAGTTATTATTGATATTGTTGAACAAGAGCTTAGCCGCTTCGTAGTTCCCCTCCTCAAACAACCGCTCGCCGATATTCTGGATGTTAGCAACATTTGGTGCCGCAATAAACTCCTCCAGCTCTGACAATTTGCTAGTCTTGGCCAGCGAGTAGATGTACTCTGTGTCTACCTGCGGCTCCTTGATCTGCTTTCGCACCATCTTCAGGTACCGGACCAAGTCCCCGAAGGCCCCGTACCGTTGCGCCACAACAATCACATCCGAATAGTGCGCGGGATCGCTGGCTTTGATATAGGAATTGACAGCCTCGTGCACGTTGTCGTCATCCAGCTGCGCCTTGGCCAGCTTTGACCACACCTCCGGCTCGTTGATCCGTTCCGCAAACGCCTTCGCACGGTCCAAAGCCCGCAAATTATCCACTAGCACCTCGCAAGCCGCCCGGTTGAGGCCCCCCCGCTCCTCTGCGCTTTTGGCAGCCTTGGCAAATTTGACATAAATAGCAAAGGCCTCCTCGTACAATTCATACTGCTCCGAAGCCGCGATCTTAGCTATTTCCGGCCCGTCAAAGTTATCTAGCCGATTTATGTAATCCTGCACGCGCTCCTTTTCGGACTTGATCGCCGTCAAAATTAATAAATTCTGCAACGAGCGGGTATTAGAGAACTTGGACCCGTGCAATACAATTCGCTCCAGTAGCTCGATTAATTCCACACTCAGGTTGGCAGCCATAAATGCCTTGACGGTCTCGGACACCTGTTCTGCCGTCTCCGTTTCCGGCAGCGCCGTCTGCACCACCTGATCAATCAGCGCTCGTCGGTGTTGATTTTCCTCCGCCAGCACCTTAGCCCAGAGCTCGCCGTCACGCTTCTCAATAAGGTACCGGGCTTGGTCCTTGAAAAGTCCATTCTCATTCGTCACCCGGATGAGGTCATCATCGCACGACCCACCCCCGCGACAGTAGGCCAAGAAAGCCAGGGACGGGTCGAGCTTCTCGCAGAACTTGCCTAGCACCAAGGGATCGTAGAACTGGTTATTCTTCAAGAAGTTGACCGGGTCCCGGTTCAAGGTGATGTAGATCTTTCCTATGGCATTGTGTGTGGCCGTCTCCGTGTTGCCAGTCGCCACCAAGGACTCGAGCCAGGGCTGGGCGATCCGAAGCCGGTTGCGGCGCTCCACCTGATATTGATTAAGAGGATGGGTAAGTAAGAAGGGGAATGAGTAAATTGCTACTGTCAATTGATTTTCATTATTCTCTTATATATGCTGGTGGCGGGTCTCAGTTACGTTCAAGGGAGGAAGACTCACCCCCCCCCCCGGCTTCATCGCCCCTGGGCGTGCTCCAGAAGGAATACGATCAAGGAAATCAGATTTCAGCAACGGATTGAGTTATGTTACATCCTCCGAAGCGCCACACAAAAAATCAATTAATAAGAAAATACACGCGAAAAAAATCCGGGCAAAGTACTATTACCTCACATCCATCCTCCCTTCCCACCTTACCTGCTCGACCAACTCCTCCACCGGGCAAGCAATGCCGATGCTCTGCAGTAACATGCGAACGAAATCCTCGTTACAATCCAAATCCAGCAATTTCCCCACCACCTGAGGCGTCTTGGCCGGCGATACCTTCTGTACGTACACCTCGATGTACTTTTTCAGATTGTTCGTGTACAAATACCCAGTCATCTCCTCAATAAACCCGTGTCGATCACACACATAAATCAACGGCTTAGGGTCCGGCAGCTTGGCTTCCATCAAAAATGCCTTCACTTCTTGCGGGTTGTACACGGTAGAGTCCCTACAGACACGCTCCACCTCCTTAAGCTGCCCCAGCTTCGCAGCGGCCTCGATGTACTTAAAATGCACCAAGGGCTCCTGCGACGTGTTAACAATGGCCGACAAATAGTAATACAATCCCTCGAACGACTTGAACTTCTCAAACATCTTCACCAGCGGCTCGGGACCAAGCTGATCCGAGTACTTGGTAGCGACCTGCACAACCAACTGAAGGTTTTGACGGAGATTGGCTCCCAAAAGATCGTTCAAGCACTCGAGCGTCGTATCCTTATTAAGCCTCCCGAAGAAGGCCAAGAGGAAATCCGGGCTGAGTGCGGCACCGCCTTTGGCCATAATGCGCTTGATATCCGCCAGGTTGGTGTAGTGCTCAAGGGCACGTTGGAAGAGGCCGGCTTGCTCGCAGAGCTTAGCGACCACGGGGCGGTCATAATGAGAAAACATTTCATTCTGCAAAATGGCCTCGGCAAATTGCGGATTACCACTCAATAAAATGATCTCCAACAACTTCGTTTGCAGATGGCCCTCCTCTCGCTTGTTCGCCTTCAGAGCCTCCAGAAGGAATGCCGTCGTCTCTTGCACCCGATTGAGCGACATGAATATATCAACAACTGCCTGCGTCTCGATCAGAGGCCCCTGTTCGTTCGCCACCAGCCTCTTGGCAAAATCAACCGCTCCCTGAGGGTGAGTCCGTACGAGATTCTGGAGCAGATGCGTGTAATCAGCGCGATATCCTACTTTCTGCGCGTACGCGACGATCTTGTCAAACTCCCCCCGTTGCAAAAAGCAGTTGATGGCCTTCTCCGGTACGTTCGCGCGGATGTAGACAGACAAAGCTAAGTTAGCATCAATAGGATAAAGCAAATCACCCAACTCCTCTGACGCCTCAAGCTTATCTCCCGTCAGCCACTTCTCTATCAGCTGCGTGCGTCCTGAGGCCAACTCGACCAGCTGCAAGGACTCGCTCTTATTTAACGGTCCGACCTCTAAGAGAATGGAAAAATACTGAAAGATTGGTTGAGGCGCACCCGCAATCGTCGGTATCTGCTTAAACCTGTCCACCGTCTCCTGCGTCCGCAAAATACCCTGTGGAGACTCCGCCGCCAAGTGTGCAGCCCCTGCTGTATCACCTTGGGCCAATAGCTTGTTGAACTCCGCCACGTACAGATCACGGGCCCCCGGAAGGTTGAGCCGGCGGGAGATGTTGATGGCCAGCTGGTTGTCGCGGAGGACTTGAACGATGTAAGGGACGATGGTCTGCTCGTTGATATTCATCTGTAAAACTTTCCCGGAGCGAGCAGTGATCCCAAGCACTCCATTAGAGGCGTCTTGAGTGGCGGTTGCGAAGACAGTGTCCTTGGCGATGCGGTTGGGGGTGCGATAGATGGTCTTGCCAGTGTGAATGTCAAACAGGAAGAGGTACCCCATCCGCGTTATCATGAAAATGATATCTTGCCCAGGAGCCGACGTCATGGAGACGGGGAAATCGTTGGGGGCCTCTGCGGGGAATTGAATGAACTGGGGCTGCAGGCGAAAGACACCGCCTGGAGCGTCTTTGTCGCGACCCACTTCCATCACGAAGAGCTTGGCAGGCTGCTCGGACTTCTTCTCCTCAAAGATCAAGACCTGTGCCGGATCCGTGCGTCCAGGCACCTTGATAGTGGCAAAGCACCCGGCATGGCCCTGCAGTTGCTGGTAGCGGGACTTCTCGATGGAGTAGAGGTGGATGCGACCGTCAATCACACCGTTGGACCCCGCCGAGATCCCGACCAGCAAAGCCCATTTTCCGTCCCCGCTCAGCTTGTACGAGATCACCTGCGTCCCCTCAGGGAAAACATCGAACTTGTCCAACTTAACAGGCGGGGCGTCACCCTCGATAGACCAGTGGTAAACGCCGTTCTGTGTGACGAGGGCGATGGTATTGGGCGTGACCCACCGCCAGAAAATGATGGGGTCAGGAGTCTGGTAGGACTTCATCTTGGCACGAAGCTCCAAGTTAAAAATCTGCAGCTGGGTGCCCGCTCGCAGGGCCAGGACCTTTGAGACCGGGTTCATGATGGCTGCTTCTGCCGAGATGGGTCGCCGGGTGACGGCGTTGCCTGCTTGGAGGTCGACCATAACGACGTTCTGCTGGTCCCCCACCGTCTCGCAGGTGACAATAAACTTGTCCGATTCCATTGTCGTGCTTCCAAACTTGACGGCCTCTGGGTTTATGCCCAGTGCTGGCAGGTCCAGGAGCTCCAGCAGCACGATGGGGTGTTGTGCCATGGTTGCGGGAGGGTGGCGGGGGCTAGACGACGCAAGGAGGAAAGGGAGAGGCAATCAAATACACCGAGAAGTCAATAGCCCTGTGAGTCCCGCTCGAAGCTGATAGACTGGCGAGAATGACCACCAACGTACAACAGCTGTAAGTGTGAGCGAGTGTGGAGAGAAAGGTAAGCGTGAGTTCTTATGTGGACGAACGCGGTAATAAATAACCTGCGGGTCGGGGCTGGGAATGCAGGAGCACTGACTGAGAATTTACGGTTATCTCTCGGAACCATCTCTATCAATACTTCGCTATGCATCAGCTACTAGTTCTGGAGCCTTGCCTGGGCCGCTGCAAATGGTGGTGCGCATGCCCTCAATCAGACGAACGAGAGGCTTCCAAATGACTACGTAGAAGGACCACCCCACAAACGGCCTTATCTCCTCCATCTCTGCCAAACGGGTCGAACGACTGAAATATCGAGGAACACACAAAAGAGTACAAGGCGAGAGGGGTGGCTCCAGTGGATGGGGGCCCGCCACTCAAAGAAGCTACGACACAAAAGGACAGGGGCCTGCGCCATGGCAGTTCTGGCGATAACGTATGTACAGGCCTAACGTTCTTGCTCGCGCGCACAGCCTAGATCCACACCTGCCCCGCCAGCATGCATTCCTTTCAGACATCTGTTATTAAGGAACAGCAGTGCGCTGGGTTCGAAGATGGCATCACAAGCCTTGCATGCCCTTGCGCTAAGAAGACGAATGAGAGCGGCCGTTGAGAGCTAGCTTGCTTCTTCGTCTGGCATCTCATTCGTCTTCGAAAGGGGTATCAGGCCCGCCTCTTTGACCTGTTGTGGATGCAAAGTTGGAGAGTGGTGAGATGGTATGAGCGAGTCCTGTTATCGTCTGGAGCGTGGACAAGGCCTGTAATCGCAAAGACAAGGGCGATTAAGACAAGGGGGAGAGAAGAGAGAGAGGTAGTGCCTATGATAATGGCGCGAAAGACTATGCCGTCACACAAAACTCCTTGTGGAGGCCTTTTAATTAAAATTTTGAGCAGCTGTTTGGCCTTTGAAACATGTGGACAGTAAAGTCTTGAATGATTTGTGAATAATTAAATTAGGCCGTAAAAAATGCGTAGGGGCAGTGGTCTTGCTTGCTGCCTGATTGATTCACTGCATTCCCACCCCTCCCTCCCCCAAAAAAGAGACCAAGTACAAGGCAACGAAAAAACAAATTTTAAGAATGCTTTAAGAACAGGGCTATTGTCCATTTTACTTCTAGCACAGAATGGTCTGGTGGAAGAAGAATACAATTATTAGGGCATTTGACAACTTCCACATGAGGAGAACAGACAATAAGTGAAGAGGAAACAAGTCAAAAACGCAGGATGCCGCTCTTTTTTCCATTGCTTTTGGGTGATGATAATTACTGAAGAGTAGAGAATAATATGATGTAGTGTTGCCCAGTATTTATTTTTCAAACAACCATCTTTTGGCATTCGCCGCGCCGCCGTCAGGACTGACCAGGCCTTTGCGCTTTACGTGTACAACTTTGAATGAAAAGCAAATAGTGATTTGCTTCCAATTTTTATGTCTGGAAACCTACAAATATGAAAAATCCTCAATTCTAGGGGCGGTGTCCGCGTATTTGTGTAATTGTGTCAGATACGAATCGTCCGCTCGTTTCCACCCGAATAAAGAAAGGTCTCGATCTTGATGATGCAGATTTCTCTGCCCCAATCTTGCCTGCATGGGTGCCATGGTTGGCGATGTGTGGGTTGAGAGGGAGAAAAGAGGAAAGGGTACGAGGAGAAACGGAAAGGGGAGAAGGAGGAGGAGGAGGAGGAGGGGGAGGATCAGTAGCAGGAGGAGGAGGAGGAGAAGGAGGCGGAGGCGGGGGAGGAAGAGGAGGAGCTGTAGAAGGCGGAGGCGGTGGAAGCAGAGGAGGAGATGGAGGAGGAGGAGGAGGAGGAGGAGGCGGAGGCGGAGGAGGAGGAGGAGGAAGAGGTCACGGGCGGGCCATCCGAGGACTGTACTGGTGTGACACCTGTGAACAGTTCGTGTCCCGGGACGGCAATGGGGCACATGACATCCTGCGGGTGTACAGAAGCATGGTCCGTGGAGAAGCTCGTCACCATGATCTTCGGTTTGGTCAACCGCGGCAGGATATGCGGACTCTGTATGTGTAGCCTCCCCGCTGACCTCCTCTTTTATCCCCTCCCCCTTCTCATCCTGGCCCTGTGTGGGCCGTCCGGGAAATTTGCCTGATGGAAAATCTGTCGAAGTCGCAAGTAAAACTCGGACAAGGGATAAGGGGTGAATAGGCAACATTCTATTGTTGGAAGGCTCCCCCTCGTATGCAAGTCCTAGAGGACGTCAGGTTGCAAGCGATAGTTCTATAGGAGTGTAGGAACGGCAGAAAAAAGAACTACGAGTAAGAATTACATAAAACATAATACAATACAATCACACAATTACACAAATACGCGGACGCCGCCCCTAGGATTGATAAATGTTTACATTTGTTGGTTTCCAGACTTACGGGGAGGCTGAAATTAGCCTCCCGCCAACTCGTGTGTATATAGACTGTTTATGATAGCATGACTGAACTTATACCGGACTTTGTAATGGTGTCATTTTTCTTTTTTTTCATGTCAATCTCTCTTCTGTTTCTTCCCTGTCGGAAGTGAGGAAGAAGCTTAGAACCCGACAAATCAGTTGAAGCTGTTGAGCAATGAGCAGGTAACAGGTGATGGGCGGCCGTTTCGGCAGGAAGTCACGATTCAAATTGCCGTGTCCAAATAAATGGACATCATCACCCGTACACCACGCTAGCACTACGATCAAATCCATCCACACATCATAAAGGCACACACGATATCCACCATCCTAGAGACTGGGTCCACGGCCTCCTTCTACTTTAGGTGTGGGCCATGTACGGCTCCAAAAGAGAGCGAGAGATGATTCATTCCCAAGCGCCAAGGAAGACATTCATCGTGCTGGGTTGTCGATTTGATATATCGAATTCTTCTCACACCATCCCCGCACATACTATCACATTTTTCATAGCGTCTTTGAGCGCCGGAGGCTCTTGTCATTTCGCGCGGCTTTTGCCGGATGGCGTCTGCCGCGGCGTTGGCGTACCTACCAGCCTCGGGCGACGACTCTTGGCCATGGGCACTGCTTGGCTTGACACCAATACAGGCGCTCGAGCTGCTATTGCCCTGTCTCTTCATATGCTGGCTTTTTTGCGAGGCCCTCTTTTACATTGTGATGCTCCTGGTGCATCGCCGCTTGGACGTGCTCACTTTGCCCGAACGGTATGTTTGGGTTGGAGAGAGCCATGGCTTCATTTCTTCTTACCATTCAATGCACCAAGTATATCGTGCCACGTGGAGTCAATTCTTACATTGTCTGTCCTTTTTTTTGCTCAGTTTTGTTTCACTTATAACATTCTTACCCTCCACTCCGAGTAGAAGCAAGCATGACCCTGAAGAGTACGTGCACAAGGTGATGGACATCGTGGATAGCGTGCGAGGTGTCTACCCGTTTGAGACTTTCCTAACGCGGTGGTGTGGTTCCGCGACCCTTGGTGAGCTCAAAAGGGGCAATATCGCACAGTTTCTGGCCTGGGCATTGCTCTCCGAAAGTGTGGAAAGCCTCCTCCCCAAAGACTTTACGATGATCATGCGCATGGTCGACATGGTGGACACACGCTTCGAGCTCCACCTCGAGCACGGCCTCAATACGGACGTACGGACTTTAAGGATGACACTGGAGCCTCTTGAGGTCATCCATCGCCCGCTTTGCGTCTACTTGTGCGTCACTTATGTCCCACGCTTTTTTGGCAATTGCGTGCTCCGTCTACAGGGCTTTGAGCGTCTCAACTATGAAGGCACCGTCTACTGGTACCGCCCAAGCCAGGATTGGCCCAAGACAGCTCGGCAACTACCGTTGATCTTTTTCCATGGCGTTAGTCCTGGACAGTGCGCTTACGCCGGCTTAACCACCTTGTTGAGTGAAGGACGTTCAGCGGTGCTTGTTGAAATCCCGCACATCGCCATGTCGCTGGAGGCCTTCCAGGCTAAGTCTGAGAAGGAAGTCACAACGGCTGTGAAGGCTATTTGTTCGAAGCATCAAATCCAACATTTTATGGTGGCTGGGCACAGCTACGGGACCATTTGGGCAGGGTGGGTGCTTCGGGCTATGCGAGAAGAGGTGAAGCAAGCCGTGCTCCTCGACCCAGTCTGCATCCTCCTCTGCCTTCCCAACACACCTTTCAACTTCCTCTACCGTCTGCCCCACGATCCACCTTCTCACCTCCCAAAAGCGCCCAGCATTTTCACGGCCGCGGGGATCAAAAAGCGCGTCCTGGATTATGGCCTCCATTACGTTGTGTCCCGCGAACTGACCATCGCCAATGCCATGCGACGGCAATTCTGGTGGCACAAGAAGATTCTACACGCCGAGGAAATCCACTGCCCCATAGTGGTGGGCCTCGCGAGCGATGATATCTTGCTGTCGGCCCCGGCCATCCGCAAGTACTTGCAGGATAACTGCACGGACCTCGAAATTATCTGGTGGCAAGATTTCTCCCACGGAGAGATCCTGACCTCCCTCCCTTGCCAGCACAACCTGGACCAAACCATTCGCGCACAGGAGGAGAAGTACTACCATGGTCGCCTTACACGGCCTATTTGGGAATATCCTGACGATGAGGTTCCTCCTTCGAACCATTTAGAGGCAAAACGCTCCAAGTCCAGGATGCGCTTGTTACAAGAGAGCAGTACTGGTGGGGGCGACATCAACAGCAACACTCCCTCACGAAGGTCTCCTAGCAAACTTGTAACTCCTCTATCCCCCGCCTCATCATCATCTGCTTCATCCTGCAGCACGAGTGACTCTAATTGTCAGAGACGGAAACAGCGGTGGCCGCAAGCCTGTGAGGATACATCTGATTGCAATTTTACATATTCTTGCTCGAGGGCTACCACTCCCACCACCCCTACCGAACCGCGGCTTGCTTCTTTGAGGACAGGCGCTGGACGACTCGAGAACTTACCCTCAGCCGAGCAGCGTCGCCGTTGGCAGAAGCAGCAGGACCGAGAACGGGAGCAAGCGGCGGCTGAAGCAGAGGAGGAAGCACGATGTCATCCAGTCGCACCTCTTTGTTTTGCGTCAATCCCAGAATCTGAAAGCACGGGCCTTAAGCGCTCAACTAAAGATAACATCGGGTCAGGGGTCAAGCCCGCTCTACCCTTGGAGGTCCCACCGGCGTCGCTACTCTCCACCATCATTTCAGCGTTTAAGTAGTCACAGGGAGTGGAGATGACGACAACAACACAATTTTGCTCTTGTGAAGTACTATGAATGCGAATGTAGGAAGACGAAGAAGCGTAAAGATCGAACCTGTCCTGTAGATTTAAGAAGAGATGATGGGACAGGAGCGCTCAAGATGCATATAGACCACTGACTACATTATTTATAACCTACAAAACTTTGAGGGCTTATAATAGTGTAAAGCCTTTTTATTTTATCACCACCGCGATGACCTGAAGGGAAAATGAGAAATGTCCTCTGATAATGATACATATTCAATTGAACAAATCAATAAAATGTAGTGAAGGCTCAGTGACTAACGCATGCTCGATTTTTTTTAATTTAAATTACTTGCTTCTTACTGTACCTACACTTACTATATCTACGTAAACTCACTTTCTACGTTTCTTTTTGTACACCTTTCTGTTTGGCGGCCAAGTCTCGCATAATAAAAAACAATTTGCGGATTCCGTATATATTGCAGGTTTTTCTTACACCAGGTTAGGCCATACCTTTCGTCCTCCGCCACCGTAGGCATAGAAGTGCGGGGCCAGCTCCATCAACCAAAGGGGCTGGATACGAGAACAATCCCGCAAGAAAGGTTCGGTGGTTAGAACGACGTCATGAAAAACGACCCATTCTGCCGGTGTCCCATACTTGGCCAGCACAGAAGCCGGGTGGAGGGCCACAGGGTGCTCCCCTCGCACCGTGTAATACCTTCCGTCGCTCTGAAGCCGTGCTGCATTAAAAAAAAATCCTGCCACGATGCACCGGCGCAGAGCCTCGGTGTCCTCGCAGCAAGAAGCAAAGACACTGCCGGCTGGCTTGTATCTCTCCAAGTATTTTCGGAGCTGGCCTCGAATCTCTCTCGCGCGGGCTAGGCTGCGTGGATTAATAAAGCGCTCTGTGCACCACTCCATGGACCGGCCTGCCTCTTCCCATGCTCGATAGATATGCAGCAGCGTCAGATGATCTCCCTCACGTTGAGCCAAATCGGACATGGACTCTTCCTGAAGCGCCCGGCTCTCGCGGCCCTTGGGGCTCGTCCACAAGTTCTGGACTTGGAGGAGGGCCACTACCGTCAATGCCTCTTCCGTGCAGTGGAAATCAAATGAAGCTAGCAACACCTTGGCCAAGCGAGGTTCTACCGGGAACTCGGCCATTTTCTCTCCAAGCTCCAAGCTGAGATGGCAGCGATCGTCCAGCGCGCCCAGGGCGTACAGCAGCTCTAGGCCACGCATCATAGCTTCGGCCGAGGGCTGCGAAATGAAGTCAAAGCTCATGACCTCGTCGATCCCCAGCGCCTTGAGCTGCAGAATCATCCAAGCCAAGTTGCTCCGCTGTACCTCGGGCAAAGTATGAGCAGGTAGTTTTATGAAAGCCTCCTCGGTGTACAACCGCATACATTTCCCCGGTCCCGTGCGGCCTGCTCGACCGGCGCGTTGTGCGGCGCTGGCCTTGGAGATGGGCGTGGTGACGAGGGATTCAAATCCCGTCCGCACGTCATACACAGGAAGTTTGACAAATCCTGTATCTACAATAAAACGGACTCCTTCAATGGTCAAAGAAGTCTCGGCGATGTTGGTGGCAAAAAGGACCTTGCGCTCAACGTGTCGTGGGGCAGGCCCCAGAGCTTTCATCTGCAGGTGCTGCGGCAGGGAGGCGTACAGAGGCAGAACCAGCACCGCATCTTCCACTCCGTAGCCCAGGCCCCCCAACTGTTCTTTTGTGTTGGTGACAGCTTGGTCTATCTCTTCCATGCCTGGCAAAAAGACGAGAATGTCCCCCCTGCCCTCTCCTTGCACGATGGAGAGAACCGCCTCGACGGCCGCCCGCAAGTAGTTCCGCGCCGGCTTTTCCATGTACAATACGTCTACGGCATGTTGTCGCCCCATAATGCTTATGATGGTGGCGTCGTGTGTGCCAATGGCTTGGTTGTCTGCCTTGTTGCTGATGCTGCCACCACTATTGGTATGCGTCTCAAAATAGTCCCGAAACGCCTCTGCGTCGGCCGTGGCGGACGAGATGATGATGCGAAGTTCGGGCCGGCGCCTGCGCACTTTTTTCAACAAGCCTAAAAGCACATCGGTGTACATGCTGCGTTCATGGGCCTCGTCGAGCATGATGACCGAATAGGCTGAAAGCAAGGGGTCATAAAGCGTCTCCCTCAACAGCAGGCCGTCCGTCACGAATTTAATGGCCGTGCGCGTCCCAGCCTCATCCACACGACTGTCAAACCGTACGACATAGCCCACTTGTTGTCCTAGTATGCAACCCATCTCTTGAGCCACGCGTGAGGCCACAGTAACGGCCGCCACGCGGCGGGGCTGTGTGCAGAGTACTACCCTCCCACCATGAGTCCACCCCCCTTCGTGCAAATACTGCGGTACCTGCGTAGACTTGCCCGAGCCCGTCTCACCTACCAGAACCAGCGTACGGTAGCGCTCCAGTGCATACAAAATGCCGGATCGAGCCTGAGCAATTGGCAACTGCAGACGTTGCTGCTTGAGAGGGAGCTTGCTGCGAGGGTTGTACCCCAGGGTGCTGCTAGCACCCGCTTCCGACAACCCCACCGGCCGCTCCTCTCTCAGCCTTGGTGCCGCGGCTCCCGGCTTCCAGAACGTCATGACCGCGCCTGTGATGTATTGTGTTGGTGGTGTGGGTGAGATGAGAGGTCGATGGATACTATAATGCTCAAACTCCTAAGCGTACTGCAAGGCACATGTTGGACGTCTCCTTCTCAAACAAGCAGCGCCCCTGATTGCCGCCGATTCGCCCGCTGTCTCTCTTTTCACGCCCGACGTTTGCATGAGCACGAAGCGGCGGGAACATGCCCAGACGAGTGTTTGGAGGAGGACAGAATTGTGACACGGGTTGGGGCACTGAAGCCCTCTCGCCCTTTTTTTCTCTTCCCCCTTTGCTTATCGCTCTCTCGTACATGAGAGCTGCTGAGC
>Ga0160420_100017_pt1 | contig 119095 bp, 124 predicted proteins | sample CelAP2metagpilot_FD_108197 | JGI IMG/M metagenome (GOLD analysis project Ga0160420, IMG submission 108197) | Phycosphere-associated microbial communities from algal ponds in Kailua-Kona, Hawaii, USA - Cellana AP2-5-5 metagenome pilot | ecosystem: Engineered > Artificial ecosystem > Aquaculture...
GAAGAAGAAGAAGAAGAAGAAGAAGAAGAAGAAGAAGAAGAAGAAGAAGAAGAAGAAGAAGAAGAAGAAGAAGAAGAAGAAGAAGAAGAAGAAGAAGAAGAAGAAGAAGAAGAAGAAGAAGAAAAAGCCAAGAGGTGATTTAAAATTGATGTTGCGGCGGATCAACGCTTGTCCAATTTATGACGACCTGGTCGCCTCGGCTACCCTATATACATGCATCTGCTGATTTAGTCCTCCCTCCATCCATTTATCTCTTCCTCCCCTAAGCCTCGGTTAGTTTCTTCACTTTCGGGTCACGGGCATCACGCAGCTCCTCGTCTGCTTCGAGTAAATCTTTCATTCGTTTGTAGCGCCGAACGTCCTTGCGGATCAAGAAAATAAAATCGCTGGTCTGGACGTCGCGTTGGGAGAGTGAGGCAACTTCGTAGGCCTGTGCGAAGGGGAGGGAGGGAGGGAGGGAGGGAGGGAGGGAGGGAAGGAGGCTGATAGGTTGGTTGTGTATGTGGGGGAAAATTGTCTTTTTACAACATCATGCCGAGTGAGCGAAAACCTCGAAAGATCCGAGCGCAAAAAAAACAATTCAGTCATTCCCAGATGGAAGAGACGTGCGCAGATAGATCAAGCATCATCACTACCGATCTGCTTTGCCATTACCCCATTACCAGACTTCCATGAGGAATTGCGACCACAGCCCAATCAATCAGCCGCCACATAGATACAAAATATGCCGGCAGACAAGTATGCCTGTCGTCCACAGGCCAAACCGGAACGGCTTCATACATATCGCAACCCTCTTCTCCCCCCTCGCATCCTATGTAATTCACCTGCAGGCACATTTCCTCCAAGTACTCCTTCACCAGACAGTCCAACAGGTCGATTGACTCCTGCATGGGCTGCTTTTCGTCTCCGTACCCGTACACCATCTTCACCAAGTCATTTTGCAGACCCTTTTCTTTCTTTTGGGGGGGGGCGGCCGAGACGGCTTGTTGAGAGGTCGAAAGGTTGCTGCCGCGGCCGGCCATTCTCTCCGTTATTCGCGTGAAGGGGGTCGGGACTTACGTGGGTCCTGTATGGTAAATAGTGGCGTGATTGGATGGAATGGGTTGAACAAGAAGACTTGTGAATGCGTCGTGAGGGCATGGTGGAGGACAACTCGGAGTGCGAGGCTAGGCGAGCGAAGCACGGCTAACGCGGTGACGGAACGCACCGGTGCGAGGGATGTTCCGCGTGAGATACAAAAGGGGCTTGTCAAGAGCTTTGCTAATGTTTGCTCTCTTCACGTAAATGGTTTACGGCTTGCCACTTATCTTTTGCTTTGGCTCTATGTCTGATCATGGAGGAAAACATTGATAGCCAGCTTCAACCTGTGAGGTCCGAAATGCGGCCAGTTTGAGACCTTACTGGACAGTACACGTGACTTCAATATCAATCTAGCGTCGCACTTCCATAAGATTGTAAGGTGGCATTAACCACGAGGAAAAGTCGATTCATGTTCAATCCTAGTACGGGACTCCGCAATCCTAGTGATCGGAAGCTAAGTTTGAGGAAGCTTACATTGTTCAGGTATTTTGACGGAAGTGGCCCATGCAGGGGAAAAAATAATAGAAAGAAGCACATGAATAGTAAACCACACCAAAATCATACGACGACGAGAGAAAGCATAGAGAGCTTAGGGTTTTTTTGTGACTTTTATAAAACATCAATTTCAAAAATCAATTTCCTCCTTTCTTTGCCCCGGTGTTCGTGGTCCTTGTTGTTATCAATGTTTTTTGTTTGTTACACAAAGCCGCCTGTTGTGGTATCTGTGCATTGCTTGCTTTGCCTACGCTCAAATGCTGCTTTAGTTTCTCATCTCTTCCGTGTCCAATTTTTCGTGTCCGTCTATTGGTAGAATGTAAAATATTTGACATGATCTTGTTCTTCTTCATAAGGCGGACCATTCCAGCTTCATTTCCAGACTTCGTTTTTTTCTCTTTTTATTAGTGTCTCATCTCCCTCGCTATTCAGTTTGTCGTTGCCCTTGTTGTACATTTTATATCCTATCTGTCCATATTTTCATTTTTTATTCGATTTTTTACTATACCCTGCTTCACACGCTTCACCACTGACGCCACTGACGACACACGCACGCATGTACGCGCACAAACAGAGACATAAAAGCGCACATAAGGCTTCAATTAACTGATTGGCCTGTCATTACTCACAATAATGCAATCCCTCCCTCCCTCCAGCTTTCCCTCTTCACATTCCGTTTTGCACAGATATAGCACAAATATGACATATAGTTTGCACATCCAGTCCAGCTCAAGCCTATCCCTCTTTCCCTCCCTCCCTCTTCTCCTCAATCACCCTTTCCAATAACACCTGCAGTCGTGGCTTAAACAAATCCATGAACCGCCCGTGATAGGTTTCATCCTCCACCAATCCCCCCCACTTCAATGTGGGAGGACTAGGACGGGGGGAAGGGAGAGAGGACACCTCCGCAACCAGTGCATGGTACGTCGTCTCAATCACTCTTTCCAACCGACTCGGTCGCTCTGGTCCCTCTTCCCTCATCACCACCCCTGCCAAGTCATGCAACGTCAACCTGCTCTCCTTCCCTCCCTCCATCCCCTGACCCTCTCCCTCATCCCCGTCCAGTTCCTCCTCCTCCTCCTCCCCCTCCTCCCACCCCAGCAACAATCCCTGCTGCACCAGTGCCGTTCCGATCCTCAGGGTCAGGAAAGATGCCGGGGGCAAGCCCTCTCCCTTGTCCTTCCTCCTGTCGCCCAGACACATTTTCACCCTGCGAATATCCTCCTCCACGTTCAAGGACAGGAGGTACCGGCGGAGGGAGGGAGGGAGGAAGGCCTTGGCTTGGGGCCAGTGATGCCAGCAGAGCTCAATGTCTTCGAGCATTAACGGGTGGGGTAAGCAGAACCCGTGATCGATGGGCAACAGACGTAGAGAGTTTTCCTTCCCTCCCTCCCCTCCTTGCCACTTCTCCCTCCCTGCCTGGTCATGGGGTTGGTACTCCCCGACTAGAGGGGAGGGGCTGACACACAGGTTACTGCTACTGCTGCTGTTGTTGCTGCTGCTGCTGCTGCTCGCGGCAGTGGCGGCGTTTCTTGTGGCCCGTCGCAACAGTCGATGCCGACTGTGTGCTCGTCGCGGGGAGGATGAGGGGGAGGACGAGGGAGGGAGGGAGGACAGAGAAGAGGATGAGGAGGAGGAGGAAAGCAGGAGGGCGGGCCGTCGGGCCTTGAAAGGAGAAGGGCAGTGGTCTAACCCTCCATCTACCATTCCTTTCCTCCCTCCCATTACTTCAAAGGGTCCGGTGGAGTGGATCCTCCTTAAGCCCGCGGGGGAAGCAGGAGTACTCAGGCTGGTCGCTCTCTTCCCTCGGTTCCCACCGTCGGAGGAGGAGAAGGGGGAAGAGAGGGAGAGGGGGAGGGGAGAAGCGTTGGAAGAACGCTGCTGCTGCTTCGGATCAAGGTGAAAAGAGTCCTCTAGGCTACCTTCATCATAGTTGCGGTTCTCCTTCCACCACCACTGCTGCTGCTGCTGCTGCTGCTGCTGCTGCTGCTGATGCTGCTTCCTCTCCCCCGTCATCGTCAAGGCTGTCGCCCCCGCCACCGTCGACCCAAACAATGGCAACAGTTCCCTCCCCCGTCCGTCATTCCCTCCTTCCTTCCCCCCCTCCCCCCCGAGAAACATCATCTCTAACGGGGCCACGAGGATATTGCCCCCATTCCTGTCACTGTTCAATAACCTCAGATCCAACAAGGCCACGCGTTGGGCGTCTTCCAGATTAAAACGACGGGGACCGTAATCTTCCGCACAACCAACATGGCGCACATACTGCTGCAGAGAGCCTACCTTGGCCCTGCTGCTGCTGCGATTGCTGTTGTTGCTCGAGTGGGGGTAGAGCGGAGGGTGGGGGAAGGAGGGAGGAAGGGAAAGAGGAAGACCTGGGCCTACGCTGGTGGTTTTGCGGAGGGGAGGAGGAGACGGCAGGGACAGGTCGTGATGAGACGAGGAATGCCCCTGCGGCTGCTGCTGCTGTAGACGGGGGGCACATAAAGAGACTAGAATAGTGGCAGGGACGCCTGCAAAGCCATCGTCCAACACAAACGCTGTTGCTTCCCTCACTGCTGCCTCTCCGGGCGCAACCCCTACCTTCATCCTTCCTCCTCCCTTTCCTCCCTTCGTCCCTCCCGCAGCACTCGCCCGCCTATAATGCCCGGACGACTCCTCAATCGGAGTACTGCCTGCATCACTCCATCCCTCCCTCCCTCGATAACGGTACTCTTCTCTGGGGTTGTTCACGGCATACGGTTCTTCGTCAATGGGTTTGAACACACCAATGAGTCTACCGCAGGCATTCCGACAGAAATAGGCGCCCGAGCACGAGATATCTGCCATGATTAAAGCATTTCCCGCTTGAAGGCCTTTCTCTACGTCGTGGGTAAGGTGCTTGAGGAGGAGGGAGGAAGGATAGGAAGAGGAGGAAGAGGAGGAAGGGAGAGAGGGGGGGATGGCCCAAGTACATTTGGGTTTGAAGGAGGAGGTGGAGGAGTGACGGGGGATGGAGAAAGGGAGGGAGGGAGTGACGGAACAGGACGCGGAGAAAGAGGAATCGCTCACGTTCCCGCTCACGATTGCACTGCTGCTGCTGCTGCTGCTGCTGTTGTTGTTTTTGTTGTAGTTGTTGTTGTCCCTGCTGCTACTGTTGTTGGCGGTGGAAGTGGAGAGAGGATCGTCCAAAGTACGCTGACGTTTAAGCAAGACACGGAGGGCGGTAGCAGAGCAGGGTTGATTGGGGTTGGAGGGGAGGGGGAGGAATTGAAGCGGGAGGGGGGTGGGAGGAGGGGAGGAGGAGCAGGGGGTGGAGTCGGCCTTCAGGTCATTAGGCGAGAGGAAGAGGGAAGGCGAGAAGGTGGGGGAGGGGGAGCGAGGAGGAGCAGGGGGAAGGGGAGAGGAGGAGTGGGCACGGCGGAGGAGTCGGAGAGTGGTGTTGGCGGGGAGGAGGGAGGGGAGGGGAGGTGCTGCATGCTTGGCGGAAGACGAAGGAGAGGAAAAGGAGGAGGAGGAGAGGGAAAGACACTGCTGCTCTTGCTGTTGCTCCTGTTCAAGATAAGCAGAGAAGACCGAGGTGGGAGAGCCTTGGGAAGCAGCATAGGAGGAAGAAGTGGGCTGGGACAAAGATTGAGAAAAAATTTCTAATTCATTAAATTGTCGGTTGAAAGCCAGCGCGGCGGCAGCGGAGGAGGAGGTGCAAGAGGAAGAAGACACATCACATGCTTGAGAGGAGGCGTTGAGGCAGGGGGAGGAGGAGGAAGAAGAGGAGGAGGAAGGGGGAGGGAAGGCGCTTCCACCGCCTAGACGCATCAGAGTGGGGTTGGTTGCCAAGTCGCTGCTTCGGGTGAAAGAGGGGTTCGAGAAAGGGGAGGCTGACCTGCTGCTGCTACTGATACTACTGCTACTGTTACTACCACTGCTGCTGCTGCTGCTGCTGCTCATTTTCAAATTCATATTTATTCCGAGGCGGGCCAGGGCGGCGGCAGAGGAGGAGGGGGTGGTGTCACGGCGAGGGGTCGAGAGACTGGCGGCGCGGGGGCTACTAAGACTGGAGCCAAACTTGAGGACGGAGAGGTCTTTGGGCATTCCTTTCTCTGCTTTTTTTTTTTAAATTGATGATGATGGAGGGCCGGGTGTGGTAACGCAGGAGGAAGAGGAGGAGTGGGAGGAGACGGTGGTAGAGAAGGAGGTGGAGGCGGCGGCGAAAGGGTCAGCCAGTTAAGTTGTAGTTGTGGCTCAGAGAAGATCTTTGACTGCTTGTCTATTACTGCTGCTTGCAATTCGGAGGAGGATCTTGAGCGAAATAATGCTAGTCTATTTTTTGGGAAACAACCAAACAAGGCACGACCGGCGCGGTCGTGTGGAGATTGAGGAGAAAAAGGTGGAGGAGGAGGACGCGGAGCGCCGCGCTCACAAAGGACGAAAAGCACCAAGAATGGCGTTTGAGAGGACGCGTGAAGGGCTGTAGGCGCGCGTGTATAGGCGGTTGGGTGCTTTCTTGTTGGGGTGATGGGACGAGGACGAGTATGCGGTGGTCTGATCCGTCTCGTCGGGCTGGTCGTTCTGGCGCCGTGGAGGGCACCCTACCACGCTAGACAGCGGCAAGGGGAGTGGACGGGATATACCTGTTATTGTGAGGGCGAGGTGGATTCGTGAGTCGGTTGGGGGGGGATTCAGTAAGCTGCCCGCCCCGTGCCCCGACAGGAGCGAGTCCGAGAAGGGAAGCACAACCTTTTTCCTTATTGCATGCTGTTGCACGTCGCAGTCGACAGATATCTCCGATTCAAAGGTCATGCACACGAAAGGGAGGAACTGAGACGAAACAGCCACCAGGTAAACAGGCGTAAATGTGCGGGAGGAGTCCTTGCGGTGTCTCGCGAAATGGAAATTTCTTTCAGAAATTGGGAGTCAGCAGCTGGCGTCGCCGCTGGCGACATCCCCGGCACACTTCGTTGCCATACGCCCATACCCAAATCTGAGGGAAATGAGACATCCATAATTAAGTGGGCCTGGTGAAAGTGACAGAAGTGGTACTGTGGTCTTGGAGGTCTCAAAGGGCCTTCTTTGAAGGCAAAAGATATTGTGGGCGACGATGAAGCAAGCCGTCTTTTTTTGCTTGCTCGGGCCTGCAAGATGTGCCCGTCGAGCAACAAAATAATAAGCTCCGGCCTTGTTTCTCCAAACCCCAAGAACATAGGTTCTACATCCAGGACTGTGGACACAACGAAAGGAGGAAGACGTGTGTGTTTTGGTCGAGAATGCGGTCCCTGATGGCCATTCCTTTTTGTTCGGCCTCGAGATCTGTGGGCGTGTGGGCCAAACGAGTTGCGGAGGAGGCTCCAAGCCGGCGACCGAGCTGAACGAGGATCGGGTGCCGGTATACGATGACCAGCCTCACCGTTTCAAACCTTGCTGCTATTTCGATGCTGGTTTAGTGCCATCGATACAACGCCAATTCTCTTGCGTCGGTTGATCAGCCCAGCAATTACCAAAAAAAAGGGAGAAAAAAAAGGAAAAATCCAGCTGATTTGATGCACATCGTGCCGACATCTTGTTCTTGCGCGACGCCAAACATGCCATAAGGCCCATCTATTTAGAGTTATGCATTTCTCGTTCCCATACATTAAAGATAACCCTTTCCAGCTCCCTCCCATCCTCTTCCTCCCTTCCTCCCCCCCCGGGTCCATCCCTTCTCACTTTCCCTCTTTCTTCTCTCTGGCTGCCACCAGCTCATTCACCGCCTTTTCCATTTTTTCCAACCCTTCCAGCAGTCGTGCGCGTGGGCATCCAAAATTAATCCTCACGTGGTGCTTAGCTCCAAAGTCCCTTCCGTCCGACACAGCCACCTTCGCCTCTCTCATGAAGAATTCTGCGGCCTCCTCTCCTTGCTTGAGATAAGGTGCCAAAGCAGAAGTATCCACCCACAGCAGGTAGGTGGCGTCATGGTTGGGGTAGGGCTTCAGGAGAGGGAGGCGGGTGGAAAAGAAGTGGTGGAGGAAGTCCCTGTTGCTCTTGAGGTAGGAAAGCATCGACTGACGCCAGGATTCGCCTCCGGTGTAAGACGCGTACAAGGATTCGTACCCGAAGGCGTTGATTTCTTGGGAAGGAGAGGGTAAGGGAGGGAGGGGGGACAAGATGAGAAGATATGGATGCCTGGCTCTAGTTGCCGGTGCAGGAGGGTAATGGGAATGCGTGACTGAAGGTTTGACTGGTAGTGGGGACCAAAAACAAAAAGACGACGAGAAGAGAAAGGCAAGCGTAAGCCTTCCCACAACCTTGGGAATCGAAAGCCAACCAGCCTAGACGATGTGAAAAATAAAAGAAACGTTTTATTAATTAAAATGAAGACACGATTTGTTCACCTGTCACAAAGCCCATTGCGGCCTTTTTGAACCGCGTCCGAAGCGCGAGGTCGGGAATGATGGCATAGGCGCATGAGAGGCCAGGCACGTTGTACGTCTTGCTCGCGGCGTGGAGGATAATCGTCCTTTTCATCAGCTCCGGGTCTTCAAGGGCCGCGATGGGGACGTGGGGAGTGAGTGCTGGGTCGAGGATCAGGTCGTGGTAAATCTCGTCGGAGAGAAGGATGAGGTCATGACGCTTGCAGAAATAACCCAATTGCCGCAGTTCCTGTGAAGAGGGGGAGGAGGGAGGGAGGGAGGGCGGAAAGAATATATACCTGTCCCTTGAAAAAACAAGGACATGAAAAGCAGGGCGATGGATAATTGAAGCCCTCGACACCCCCCCCACCCGTACCTCAATTGTAAACACCTTCCCCACCGGATTGTGAGGATTACAAAGCGTGAACATTTTCGTCGTCGGCGTCACCCTCCCTTCCATTTTCGCGATGTCCATCCCCCATTGCCCCCCCCCCCCCTCTCCTTCAAATTTGAGGGGCACTTGCAGTGTGGTCATGTCGGCGGTTTTAGGGGTCCACAGGAATGGAGGGTAGATCGGAGTGTTGGTCATCACGCTATCCCCAGGCCCACCAGCCATGCGTGCGGCGACAGTGAGCGCAGGGACCAGGCCATGGCTCCAGACGATCCAGTCGGGCTCAATCTGTGGAGAGTAAAGTAAAGGAAAAAGCACGGAAGGAAGGGTGAGGATAGGTGCCAGTACCTACACAGCATGGCAAGACTGTAATGCACACATAATATGTAGGATTACACGAGGAAAACAACACCGGAGGAGATAAAAACTGCTGCGTACCTGGTAATGCGCCGTCCGTTTCAAGTACTTTATCACCTCCATCGTCACCTCCTCTTTCGGAACAGAGTAGCCGTAGACACCGTGCTCGGCCCGAGCGTGCATCGCGTCAATCACACATTGTGGCGCCCGGAAGTCCATGTCAGCCACCCACAGCGGTAGTATCTCATCACCATATTTGGACCACTTCAAACTGGAAGTATTTCTGTTTTGATGGTTGGAGGATGGGGAAGGGAGGGAGGGAAAAGGAATGGATCAAGGGAAGTAAGCAGAGGTCTCGCTGTTGAGCTCAGGGATTTATTTGACCCGACAGACTTTGCTAAAAAGCACCCAAATGGGAGCTCTTTCCTAAAAAACCAAACAGCGAAGAGATCTATATGGAGAGCATTTACCTTCGGTCCGGTACGTCATCGAAGAGAGGATCGTAGCTGTGGCTGTTGCTATTATTTTTGCTACCGCTGCCGCCGCCGCCGCTGCTGCTGCTGCTGCTGCTTCTGCTGCTGCTGCTGCTGCTGCTGCTTCTGTGAAGGCTAACGCCGGACGGAGCGATGAAGAGCGTGCTCTTGGGAGTTGCGCTGCCGCGCCTCAGCCAGGATGATACAGAGCGCCTTAACATTCTAGCGCTCCTTATAGATGGAAGGAGAAAGGCGGGCGTCATGGTTGGTAGCAGTATCAAGAGTAGCAGGAGCAGTATGGAGGATAGACCAAGAGGCAGCAAGTAACAGTAGCCGCGATGTAGTCGGGGCCGGGATAAAATGGAGGCCGAGGACGATGATGATGCTGAATTCTGGCGTCCACACCACACCAGCATATATGCGAGGCAAAACTTCCCCTCTTCCTGCTTTTGGCAGATTGTAGGTGGGAAGGAGGCGTGAGGTTCGTGTCTCGTCCTGATTCGTTGACGACTTACGGAAATGTCGGCGTCGAAGCATTCCTCTGCATTTGAACTTGTCACTTCGCTTGCGTCCCACTTCCTCGTGCACAGCCACACACAGGTTTATGTCCAGGACGACCTACAATGGGGCTGCTGCGCACGTAGGGCGCTTGGCGCACCACTTGACACCCCACGCTAGTTTTAACCTCCCGCCCCTAGTCCAACCCCGCCCCTTCATCATTCCAGAAAGCCGTGGCAATACTGACTCACCCGTGCCCCTTTACACCTTTACGATGCCACACAGAAATGAAAAGTATGTCGTTCCTAGCCTCAGCCACAGTCATGGGCGTTTCCATGGGCGGCGTGCGGGCTTTTCAGTCCCCAATGCTCAAGTCTCTGACGCAGCTTGTGGGGGGTGGGGGAATCAGCCCCTCCCGGCCCTCTGGCCCGGTCTGTACCTCGCGGGACGGTGTGAAGCGGCACTTGTGGAACAGCATTTTTGGTGCTGCGGGGAAGAATGAGATTGACTATTCGACGATGAAAGGGATGGCTGCCAAGGAGGCGGCCGAGTATGCGTTGGCTGGTCTGGTGAAGGATAAGAGCAAGGACGGGCATGAATTCGCAACATTTGCCGGAGGGTGCTTCTGGGGATTGGAGCTGGCTTATCAGCGTGTGCCGGGTGTTATTGATACATCGGTGGGATACACGCAGGGCAAGGAGGATAAGCCGACGTATGATTATGTTTGTAGTGGTATGAGCGGGCACACGGAAGCGGTGCAGGTGATTTTCAACCCCAAGGAGGTGACATACGAATACTTGTGCAAGCTGCTCTTGACTCGCATCAACCCCACATTAAAAAACCAAGTAGGGAATGACCGAGGTAAGTCGTATCATTCGTGAAGGTGGTGGATAAGAATAAGCGAAGGAGGGCTGATGCGCAGTATGTCTGGCACTCTCTTACCCATCCTCCCTCCTTCCTTCCTCCCCTCCCTCCCTCCTCTCCTCCCAAGGCACACAATATCGCCATGGCATCTACTACCACAACGAAGCACAAGGCGCCATCGCCAAGAAGATTCTTGAAGAGGCTCAAGTTCAATTTGGAAGTAAGCCAATCGTGACAGAGTGCAAGCCGGCGGTCGTATACTGGCCTGCGGAGGAGTATCATCAGAAGTATCTCGAGAAGGGAGGAAGGTTTGGGGGGGGACAGAGTGCGGCAAAGGGCTGCACAGACCCCATCCGTTGTTATGGGTAGGTGATGGTCGGATCGATGGCTGACTGTTGTGAAGAAAGGATGGAGGTAGGGAGGTAGGGAGGTGGGGGGGAGAGGACAGAGCGCAGGCAAGGAGAGGAAAATGCGAGATATGACAGCGATATAGAGAATGTAGATGCGGCTCGTGGCTTTGTGTTTCTTTAAGCAATTTTATCTTAACTGCCTTTTTGTTGAACAGAACACACCAAATGTGTCATGCCTCTGATTTCTGCGTCACCTACTGCTGCTGTTGCTGCTGTTGCTGATGTTGCTAGCTCCGCCAGAGTAGACGATGCTGCTGTTGATGTTTCCCTCTTCCAGTCCCTCGCATTCTTTCCTCTTCCAAGCGTTTTTGATAGAATGTAACAATCAGGCGGCTCGATTCTCTTGTAGTAATTTTTGATTATCTCCCGGGTGACAAAGCCGAATTTCGAGTAGAAATTGATGGCGTCCGCGTTAGACGTTTGGACGTGCAGGTAGATCTCTTCAATATCGAGGTCACAGGGATCGTTGCTGGAGCACTGTGGTGGTCGTGTTGCGGCGTCCAGCACAGAGGTCAGTAAGCGGGAGCCAATCCCTTGACCGCGATATGCAGCTTGAACCCCCAACGTCATTATATACAGCCTCCTTCTTCGCTTGGTTCTTCTAGGAGCTCGAATCATGGAGCCATGTGCTACTTTTGTTAGTGGGGTCCTCGTGAGTCCTCCCTCCTCCCGCTGCTGCTGCTGCAGCAGCAACGCAGGCAATGACAACTGTTGCTGCTCTTCCCTTTTGTCATCACCTCTCTCTTCTTCTACCTCTTCTTCCTCCACCCGACAACAAATTGCCCCCACCACCTTGTTATGCACGTAAGCATACCTCGTAAATTCCGGAAGGGTCGTTAAAACCTCGCGATAAAATTTATCGTTATAGCGGACGGGGAAAGTGGTATCGTTCAGAAGCCGAAGCTCAGCCAAATTTCCCTCGTGAATACCCCCCAAGGTCACGTGCATGGGTTTGAGTAAAGGTGCAACCGGGAGGGTAGTGGTCTAGCCTTGAGTTGAGCGAGGGAGGATGGCCTTTGGATGAAAGAAATAACTCTTCAGGGCGAAGTCGCACGCCCGACGATGAGTGACGGGGTGGACGATGGCCTGGCCTCGAGCCAGCTCGTATGACTCCTATTTGTTGGTTCCTTCGCTGTCTCTGTGGTAGTAGTAGTGGTATGTGTTATTATGGTAGGTGTGGGGAGGTTCTGTCAACGGGACTCGTGATCATCGAAGACAACTCGAGACATCACGTAAACGACGATGTCGAGGGCTGGGCAAGATCCTCGTGTCTGCGTTCATGAGGCAAAGCCGATAAACACCACCGTACGTCGTGGCTAGTCAAACGCGACAGGACGTCTCTCTCTCTCGCCATTTGTGAGCGACCTCGCTTGTCGTGATGGGAGACGCTTGGCCGTCGACAACACAATGCGCGACCACCCTAATTATATGCCTGAACACACCTCCAAAGACACACCCACAGCTGATAAACATGGCCGCGCTTCCCGTCCGTAAGGCGGTCTTCGTCCTGGCTGTTCTTTCGTTCGTCTTCTTCCTGGCGCCGGCGGCTTCTTCCCCTGCTGTTTCAAGCGCCATCAATAGCAACAAGGACGTCGTCCAGCTCTTTCATAAGAGGCATATTCGAAGCTCTCACCATTTTCATTCTCTGCCTCGCATCCCATCACGTGCGCTGCTGCTATCGCAAATCCGCGGCGGTGGCGGTGGCAACAGCAAGGCTACCGCTACCATCGGTGCTCCCCCTGGGACGAGCACATTGATGGCCTCCATCGTGAATTTGGCCAAAAATATAATAGGAGGGGGCATGCTTGCATTGCCTGCCGGCCTGGCCGCAGGGGCAGGGACGGGGTATATACCCGCTTTTTTGCTGTTGGCGTTCTCGGCGGTTAGCTCCGCGTATACGTTCATTTTGGTGGGGAGGTCGGTAGAGGCGACAAAGTCTAATTCCTTCAAGGAGGCATGGTCGAGGACCGTCGGACCGAGCCACGCATGGATAGTGGACTACGCGATCACCGCCTTGGCGTTTGGGGTGTGCATTGTGTATGCGTGCTTTGTGGGGGATACCTTTACGTCTTTGTTGAAAGGGGCAGGCCTTCCAGAGTGGCTGTCGAGTCGAGAAGCCAGCATCCTCGGTGTGACCTTGACTGTGTTGTTTCCTTTGACGTTATTGAGAGATTTGAGTGCCTTGCAGTACAGTTCGTATGTGGGTATCGGTGCCGTTCTATACACGGTTGTGTTTATTGCCTTGAGGTGGTATGATGGGAGTTACGCCAAGGGAGGGAGGTTCTTCGCGGCTATCCCTTCTTATTTGCGTCCTCGTCCCGCCGAATTTGGACAGTGGAAGATGTCAGCGGGTACATCTATTCTGTTCAGCATGTTCTCGACCAGTTATATGGCACATACGAACGCGGTCAAATATTACAACGAGCTGGAGGGGAGGAGTGTCGGGAAATTCACACAGGTTGTGGGGGTGGCGATGGGCGCGGCGACGGTGATTTATTTGAGCGCTATGGTCCTGGGCTTTGAGACTTTCGGACTTGCAAGCCAGGGGCTGGTCTTGAACAATTATCATGTCTCGAAAGACATGCTTGCAACACTGGGGAGGGTGGCGACGGCGGTGTCGATCATTGGCGCGCACCCTCTTTTATTTTCGGGCTTGAGGGACTCTTTTTTGAATGTACTGCCGCCAGCCATGAGCACCAAGAAGGAGGCCTGGTTCCTTTCGACAGTGGGCTTGTTGGCGGGGGCGACGGGTCTGTCGTTGCTGTGTAAAGACGTAGGGATGATCGTTAGTCTGGTGGGGTCGTCTCTGGGGGCTTTGATTGTGTACGTGTTCCCCCCCTTGATGTTCCTGCATTTGTTGCGGAAGAACAAGGGAGAGATCAAGACAAGCGGCGCAGAGATCTTGTTGTTGCATGCCACAATCGTGTTCGGGATTGTGAGTGGGTGTTACGGGACGTGGGTCACCTTGTCGGGGGTGGGGGGTAAATGAGCGTCAAAAGGAAACTAGGAATAGGGCAAGCTTGGTAGAGGAAATGAAGGTTGTATGAAGATGAATGGATATGGGCTGTCTGACTTTCCCTCGTGAAAAGTGAGGCAGCTGGAAAATGGAAAAATCAACACGAGAATAATTTTTGGTATGAGGTGTCACAATTATTGTACGTTCGTCCAGATTTTTTTTAAACTATGAACTGTAACAAAAATATGCTTGATACAACCTGCACTTCGATATGACGTGTCGTGCGTTTCCTGTGAACACTCTCCTCACCTGAGGGTGCTCGAATTCCGACGCGAACCGACCCGGAGGGGGAGCCACCAATCAACCATGGCGGGCTTTCCTTGCATGTTTTGGGATGTTCTCTGACTGTGTGTGGGCACGAGCGCTACCATGCACCTAGTTTATAGAGAAATGAAAACGCCACTTTCTACCTGACTAGCTGCTCGCTGCTTGTGACTGTCCATGGCGGCAGCACTTCCCTCTCCCCTATACCTTGGTTCTGGCTAGCCGGGTCACTCACACCATGCATGCCCGTTTTTAACACCCACCATGACCACAGGTAGCTCAGCTGCATCAAGCACAACCTCTCTTCCTCCTATATCACCCGTCTGTGTGTACTTCCAAGGTTTTGGAGGGATGACGGCGTGCTGAGCGGAGTTCTAATCCTCGCAAAGTGAAAGAAAGAGGGAGCATCATCATCCTGTTATTTATACGGCAAAAAAGATTGACCTGGCGCAGCCGCGAGAGATCATGACCAGTACCAGCAGCAGCATAAGCACCGTAACTATCACCGTTGTAAGCAAAACCCCGCCGTCTTTATCATCACGTGCCCCAAGAAGACGAGTCTCTCCATTCCCAAGCAGCTGCAGCTGTAGAAGAAGAGAGACCTAAATCCTAGGAAAAACATTGGCAATCGCTCAACGCTACAGCAAATAACCTGTACCAGCACCTGCAATAGAATCAAGTAGAATTACAGCAGTATGTCAACCGCGCAAACAGCCGCCCGTCGCGCCCCTCTTTCTCCCCCGGCCTCCACCAGTACCAGCAGCTCCAGCACACGCAAATGCCGTTCTCGGAGCGAGGGCACCGATCTGTTTTCTCGTACCACCACCACAACAACTACCGCTACCACATCCTCCTCATCTCCCTCTTTCTTAGCCATTGCCCCACATTTTGGCCATGAAATCGAGGAAGGAAACATCGAGCATAAGTGGCGCTTGACCAACACCTCTCCCGAGAGACTTACTCACTTGACGACCCAGCTCCACTGGCGCCTGAATGAATCGAGCCAAGGCGAGGCCATCTATTTAATCGGTGTCCGTGATGATGGCTTTCCGGAAGGTATATCCGAAGGCGATTTCAGAGAGTCTTTAGTGACACTCAGGCGCATGGCGAAAGGCGTGAATGCATGTATAGTTGATGTGAAAATCTCGCGTGGAGCGGGAACCGAGAGAGGAGGGGAAGGAAGCGAGGGAGGGATAGGGGGAGGAGGGGCGAAGAAAGTGGCGGAGGTGAGATTGAAAAGGGAGGTGGTGGAAGTAGTGGACTTGCACAGTGGGCACGAACATGTGCGGGTGGCGGTGTTGGGGGGGGGAGAGGGAGGGAAGAGTACGTTGGTAGGGGTGCTGACGAAGGGGAGGCTGGACAACGGGAGGGGCTTGGCCCGGATGCAGGTCTTGAAGCATAATCATGAAGTAGAGAATGGACGGACATCCAGCGTGAGTCAGCATATATTGGGGTTTCGAGAGGATGGGAGCGTTACCAACTACAGGGTAGACGAGGGCGGTAGTGCTGGTCCTGCTGTTGGTGGTGGGAATGGTGACTGTGCTCCTCCACCTTCTTCTCCTCCTCTTCCTCCTCCTTCATGCTTCTCTCCTCCTCCTCCTCCTCCTCATTCTCTTCTTATCCCTTCTACTCTTCCTCTCTTGGTGGACAAGGGCGGCACGAGTTGCGAAGGCAACGGGCGTGGCAGGAGCTGGAGCACTGGCAGCTGTATGAATAACAGGCCGAAAGCCACCACCACCTCCTCCTCCTCCTCTCCAATTCCTCAACCGTTGTCAGCGCAAGAAATCCAAGAGGCTTCATCTAAAGTCATATCTTTCATTGATCTAGCCGGTGATGAGAAATACCTCAAAACGACTCTGGCGGGCATGGTGGGCTTGTTGCCCGATCACGCGATGATCTCTCTCCCTGCTACCACTGCTTCTGATTCCACTCTAGGAGGGAGTGAGCGTCTAGGGGGGAGGGAGGGTACGAGAAAGGCAGGATTTGGAGAGCAGGAGGAGAAGGAGGAGCAGCAAGAGGAGGAGCCATTTGGGGGGACCTCGTCATCCGATGTTTCGGAGGAGGACGACAGCAGCAGCAGCAGCAGCAGCAGCAGCAGCAGCAACAGCAGCAGCAGCAGCAGCAACAGCAACAACAACAACAGCAACAACATCAAGGACAACAACATCATGGACAACAACATCAAGGACAACAACAACAACATCAAGGACAACAACATCAACAACAACAACAACAACATCAACAACAACAACAACAAGAGTGGCCGTAATACTGGCCCTGTGAGAGGAAGAAAAGGCTTATCTGCTCCCACCACCACCTTCACCACCAGCAGCACCACCAGCACCACTAGCTGCAACCGCCGTAATAGAGGCAGCAGCAGCAGCAACAACCCGCTAGAGCATTTGAATATAGCCCTTGCGTTAGGCGTGCCCTTGTTTGTCGTCCTCACCAAGGCAGACACGGCGACGGAAGAGCAAATTGCGAATACTGTAAGTATGGTGCAATCTGCCCTCCTTGCGCACCAGCTTCGTCATCGTCCCTCCTCTTCCTTCTCCTCCTCCTCCTCCTCCTCCTCCCCCCTCCCCTCTTCCTGCTCGTCAAAGAACAAAAGCGACGGGAAGAACCACAAGAAGGAAGATGAAGAGATTTGCCCCCTGCTTGTCCGCAGTGAGGAAGACTTAGATAAGGCGATGGGGGCGTACCTGGCGACCACTACCACCACCCCAGCAGCAACAGCAGCAGCAGCACCACCACCATCGCCCTCCTCTTTCCCTTCCTCCACTTCCTCCTTCCTCCCCATTTTCCTCGTCTCAAGCGTCACTGGGCAAGGCCTTTCTCTCCTCCGCCAATTCCTCCGCTTCCTCCCTCGGTCTCTCCTCTGGGCTCAGTCCCGCGAAGATTTGACCACAGAAATCCACATTGATGGGTCGTTAGACGTGGAAGGCGTAGGGTGTGTGTTGAACGGAGCGATATATAGAGGAAGAGTAAGAGTGGGCGATCGGCTTTTACTAGGGCCGGAGAAGAAGGGAGGAGGAGGGGGAGAAGGAGGAGGAGAAGGAGGAGGAGAAGGAGGAGGAGGGGAAGGACGAAGGGGAGGCGAGTTCGAGATGGTGGTGGTGAAAAGTATGCATTTGCATTGGGTGCCGGTAAGGGAGGCGGGGGCGGGGCAATGCGTGACTTTGAGCTTTGACAAGATAAAAGGATGTGAGGATGAGGGCGAGAAGAAGGAGAATGAGAACGAGGACGAGCACGAGGAGGACGAGGAGGGGGTGAATTTGGCCGCTAGGCGCTACGACCTTGGTAGAGGTAGCAACAGCGTCTACGACAAGCACGACGAGAATGATGAGAACGACGAACTTCTTCCGTTGCCTCCTTCATCCAAAGCCATTAAAAGCTACAAAGGCTGCGTCCTCGTGTCTCCTTCTGCCAATCCCCTTGCCACCTTTGAATTTACTGCTGAAATTCTCATCTTAAACGATGCCCATGGTCCCTTGTCCTGCAACCAAGAACCATCCGTGCACATCTACACGACCCGACAAACGGCCAAGCTGATGAGTATGGATGATGACAAGATTGATGACGAGGGAAGGAAGAGGATTGTGGCTTGTAAGGGTGAAACGGTGCGAGCTCGGTTTCGCTTTCTGTTTCATGCTGAGTACGTGAGGGAGGGAATGCGGGTGGTTGTGAGGAGCGGGCGGACGATCGCGGTGGGAAGGGTAGTCATGTGAGGAGCGAAAAAGAGGAGTGAGAAGACGATGATGCCCCGGCCGCCACCACCTTTAGAATGCACATACAAGAATATTGGAAATGAATGAAGGGATGGGGGAGGTTATTTGTGCGTGTATAATTATGAAAAATAGAGAGGCAGCAGCAAGGAAAACACAATCCGCATTGCTTGTTGTGCATTTAATGTGAAAAAGAATGTGAGCCAGATGCCTCCGTAGACTTGTAATAGGGTACACAAACCACAAAGAACGAAAAGAAACTTACGGCCATGCTAATATTTCATGCCACAAGGTGACGTCACCACCCACCCATCCACCAGCCAACTAAGTGATGCATTGCATCCAGCTTTTTGTTTATTGCCTCTACAATTAGTTATCTGCTGTAATTAGCTGTCCTCTTGTTCTCACACTCCCCCCAACCTCTCTTCCCTCCCCAGGTCACAGCCCACGCACAGCCCTGCTTCTCCACGCCACCCGCCGTGGCAACCCGCATTGCCGCATCGCGTTCTACGCCAAAACATGGCCGAGCACCACGATGACCACGACCACGGCGACGGGCACCGGGACCCGCCAAGCTTCCCCATTCAAGAAAAAAGTGCTATTTGGGGCCTCGTGCTGGCATTCGTGGCCTACTTCCTCTGCCACAGCTTCGTCTACGTCGAGAATGACCCTACAGCCGTCGCAGAAGCAAGTGCCCGGGGCCAGCGGGTGGAATGGACTTCCTTTGACAAGTTCTACTCTCAAAGCCCGATCGTTTTCAAGCAACCCGCAGACCACGCGGAACTTTTACAGATACTGGAAGGTGCTATCAGGGACAACCACACCGTTAAAGTGGTGGGGGCGGGCCATAGTTGGACTCCCATCGGCTTGACCGACGGCGTCATGATCAACCTCGATAAATTCAACAAAATTTTTTCCATTGACGCAGTCCATAAACGTGTCACCGTCCAGGCAGGTATTCGAATTCGTGACTTAAGCGCAGCCCTCGCCGCAAATAAACCTCCGCTAGCACTGAGAAATACGGGGGTGCTAAACCGACAATCCCTCGCGGGCGCCTTGGCTACGGGCACGCATGGCACAGGTATCAACTATCAGATTATGTCTGCGGATATCGTATCGTTGGAGCTGATAACGGCGGCGGGGGAAGTTCTCCGGGTGGGTCGGAATGAAGCGGACGCGGCCATGCGGGAGGTGTTCGAGGCCGCAACGGTGCATCTGGGAGGGCTTGGAGTCATCACGGAGGTAACCATGGAGGTGGTGAGTGCATTCTCAGTCATTAAACGTAGTCGATTGATGCCTTTGGAGGAAGTGGTGGGGGGTTTGGAGTCCTTGGCGAAGGCGTCTGAGCATTTGCTGGTGTGGTATGTGCCTTACACCGAGACGGCGCAACTGATGGAGGCGAATCGGACCGTGAGGAGTCAGATGATATCGGCGATGAGCAGCAGCAGCAGCAGCAGCAGCAGCGACGACAACGGAATGGAAGCAGAGGAGAAACAAGGGTCTTCACTCGTGTCCAAGCTGACAAGAGCCGTCCATTTCCCTCTTCTCCTTTACATTAGACCGTCCCTTGGCGTTCTGCAGGTCCGCGTCTTATCCGCCGCCGGCTGGTTCTCCTCCCTCTTCCCCGTCGCCTGCATCCCCTTCCTCAATCGCTACCTCGTGGCACCTTCCCTCCACATGTTCGCGGGGGGCGTGAGCAGCTATTCGTTCTACCCTGAGGGATACCAGGGTATTGTCTTGGGTAGGTTCAAATCAATGGTGATGGTGCTCAAGCTCTTCCCCCCTTCCTTCCTCCCTCTCTCCCTCCCTGTCCCCCTTTCTCGATCGAAACCTTTTCATACTGTCCTTCCCAGCATGCATCTGAATGATGAATGTCTGTTTTCATCCTTCTCTCCCTTCTTCTTTTCTCCCACCACACGCCACGCAACGCCATTTCCTGACGTTTCTTTTCTCCCCCTCCCTCCCTCCCTTCTTCGCCCCCTCCCTCCCTTCATCCAGACGACCACCCGGACCAATACCGTGAGGCCGAGTGGTTCGTGCCTTTTGAAAACTTTCCCGCGGCTTTCGCGGACTTCCAGGCGTTTTTATCAGAGAGGAAAGGGAAGATCGGAGCAAATTTTGTAGTACAGCTGAGGGTTACGAAGGGCGATGAGTTATGGTTGAGTCCTTTTCGGAGGAGTAGGGGCAGCTGCAGGGGCAGTGAGAAAGAAGGCGAGGAGAAGGGGGGAGGGGGAGGAGCAGGAGGAAGAGAAAGAGGAGAAGGAGCATCGTCGTGGTATGTATCGATTGCCACGCTGGTAAAAGGCTATGATTGCGAGCCTTACTTCAAAGCAGCAGAAGACTTGGTTTGGATCCCTCACGGGGCAAAACCTCACTGGGGGAAACTCCACTATCTAAATTATAACCAATTATCGCGCATGTACGGGGAAGAGTACGAGAGGTATCTGTCGGTCCGACGGAGGCTGGACCCACGGGATGTGTTCTTGAACCAGCACCTCCGGGAATTGTTCTTGGAGAGGGCGATCCGATGAGGAGGGGGAGGAGGGAGCGAGGGAGAGAGAGAAGGAGGGACGGTGTCTGTGGGAAGGTGATGATCTGGAAAGTACCTTGTATACAAGAAGTTGAAATTTTAATGACGAAGGATTAAATAAGATTAAGAAAACCGATTAAATTTGACTGAGAAAACCGATTTAATTAGGCCGACAATACCAATTAAATTAGATTGAGGAAAGCGATAAAACTAGATAGATAGAGGGATGCAGAGGGAGAGAGAGAGGGGGGGGAGAAAAATTCTCCCACACAACTTGAACAATGTATCGGTGGCATCAAGAATCAATACCCTTCATGCCTAGATCCTTCTTTTTCCGACCTTCATGTCGCTTCTTCTCCTGCGCTATATTCATTCATTCCTGTTCCTCTTCCATTCGTAAACTCCAAAAACGCATAATGAAAAAAAGTAGAAAGTATTCGTGTCTTCTTTCCTCTTTTCCTCCCCCTTTCTCCTCCTCTCCCTTTCTCTCCCTCTCTCACACACACATTGAATCCTACCCTAGCCCATGGACCAACCTCATCCTCCTCTCGCTATATAACACTCTGCTCTGACTCCTTTTCTCCCTTCCCCCTTTTCCCTACTATTTATACAGTCCGCCCTGCCTCCATTCTTCCTCTCCCTTCTGCCTACTCAGATGCCTCCTTGATCCCTTCCCCGCCTTCCTACTCAGATATGTCCTGTACAGCCATATCATCCTCATCTCCCTCCTTCCCCCACTTCTTTCCTCCCTCCTTCCTGACTCTGTTCTTTTCTCCCTCCATCCACTTTATACACGACTCCTTTTCCCTCCTATCCTCTCTCTCTAGAAAGGCAAATCCCCTTCATGGTCAATCCGATGGCCCAAATCCTCCGTCGTCAAGGCCATCACCACCCTCCTCCCTCCCTCCCCTCCCACCCTCCCTTCCTCCCCTTCCCCTACCATCGCCTCTGTCTCAAACCGCTCCTCTAATCCCCTCCTTCCCCTATACGGGACCTCCTCCTCCCTCAACACAGAAAAGGCCAAGCTCCTCCCTCCACCTTCCCTCCCTTCCCCTCGTTGCTGCATCCGTGCCAGCACAGCCTGCCTCGCTGTTCTTGCCCTCGAGATGATCTGTTCCCTCTCACTTAACACCCTTCCCAGGCATGCTTCGAACGGCGTCAGCCCCGGGGTGATTTCTCCCCTACAGAAAGGACATCCATTTATGTGTGCGGCCCTTGACTCGACCAGACACGATTTGTGGAACCTGTGGGAGCAACGCGTTTTGTATATGGACCTGGAGGCAAGGGGACTCATGCAAATGGGACAATCTTGGTCATGATCACGTCCTTCGTAGGCATCAGGTTTGATGGATTGGGAAGGAGAAGGAGAAGGGGAGTGTTGCAAGCAGTGGGAGTGACGGCGGTGGTGATTGTGGTGAAGAGCGGAGCCTGTGCTGTGCAGCGCGCCGGTTGTAGGAGCGACGGGGGTGCTGAATCCTCCTCCATCGTCATCGTCAGATGTGCGAGGTGTTTTGCATGGCGTAGATTGGGCAAAGGCATCGGCAGTGCTGCTGGATGGGTTGAGGGGGCTGGTCGGGGGGAGGAGGGGAAGCCGACGGGGAGGGGTGGAGGTGGGCGGAGCATGGTTTGTAGAGGTGACGCTGATGAGCGTGGAGGGGGCAGTGACGTCGTCTCCTGCTGATGGTACCGCTGGTACCGATGTCTGCGACGGAAGGATTGATGTCTCCATGCTTTGCTGGTGCTTGTGCAGGGTGGTTTCGTATGTTTGTTTGAATTTTGAAGGCGTGATGGCGTCGTTTGCAGTGGGAAATGATGCCGGGTGCTTGCTTGTGTTTAGTCGTCGCCAAAGAAAAAAAGCGATGCCCGGGCCCCGGAGTAGCAAGAGGCCTGGTCTGACCTGCATGTGCGTATGTGGTGGGTGTAGATGCAGGGACATATATGCATAAGCATGAATCATGGGGCATTTGGGTGTGCTTGAACTTGGGGATCGTCATCATCGTCAGAAGACCGTATCCTCGACTCCCAGAAACAGCTCTCACAAGTTTCACGGTGTATAGAACTCCCTGAATGACAACTACTATCATGAAGGAAATCGTAAGTTGTCCTGTACACCGATTATACACGACTGTCACTTGCCATGGTCGTCGGGGATCAGGAAGAGGAGGAGGAGAAAGCATGCGTGCCGATCCGCTGTGTTGTTTATTATTCTCTTCCTACCATGTAGCATTTATTATTGATTCTTGTCGACACAGGGCAATATTTCCATCTTATCAAAACCAGGAATAGCGAGTTTACTAAGTATCCTGTCAACTCATTACATCTGCTCGTTTTATTTTGTGAAGTCTGGGGTGATATAAGTGGGGGGGCGGTATGTGGATGGAGAGAGAATTTTTCAAAGCCTTTCGATAATAACAAGAAAAATAGTATTTTGGTGACAAAACTGCGCGTTCTTGTTATTAATCTTTTTTCCGAGATGAAGGCGAGCCCCCAGCGCACCATGCCTTTTCCTCCTTTCCCTCCAGTCTTCCACGCTTCTTGTTATTTCATTCTCATTTACTTATGCCATCGACAACCGAACCTTCTGCCTTAGCTCCTCCAAGTGCACTTGATCTACCCCATCCTCCCCAAAGCAATAAGCAGGAAGCTGCCAGTCGGCCTCGGGCAGGGTGCCTCCAGGGGTCCATTCAATCACCTGAAAAGAGGGAGGGATGTGAATGTAAGCGTGTATGAGAGGAAAGAAAGGAAAGACATGGGTATCTTAAATGAGCTCGACAAATAGTTTATGTAGCTTCAAATTTACCAGACATCCCTATGAATCGACGAAAGTGTAAATCGATAAGAAAGTAGATAAATAAATTGAAACAAATAAATAACTAAATAAAGGAAGACTTACATCGAAGATAGCCCCATCAAAAAAGATCCACCGCCACGGCCGCTGTGTCTCCACATCCGCAAAGTAAGTGACAAAAGGGTGATGTATGGAGCTCGACTGCGCCCAGACGTCGCACTGGTGCCCGTTCACGTCCTCCACGCCCTTGTAGCGGGCCCCAGCCAACCAATCAGGCTTTAGGAGACCCACGTGCATGTTCTGCATTATTTCGGACAGGGTAAAGATGGTGTTGGCCAGATAAATTTAGCTCAATCCGCAGACTTTAACCCTATTTCCGTTCCTCCTCCAGTCCCTCCCTCCTTTCCTTACCAGCGCCTGGCAGCTCTCCACCTCTGGTTGCTTGTGATAATAATAGGTCGAGCCATTTCCCCTCTCATTATCCCATAAGGTCAATCCTGTCTGCCTATCTTTGATGATGTTCAGGTTGCGGCCATTCGGCAAATCATACGCAAGGGTGGTGTCACTCAAGTTGCCACCGCGGTTTTGCAACAGCTCTACGGGACGGGGAAAGAAGGAGGAAAAGAAGACGATTGCGGGAGTAAGCCTGGGGAGATCAAGGGGGGATAATAGAGACACAGCTCCGCCATGACAATGACCCAAGCTGTCATTAAGATGACTCTAAGTGCATAGCTACGGCTGCAGCGGAAACTTTGGTTTTTAACCTCATGGATGGGGAGGTAGATTAAAGGACAGTAGAAAAGGACAACGAAGCAGCCACCACAACTTCCACTTAAGACTTACGTGCTGTCAATAGGGGAGGCCAGACGGGCGGGGTTTTCTTGGTGGGTTTGCTGCTACCCCCACCCAGCCGGGCTTGTACCTGGCCGAGCTGCAGGAGGAGGACCAGGACAAGGAGTGCGACAATGGTGGGGAAGGAGAGGCAGCTTCTCCTGCTGTTGCTGTTGCTCCAGGAAGACATGATCATTTATATACCCTGAATCGGTGGGAAATATGGATGTACGTCCTGGTAGGGTGGCGGGGAGAGGGTGAGCGTCACATATGTACCTGCAGACGAAAGACGCAGACCCATGGGCAACCAAGGTCAATTTGTAAAGAGGGCTGCACGACGCCCAGATAATTTAAATGCTGTGCCACGCGAAGCCCCACACATAAAGCTCACGTTGGCACAAACACAAAAGAGGGTGCCCTATTTTAAAACTGATAAATCTTTCCGCAGTACTTTTGAAAGCGCTGCTAAATCCTCGGCAGCAATTCTTGTTCCTGTTTAGAAATTCAGGTGAATTTTCCCGTCTCTCTTGCTTGACGGAATCGCTCAAGTTCTATCTGCTTCAATTACCAAGCCACTACCCATTCATAAACACCCACCCAACCTCACTGACACCTCTCCCGCTTATATGTGTACAGGTTGTCGGTGTTGCTCTCGTGTTTCAGGCGGAATTTTCATTTTTTGCTGTCACGCCGTGGTCCAGTGGCGCTCTCTCCTAACCCTCGCCTCGAACCCGTCGCTTGAAGTAAGCTCAGCAGCTCCTCAACCCACACAAACGTCAACACTACCTATCCCACGCTTTCCATCACGCTGCCGTCAAAATAGGGTCGCTGACCATTCCATGTCCTCTCCTATGGTAATGCGACTGTCGCGCCCGGCTCTCCGTCCCTCCCATTTGTGCCTCGCCCTGTGCATCTTACTCGATCCCCTCCACGCCTTCAACCCGCAGTTGCCCTCGTCGTCTTTTCACCGGACCATTAAAGGGAACACTGCTTTCCCCTCTTCTAATTCTCCTCATTCTTTTGCGTCTCCAGCTGGTGCTGCTGTAACATGCATGCGCCCATGTCGTCGTCACGTCCTTATCATGGACGCTGCCAGTGCAGGAGGCTGGCCCCCATATCACGGCGACAACGACGACAGCAGTAGCAGCAGCGGGGGCAGCGGTGGGCAGGGCAGCAACAGTGGTGGAAGTGAATTCGGTGGGATTGGGAGTAGTAGTGGCATTTCATCCTCCCCTTCTTCTGCCGCCAATGTGCCTGCGTCATTTCCTCCTCCCCCCTCGTCTTTTTTTAACCCTGACTTTGAGGATGATGACCAGCACGTTGGTACCCACAACAGCGAGGACAGCGATAGTGATAGTGCCAGCAGTAGCACTAGTAGCACCAAGATTGACGGTAGCTGCACCCTGGGGAAAAGAGTTCCTTGGATCGAGGTAAGTGAAGGGTGGAGGGACGGAGGAAGGGACGGATGCATGGCATGTGCTGCGTTTGCAGGTTGTGAGTTATCTTGGTGTAGAGACACGGTACTACTCCCTTCCCTCCTTTTGGTATCATGAATTATGATGCCTTCATCCTCTCTCCCTCCTTCACCCTCCTTCCCTTTACCCTACCTACCCACTCATTCCCAAAAAATAGGGCCGCGCGACTTCCGAAGCCCAAGGCTCCCTCCCTGCCAACACTCGCCGCCGCGCGCGTCTCCACAGCCACCGACATGGAGGGATGGAGGACAAGGGTGAAGGAAGAGGGGGGAATGGTAGGAGGGATGAAGAGAAGAGAAAGGGGCCTGCGAAATTTAGTGGGGTTAGGACGTCGCTCAGCGAGACGGATGAACAGGGGAGGTTTGTCCGCAGTCCGAGCGTGCATAGGAACTGGATAGAGCCCGAAGGGAAATATCGGTCAGAGGCGAATAGGTACCATCTCTACGTGTCCTTGGCCTGCCCCTGGTCGGCTCGGTGTTTGATGGTGCTTTATTTGAAAGGTACATGAGGTGTTGCGCCTCCCCCCCCCTCCTTTCCTCCCTCCCTTCCTTTCTCCTACCCTCCTACCCTCTCCTCCCTCTCATGCTTGCACATGCCCCCCCTCCCCCTTAGGCCTCGACAATGCCATCTCCATCAGCGTTACGCACCCCACGTGGACACGTACCCGGATCAACGACGAGCTGGACCACCACACGGGATGGGTTTTCCGCTCCTCCTTCGACCCTCCCCTCTCGTCCCCCGCCGGATGGGGCGCCTTCTCGTGCGACGGCTGCATCCCCGATTACATCAACGGGGCCAGGACAATTCGCGACTTATATGAACTATCCAAGGATACAGAGGGGAAATACACGGTGCCCGTGCTCTGGGACAAGGCGACTTCCACCATTGTGAATAATGAGAGCGGGGACATCATGAAGATGCTGAACGACAATTTCAATTTTCTGGCGATGAATCCCACGTTGAATCTGAAGCCCTTAGAGCTGGCGAAGGCCGTGGACCAGTACAATCTGTGGCTACATGAGAACATCAACGATGGCGTGTATAAGTGTGGGTTTGCCACCAGCCAGGCCGCGTACGAGGAGGCAGTTGAGGGCGTGGTGGGGGCCATGGATCATGCGGAGGCTTTACTTGGGCGACAGCGGTATCTGTTGGGGGATCGGTTGACAGAAGCGGACGTTCGCTTGTTCCCGACGTTGGTGCGATTTGATGAGGTAAGCGAGGGAGGAAAGAAGGAAGGGAGGGGGAAGGTTCCAGGTTGTGTTGTCTTATCCTTTTTTGTTTTTTGTCTTTTAACTTAGGAATGGTCATCATCGACCTTGAAATATCCCCGCGATTTAAGTGATAATCATCACATACCTAAATCGATATATCCCATTTCTCTCAATTATCCACAGGTATACAACCCCCACTTCAAATGCAATCGCAAATCCATCCTAAAAGACTACCCCAACCTTCTCAACTACGCTCGGGAGATCTTCCAGCTGCCGGGCGTTGCCCTCTCAGTCAATATGCAGCACATTAAGACGCATTATTATTCCTCACACCCGACATTGGAGCATTTTGCGATGGTCCCAGCCGGGCCTCGGTTTTTGCACGAGCTGTACAAGGCGCATGACCGGGAGAGATTCCCTCGGAGAAGGGTCGGGTTGTGGTAGGGTGGGTGCGAGGGAGGGAGGATGAGAGGGAGGGGGTTGTGGGGCTAGATCCCACATTGTGGGAGGAAAGGAGCGGGAGGGGGAAAGGGACGAGTAGAGCACTACGGTTATTGATATTTTCATTCAAACATTTTTGACTTTCCCCTCAGTCTCCGTAGTTTTTGAAAGGATTTGGCTTCGATTGCGCACAAAAGCTGCCATCGTCGCTTGGGTTGCGAAGCCAAACAAAAAAATATCTTTGTAGATAGGTAGCCATTCAATTTGAAAGAAGAAAAGAAGGTGGTATAAATTGGCATATATATACATATGGTGCCCTTGGTATGGGGGGCACATGACGCCTGCTTCAACTCGTTCAACGAAGGATTCCTTGCCCTACCACTACTCCCCTGCACACTTTTTATCTTTGTACCGTACCATCGATAACAAGACAGGCAGCTACCTCCTGGAGCGAGCAAGCGTCTCGGTTTTCCACTCAGGCTTTTGCCCAGGGTCGACGCTGACGCGCACCCCGTAGAAGGATGATGAGAAGAAAGCATGGCTTGCCCGTCCTAGTGTTACTACTCCTGCACGCCTGCCACGCATCTGCCGCCGCCGCTGCTGCTGCATCCATAGTCACAGTCAACTCTTCCCCTTTGACGTGTTCACCATCTTCAGAGCTACTACCCGTCTTTTTTCTGCTGAGACGAACACGAGGCGGCGCTGTAGGGCGTAGCATTGGAGGAGGGGGAGGTGGAAGTAGCAGTGGATTCCCGCCCCTCCCTTTCTTTCCCACCACCACGCAGCCACCCAAGTCTTCTTCCTCCTCTTCTTCTTCGTCGTCGCATTCTTCCTCCCCTTCGACGGCAGCAGCACCCTCTTCATGGGGATCCGAACATTTTGATGCTCGCCCGTTGGTGTTGGAGCCGCGGGTGGTAGAAAATATCAAGAGTCGAGACTCGCGTGTGGGCTTGATTCGAAAGGTGATGTTCAAAACAAGATTCTCGTGCGTATCTCTGTATGATTTGGTCATTTTCACTTCTTTTCCGCCATTCAACGTCTTCGATGCATTGCCTAACCCTCGCCCTCCTTTCCATCACTCCCTTCCCCTCCGTAGGTGTATGGCATCCTGGGGGTCCAGCTGTTCTTAACTGCCGCAACTACCTACCTGTTTTTCCAATCCCCTCAGCTTGTCCAATTTCTCCTGACGAAAGGAAGTTGGATCGTGTTGTTGTCCATGTTAGCAAGCATCGGATCGGCGATTGCGCTAGGGATGAGGTACAGCCGAGTTTTCCCCACGAATTTGGGCCTGTTGGGGCTGTTTACAGCAGGAGAGTCCGTGATTATAGGTGAGAACTTAAGAAGGGAGAGATGGAGGGAGGGGAATTTGTCGGGGAAGAAGTGCAGCCGGGAGGGGGAAAATCTTGGAAATATTTTTTTGCGCTGCTTGGTTTAGTAACTGCGGGAGAGTTGTTGAATGTAGATAAGTAGTAATTGATGCGAGGATTGTGGGATTGTACTGTCATGTCTCTGTGCTGTCCCCTCATCTTCTCTCACGACCCTCTCTCCGTTCCTCCCTTTCCTCCCTCGTCGCAGGACTGATAACATCCCGCTATAGAGCCGACGCGGTCCTCCTCGCGGCTTTGCAGACCGCCACAGCCGTTACCGGCCTGTCGCTCTTCGCGTTTCGGAAAAATCCGAAATATGATTTGACTGCCTTTGGCTCAGCTTTGGTTTCGGGGTTGTTGATTCTCGTGATGAGCAGCGTGTTTGCGTTTTTTTTGAAAGTGAAGGTACCTGAGGTGGTGTTCGGGGGCTTTGGCGCGCTCTTGTTTTCCCTGTTTTTGATTTATGACACGCAGAGGATCGTGGGCGGAGGGGCGACGCAGATGGACGACCGAGATTACGTGCTGGGGGCGATGGATCTTTACTTGGTGGGTGGAAAAGAAAGAAAAAGAAAGAGATAGGGAGGGAGGTGGGAGGGAGGGAGGGAGGGAGGGAGGGTTGGGAGTTAAAGGGCAACGCTTGGGGACCATCGAACTTGTGTCCTAGGAATGATGGATCGTGAATTGGCTTGCCGAGTAGGGACAGAGGGGGGGGAGGGAGGGATTGAAGACCTTTCTCGTCGAGATTGGGGCTCAAGGCCACGAAATACTTGCTCTCATCCTTGTATTTCCTCCTTCCTTCCCTCCTTTCTCCCCCCACCACCATAGGACATAACCCGCATCTTCATCTACCTGCTCCGAATGCTGGCCAGTGAAAATGGGCGGGACTAGCGACAGGAAGACCTGAACAAACCAGAGAGGGGAAGACAGAGGAGGGGAAGGGAGTGGGGGAAGTAAAAAAAAAAAAAGAAATGCGAGAAATAATCGAAGCCAAAATCAAACTTAAATCGCGTGCACAGAGCCACAACCACAGTCGTCCTCTCGCTGGTCTAGTCAGACCAGGTTTGAATGCGTAGGCGACGTGTATGTACATGTAAATATTCACTTTTTATCTACGTATCTCCTTTTCCTTTCATATGATGTAAATGCTTACCTTCCTGTCTTTTCCTAATCTACATCGCATGTACGGCTGCGCGAAAGGAGGTAGGAGTGAGAGGCACATGATACTTTACTCACACCCACCCTTCATCACCTGACCTGTCTCTCAGAAGTAGCGGCAAACCAATAAAGACCAATCAACATCCCCTCCCCTCTCCCCTCTCTCCTTTCAGATACAGAGAGAAGGAAACTAAGCTGGGCATGAATCCTTGCCCCTCCTTTCCTCCGATCGCAAACGAGGTCAAGGTTGTGGCCATGAGGCAGTTCAATTAATTACGGGAATTCCCGACCCTAATCTCCTTCTCGCCACGAGGAAGGCGCAGCAGATTGACCTATCTTCTCATTTCCCCTTTGATTTATACGAATCACCAATTGCACCCTGTGCGCCTCCTTCGCCTGCCTCGCATCTTCTTTCCCCCGCTTCTTCCCTATCTTCCATTTTTTTCTGACACTACCACTGCATAAACACGGGGTGCGGATCCGCTTTTTTCACCAAATCCAGCATTGACAGGAGCGAGGCTCGCTGGTAGGTGTTCTGCATCATCTGTACCACCCACCCGTTGATGGGTAGCTTGGGATTGAGCGTTGATTGGACCTCTATTTGCGTTTGTCGCTTGTTGAGAACGCGGAACTTCCAGAAGGTGTTGTGGGTTTCCTGGTTGAAAATGAGGCAGGCAGCGAGGAAGGGAGGGGGAGAGGGAGGGTGAGTCGGTGAGAGATGTATGGGGTGCAATATGTCAGTGCATCCAAAAGTACTAACGCCCTCCTCTCCCTCCCTCCCTCTCCTTCTCTTTCCCTCCCTCTGTCTTTTTCTTCTTCCGAAGCTTCTTCCACTTACTCCTCGCACTACGTTTTTCCTCTGGGGCTTGCTGGCGTGCTCCACACTCCTGTACTTGGCCACCACCGTCTTCCGTTTTCGGTCGCTCTCCACCCTCCGCTCAAACAAGAATTCCCGATCGCTCAAGGGCAAGGGCATGTCAAAAAACTGATAGATGATGTGAGTGTTCTCCTGCGACGTTGGCAGCTCTTCCGCATGATCAAGGTAGGAGACCCATTCCGTGCTCAAGGAGGTGTTCAAGAAGACGGTGAGGACCTCAGAAATGTGGTGGTCGACAAGGGCCTGCAGATAGAAGGGAAGAAGGGGAGGAAGGAAAAGAAGGAGGAAAAGGGGAAGGAAAAGAGGAATGAGGGAGGGATGGTGAGAGTCCCGCACAGAGCTGAGTATATTCCGCCTTTTTTTTCTCTCTCTCTCACACACACATACTCCCTCCCTCCCACAATTACCTGTCCCCTTAAACCGATGGTGCCCTTGCTTCCGGCTTGTTTCAGGTAGGCCGTTGTGATACGCCCGTCAGCTGACGTACTTTCCACCCACTGCCCCTCCTCCACCTCCTTGTTGCGTTTCGCCTCCTGCTCCTCCCTTTTTCGCTTTTTCTCTAGTTGTCTCTTTTCTCTCTTCGTTATGGTCGTTTTGCCTCCTCCTCCTCCTGCTGCTGCTGCTGCTGTTACTGCTGCTGCAGAATCCATATCTGCTGGTGCTGCTGCTGCTGCTGCTCCTAGGAAAATTAACTCAGTTGAAGAAGCACCGGCCAGCCCCAGAATGGAGATTAAGGGAAATCTTGCGCCTTGTCGGGCACCATCGTCGTGGGTGAGGAAAAAGAGACTGGCAAAGGCGGAGAGGGCAAGGACGGCAGTGGCTCTGTGTGTGTTTTGGAGGTTGTTAATTGGGGTGGATGGGAGGAGAAGGAATGAATGATTGATTGCGCTTAGACAGCCTACAGAGGCCTATGGACAGGAAACTTTTGTCAACTTATTACGGTATTCGCTTTATATAGCACACAGAACGATAAGGGAGGATCCTACCCTTGTCCCAGGGAAGGGAGGCCTTCTTGCATCCAAGAACAGCTAGCACAGCACACCCAGACGACCCACACGTACCTGCGTAGGACATGGCTGAGAGGTGTTACCATCCGTGCCATATTTAAAACGTTTGTGTTTGATTGGTCGAGCGACTGGACGGTGTTGTTGGGGATTGTGTAGTGGCTGGAGTAAGAAGTGCTGTTGGCTGCTGCTGCGACCACAGGGCAGGCAGACGTTGCTTTGATCCGCTTCCAAGTTCTTGCAGCTTGGCTGATGAACGGTAGAACAGCAAGGACGAATGGGAAGTTTGCCTGTGCATGTTGGTGTCAAAGAGATGTGAAATGGTGAATATGGGGAAAAACAGTGGCTTCACAAACAAAAGCCAAAGCACATATGATAGATCGAGGATCAACGCCACAACACGACCGCCGCATATTCATTTACTTTGTGTGGGGTCGCTGATCCGCCCGCTCGCTCAAAAAACGGGAGTCTTTGACGAGGTCTTGGCGCTGAGTTGTGGTGTTTACCTTAGCCCTTGGGCTTTGACTCAAAGACGTCAAATCCCCAGTTGACACCATCACGACCTCCCCACTCCGGCCCTTTCTTATTTTGTCTTTTTTTCAATAGTAACAGTAGTAATCCGCCCCCTTTCCTGCTCCTCCATCCTACACTACAAAGGCTGTTTCTTATACCAAACCAATGACCCAGCAGCAGCGTTTCAGGGGCAAGGTGGTGGTTGTAACAGGTACTTTTGTTTTTTTACGTTTTCCTGCCCTGTCCGTCTTCGCGCGCTCTGTCCACACATGCCTTTACCGCAATCCCAACCCCTACCAACTCCGACAGGCGGCGGCGCCGGCATCGGGGCAGCCATCTGCGAGCGGTTTCATACTGAAGGTGCCAAGGTCTATATCGTGGACGTGAACGAGAGAGCTGCCGATGCCACGGCAGCGGCGCTCACCGACAAGCAAGCCGACGCAATAGGAGCAGAGGACGGGAAAGCCCCAAGAGCAGTGGCAGCAATCGTGGACATCTCCCAAGAGGCCCTTGTGAGTGCTTTTATGGACCAAGTGCATGCCACGGACGGACGACTAGATGTACTGGTGAACAATGCCGCGCGGTTTGTACTCAAGAGGCAAGTAGCTTTGCTCATACTTTCTCCTTTATTATTATTATTATTATTTATTATATTTATTACAGAACTTTTCACACTGGCCCCCCTCCCTCCTTTCTCCCCCTCCTTTAATTCATTCAGTGCGGAGGGGGCAACCGAGACGGATTGGGACGTGGTGATGGGAAGTAATATAAAAGGGTATGGCCTGGCTTCAAAACACGCGATTCGGGTGATGAAGGCGACTATGGCCAAGGGGAGTGCCAGCGAAGCTTGTAAGTATTTGTTTTGCTTTTGGTCGAGGAGGATTATACGGAAGGCGTATGGAAAGGGTGCATCTACGTTCGCTTATTCTCCCTCTCTCCGTCTTTGCCTTTACTCAGCCGGGTGCTCGATCGTGAATCTTGGCTCCATTTCGTCGTTTGTGGGACAGGCAGGCATGTGTACTTATAGCGCTACCAAAGCCGCCATTTTAGCCTTGACAAGATGCACAGCAATTGACTGTGGTCCTTATGGGATAAGGGTGAACGCGATATGTCCTGGCCCCATTTTGACGGAGGCGACAAAGAAGCATGCTGATAGCCAGGTAAGGGAAGGAGGATGGGAGAGGCGAGCGGCCTTTTGTTTACCCGCCTCCCTCCTCCCTCTCTTTAACAACTAGGGTAAGAACATGGACGACATGGTTTCTGAGCTGACAGGACATATGATCCAGCATCGAATGGGAGCACCTTCAGAAGTGGCTGCTGCCGTTGCATTTATGGCCAGTGTGGATGCCACGTTTATAACAGGGGCCTCCCTTTTGGTGGATGGGGGGTATTCTGCTTTGTAGCTTTTTTGGAAGGGGTGGGAAGAAGAAAGAGGAATCGGGAGATTATATATGTAGTTGTGGCTGCCACGGTATCCATAACTGTTGCGAATGTCACTCGAGATGTCCATGTAGGGAGATGGGTTTGGCACTCAACTTTGTAAATTGAGGGAGGATTGGGGCTGGAGAGGACGAAAGAGCGCACAAAACCGAGGAGGCTCTCCACTCGCGGGCGCAAAAGATGGAACGACAAGTTGTGATGTACGTATGCCAGCTTGTTTTTGATCGTTGTTAGAGTAGTTTGTGGTTTCTTCATTACCGGAAATAACTTTGCCTCGTGGCCCTCCCACGCGCGCTCTCTCTGCACTGATGGGCCAGCTAGCTGACTTGACTTAATTTAGCCACAAAAGTTGACAAAAGCGACTACAAATGTTCGACATGCGCATCCAGGCGGTAATAAGCACTCGATTTTATCCATCTACCTTTGATGAGGAAGACTCGTGTAACTTCGACAATCTCCAGGCGGTAGTAAGCACTCGATTTTATCCATTTACCTTAGATGAGGGAGACTCGTGTAACTTCGACAATCTCCCCCTCCTTGTCGTCCTTGCCTCAGTGCCTTTTGAATAGTGTGCCGCACCGACACTCATCATTAAGTCATATTTACACGATATCCTTACTCCACACCGTACAGGGCACCAGACAAGTATTCCTGCGGCTTTAAAGACCTGAAGGAAAATGCAGCGGCAAGACGGATACGACCCTTACGTAGCCTCGCTTTTCAGCCGAGCAGGCCGTCACTCTTGCTAGGCATGGTATTCCCTGTACCCGCTTTTCTATCCCAACCGCATCAACATCGCTCCCTCTAAATGGGACGCCCCGACACGTCCGATCTCAGCTTCGGAGCCGTCTACGGCCTCTCATGCCTTTCAGCATGCGTTGCCGAAACGGTCACCTTCCCTTTAGACCTCTTCAAAACGCGCATCCAAGCCGAACGAATAAGCAAGCAAGACCACGCATCCTATCGGTCCTACCAAGCACGCATCTTGGACATCTTTCGGGAAGCCATCGCAAAAGAAAATGGCGGATACATGAATCTATGGCGTGGCCTCACCCCTGCCTGCCTCCGTCACCTAGTCTACTCCGGCTCCCGTCTCGCTCTGTATGAGTACATTCGGGAAGACATTTTGGGTCGTGACGCCGATGGGAGCTTCCCTCTTCAAAAGGCAGTGGCCACGGGGATGTTCTCTGGAGCAATGGGACAATTTCTCTCCTCCCCCGCCGACATGGTGAAAGTTCGTATGCAAACAGCATTGGGCCGACGACGTACATCAGGAGCGGTTACAAATGGGACATGCGCAAGCGCCGGTCTCTCCTCCTCCTCTTCTTTGTCGAGTGGTCGTCAGTCGACTTATCAAGCATTCAGAGATATCTTCCACGAGGGGGGAATAAGAGGGTTATGGCGTGGATGGGTGCCGAATTGCCAAAGAGCTGCCTTGGTGCAGCTAGGGGATTTGACGACGTATGACTGTGTTAAGCAGATGTTGTTGAGAGAAAGCGGAGAGGAGCGATGGGGATGGGAATGGGAGGATAATGCAAGGACGCACGCTTGTGCGTCATTGGCTGCTGGATTGGTGGCGGCCTTTTTAGGGACACCAGCTGATGTGGTTAAGACGAGATGCATGAACCAAAAATGCGATCCTGTCACTGGGAGAGGGTTGGCGTATCGATCATCGTTTCACTGCTTGAGTGCGGTGGTGAGGGAGGAAGGGGTGAAGGCATTGTGGCGGGGCTGTTTATTGAATTGGTTGCGCATGGCACCTTGGTCATTGACTTTTTATATGTCGTTTGAGCATTTCAGGAAGATGGCGGGATTGAATTCTTTCTGATGAAAGCGGCGAAATATGAGGAAGGGGCAGACAGTGGTGTCAATAAAGATGACGGTTCAATTTGTATAGGTCCCTTGCTCACAAAAAGCAAAATAAAGCAAGTAACCAGAAAATCGAAGAGGGGAAAAAAGGAAGGCTAAGCGATGGTTTTGGTGTTCTAGTATCTAGTTTCCTTCTTTTCATACGTTTCTCGTCCTTCATTATTGATGACCGTCCCCCCACCAAGTGATTAACACCGCTACAATGTACGGCCTGAGGAGAGGGTTCGCTTGCCTATGTTGCTTCTTTACCTGTTTTTGGCTTCATCCGCGCTCGGGGTGATGTGCCCACACTCGTATGGTTGGATGTTCTTCCTTCGTCACCCTATTTTGCTTCAGGGAAACATCGAGATTATCACCATATTATGATTTAATAGTGTAGGTCCTTGCCGAGCTATCCCATATTTCTCCCTTTGTTTCATATCTGTAAATTTATGGTCAATTGTCAAACAAATTATGGTAATTTTTCATATCTCTTCTCTTCCATCACTCTCTCCCTCCCTCGAAACTTTTCCAAAGTCCGCTTATTCTATAGAAGGATGTTATAATTTTCCAATCGCGCGTTGGCAGGCTCTTACGCAAGCAGCACACTTTGATTTTTTTGGGGGGGAGGTTGCGTGGCAAAAAAAATCAATGGAAAAAAAATCTATAAAATTCAACCTCTGTTATGTTTATGCATGGCCTTCACGTCATATATAAGTTTCAGTCGAAGGGGAAAGAAAATAATGTGATGTAACCACAGACACCCGTTTTTAATTCCCTCTCCGTGGTATCCATACACAGACCTTGACGTCATACATAGGTGTCGGTCGAAGTTTTTTTTTAAATCAGCGCTTGATTCGCTGCTGCCATCAACGTTGAGGAGAACTGCTCATTAAAAAATAATAAGTCGGGTGCATGATTGAAAAGAAGACAGACCTACATTTTGGGCGACGCCGGAATGAGCACGCACATTCAACTCACAGAACTACACACGCACCAATCTCTCTCTCTCTCTCTCTCGCAGGTCGATGTACGAGCAAAAGGCAAAAAACATAACTCAATCTTATACACACAGAGTGACACAAATACCTTCTGACCAGTCTATTGAGGCGAATACATTCAAAAATTGAAAATCTACGACTCTCTCTCTAATACTACCTCTCTCTGTGTATTTTCTCACCGCGGTTGTCAAAACAGGCATGTACATCGCCAAAATAGAAGTTTGTGAAGGATAAGTGGTGATAATATGTGTATGTATATTTGAGCAATCAATATCAAACAATAAATCCCTCAAAAAGTATCAGACACACACAAGACAAAAAATACAAAATAGAAATCGAGTCAAATCAGTACGCCTCAACTCAAACTGTAAGCTTCTATCATCCTTTCTCACACAACGACCCGCATTTTCTCTTAATCTCTCTCTTATTTACTTACAAACGCATATTTATGGCAAGTTACTAGTCGCGCTCATGCTCTTGTTGCTGTCCAATTATTTAAAATTATATCTATTCATTTACCATCTCCCCGTTGTATGTACGGGTCGATCTCCTCCGACACCTCCGTCCCTCCCCTTGTCCGTTTTATTATACGTTCCGAATCGCCGCTGCCAGCCGCTCAAACGGGGAGCCTATTGCGGACTCCCGCTGCTGGTGCTGCTGGTACCCCTTATGCTGCTTCCGTTCTTGTTGCTGCTGGAGCTGGTGCTGTTGCTCGTGGCGATGCTGCTGACGGCACGCACCTGTCATGTCCCTATCGCTGCTGTGACGAGGCAAACAAGGCAGAGTTAAGGACTTGAACGACTGCTGAGCATGAACGGTGGGGTCTAGGGCACCTGCAGATGTTGTCGCTGTCAGAACTGCCCGCGAGGCCGGTAAACGCGCTTGTGGACGCACCAACACCGTCTCCTCCTGCTGTTGCTGTTGCTGTGGCCATTGCACTTCGTCGTCCTGCAGTGGCTGCTGCTGCTGCTCTTCCTCCTGCAGGGAAGGAGGTTGGAGATGGAGGGCTGCATGCCTCCGTCGTTCCAGCGAGGCAATTTGCGCCGAGTCAAAAAGTGAAGGGGACGGCCCACTTCCACTCCCACAAGTAGCACTGCTGCTTTCAGGGAGGGGTTGAGGAAGGGAAGGAAGCAGGGAAGGTGGCCTGGCCGCCTGGCCTTCGATGCCGCCACTGTCGCTGTGGCTGCTGTTGTTGCTAGTGCTGAAGGAGCTGACGCAGGGCATTACCATCATCGACGGCGTGGGGCAAGCGTGAGGTCGAGGACCAAGGGCGACAACCGCATTTGGATCTAGGTGGGATAAAATTGGAGGGGGCGCGGTGTTTTCCTCCTGCTGCCTTCCAGGCTCCTGCTGCCGCTGTTGTGCTTGCAAAGGAAGGGGGGAAGCACTCGAGGGGATGACCCCGGGCTCACGAGGAAGGAAAGTGGCGTCGGTGGTGGTGATACTGCTGCTGCAACTGCTAATGATGCCACTAGCGGTGTCGACAACGGTGATGGCGGGATCCGTATTAACATTTGCCATCGTCGCCGCTGCAATTACCTCTGCGCCTCCTGTTGCTGGCGCTGGCACTGGCACCACTGCTTCCGGCCCAACATGCCCCTGAAGCTGAGGCTGGTCCGGGACCTCAACATGCACCACCGGCGACACTTCCCCCGTCTGCTGCTGCTGCAGATACTGTTGCTTCTGAGGCGTCAGGGAATAGCAGTGCTCGGCGGCCTCGATAGACCCACCGGTAGGAAGGTGGTTGAAGGCGTCTTCCACCCCATGGAGATTATGCGTGGTCCGACAGTCCAACGAGCAATAAGCTGATCCTCCCTTGCTCCAGGCGCATAAGAACTTGAAACCGCAATTCTCACATTCAGCTCTCGTAACACGAGTCGAGGAGCCCCCGCTTCCACATCCCCCTCCTCGTTCTCCCTCCCGCCCTCCTTCGCTTCCCCCCATGCTGCTGATACTGCTGCCGGTGCTTTCACGTCGCAAATGCCGCATATAGGGGGAATGGATACCTCCTGCCAAAGCGGGGAGGAAGGAAGAGGTGGAGGAAGAATTGGAGCGGCCCAGCAAGGCAAGGTTAAGATTGCTCAAACCGAGATCGGCCAGTGAAAGTGAAGAAAGAGTGGAGGTGGATCCCGGGGCTGTGGTGGTAGCAGTGGTACTAGCATTGCTGATGGTGGACGTGGTGGTGGAGCTCCGGGTAGGGAGGGGAGGAGGAGGCAGCCCGCTGGAGGAGGGATTATGCGCTTTCTTGGTGTCTTTGCTGCTGGTGCTAGTTGACGAGGACGAGGATGAGGAAGAGGAGGCCGAGACAGTGCGCCGGAGATTGGAGTGGTGGAGGACAGTCCCATTTCCACTTAGGTATCGAACCATTTTAAATCTTCAAGATGTCGATGTTTTTAAAACGAAGAGGGTGTGTGTCGTCGACGTAACTGGTAGGCACGCCGAGGGAGAACAGATCTTGTTGTTCGCTTGACGTGGGTACGCAAGGTATACCGTTGCTTCACCTGACGAACAATATACCCTGAACACAAGCACACTATCCACTTCTGACTTGTTCTACAGCGGCGGGTACTGATGGAGGGTGTGACGACGGGCAGATGCGCAGGAACTCAATGTCTCAAAATAGATTGCTGACCCACACGACGATCCACGAAACGCGCACAAATCAATCCAGGACACGCTAGCGCACCGCTATCTCGCTTTGTTTGCTGTACGTAGTTGCTGCTCTCCCGTTGTGTTGGTGTTGGCTTAGCATGCCATGACACCCACCTCCTTTTCGTTTCTTGTTGCCCTCTCGCTCGTTTTACCCGCACGCCCACAACCGGAGCGAAGGAGTCAAGGCGCTGCTGGGTTAAGCTCTCTGGCCAGGCGCCCCACGTCGGGCCCTACCTAGCAACCCTGAATGTCATATGTGTGCATTGGTGTGTGGTTGGCAAGAGTGTCCTTAAGTTGCAAAGATGGGGAAGGGGAAAGCCTCTAGGAGGAGCTAAGTGTTGCTTTGCCTTTAGGGCGAGAACGCGGGGGGCGCTACTTTTGAGTCAACGCAAGCCGTCAACTAAGCCAAGGAAGATGTATGATCAATTGCCCGTGGGAAAGCACACTGAGCTTTGAAAGGGCCAAGACGAGAGCGAAGAGTCGACGTGGCTTAGGGTAGTTAGCAACATGAACAAAATCAAGCGGACGAGTCAAGTGACTATAACTCAACGAGAAGAAGCGTAGTAAGAAGGAGATACAATCTGAGCTCTCGGCATGATCAAAGTTTGAGCGTCTGGGTGTTGCTGCCATATGGGGCAACGCCAGAACTATTCCGGACATTACAAGAGCTTCGCGGACATAAAACTTGCAGATAGATGCATACGACGGACGCATGTTACGCCCCTCTCAAAGTACAAAAATCCAATGCTAGAGCAGCGGCGCGGTTAGACGCCGATACATCCCACGTGAGGAGAAGTCACGCTTGAAGCAGAGCTCAAAGGACTAACGAGGATCAATTTGACGTCCCAAGGACAGCCTGAGGAGTATTGGCAGAGAAAACCACGATAATTTCTCGTGGGATCCGAAGGGTTGCATTTGGAGCCATAATTGGGAGGATTTCGCAATTTAAAGGCCCAGCAAAGATATGTGGCGTAGTATAATATAAGAAAGCGACGTGTCTTGTGACTCGCCACGTATAGGTCTTTCCACTCATCCTTTATCCGAGCAACCACTCTAAGCGATGTCTCGCTGGTTGATGTGCACCGCAGAAGCAACTTGGGATAGCTTAAGCTATTATAGTTTCGTGCAAACACCAACGACCAGACCTCCCGTGCACCAATCGCTCATCATCTTACTCACACCCTCTCCCCACCATTCCCCGCTCATCACAAACCACAGAGCATCACGGGAACCGCCTTACCTCCGAGTACCCACCACCATGAAGACGGCAGCGGCAGCTACGGCGTTTATGCTGCTGCGCTTGGCGGCGGCCGTGAAACATTCCTCATCCTCCTACCCCTACTCGGCCTCCTTTGGTTCCCGCATCCGCTTCCCGACTACCTTCCTGGCCACAGTCCCCTCCCACAGTAACGCCGCCTTTACTACCGCCAATAAGAATCACCAACAACCGCGTCGCGTCGCGGTCATCCGAGGCGGAGCCGCTGCTGGTGTGCCTGTGCCAGCCTCGGAGCGCGGGGATGGGAACAAGGGCTCAGCCACTTCGACGGCTACCTTTAATTTGAGTACGTTGGAGCTTAGACAACGAAGGGGAAATGGGGTCAGGTTAGATGGGCCGACATATGCCCTTTAGTTTCTATTTCTGTCTGCCGTGATTACGTGCCCTCTCAATTTAAGTTTTGACGGGACGACTTGTTCATTAAGAGTGCACATTCGGGTAGCGTTTTTATGGCGCGTGCCGAAGCAGACAGACATGTGCCATACGCTAGACTCTTGATGTGCCATACGCTAAACTCTTGTCCTCACCTCTCTCTACCTCTTTCCCTCCCCCGTCCCCCCTCCCCCTCCCTCAAAACAGTCAAGAATGTCCTCGGTGCAGGCGTTCTTTCCCTTCCCTCTGGCATCGGGGCTTTCTCCAAGAACCCCCTCGCCATTATTCCTGCCGCTGCTCTTACCATGGGCTTGGGCTCCCTGTCCGCCTACTGTTTCACACTTATCGCTCGAGTATGTGCGCTGAACAAGGTGCAGACATACGGGTATGTTTTCACTTTTCTTTGTCTTGTTTCAATGATGGAGGGGACTCAATAAAATATTGAAACGGAAGAGGAAGAACATGCAAGCACCAGCGTGATGATTCGTCTCGTCATCTCATGACTTCCAGGAAAGCATGGTTTCTCAGTTGAGCCTTCCCTCAATTCCTGCCCTTCCCCACCCCCCACACGCACAGCGAGGCGTGGAAGGAATCCGTCGGCGAGAAGACTGCGTGGATGGTGCCAGCCGCTTGTACGTTTAAGACCTTCTGTGCCTGCACTGCGTACAGCATCATCATTGGTGATTCGTTTTCGTCGTTGTTTGGTGCTACGCCTGGTTTCCCGGCCATGTTAGCCAAGCGCACGAACGTCATTGCGTGGATGTCCGCCTTTGTGCTGCTGCCTTTATGCATGCTTAAGAGCTTTGCTCCCTTGGCGCCTTTTTCGCTCCTCGGGATCTTGGGAACCATGTTCACTGCTGGTGTGCTTGCTCTGCGTCTGTTCGACGGGTCTTACGCGCCGGGAGGACAGTTTCACGAGGCTATTGCTGCCAACCTTCGTCCAGCCCTTGCTTCAGGGGCGGGTTCTCCCCTGTTCGGTCCGATGATGTTCGTGCTTGTTTCAATGCTGTCCACGTCGTTTATTGCGCATTACAATGCCCCCAAGTTCTACACGGAGTTGGAGGATCGCTCGATTCCCAAGCTCAACAAGGTGGTGCAGAATTCTTTTAATTTTTGCACGGCCGCATTTATCTTTATGATGGGCTGCGGGTTCTTGACCTTTGGTGGGGCGTCGCAGGGCTTGATTTTGAACAACTACGCCGAGAAGGACGTGCTTGCCAAGCTGTGTCGGTTGGCGATTGGGGTGAGCATAGTCTTTGGTTACCCCTTGACGTTTGTGGGGATTCGCGACGGAGTTTTGGACTTGATGGGGAAGAAGAATCCAAGCGGGAGAGCGCAGACAATCACCACGTTGATTTTGTTGTCTATCACCAGCACCTTGGCTGTGTTCTTAAGAGATGTCGGGTTTGTTGTCTCGTTTGGTGGGGCGTTGTTAGGGAGTTGCATTATTTATATATTCCCGGCGTTGATTTTCATTAGGACCATGGCGGCCAAGATTAAGAGTGGGGAGATCGTGGAGACGCAGGCGGTGAAGAGGGAGGTGCTTTTGAATAAGGGTATCACGGTTTTGGGGGTGGTGATGGCGATTATTGGCGCGTCGGTGTCGGTGCTGAAGACGTTCGTGCTGAACAAGTAAGGAGACAGATAGATGGATTTCTCTGAGACATTTTTTTAAAAAGTTGTTGTTGTGCTTCCCTGTCAGTGTGGGTGGGTGTGAGTAAGTATGCGTGCTAAATGTGTGGGAGGAGCGGAGGGAGAGAGAGAAGGAGTAGGGAACAAATAGCTACACACCCGAAAGGGGGGGGGGGGGGAAGGAGGTGGGGAAAGCGCAATGCACGTGCCCCTCTCTTCAGCATTCTAGGTGGTGTGGGTCGGTGGACAAATGGGATAGGACAGATGGGGATAGGGAGGAGGAAAGAAGCGAAGGAGGGAAGGTACGACTGGAAGCACAAATACAAAATCAGTAGGAACGCTGGGGGAAAAGGGTGGAAAGCTCACTGTAAGTAGATACTCAATAGTTTGTGCCGATGAACGACGGAGGAGAAACGAAGGAGAAGGGGAGGGAGTGGAGAAGAAGGTTTGAAAGGAGTACACACCAACACATTTTGACTTTCTTGTTTTGATATTTCAAACTTTTTATTGGCATCACCTTTCTTGTCCTGTGTGGCTCTCTTTGCTTTTCATACCGTCATCCTTCGCCGCCTATATGTCTTATCTCACTGATCTCCTACCCTACTCTATCCCTCTATCGCCCTTCTCAGCACTAAGCTTTTTCAAATGGCATGTCAAAGCCCGAGACCTGGTTACTGCGCTGTAGCTTTCGACTCACGCGAGCGCGTTCTATTTTGCGCAAGCGTACATCCGGAGATTTTACAGATTTGTAGACCAAAAACCCCGTGGCCATTGTCACTGCCTGTGTATCCGTGAGGAAGGGGAGGAATGGGGCGAAAGTTGAGACCACTAAGGAGATATCATGCATTCCAATAAGAAGAAAGATTGGAGCTTGGTGCGAAGGAGGTACCTCACTGGCTGTGCGGTGCAGGCAGCACTCACCCACCCACCAGTCAAAGACGTACCGAGCCCACGATTGCAATGAGAGGATAAGTGGCGGGGTCGGATAAAAACGGAGGGAGCTTCTTCTTAGAATGTTGTTGTTGGTGCTTCGGCAGTGGTTTGCAGGTACTTACGGCTCGGGCTGTCGCAGCGCTGCCGGGATAGAGTCGAGGTAAGGCACGTCGCACGAGGAGCAAAAGCATGGCTAGTGATAACGAGGCAAAAGATTTTTGTCTGCGATAGAGCTATATTGGGTGGTGGGGCAAAAATCAGTACAAAAACAAAGCATTACTTTTTTCCGCATGCCTACAAGTCATGCTGCTCCTTTCCTTCCCCCAGAAGAACCTTCCCCTTCGCCGTGTGTAAGCCCCTTTGCCTTCGCGCCTTGGCGCAAAGCGACCCGGAGGAGAACCGTAGCCGCGCCGTGGACCCCACAAGTGGTGAGGTGAAGAAGCAAACTGGTGGCCTTCCCAGGACCGCTCGCTTGAGGATGTGCCTTTCTTTTACAATGCGTGATGGCTGAGGATGTCGGAGAGGGAAGGGTGGTGGCGTTATGGTGTTAGTAGGGGACGGGGTGTTGTTGCATGGAGGATGTCTGTCCGAGACGCTTCTTCGCCTCCCACCATCAGTTCTCTCCTCCCCACCCTCCATCATTACCTTCCGCGATCGAGACGACTGCCTCTGGTGCTTGCGTTATGGAGACACCACACTCGCACTGATCCCGCGCCACTCTTTCCCACACACTTAACGACACAGGTTACGCCAATTGGTTGCACTTCGCCTCGAAGGGACAGCAGCGGCCATGGGAATGTACGTGTGAGGGGGTTGGAAGAAAGAAGGGGAGGAGATGGGTGTGATCATGATGCGGACAGTGCTTGTGGACGACCACTGTGCATCAGCAGGCATAGGCCCTGGCACATTTAATGCCACATGTGGCCCTATATGGGCGGCGGGGCGGGTTTGGATGGAGGCGAGGGATGGCTGGGATTGCTAGGTTTTCCTTGGTGGATGACGGAGGAGGAGGAGGAGGAGTGGAGGACTAGTTGATGTTGTCGGGTGGCTGGGATGGGTGCGCTGGGGTGGCTGCGCTTATGCAGTGACTGAGCAGGGGTAGCATTTAAGCTCCCACAATAGTTGTGCTTGCATTATTCCTGTGCTGTCTAGGTGCCTGTGGCTCTAGTGCCTTCTTTCAATGCCCTTATATCTACTAATGACTCACCCTTTCTCTTTACAACCCTCTCCCCTAATTCTAAAACAACAGCATCAAGCCCGGCAAGGTAGTGGTAGTGCTTGCCGGTCGCTATGCCGGTAAGAAGGCGGTGGTCGTCAAGGCCTTGGACGAAGGGTCAGCGGACAAGAAGTTCCCCCACGCCATCGTGTGTGGAATAGACGTCGCCCCCCGTAAGGTCACGCGCACGATGAACAAGAAGACCATCAAGCGCAAGACGAAGGTGAAACCTTTCATCAAGTCCTTGAACTACACCCATATCATGCCCACGCGGTATGCAGTGGACATAGACTTAAAGAAGGCGGAGGAGCAGACGGATGACAAGAAAACCCTGAAGCGCGCGATTCGCAAGACCTTGGAAGAGCGCTACTTGAACCAAGCGGCCGTTGCAGCCAAGTCGGAGAGGAAGTCTCAGGGAACAAGCTACTTTTACAAGAAGCTGCGATTCTAAAGATTGGGAGGAAGGGAGGGTGGTAAGCGGAGGAGGGAGAATGTTGTCTACTTCTTGTCTTCTTTTCGCCTCCAGGGTAGGGAAGGTGGTTAGGTGTGCGTTTGAATCAGAGACCGGTAGAGCGCGGCCTGAACGACTGAAGGGTGGGGAGGAGTACAACCAAAGGAAGAAATAAAAGGTGGAAGCAACGAAATGTGTAGGTTTCTTGCTTGAGTCTGGACATTTTTTTTCATGACTTATTCCGTTTGTTTCTTTGCTTTATGTTTTCCTTGCCTGTGGAAAGCTCTTTTTGCTGCCGCTGTTCCAACCTGTTTTATTTGTTTTTGTTGCTGTGGCTGCTGCTGCTGCTGTTGCTGCTGCTGCCGCTGCTACTGTGAGGTGCCTCTGTCAAGAAGACAAGCTTGGCCAAGAGCAGTACATGCAGTACCAGCGCGAGCCATAGCACAAGTATTTTGATTATCACCAGTAGCCGTGAGTCAGGCTTTGGCCCCGACTCTCCGCGCCTCTTTACTGCTGCTCTCACTACTACTACTACTACTACTACTACTACTACTGCTGTTGTTGCTGCTGCTGCTGCTGCTGCTGCTGCTGCCTGGGGCGGTGGTACCGCTGCTATTGCTGCTACTAGTGCTGCTGCTGCTGCTAGTGATGATGGTAGTGGCAGAGGAAGGGGTGGAGGGGTAGACAGACTCTAGAGGTAGGGAAGATGGAAAGGAAAGCGATTCCATCGTTGTCTCACTGGAGGTGGATGGGGAGGAGGGGGAGGAGGAAGGTTCAGCTTCTGGTAGTGGTGGTAATGGTGGTGGAGCTGATGACGAAGAAGAGGAAGAGGGCGCGGGGGATGAAGAAGAGGAAGAGGGCGCGGGGGATGAAGAAGAGGAGGAAGACGAGAAAAATTCCTCCTCTATAACTACTGACAGCAGCACATCTTCAACTGGTGCTACGGTTGGCGCTGCTTCTGCTGCTGGTGGTGGTGGTGGTGGTGGTAGAGGAGGGGTCGGCAATACGGCCACTTTCCCATCGACCAACCGAAAGACATCTGTCGCAACATCCTCCTCCAGAAATCTCTTTTGAGCGGCTTTCCTCTGCTTCTTCAGCTCTTGATCCTCCTTATCATTCTTGGCCATCCGCTCCATGAATTTCTTCCACTCCAAGTCACTCTCCTCGTCCTCATCCCCTTCCTCCCTCCCTCCTTCTCCTCCCGAAGAAGCCTCTCCCTCCCCTTGCTCTACCCTTCCCCCTGAGGACCCTAATCCGTCCCGGTGCTTGGTCTCATCCTCCTCCATTCCCTTGTCCTCCTTTTCTTCCTTGTTGTTGCTGCTCTCGTCAAAGTGGCTTGTCTCTTCGATCCCTCCTCCTTCTCCTACTCCTCCTGCTGGTGCTTGTGCTGGTGCCAGTGGTGGTGCTGTTGCTGCTGCGCTCGCTCTTCCCTCCACCGAAACCACAGTTACAACCCCTCCCTCAACCGATGATGCAGCTGTTGCTTCTGTTACTGCTGTTGCGGCTTCTGCTACTGAGGAACGGGAGGAGCCATCCGAACCCTCCAGGCCTTCCCGGACGGAGCCACCTGTAGGCAACTCCACGCGCTCCTCCAGGGCACCAAACTCTCCTTCCAGTCCCCCGTTCCTTATCACCTGGTTCCCCCCCCTCCCTCCTTCCTCTATCGCTTCTTCTCCCGCCTCCTCCTCCTCCTTCCCATAAATCGAGTCCCAGACACTCTTCGCTTGCTTCGCCATCAACTCACTGACCACACTACTCTTCTTCCTCCCCCCTCCCTCCCCCCCTCCCAATATTCCCACCCCCTTCCCCTTCCTCGGTCTAATCTCCCCCCTCATCTCCTTATCCATCCTCTCCAACTCCTGTAACTCTTCCCTTATCAACGCCTTCCGTTTCGCCGCTGACATGCGCCGTACGGACCCCCCCCTCGTTCCTCCAGCAGCAGCCCGGGCCGCCCTCGCCCTCACACTTGCCGCTGTCGCCGCCGTTGTATTCCTTTTGCGGATCCCGCCTACATAAACCCCATCAACTAACTCTCCCCCCTCACCCCTTGCCTCCTGGTATTGCTGCTGGTATTCTTGGATCCCGGACAGGGTCTTATTTTTATACTCATCATTTTCGGCCCATTTCCTCCTGATGGCCTCCGCGATCTTTCGGTTGTGCTCAGGATCCCTCCTTCGAGTGGTGGAGAGCTTGGAGCGATACTCAGGGTCGGCGTACATCTCTTTTAATTTATCGGAGATTTTCTTGCGGGTGTCGGGGGTGATGGTCCGATTGCGCGAGTAGCGTTCGTCTTGCCAAATCTGCTTCATAGTGGCGGAGATTTTGGCACGGGTTTCCTCAGTTTGCATGCTACGGGACATGTTGAGATGCTTGAGGGCCTTTTCTCTGTAGGCAGGATCTTGCCAACGGTCACGCATCCGTTGAGACATTCGAGCCTTGTAGTCAGGTGACTGGGTCACATTGCGTTTGGCTTCTCGCTTGCGTTCCTTTTCCGCTGCTGCTTCCGCTGCTTTTCGGGCTTCAAACTCATCCACTGTCATTCCCATCTTGGCGATTCGTTCGCGTTTTTTCGCTTCCATAGCCTCTTTTGTCCGCAGGCGGATCCGGGCCTTGGTTTCTTCCGAGTGCCCTATCCCTTTATTCCAAGGACGTTTACCCTTGTTGGCTGCCGATATTTTGGCCCGACTTTCCGCGGTATGTGGGCGGCCGGGAGGGATGGGGTCGATGATAGATGGCGGGGACATGGGGGAGGACGAAGAGGTAGGGTCGGCATCGGTGATGGTTAGGAGGGTGGAGAAGAGAGGGAGGGTGTTTCGGTTGTACTGGGAAGGATAGTGCCATGGAGGCCACGAGTAGGTTGTGAGGGATATTTGTGGTAGAGACGCTGCTTGATGGTGGTGCTGCTGCTGCGAGGTGAATGGTGATGGTGGTGGTTTCCTGCTCAAAGCCGAAGGAGGGTGTAGGAAGGCAGAGTTGCGGTTGTGGTCTGTTCTGCTCCTGGCCGGGCTGGATTGCGCTGCTGTTTTCCTTCCATCGGCAGCCTCCGCTTCTCTTCTACCCCACCAGGAGAAAGGCGAAGATGACGGCAACAAACCAGCTGACTGGCAGGTGGGCAGGACAACAATGAGCAGCAGACCTACTATTAAAGGTACATGCTGAGGCCGTGGCCGCCCGCTACCTCTGCCTATTCTCCGTCCCCCAGCCGCAGCCAGGCTTGCAGCGTCGGTGGGGGAATGGTTATGCTGACCCCGATACAGCGTGTCGTCGTTCTCCATCCTTACGGTTTGCTTCTCCGTAGCCGCCTCCCTCCCAATGCAATAGCAGCAGCTACTTGGCCTTCCTCTGATGTGCAAGGGACAAAGCAAAGGGGAAGCTTGATAAATTCAAAGGGCAGCAACGCCGGCTTTCTCGAGCAGGTCTGTCACCATGCAGTCCCAGATTAAGGATGCCTGTCCCTTGAGAGAGGTTGTGGAACGAACGGGTGTGAGATCGAGTGTTGGTGGCAAGGGCTTGTCCGCCCCCCATCGTCATCATGCTTCAACCAGTCTTGCATTGCCTGCGCCACCCATCTTTTCACGGGCCCTGATGAGCAAAGTCAAGCACCATCCGCGACAGATCAAGGCCATCAGAACCCTCAATACAAAAATTGCGTCCGTAAGGCTTAGGTGGCTTGGGTAGTCTTATCTGAGTGGTATTTGGTAGGCTTATATCTATTGGAGAAACGCACGGCGCGAAGCTAACGTCGGCACGACGACCCGACGGCAACCGACAGCACATTCTGTAAGCTCGAAATACCCTTGAGACTGAAAAAGTAAGAATTCGAAGAAATCGTGCACATGAATATTTTCCTCGTCCATTCATTGCTTCTTTATTTTAAAAGTGTTACAGTGGTACTTTTCTAGACTCACGGCGATCCGAGCCCCCAAGGTCTCACAACCCCAAGCCCACCCCACGTTGGGCCTTGCGCCGCAACACCAAAACCCGTGTGGCCACGTCAATTGACGCCAAGTTTCCTTCCTCGCTCGTCCCAATTACGCAGCCATCCGTGTCGTTCAACGCAGTTATTTCAAAGAAGGACCCCACTTCCCTCACAAATGCCTCCAGCGTGTTAGCCCCTAAAATAGAGCACAAAATGACTAAACTATTGTCGTCCGAAACGTTCCAAAGCGTATGCAGGAGCAGTAACACCGTCTTAGGCATGTACAAGCATGCCGCGGCGACCACAATATCGAACGGTGCCTGAGGGTGGTGCGCGTCAGCCCCCCAGTAAAATTCCTGCACGGCCACCTTGCCCTCTTGGAAGGTTGTGGTGTTGGGTACTGATAAGGACGACGACAAATTGTTGCTGTGCTCCATCTCCTCCTCCAGCAAGACGTTATTGCTTGCCAAGTTTTCCTTAAGCAAAGGGATCACAATATCCTTTTCTGCTGCTAGTACACAGGCACCGTGCTTAGCAGCTACTGCTGCGACCAAACCACAACCTGAACCAAGGTCCAGCAAGGTTTTGCCCTTCAAAGCGCCTGCAGGAAAGACGATGGGGTTGTCGAGGTATCGCGCCACGCGTGCACCACCTGTAAGAGCATTTGAACGTGGGAGGGAGAGAGAAAGTGTAAAGACTTTTGCACAAGGATGCACTCTAGCTCTTCACAGACTGACAGACTTACCTGGCCACTGCGTACCGCCAACGCACGCCTCGCCCCCAAATTCCTCTCGAACTTTGAGGGAGAAGGACGAAAAATCGTAAAAGTTCGTCCACATGTCTTCTTCCACTCCGACTTCCTTGCTTGTCTTGTCCTTGGGGCAGCGTTGGTTGCCTTGCCCAGCGCTGCTGCTGCTGCTGCCGCTGCCTACCTCCTGCTCTCGCTTCCTTGCCCTTTCTTCACGCTTTTGAAGTGCTTCTGCTGACAGCTTTCTTAGGCCCATTGCCTCGTCACCAGAGCAGCCTTTTTCATTCATGCTTCCAGCGGCGACTGATTTTCCTTTGGTAGTGGTGTCGTAGTCTAAAGTTAGGAGGAGAAATTATGATCTACAACCTCCTAGCTTTGCTCGAGCTGAAAACGCTTTTGGACTCGACTCCACCAAGAAGCTTTAACCCACACAACATCCACCCACTTTCCCAAAGCTGAGGGCACTATCACTACAACCTGGGGAAGGAGATATGAGCCCCTTCACTCAGCAATAACCTCCCGTCCTTTGCCTGTCCCTCCTACAGGCCATGGCGACAAAACCGTCACCACAACCCTTGCTACAGCTATTCACTGTGCAAATTGAGGCTTTTGTGAGTCGGCATCAAGCAGCGACCGATGAGCTCGAAGATTTCCATTTGAACGCGTGTATAGACGAAGCGCAAGCGTGTGCCGAACGAAGAACCCTCTCTCCTTTTTTGCCCACCACAGCCACAGATTTGGCCACCATTTTCGAGGCTTTGCAAATAGGTCCTCGGCATATAATAGTCGACTTGGGCTGTGGGGATGGACGGCCGCTGATTGCGGCGGCATTGCTGCGTGGATGCCGTGGCTTGGGCGTGGACATATCTCAGGAGTGTATTGACCTGGCCAGAACCATTGCTACGGAGGAAGGCTTGAGAGATAAGGAGGTGAAGTTCTTTAGATTAGACCTGTTAGATGATCAAGATAAGGCGTTGCGGTTTTTAATAGCAGCGGTGGAGGCTCAAATGAGTGAGACGGGAGGAGGTGAGAAAGTCGTAATTTTCCTATACATTTATCCCTCTTTACTTGAGCGGCTCGTGGAACTGGTGAGGCGCTTGGCCTGTGCATGTCAAGGGGAAGGGAGGCAGAAAATGGTACAAGTTGTTACGCTGGCGTACCATTTTCGGGGCCCTCTCACCGAGACTGTAGACTTGAATCAGGCGGGTGAGGGGAGAATTCATGTGCATAGGTTGAACAGGTGAAGTGAAGAGCAAAAGAATGAAAGCATTCATTATGTAAATTTAAATTGTAGGGAGAAACACACCAGAGCTATTCGCTGACTTGTATTGCAGTCTTTCAGCCGTAGCGGAGAAGGTGAAATAAAGGAACGCGTGCGAGGAGAGGGATCAATAATATGTGCACATTTTGTTTTGGGACAATGAGATGAACGAAAATGAAAAGTCAGGGGAATCTTTCTTAAAAGGGGGGAAGGATCAAGAGCTAGTAGAAGTAAGGGCATAGCATCTGTATGTACACATTTGGACTTTCTATTTTTCAAACAATGTCTCTCTTTTCCCCCTTCCTTCTACTCCCCTTCCCCTTCCGCCTCCTCCATCCGCTCCTGCTGCCACAACGATGGAAACCAATACACCGGCTCCCCCTCCGTCCCTCCTTCCTTCCCTCTCTGTTCGTCGACCCAAACCATCCCTCCCTGCATCATCAGATCCAGGGCGATCTTAACTCTTTGTTCCTCCCACTTTAATTGGGTGATAATTTGGGACATAGACACATGCGAAGCTTTGCCTTGTGCTACCTCAAGAATGGTCGAATGATCCGAGGAGAGTTCCAACGGAACGGAAACGACCAAGGTTGTCCTTCCAGATTTAAGAACGGAAAATCCTGCCCCCAATAGGTGAACTTTGCGTATGGCAGTTTTGATGTCGTCCTGGGAGATCTGGTCGAGTTTCCGCCGGACTCGCACGCGCTGGGTCAGGTCCGGAAGGGAAATGAGACCTCCGTTCAAAGGTCGGGTAATGAGGCATATTTCGATAACTTGGACGGCGAGTTCATAGTAGAAGTCCCCAACTCCCAAAAGTTGAGTCCAGAGGCCCTTGTTGGAGGCGAGGGGGTCGACGCCAATACTGGTGCACATTTTGTGGAACTAGGAATGGAGGTAGCGAGGGAGAGAAAAAGGTACAAAAAGATTAGCAATGATACTAAGAGGATGCAAAGGGTAAGGTGTGCAGTTTTGTTGAAAAGCACCAGGTGAAAGTGTGCCTTAAAGATGTGCAAACATACGGGCGTCGGCCTCCCCTCCCCTCCTTCCCTTTTTTACCCCAGCACACTCCCTCGTACCTCCGCGCGCAGGACCGGATTGGCATTAATATCTTTCTTATATTTTCTAGCAAAATCTTCCAAGGAATCCTTGAAGGTGGCCATGAGGCTGGCGACGTGCTGGATGTTTTCCTCTTGCAGCTCCTTGCCCAGGGTGGTGAAAGCCTCCGTTACCATCTCCTTCCTCTTGATATACTTGACGCCCACCCCGCGACGCATGATGACACTGCTGCTTGATTGAGAAAGGATGCCCTTGTAAAATGTGCCGGAAAAGGGATGAGGATGCATGAGTTGTGCGCACTTTTGTAGAGGATAGATGGGCAAGTGAGGAGCATCGCCGCCCCGAGATGATGACATGCCTTCTTGATTTACAGGCGGCGCGTGTGGACGCGCACAAGGCTACACAGTCAAATAGAGCAGTACGCGGCAGGACCTATTTTATCAACTGTTTTGGTGCTCCGCGTATGTGCGCCGTCCAACGTGGGCTTGGGAGGCGGCACTGCAGGCAGTCCTGTTGCTTGCATCGAAGAAATCCGTTGACTCATTCACCTCAACCCTACTCAAAGACACACACACATATATATATATATAGGGAAGGACATGATCACCCTAGGACGGATGGCATCACGGCCATGGCAGCAGCAACATGTTATCACCACCGGCAGCAGAAGTTGGGGCCGGAGCCCCAGCACCAGGAGCTGTGGCAGCCGCCCCGTCCCACCGACATGCGTCTGTCGGAGACCTCTCCAGACGGCCTTCGGCCCCCCCAAATCAAACCCTTCTACGGTGAAAAGCTTACTCCTTCAGCAAACCCACAAGCGCAGCTTCAGTCATAGTACGTAGATAAGTGGTCAAACCTATACACCGCTATGTTTTGCGTATCCCTAGAATCAGACAGCAAGGGACTGGAAGGCGGCTATGACATGCCTTGCAGCACTAACAGTATAATCCTAGCAATTCAGATGTTATTGGCAGATTTGATCCGTACTCACTTTTCGTTTACGATTAATCCGTTCACTAATGCTTTAAATTTCAATTATTATCCCGCGTCCACCGTCATTTATGCCCTCCACTCTTCCTCAACCAACACACAAAACAGACGCTGCTCGCGCCGTCCAAGCCCGCGACCTCTCCGAGAAGAACAAACGCCTTGGCCTGTACGCTATCTCCATCGTCATTGCTGTCACAGGCATCAGCTATGCCTCTGTCCCTCTCTACAAAGTTTTCTGTCAAGCCACCGGCTTCGGGGGCACGACCAAGCGAGTCGATTCCCTCGAGTCTGTTGTCGGGACAGCACCAGCAGATAAAGTCAGACCCATCAAAATTTTGTTTAATGCTGACGTGTCTGATACTACCCCTTGGAAATTTTATCCAACCCAACCTGACATTTTGGTGGTACCTGGCGAGACTGCCCTAGCGTTTTTCACCGTCAAGAACAAAACTGACAAGGCAGTGATTGGTGTGGCTACTTATAACGTTTTTCCGCCCAAGGCTGGCCTGTACTTCAATAAGATTCAGTGTTTTTGCTTCGATGAGCAGAGACTTAAGCCGAAAGAAGAGGTGGACATGCCGGTGTTTTTTTTTGTGGACCCGGAGATGTTGAATGACCCGAGCATGGAGAACGTGCACGAGATTACCTTGAGCTACACCTTTTTCAAGACGGACGAGGACAATGAGGAGGAAGTGCAGGAATTGCTGAGGAAGAATGTGAATTATCCCGGTGCAGTGGGGGGAGGGCATGGGAAGGTGGGAGGACCACCCCCTCCTCCTGCTGCAGCTGCTGCTGCTTCGGCTACTGCAGTGTCGGTGTGAGGGAAAATAGAGAACATGTAAAATGCGGGCGGTAAAAGAAAACACCATACAAAAATTGTCAATGGTTCTGACTATCATCCCTCACGCAGGCAGACGACAGCACCACTATCTCAAGTCGGGGTTTTGGGCTTTCATAATTCATTCTTTCTCCTCTCTGCATTCCCCTCCATTCCACTGATCCGATCCGTTGGTTGTGCATACTGCTCTCTGCGGGTCTCCGTACCTGGGTCCCGCTCACTTCTTCCCAAAACCTCTTCTTTGCTTTTTAATTTTACCTTTGCTTCCAGATAACGCCACAAGTCATCCTCTACCAACTTCTATTCACTCCATCCATCCCGCCGGGTGCAAAGCTGGCACTTGCCCATCACCCTCCCCCCCCTCCTCCTCCTGCTGCTGCTGCTGCTGCTGCGGCTGCGGCTGCTGTTGCAATTGGGGCTGTCCATGCACTTCTCCTCCTCCTTTTCTTCCTCCTCCCTTTCTTCCTGTCTCCTCTCCTCCACTCCCATTCCCGCGCTGCTGTTTTTTCCCTCCATTCACATTCCCGCCGCCTCCTCCTCCTCCTCCTCCTCCTCCTCCTCCTCCTCTTTCTCTTCCTCTTTCTCCTCCTTCTCTACCTTCTCCTCCACCACCACCACCGTTACCACCGCCGCCTCCTGTACTTTTCCCTCCTTTCTTCTTTTTCTGCTGCTGCGACTGTTGCTGCCGTCCCTCCTGCTGCTGCTGCGGAAGCGGCTGCTGCTCTTGATTCCTATTTCCTTTCGGAGGACCAGAAGCTTCCGGCGGCAAAAGCCCAGGAGGGGCTTTAGCCCTCAAGTAGTCTTCAAGGGCGGGCGCAACGGTAGCCACATCCAAGCCGTGCTGCCGACAAAATGCCTTCACAGCAGGGGCCAGACGCTGCCCTTCCCTCAGTTCCAAGTTCTCGGTCTGGGTGGAAGAAATGTCAATCTCGAAGACTAGAACGACGGGATTATCGCGCCAGGCGAAGGGATTGTTTTTTGCCTTCTTAAGCTGCTTCTTGCTCTTTGCTCCTCCGGTGGAGGGGAGAACGGCAGGTTCTCCTCTTTCTTCTCCTCCAGCTCCTCCTGCCGCTGCTGCTGCATCAGGACCAGCTCCCGTCTTCCTCTCGTGTGTGCCCTTCTCCTTCTTATTGTTGTTATCATTTTTCTTCTTATTCTTATTTTTATTGTTGGTGGTTGTAGACTTTGAAGTCAAAGAGGGAGGGGCGGTCAGAGGACCGGACATGTTCCCATTCCCAACAGGGGGAATTTCTGGCACTATATCTCCTGATTCCTCCGGCATGGACGATGGAGAAGGCGAGAAAGCTTTAGCTTTAGCTATCTTTGTGGTCGTCGAGGAAGAAGAGGATGCAGAGGAGGATGACGGAGGAGGAAGGGTCGAAGAAGAGGAGGAGGCGGGCTTACAGCTGCTGCTGCTGCTGCCTTTTTCCACAGCAGAGAAGGTGGAGGGACTAGTGGTACCAGGTTTACCTACTGCCGCAGCTGCTGATGGTGGTGCTGGCGCCTTGCTGGTGGTAGCGGCGACGGCGACTTTCGCTGCTGACGACGGAGGCAGGGTGCTGGAACTACCACTTCCACCACTAGTACTCGGTGGGTTCGGCGCGGCCTTTGAGCCAGTCGGCACCGCTGCCACTGGGGAATTGATAATGGGTGCAGTGGGCTGCTGCTGTTTCTGCTGCACTGACTGCGGCAGGCCTTTTTCAGAGGCATCGGACCCGCCTGTTGTGGGGGAAGGGTTGGGGTGGGGGATGGGGGAGGGCGCTGGTCGGATCGAAACATCTGACGAAAAGAGAGCACCCGCGCTATCACCACGCCACCACAGACACAGCCATTATGGCAGCGGCTTACCCTTGCTCTTATTTCGCGCCTTGGAGTCGCTTTGTCCCATCGTGTCGATTGTTGGCCGGCTTTGATGAAGCTAGGGTTATGACGAAGTGTGGCTTTCTTGTTCAGCTTGCGGCGGACGAGCTGACGCCTGGAAAATGCCCAGCCTGCTCACGCCTTTCTAATTGTGTAGTGAGAGATCACATAGACGTGTGAACTCTTCGTACTGTGTTTGCTATGCTGTGCGGTTGTCGAGTCCAAATCTTCCATCGCGAGCGAGGCCTCTCGCCGATTTATGCCGCAACAGACCGTGCTTCTAATTTCTTTAACCAGCCCCTCCTCTAGCACAGACACAGTCAAGACAAGGCAGTTTATTGCATGACCAGCTAAGGAAACCATCAAGACCAATGCAACCGCCGCCGCCGCCACCGTCACCCATAGATGCCATTCAGCCAGCCGACCCCACTTCCCCTTCCGCTTCCGCCTCCTCCTGGACTCCGCCCATCCTACCAAACGCCATGCGTGCGCCGTTGGGTCGCAATGGACAGTCTCCTCTCCAAGTGCCTTCTCCGCGGGGTACAAAACGGCTGTTGGATTCGCCCGGAGCAGCAGTGCAGGCCGACAGCTCTGCCAGTCTCGCGCTCGTCCCACCACTTAAGTTGCCCCCGCCGCCTCCAGCTCTTGCCTCTGCCTTGTCATACAATGCCTTGTTGAGTGATGCCGACCGCGACTTTACCAATTGCGCAGAGTTTGTATCCTTCTTTGCCGAGGATGTCGAGGAAGGGGAGCAATGGGAAGGGGAAAGGAAGAAGGAATGCCGGCATGAGAGAGTAAATGAGGAAGCCGCCGCCCCAACAGCAGGACCAATATCTGAAGCAGCAACATTTCAACTACCAGTCTCCGTAACAGCGCCTTCTCTAATTCCTTTGGAGCGAGCGGTCATGCTCCAACATCTCCCCGCACATGGTCGCCACATCTCCCAACGTGGTCGCGAGGAGGGGACGGAGAAGGAGGAAGCCGTGTCCCCAGGACCACCACCCGAAGCAGAGTCATCACCTCTACCACGAGCTGCCCTCGAAGCATCGCCTCCTCGACCTCCTCCTTCTTCCTCCACACCATCTTTTCGTCGATACATATCCCAGCGTGGCTGCGAGCTGCTTGCTCAGAGAAAAGCGATGCAGCTGACACACTCACTAGGCCGAGGACCAACCGCTCCTTCCCCCACCGGCAAAAAACGCATGCAGCACAGTCCTTGCCAACAAACGCTTCCACCATCCTCTTCTTTCTCTCACGCATATTCATCAAGCTCTTCACATCCTCCTCGTCCTCTCCTTCCTCCTGTCCCTGTGCAAGACTCGCCGCAAGGCTTGAAATTGCAGGCACCAGCATGCGCCTCGGCCCCCCCTCCTCCCCTTCCTCCCTCTTGTCCCCATACTTCTTTCTCGTCAAACTTGCCTCCTTTCCTCCCTCCTCCTTTACCCTTTTCACGGCACAAATCAACATCGGCAGTGACCTCGGCAGTACTAGCAACAGCACAAACGGAAGCTGCGAAATCGACAATAGGAGCTGCAGCAGCAGCATTAGTCACCGCTCTACCAGCAGCGGAAGAAGAAAAAAGGCAACCATCACAGCAAGAAGGACACGGTCATCTTCTTCCTCCGCCTCCGCCTCCTCTTCATCGTCCCTATCGATCTCTCCGTGTTCAGCTGCTGCAGCAGCAGCAGCACACACAACGACATGAAGCCCCCTCCGAGAAACATCAATTGCAGCCCTCGCCGCCGCAGCCGGAGATTTCCTATCCTTTCTCTCATTCGCACGTGTCGCCCTATCGACAGCAGCAGCAGCAGCGACATCAGCAGCAGCTGAAGGACGAGGAGGAGGTTTCAAACTTTTCTCCTTCACTCGCACCACGTTTCGCGCCATCGCCCTGCCACGGAGGTTCCCCCCCACCTATTCCTCCCCCGTCACAAGCGTCAGAAGGAGCAGAAGGAGGTGGAGGAAGAATAAGAGGAGTGAAGGAGGGAGGGCAAGGACGGGGGAGGGGGAGGGGGGGTATGCTGCAGGAAGGGCTCGGGATCTGGCGTCGTGTTGGAGAAGGAGGAGGCAGAGGGGGAGGTAGGGTAGGACGACGAACTGCTGCTGGTAGTGCTTATCTTGGACGAGGTAGAGGGGTAAGAAGAAGAGGGGGGGTGGCTGACAAGGTTTACTTGGCTTTGAATGGAGATAGATTGAGGGGGAGGGAGGCGGTGGAGAGGTCGAAGGAGGACCTGCTGAAGATGAGAGGGGGGCTGACTTTCAATGCGCAGAGAGCTGCAATTCAAAAAAGTCTCGTCACGAGCAGCGGCAGCAGCAGTGGCAGTGTGGAAAGGAGGAGTCTGCAAGGAGCGAAGGAGGGAGGGAAGGAGGGAGGGAAGGAGGAGGAGGAGGAGGAGGAGGAGGAGGAGGAGGCCAAGGCGCATTTGTCTTACCCGGCATGGGGGTTGCCTGAAGTGCTCGTGCGTTCTTACGAAGAAATGGGGGTCCACAAGCTCTTTCCCTGGCAAGTGGAATGTTTGGAGGCGGGACAAGGGAGAGTGCTGAGGGAGGGGAGGAATCTCGTGTATAGTGCCCCAACGAGTGGGGGAAAGACGCTGGTGGCCGAGTTGTTAATGGTGCGGGCCTTGACCCATGCGGTGGAGAGTGGGACTGCGATGTTCGTCGTGCCCTTCATTGCGCTTGCAGAGGAAAAAGCACGGTATTTTCGACGGATCTGGGCGGGTCTGGAGCTAGGGGTGAAAAGCTTTCATAGCGATGCGGTTGATTCCAGCTTGACGGAGAACGTGCACGTGGCGGTGTGTACAATCGAGAGGGCAAACGCCCTGGTGAATCGGCTGTTGGAACGGGGAGAGTTGGGCAGGTTGAAGGTCGTGGTGGTGGATGAACTGCATATGATTGGGGATGATAGCCGAGGCTTTCTGATCGAGGTAATGCTGGCCAAGCTCCGGATGGCGGCCTCACTCTCTCCCTCCCTCGCAGGAGCCGTAGGAGGGACACACATTCAAATTGTGGGTTTGAGTGCCACTCTTCCCAATCTCACTCAAATCGCCTCTTGGTTGAATGCTCATCTGTATATCACCAAATTCCGCCCCGTCCAACTCTCCCTCCTTCTCTGCACGGGCAAGCACCTCGAAGAACTCCGTCCCCTCCCTCCCGCCCACCCACCCACCCCTCCCTCCCTCCCTACATCGTCCTGGACACGAGTTCGTGACTTGCCTCCTCATCATTCTGATGACACCCAGGCGGTCATTCATTTGTGTTTGGAAACGGTGTCGCTGGGACAGGGGGTCTTGATTTTTTGTAGCAACCGCGCGTGGACAGAGCGATGTGCAAGCCAGGTGGCGCGGGCTATCTCTGTGGGTTTGAAGGACGATCTCCTGCGGGAGAAGGTGAGGCAGGGAAGGAAAGAGCTCTTGATACGGTTGAATCTGACCCCTTTGGGACTGTCGGCAGAGTTGGAGAGTCTCGTGCGGGAGGGAGTGGCGTTCCATCATGCGGGAGTGACGATGGAAGAGAGGACGTTGGTTGAAGAGGGTTTCAAGACAGGGATTTTGAGTGTTATCGTCGCAACGAGTACGTTGGCGGCGGGAGTGAACCTACCGGCAAGGAGAGTGATTGTGCGGACCAGGAAGGGCTTTAATGGCGCGGAAATTAAGGCGTTTGAATTCCACCAGATGTGTGGAAGGGCGGGGAGGTACGGCATTGACGGGAGCGGGGAAGCGATCCTCATGACGAGTGAAAAAGAATTGAGCCTCGCGCGGGCTTTTGCGTCGAGACCACTACCGCCGATGCGAAGCGCGTTACAGACAGGGATGGGAGGAGGGCTGGAACGAGCGTTGCTTGAGGTAGTGATGGGAAAATTGGCGGTGGGGGAGGAGGAGGAAGAGACGGGCGAGGGGAAGGGGTGGATGGAGGTGTTTGCACGGTGTACTTTGCTTGCCACGCAGATGGGAGAGGGAGGGGAGGAAGCCGGGGAAGAGGGAGGGGTGATGGGGCGATTTCGAGAGGCGCTGGTCTACTTGGTGGAGCATCGTTTTATTGAGGGACGGTCGAGTCTGAAGGGAGAGGAGAGGGAGGAGGACAAGATGAAGATGAAGACGAAGCAGGAGGAGGGGCGGGAGCGGGAGAAGGAGGAAGAGGCAGAAAAAAATTGGAAGGAAGAGAAAAAGGGGAGAGGCAGCGCGAAGGACGTCAGTGTCGTTTCTTTAGCAGGGCCTCCAGCAGCAAAGCCAGGCCCGGGCTCAGGCGCAACTCCCGTCGACCAGGGACAGCAACAGCAGCTATCGGCCAAACGCACACCTCTGTTAGCCCTGCGTGGTACGCAACTGGGTGCAGCTACCTTCTTTTCCAGTATGTCTCCCTATGATGCCACGCTCATGCTCACGGCGCTCTCACAAGCAGCGCGTGGAGGCCTCATTCTCACCAGTGACTTGCATCTTCTCTACTTATGCGTACCTCCGAATCGCACGTATTTCACCCCCAACTGGAATGATCTCGTCAGACGCTCTCAGAGGTGGGCACCTGAAGTAGCTACAGTAGCAGCAGCAGTGGGAGTGACTGAACGAACGTTGGAACGACTGGCTTTGGGGGGGAGGAGTTGGCCGATGAGTCGGGAAGGTGGGAGGGAGAAGGAGAGGGAGGAGGAGGAGGGGGTGGCGAGGCGGTTTGTATATGGACTAATGTTGCATGAGATGCTGCAGGAGGTGCCGCTGGTGCGGTTGGAAAGGGGGGAAGTGAACAGGGGGACGTTGCAGGCGTTGAGGAGCGATGCCCGGATGTTTTGCGGGATGATGGGGGTGTTCTGCAAGCACTTGAAGTGGATGGCGTTGGCCCGATTGATACAGGGGTTGAGCGTGCGACTCGAGTATGGGGTGGGGGAGGAGTTGGTAGGGCTGTGTCGGATAGATCCGGAGCTTATGCATGCGTTGAGGGCACGTGCCTTGTTTGATGCCGGGTTTCAGGGTGCCGACGAGCTGGCGGTGGCAAGTGTGGAGGACGTCGCGCGGGTTTTGGTGAAAAGTATGCCTTTTGAGGCAGAAACTAAAGGAGAGGGAGGCAGAGGAGGAGGGGGAGGGGGGGAACGAGGACGGGCAGATCGTGTGGCGGAACGGATTGCAGGTTTGATCGTTCGAAAGGCACGAGGGGTGGTGAGGAAGCAATTGGCGCTGACGACTGCAGGAGCATGTGGAAAGTATGAGGAAGGATGGAGAAAGCAGAGAGCAGAGTGTGGTAAAGACGGGGAAAGGGAATTAATAGAGGACAAGAGAGGGAGTTTGGAAAAGCGTAACATAACGTTTTAGTTGTGTGTCGACTGATGGATGCTGCCTGGTTTCATGCCAAAAAAGGGAGGTATAGTATGAGGAAATGTAACATACATATCGTTTACCATGTCTGTAGCTCGAGATCGATTGTAAATAGATCCATGTATATATTTGTGTGTGTATGTGTGTGTGTGTAAATGACCGAAAGACAGCAAGCAAGACAGTAAAAACTGTGCATGAGAGCAAAGGAAAAAAAATAAGGAACGTGACGTCGGGGACCCATTGACCTCCTGATGCTTACAATACTGGCAATTTATAGCCGCGTTCATTCTCGGTTTATCCGTTGGGCACCTTTTCCTCAAACGTTTAGATCCAGACATCTCAATCTCCCTCCTCGCTCACTTGATCGACGACGCGACCTCGTCCTCCTCCCCGCCATCCTTCCCCTCTTCGTCATTTCGACACCGACACTCCTTCTCATAATCCGTCGGCAGAAACCGCTTTATCTTCTCCGAAAACACCTCTAAGGGATACCACACCTCCCCTCCCTCCCTCCATCCCTCCCCTTCTTCTCCAAACAACACCCTCTCCTCATCATTATACAATATCCGCACAAAGTGCTCTCCCACCCTTCCTCCTTCCCTCCCTCCCTCCTTCTCTGCAAGCTCCAAGACAATGTTTGCAGCATAGGGGGGCCAGACATCCTCCCAGATCCCAAGTGCAGCCAACACAGGCACGATGGACGAGTCATGCCCCGCGTACACCACCACATGTTCCACCTTCCCGCCCTCCCCCATACCTTCCCTCTGACCCTTCCTCCCACTCGCCTTCCCCTCTATCCCCTCCAGGACCTCTTTCAGGAAGGGGCCAATGGCCAGTCTCGTCATCTCCTCCTCCCGAAACCAAGACCCCCACATCCGACAGGTAAATTGCTCGACCCTTTCAAACCATTCCTCTTCCCCCCCTTCCACCCCTCCTCCCTCCACAGAAGAGGGAAATGGCAATCCATGCACGGCATGGCATGTCCACACTTCTCGCACCTGATTCCATGGAACCAGCGCAGGGGTAGCGGAGGTCAAGGAAGGAGTCAGACCGAGACGAACATGAGCTTCCTCGGTGATGCTGCGGACGAGGGAGGGAGGGAGGCGGTAGTGTTGCTGCCGCAGCTCGGCGATGATCTCTCCTTGTCGGCAGCAGGAGCGGTCGGCGTTGGGGTACAACGTCTCTAGGTGGGTGGGACGCACGTCAATTGTCAACGGGGGGACGGAGCTGGGCGAGGAAGGAGGTGGGTAGAGACCCAACAGGAGATTTTGACAGGACTGTTGCGTGCGGCGGATGTTGGTGGCTCGAGCGTAAATTAGACGAGGCTTGGTTGCAAAGTCAGAGGAGGAAGAGCCAGAGGAAGTAAAAACGTCTAGGTTCTCGCTCTCACCGCCGGTAGTAGCGGTGGCGGCTGAGTGAAGTTGGGCGGGCAACCACTTCAAGTGACATACATAACGCTCCCTGAGATGCTTCCCTAAGGCCCTCAACTCCTCGGCCCCCCTCCTGGTGAGTTGCGCGTAAGGGTGCTCGTGCTGATCGACGGGTTTGAGCGACGGGTCGGAGAGGGGGTAAGTTGCTGACCACTGCTGCAATTCTTGGAGGGAGGGGAGTTTGGATTGCCATAATTCCTGACTGGAGGGCGAGTCTTGGACGGCTTGGCCGACGTTCCGAGCGATGGGTGCGCGGTCGCCGTGGCGTGCGATGATGACGACTTGCTTAAGGCTCAGATGGGCGGGTGGAGGAGTGTAGAGATCTCGGCGGGGGCGGTAGGTGTGGTGGGCGTAAGAAGTCGAATTTGGGGTGGATGTGGCGGACGAGGCGGCGGACAAGGATGAAAAGGAGGCAGAAGCGTTGCATGTGGACATGCTAGAACGCACCCAGCCGCCGTTGGGGAGAGAGCCGGCGCTGATGTCCCGAAGCAATAACAAAAAAGCCACTCGCTCAGTGCACTGGGCCCAGGAACCGCGGGTGGTGGACGTGGACAGGTAGGAGAAGACGCGCATGCAAGCTCTAGAAAGGAATGTTGGCCTCTTCTTGAGTCCCACGTGCCGGCGTCGTCGTCCTCCTGTAGCCTGCTCATATAAAAGTTAAGGAGGGAAGAGGATAAGCAAGGGCCAGGGCAGGGAGATTGGGATTACAAGTTTATACTCTGGTGGTCTCATCGCGATGGCCCCAGCCGGACAAGGTCACTCACAGGCAAATGGGATAGCAGGATGATGATTTAAATTGCCCGGCTTTGACGAATAATGCTCGACTCCAGGCAATTGACGCCAGGGCAACCTCCCCACCATACCCACACACACCCCAACCCACAACTCACACAACCCCACGGCCCACCCTACGCAATGCCACCAGGATCAGTAGTAAACGACTGGGGAAATACTTTGGTCTCTACGGAGACTGCGGACTTGAAAATGCCATTTCGTCACGCCCTTTTTGTGCGGGGTGGCGCGTCTCCTTCTCCCCAGCAAACCTCATCATCCCCTTCATCTGAGACACAACAAGCCTTGCCGTCACAACCCTCACCGATACGGCCGGTCAAAACTGCCAAGCCTATCACCCAAGAACATTCCTCTATACTCATGACCGAGAAGACCACCTGCAGCGTGCGCTCTCTCCGCTCCCAGCCCCTCTCCCTCCAAGCAGCGGCAGCAGAGACTCCCTTGACAATAGCATTACCAGGAGGTGCCCAAGGCTTTCGCGCCGCCCTTCTTGCCCGCAATTGGGTGGTCAAATCATCGGGTAAAGCTAGGATGGAAGAAGGGTTGTTTATTGCTTTATTGCTCGACCACAAACGCATCCCTTTTACCATTGTGCAATCCATGCAGAAGAGATCGGGTTTTGACCCGAACTTGCATGACTCCGTCTTGTTCTTCCACCGTCGAGGGAAGAAACTGGCGGGCAGCTTCGGGGCTGTGATGAAGGAGAGCTGGTCTGTTTGGAATCGAGCGGCGTATGATTGCTACGCGGAGAAGGATCGAGGTGCCGCAGAGGCTTTTCAGCATTTCCTGGAGGACGAGGTGTTCGAGTGGTTGGAGTGTGAGGTCTGTAAGAGGTGGAGGATGTATCCCGTGGATGACGTGGTGCTACCGAGTGAACACTCATTTTTTGTGTGCGACTTGGCGGGGAGTTGGAATCCGGCCATCAAGGGTTGTGAGACTGAACAGGAATACTCAACCGACAGTGTGAGTACTACCGCGAATAGCATTGTTAGCCCCATTTCGGCTACTCCTGCTGCTGATAATGATGAAGAGTCAGATAAGCGGACTCTTGCACGTGCTTCTACAGGTGTTGCTGATGCTGCACCCGCTGCACCCGAGGAAAAGGGTATGGAGGGAGAGGGGGAGGGAGGGGGGGAGCTGCGTGGTGGTGATGCAGCATTGGTAGTGGCTGCGGTAACGAGGGCGTTGGAGTTTACGCGTGGAGTGGAGAAAGATAAATACAACGAGGAAGATGGGGAGGGTTGCGGGGAGGGGGGGAAAGAGAAAGCTGTATCGAGTATCGACGTGGATGAGCAGGTAGAGGAAGAAGGGAGGGGAGAGGAGGAGAAGGGGGAGAGGGAGGGGTGAGAAGGAGGCAGTGAGATGGAAGAGCGCGCGAGGTGAAGGATATGTACATTTGTAAATCTTCAAACACAAAGTAAAGCACGTGTACAACACAGAAGAAAAAAAGTGATAATAACAGGGACGAAAAGAGAATTGCTTCGCGTTTTTTTCTTGCGTTTAACCCCCCCCTTGATGAATTCTTCAAACCTTCTTCTTTTTTCTTCTTGTGCCGCCTTGCTCCACTCCTTGTTTTGTCTCCCTTGCTCTTTCATATAAGATCCTCTCTCTCTGATTCGCGGGTGGAAATCACCTGGTACTCTACATGACAAATCGCTTTTTTACTGCTGCTGCTGCTGCTGCTGCTCTTTATCATCCTTTCTCCTCCTCCTCTCCTAACCCGGTATTTTTTTAAAACTTTGGCTTTGTTTGTACAAGTTGGCTGATGACAGGAAAATAACGACAAATAAACAAAATGCTAAATAAACAATGAATCTCTTTATCTTTCCTCCTTCATCCGTCCCTCCCTTGTCTCTCCTTTCCTCCCTAGCGCAATAAACAAAGTTAAGAGAAGGCGCTGCCATATCCGAAATCAGGCGCTTCCTTTCCCTCCCTCTTCCCCTACCTTCCTCCTTCCTTCCTTCCCTCTCTCCTTTCCTCTCTTCCTCTTCACGCGGAAGACAAGACCGACGCCATACTCCCATTCCCCCTCCCCCTTCCTCCCTCCCTCTCTTCCTCCCCATCCACCCCGTCCTCATACGCTTCCAAGGTTCCTCCCAAATACGTCATCAACTGCTCCTCAAAAAACACCTCCCTCAACACCCCTCCTTCTCTCCCTACCTCCCCCCGACTCAACAGCTGCACCCTCCCCGCCGTTTCCTTCGCCAGGACCATGGTGAAAATCCTCCAAATAAATTGGAAGACGCCATTCACGGGAGCAATGTACGTCTTCTTCAACATGTCGGGGAAATGCGCCTGCAGCAGCGGCACCAGGGCCAGCACCACCCCCGGGTCCTGATTCCTCAACCCCCCATCCTGCCGATCGACCAGGAACGAGACCTGTGTCGTCTGCCCGAGGCCATATTCCACCCGCCCCATCTCCATGAGAAACAGCATGTATTTGAGGTACTCCTCACTGCTGTGCCTCCCCGGGCGGTGCAATGCCGTTCGAAAGACAAGGACGGGGTCGCCCTCCCTGTCCCGACCGAACCAAAACAGCTCCTTGCTCATCTCCGAGTGCTCGAAGTGCGCCTTGAGCCCCGGGGAGAGCAGGAGATCCACGCCCTGGTCGCGACGGAAATAACACGTCTTCTTGAGGGCGGACCAGGCGTTTTCGAGATGGTCATGGGTGCGGATGAAACGGACGAGGTCTCCCGGGGCGACCCAATGCGTCAAGGAGTCAGGGAGCATGATGAGACGGTGGTGCAGTTTTTCGAGTCGAGATTGTTCGGTGGGGGTGAGGAGAAGGGAGGGAGGGAGGGCCAGCGATGAGGAGGAGAACAAGGAGGCGAAGGAGGGGAGGTTTTCGTCTTGAAGATATTCGTCCTCGGATTCGACTTGGGCGTGCGTGGGGGGAGTAAGGCCGAGACCATCGTGGTGGTCGTCCTCGTCCTCGTCCTCGTCCTCGTCCTCCTTGGTGCCCTCCATGTCAACATTGCTGTTCTCAATAATGCTGTTATTGCTGCTGCTACAGCTACTGCTGCTGCTGCTGCTGCTGCTGCTGCTGCTACTACTGCTACTGCTACTGCTGCTGCTGCTACTGCTGCTGCTGCTGCTAAATTGCACATCTGCCTCCTCCTCCCTCCCTTCCGCCTCTACCGGCTCCTCTATCACCATCTCCGTCTCATCGGTAAGGGTCATCTCCACCTCATCCCCCACGACCCCTCCCTCCTGATCCTGCACTTCCCTCCCGTCCTCCTTCACCTCGTCCCGTTGCCAAGGCTCGTCATCCAAATAAGGGACCAGCGACATACCCTCCTCTCCAACCCTTCCTCCTTCCCTCCCTCCACCAGAAACACCACAAATCGTGCTAAATGCAGGAACTACAGAAACGGAGGACGAGGACGAAGAAGAAAGGGACGCAGGAAGGGTCAAGGCCTTCTCTGCCTTCATAACCCTCATACCAAAATCTGAAGCTAAATCACTCATATTCTTGTTCACACCCTTCTCCCTGACCCCTCCTCCCTTCCCTCTCTCCCCCCCTAAAACCCACCGTTCAACCTGCCTCGCCTTGATCCGGGAAGCGAGCTGGTACCCTCTGCGGAAGGACCCACGAGCCATCTCCTCTGCCTTCAACATCGCACGTCCGTAACCATTCAAGGTGATTTCCCCGTCTTGCGTCGTGGTGGTTGTTTTGCTGTGGATGAACGCCTGCAGGAGCTTCTGCTTCTGGGCGGCCGTTTCTTGCAGGAGGAGGTAGTATGCTTGAACTTTCTCATTCAGAGTGGCTAAGCCTGCGTTTACAGCTGTCAGATGCGCAGAAAGGAAGGCCTGGATCACGGCCCTACGCTCGCGGGCGGCTAGCTGGAGAAGCGTGTAGTTGTTGCGGAATATCTCCTTCATGTCGTCGATTTTCCCCCTGGCATGGGAGGGGAGAGAGGACTCAAGTCGCATCAACAATCCATCAAGTTGCAAAGTTGCCGCCCTTTTCGTCCTCTTCGCCACTTCGCGCGCCTCCGCCACCAAATGCACGATTGACCGTTGTAGCAGCTGCGTGTTTTCCGAAACGTAATTCTTTACCGTCCCTTGCGCCTTCTTATAACTCCTTCCCAATGCTGCGCCTGCTGCCTTCCCTTTTCGCACCAACACACAGGCCACCACCCGAAGAGCCTTCTCTATCTCTCCCTTGTCGAGAATTTGGGCCTCTGCTACTGCTGTTGCCTTGACGACGGCGACTGCCTCCTTTGTGGCGGCGAGGCCTTGGTCGAAGAGGTCAGTGAGCGGGACGAAGGAGGGAGGGAAGGCGTCATTGAAGGCTACTTGCTTGTGCTCCAACGGCTCCAACAGAGTGGATATGTCCATGCTCTTATCAAGGGAAAATAAGTCTTCAAAAGCCGTGCTCGAATAGGGAGAGGGGCACACTTCGTCGTTCTGCTGTTGCTGCTGCAACTCGGCCAACCCAGGCGGCAACTCGAGGACAAAGCCACCGTCCCCCGCAGGAGGACAAGCAGGCAAAGGACCGACCAACAGCAGATTCGGACCTTGACGCATCGCGGGTGCCGTCTCACGGAAGCTGTGGTGGACGTCATTCGGCTCCCGGAGGCGGTGCTGGAGGGGGAGCATGAACCCGAGCGCTGCAAGCGGGAGGAGGGCGGCGGCAAAAATGAATGTGACCGTGGCGGCACTCAACATGCGGCGGAAATCTCCGCGGCGAACTGCCATGGTTGATGCGCTGTGTGCTGTGTCCGTTGTGATTCAGAGGGAGGGGGTTTGAGTGTGAAGTGGAGGAGGAGCATTTGAATACATGCGGGGTTGAAGGCTTGAGAAAGACAGGCGGCAGAGGGGGAAGGGGGAAAAAGCAAAGGGGAGCGAGGCGAGGCTTCGGGTCATTCAATTCAAAGGCACAGTGTGCGAGGGGAGGGAACAAGGCGAGTAAGATGTACAGGCGCATGCACTGGCGTGTTTCCAGAATGGCGGCAAAAAGAATATGCATGTGTTGATTTGAAGCGAGGATGGGAGTGGGAGGCAGTGGGAGGCAGCTTCTCCAAAGCGATGCCTGAGAAAGGCGATAGCGTTAACTTTAAAAATGCTATGCAGCAAAAGAACACATGCCGCAAGCTAGACTTAAAGACCAGGGGCCTGAGAAAGACAAGTACAGCGAGCATTCAAACCAGAGGAACAACAGAGAACAACAGAGTGTCACTGGGAACTCGTTTTTGTCTTTGGCGCCTCTATTTTTCCCTCTACTTTCTCACGCCTACCAGCGGCAGCTGCCCCTCTCCCACCCCCGGGAACAGAAGAGGTCACTGGACCCCTTCCCCTCCTCTCAACCCCGAGGAATAGGTGCAAAATGGTAGCCGTGATATTTTCGTTGAGACCCCGTGCATCCGGCACACCACAACCATCATCCATAGCCCGGTCTTCAGGTGTCTTGGACTCATCGTCCCATCAATCTCGCCTCTAATGCGCCCTCCCCCATCCTCCCTTCTTCCCTCCAATCAGGCGTCCTCCCATTAGATGGCCTCCCTCCTGCAAGAATCCGCTCCATCCGGCCGCGTCAAAACCATCAATTCCACCCCATTGCTTCGGGCCGATCACCTCCATCTCCTGCAACAACAAGTCCACTCCTTCATCCAGCAAGGCCTTTTCGACTCCGCAGAGCTCTTAGGAGGATTACTTCTATGCCGAACCCGCCCAGCAGTCATTTCATCAAAATTTACTCAATCCCCGTCGTCGTCCTCCTCTTCTTCCTCATCCTCCCCAGAACAGTGGGAGATGCATGCCCACTCCCTCGAGCTTTACGCAGATGCCTTGATCGGCAAAAAGGAAGTCCGACGGGCCTTGTACTGTTACCAACAAGCTGATGCCCACCGGAAGCTCGCTTCAACAGCTGCAGCTACTTCAACCGCTGCATCGTCCTCGTCCCACTCCTGCAGCACCTTATCCTCATCCTTGACCACCATCAAGGTCAAGGAAGCCCATTGTCACCTCTCTCTCAATGAACCTTCGCAAGCCTTGCGCGCCCTCCTCTCGATCCCTCCTCCTCATCGCCAAAACTTCCTTGCAGTACAACTGGCACTTGGAAAAGTTTATGTCATTCTAGGCCTGATACAAGACGCGATTATCGCATACAAGCTAGCAATAAGTCTCAATCCATTCGTGCTTGACGCCCTCGTGGAATTGGCGGGGCTAGGGGCAGGGAATGAGGAGGTCTGGGGTTTGATTGCCAGAGAAGGAGTTTCTACCTCTGCCGCTGCTGGGAGAGGAGGCGGACGTCCAGGAAGTAGTAGTTGCAGTAGCAGTAGTGCCAGCAGCAGCAGCAGCAACGTACGACGACGCAACAACAGTAGCAACAGCACCAACAGCAGCAATAGCCACGACAACAATCGCAACCGAAACGAGCAAGAAGACTTGCAGCAACTCCGTGCCGCTTCCCTCCCATGGCTTCAGCTTTTTTTCTCCGCCCACCTCGCCATGCACACGCAACACTACCCGGAGGCCGCGAATGCCTTCAGTGAACTCGAAACCACTTTCTTCCCATCTTCCACCCACTGCCTCCTCCAAAAGGCGCGGGTCCAAATCGAGATGGATCTCCTCATCGACGCTCACGCGACGTTCGGGCGAGTCGTGGGTGAGGGAGGAGTGGAGGGAGGGAGGGAGAAGGGGGTAATGGAGCACATGGATTACTATGCTGTTCTCCTGAGGCAGAAGGGGGCGGGAGGGACGCTGGCCGGCCTGGCACACCGGTTGATGGGGCTGAACATGGAGAGGCCTGAGGCGTGGATTGCGGCGAGCTTGCACAGTGATATGAAAGGCGATAAGGAAGGAAGTCTGAGGTTGATAGAGCGGGCAATACAGGTATGTTTTCCTCCTTCCTTTTTTTGCTCCCTCTCTCTCTCTCTTTCTCTCTCTCTCTCTCTCTCTCTCTCTCTCTCTCTTTCACTCTCTCTCTCTCTCTCTTTCACTCTCTCTTTCACTCTCTCTCTCTCTCTCTCTCTCTCTCTCTCTTTCAATATCTCTTTTACTCTCTCTCTGCCTCTCTCTGCCTTTCTCTCTCAGTCTCTCTCTATTTGAATGTCTCTCTCTCTCTCAATCTCACTCAAGGGAGGGTTTCCCCCTATGTCTCCTCCACTCATCGCCTTACTTCTCTCTCTCTCTCCTCGTCCTCCCCACCGGTCTGACTCCCTTGTTATTTCATGTTTTCCCTATCCTCCCCCCCTCCTTCCCTTCGTCTCCAGGTGGGACCTCGCCATGTGCTCGGATACCACGTCAAGGGCACGTTACTCCTCTCTCTAGGAAGGGCAGAGGCAGCCGCCAGCGCCTTCCTACGAGCTGGGCAGCTCAAGAAGGACATCTACGCATCCAAGGGACTGGTGGATGCCTACCTGTCGCAAAATCGCTTTAAAGAGGCACTGGGGGCGGCGAAGGAAGCTCTCGCGGACACGCCGAAGAGCGCCAAGGTACGTCCCCTCCCTCCCTCCCTCCCTCCCTCCCTCTCTTCCTCCCTCCCTCCCTCCCTCGCTTGTCGAAGCCCAATCAACATAAGGGAGAAATGAGCGAAGTGAAGCACGGGGACAAGAGCAGCAGTGGTGTCTTCATTATCGTCAAGTTCTTTTTCTTTTCACACACTGTCCCTTCCATCCTCCATCGCAGGCCATCACTCTCGTAGGCCGTGTCCTCGCTCATTTGCCCGAGGGGAGGGAAAAAGCCAAAAGAGCGTTTCAGCGAGCTCTGGCAATCGATCCTTTGACGGTCGATGCGGTGCTCGCACTGGCGGACATGCACATAGCCGAAGGGGAACTCGATAGTTGTATCGACTTGTTAAAAAGGTTCTTACAAGGAAGTGGTCATGACTTTCTGCATACGAAGCTAGGGGAGGTTTATTGTTTGAGTGAAAATTTTTCGGAAGCGCTCGCATGTTATCATACGGCTATATCGATGAACCCAGCTTCGGCCCCTGCTGCGGCCGGGTTAGAGAGGCTAGAGCGGTTGTTAAGGGGGGGAGGAGGGGAGGGGATGGAGGGGCAGGGGGAGGAAGGGGGAGAGGAGGGGGAGGAGGGGGAAGAGGGAGAGCTCGGGGATGAGGATATGTCGGGTGAGGTGGTCTATTGAGTCGAAGAAAGAGAATGTGTATTGTACATAGAAATAGCCGAGGGAACAGAAGTAAAGCTAACGATCAACCTCCCCGCAATTGTTTTCCCTCTCTTCTTGACGTGCTGCTTCCTCGCTCTACTCTCGCACACCAATCTCACACCAATCCATCCCTTATCCAGAACCATTCTTTCCTTCACGGCAACGAGGTGGCAAACGCCCCAGCTTTTCCGGGCCGCCACAAGCACCTCCTGGCTTCAGCCATCATCACACATACGTCAGCACCAAAAGCAGCGGCGGCCTCACACACCTTGGACAGAGAGACCAATGAGTTCACCCACCACAAAAGCGACAATAACGACATCAACGACTATGGTCACTACCACAAGGAATGACAACCCTGCCAGTCCTCCCACGCAGGCGCGGGTCCTGTCCATCCAGTCCCACGTTGTACACGGGTACGTCCTCTCGTCATCCACTTCCGCCCGATACTCTACCCTTTTCCCAGCCATCTTACTTCCTTTCTCGCCACGTGGATGCCACCTTTGTTTAGTTCCTTATTTTCTCGGCCATTCACGCTTCTTCGTCTTGTTCCCAAACGATGGCGTCATCTCTCATCCCCCCCACCCCTTTTTGTCCCACCCATTACGACAAAACCTAGCTATGTTGGTAACAAAAGCGCCGTCTTCCCCCTCCAGCTCCTCGGCCTGGACGTTGATCCAGTAAATAGTGTTCAATTCTCCAACCATACCGGCTATAGCACCTGCAACGGTGACGTGCTCAACGGAGCTCAGCTTCTCGCCCTCATCGACGGCCTCGAAAGGAACAATCTGCTCTCATGTTACACTCATCTTCTGACCGGCTACATCGGATCTGCTTCCTTCCTCCAAGCTGTCGTTCAAATCGCCCTCAAACTCAAACAAAAAAATCCGGACTTAATCTACGTATGTGACCCTGTTCTAGGCGACGAGGGGAAAATATACGTTCCTGAAGACTTGGTTGAGATGTACAAGACATTGGTATTGCCAGTTGCTGACGTTTTGACGCCAAATCAATTTGAGGCGGAAATGCTGACGGGAATCAAGATACAGAATGAGAGCGACGCGCAAAGGGCGTGTTTGTTGTTGCACGCCCATGGGCCGCGCACGGTGGTGGTGACAAGTGCCTCGCTTGAGGGGGGGTATGATGCTCTGCATGTGGTTGGAAGTCAACGTGAGTGTCGGAGAGGGAAGGAAGGAGGGAAGAGAGGGGTGTGTGTGCATGTGTTTGCAGAGAAGGCGGAAGAGAATCATGTGTCAAGCAACACCATGAAGTGCTTTTGTGCGGCAAGTGGTGGCAAAGGAAGGATTGAGATGCCGTTGATTTCCATAGCCATAACTTATCTCTGCTGCCTCACCCTCCCCTTCTTCTTCTCTCTTCGTTTTCAGGCCATGGTATCTCCTGGCGCTCCCCCGACATGTGCCGCCTCCTCGTCCCTCGCATCCCGGGTGACTACACAGGCACGGGGGATCTAACGGCTGCATTGCTGTTGGCCTGGCTACACTTGACACCGGGGGATGCTTCAAGTCGACTGGAAGGGGTGCTAGAGAATGTGATTGCTACTGTGCAGGCGACGCTAAAGAGGACGCGGGCCGAGGCAGGAGAAAGCGCAGAGCTGAGGCTGATACAGAGCAAGGAGGATATCGAAAGGTAAAGAGGGAAGGAAAGAGGGACGGAAGGGGGGCTTACGAAGTAAAGCACAATCGCCTTGCCAGCATCATTACAAATGAATAACCTCATACATGCTGCCTTCATATATATTTAAATGCTACCATCTTCCGCAACTAATTCATTGGATTGTCGGGCAGGCCGCGTGTGGAGGTGCGCGCTGAGCGTCTGGTTCAGCCTGTGGATATTCGCGGCGTCATTTTCGACATGTAAGCGTCTAGTTTCTTTTGACTTCCACGTGCCTCATCACTCTAACATGCGAGTACCTCCCCTCTCTCACTTTGCTTTCTGCCTCAGGGACGGCACGCTCACCCGACCAGGTCAGATTGATTTCAAGCGCATCCATGCGCGGTTAAACATCCCCGACGCCGAGGATATACTTAGCTTCATTGAAGGCATGCGATCAGCGGCCGAGAGGGAAGCTGCCTTGGCCGTGGTGGAGGAAGAGGAAATGCGGGGTTTCATCGATGTCCAGCTGCAGGAAGGGGCAGAGGAGGTGGTGGCTTGGCTGAGGGAGGAGAGAGGGATGCAAGTCGCCCTGGCCACAAGAAACAACGCCAAGTGTGTGGAGAAACTTGTAGAGCTGTGTAATTTCCACCCATCCACAATCTCCTCCTCTATGCATGATCTTTCCCTCAATCCCTCCCTCACGCCCTCCCCCTTTTCTTCCTCCTCGTCCTTGGCCTCGTCTGGATCATTTCATCCCATCTTGACCCGGGTGTTCAAGAGTGCGGTGGACGTGGATAAGCTTTTGGCGGTGAGCGAGCTGTGGGGCTTAGCTCCGTCCTCAATCCTTGTAGTAGGAGACAGTCTTGGTACGTGTGAGGGAGGAAGGGTGCGAGGGAACGAGGGGGCAAGGGAACAAGGGGCGAGGGAAAAGGACCGTCAAACTAGGCTTTTCGGGAGACGTCCATTCGTTTGTGTTCTTGAAAGTTTTCCACTTCCCCTCATCGATAATTTGCGGGCGACCAATACCTCATCCACTTTCTTCCCTTCTTCCCTATTCCTTACTCCCCTCTCCCGCCAACACAGAGGACTGTCAATGGGCACATATGGCAGGCATGAAGTCCTGCCTAATTCATATCGGTGCATCCCACACGCTCGATACGCTCCGGAGTGGGTATGTGCATACGGTCATTGAATCTCTGGGGGAGCTCCAGGCGATGCTTGGCGGGCCACAAAAGCCCGAGGGAGAGGAGTAACAGCCGATTGGGGATGAGATTCAAGTGGTGGAAATAGAAGTGAAATGAAAACTGGCCAACTGCTGTGAAAGAAAGAAAGGCATGAAGAGCTAAATGTACAATTTTCTAAATACATATCGGAGGAGACTATGATTTTAAAAATGTGCTCCCCCTTGTGTGATTGATTGTTAAATTGGACAGCCCTGGGAAGGCCAGGATGGCCCATGTGCAGGCGCTTTGCGATATTAACCTCTACAGGCATCTGGAGTTAGACTTCGACAAATGTGAAATTTCGTATCAGAATCTGCTCGTAAAATTAAGCCTGAGATGAATCAGTGGGTCTAGTAAATATGGGGCGGTTGCTACTATCGACTAATGGGGGGAGGTGATGCGCTTTCTTCTTCGGGATGAGCTCATGCCAGCACGCGTCCCAAGTCAATCTTTTTCTATTTCTCTACTTTGCTATATTCACGTAATAATCTCTTGCCCGTAGATGAAACCCGAGTGCATACGCCTCTGTTGTCGAATGCATTCGCCAAAGCTCGGGCCCGTTCAGACCACCCTCCGCGACGTCCCGGTCATGGACTGGTCGGGACTCGGACTCGAAGGAGTTTTCATAATAATTAAAAAAAATGACCGTATTCCCCGGCGTTCGTTTCAGGACCGCATGCTTTATCTTGCCCGGCTATAGTTGCTGCTCCGTATGCTTCATACTGCTGAAGATGGGATCGAGTGAATTGATTGAAAGAGGTTATTGCAATTTGCACTTTAAACATCATGTATGAGCTCAAGAGGAAGACTTTGGGACATGTTTTGTGCGCTCCCTCACGGGGAACAAATGAATTTCATGGTGAGTTTCGAAGCAGGGCGACAGCGTACTGTGCAGAGTATCACACGCCCATAGGCAGGGGGGCTCAGGTCGTAGACACTTGAAGGAATCTGCATAGAGTATTTTATGCGGCGAGCGGCGTGTGGTGTCTGGCGCAACCGTCGGGGTTTGTTGTGCTCAAGGAAACTTACCAATCAACATTTTTTCGGGGTTGCTCGGCCTTATACAATTCATACATTTAATACTTCCTCGCACGGTCGTTCTGTCACACAAAATGAAGGAGCAGACAACGTAAGTAAAGTTGTCGCGGATGGTGCTTAGGCGGATAATATCCGTACGCCGTCGGGACCAAGCATGGTGACCAAGTCAGAGTCGGCCAACAACCGCATTAACTGCAGCACCAGTTCGCCTTCATTAGCAGTGCGGCGCGCCCCTCACTCTGAGCCTAGGATGGATGAGACTACAAGTGACTTGAGCATGGCGGCCCAACTACTGGCATCTGAATGGAATGTGGCAGGGCAGGGCACCGGGCAAGGGAAGGCCACGGCATCAATAACCGGCAACAGCTTGAAGCGAGAGCGAGGAGCTCCGTCGACAGATCTGACTAGAAGAGGACGGGGCATGGGGAGCAACCAAAGTAAGTGCGGCCGCCTTCTTAATTATCTCAGATATCAAGAGATGACTAAGTTACGGCCTTGTAGTTGCCCCTTCCATCTTATTCCCTGCAGATGCCGTCGGAGAAAACGAAGACACCCCTCACTCTCCTACCTCCACCTCCCCGACCCCGTCCAAACACCACAGGACACGCATCTCGTGAACCTCTTCTCAATCCCAGTTCACATGGTGAGACAAAACAGCAACAGTTGCAAGCCAGTTTACCGACGGCTCAAGGAGCAATGGCTGCGGTAGGAAGGGGACAATCCATAGTCTGGCCTAGGGCAATATTAGGTAGCGATGATGGCCACGCGCGCTTGCCTGTGACACTGAGGAAAGAGGAGGGGATCGCAGTTGCTGGAGGGGGACAGCAACAGCAGCAGCTTCAAGTCGCTCATCGGCAACATCATCACCTGCATCACCATCACCACAACCATCACCGGCAGGATGGGGACCGGCAATTTAATCATGATCATCACCATTTGCAGCAGCTCCAGCAGCGGTACCATCTAAAGCAGCAACAAGAGCAACAAGATATAGACATCAGTGCCAGCAACCAGGAATTGAAAGAGATGTTGAAACAGGCGAAAGCTAGGATCAAAGACCTCAGCAGCATGCTCGAGAAATACGAGGCAGAAAACAGTTATCTGAGACACTTCATGGAAACGCTGCCTCGCAGGGGAGAGGAAAGGGGGAGGGATGGGTATGCATTGCCAGGGCTTTCTATTGCTGATGATGGTCCGCCAATACGGATCAGTGCACCTTGCCTGTATGGGGAAGGAAGAGGAGGAGGAGGAGGAAGAGGAGGAGGAGGAGGAGGAGGAGGAGGAGGAGATGGAATATTTGTAAGACCACGGCATATTCTTGCTCAACCCCAGCTGTGGCAGCAGCAGCAGCAGCAGCTACAACAATACCAACAGCAGCAGCAACAACAACAACCACCTCAGCAGCAGTATCTGCAGCAGCATCAGCAGCAGATCCAGCAACAGCAGCCGGGGCAGCAGCAGCAGCATCAAGGAGACAGTAATCCTTTAGGCAGGCAGGGGGGAATCGATATGAGCATTAAGAGTATGGAAATTTGTCGCAGTAGCAGCGGCAGCCAGGGCACAACCAATGGTGTTGAGAGCGCCGAGTGTCGGAAACGGGCACGTGGACCCGACCTTGATGATCAGCAACAGCAGTACCAGCAGCAGCAGTACCATCTGCAACACCACCACTATCGCTGTCAGGGTGAAGTAGAAGGAGGATATGTAGGAAGTGAGAAATGTTTGATGACTGCTAGACCTTTCAACGTTGCTTGCCCTCCTCTTCCTGCTGCTGCTGCTGCGGTAACTTCTGCTGCTGCTGCTGCTGCTCCTCCTCCTCTTCCAACGATGGCAGCCTCGTGCCTACAACTGCCGCCAGCAGGAAGGGCACTAAACGAGGGAGGAATGACTGGAATCCATGACAGCGACAGTAGCACCAGCAGCACTAACCACAGCAAGGCCTTTCGGAAGAGCTGTGACTTCTGTACGAGCACCAAGATCAGGTGTGATGGGCACAAGCCCTCTTGTAGCAACTGTGAGAAGAGAAGCATCACATGTCACTACTCTCAGCGGAAACGACCAGGCCCTAAACTAAGTGTTTCGTATTTGAGTGGTCGAGAAATGTTTCATGCAAAGTGGGCGCGTGATAACTCTCTTTCTGCTTTACCAGGGGCAGGGAGAGGAGGAGGAGGAGGAGGAGAAGTTGCAGCAGCAGCAGAAGCAGCTGGATCAGGAGGAGGGGGCTCACCGCATTACGTGGCGCAAGTGATGCGCTTTCCACAGCTTCCTGTCCCTTGTCGACCGCAACCGCAACAGCAACAGCAACAGCAACCGCAACAACAACAGCAACAGCAGCACCAACAACAGCCGTTACCACCACCACCACCACCATAACGACAATTAGAACCATCTTTTCCGCATCACAGTGATGTACCCCCGTAAGCACCCCCCCCCCCTTCCTTCCTTCCTTCTCCTCCTCCTTTGCTGACTCCCACCCGCCAGTTGACCCTTCGCCATCCAGCCACGGCGACAGCTGTTTCCTCTTATCCTTATTTCTCCTCTTTCAACCCCCACCAATGAAGGTACCATGCTTATCGACTTTTATCTCCTCCTCCTCCTTCTTCTCCTGCTGTGGCTGCTGCTGCCGCTGCTGTAGTTGTTTCTGCAGCTGCTGTTACTTCTTCTGCCGCTGCTGTTGTTACTGCTGGATCCGCTCCTCTTCCTTCCCACCAACACGATCATCTTCACCACCACTTTTCCCAACAGCAGCATCAACAGCACCGACCGCAGCACTCCTCTTGTAATCACCGAACCCAGCACTCCTCTTGCAATGTGCATCTTTAGCTCCTTCACTTCCTTTCGCTCTTTCAAGTGGTGCTTTTCCTCCACATTCCCTCTCATCCCCCCCCGTCGTCGCCCTCGTCCTCAACTGTAGCACACACTCCACGCATATTCCTTATTAGCAGCAGTAGCAACAGCAACAACAGCACCTCTACACACACCATGAGCTGGAATAGCAGCAGTTCCAGTAGCATGCTCCCCCGTCCTGCCTTCCCTCCTCCAACCTTCCTCCCTCCCCTTCTGATGCCGTCGTGGCTTTGCAGTGCCTTGCAGACCTGAGCCGACGCGAGCACCAGCAGCACCAGCAGCACCAGCAGTACTAGCAGTACCAGCAGGAGCAGCCGTCTCCTATTCTTGTAATTAGTATTGGTACTGGAAGTGTCATCAATATTATGATTCTAATCAGTAGTCATGAAAATAAATTAGCAATCGAAACAGTCATCACAAATTAAATGCCACCAAAAACTTAAAAGCAATGAGAACAAAAATGAACTAAATAATGATATTAAAAAATCTGAAAACAAAAAAAATGCTTCGTTAAAAATATACAAAACCCTATCCTCACCTTCCTCTTCCTCCCCTTCTCTTTCCGCAGGTAATGTTTCTCTTTTTGTTCTCCACTCTCCCGTATCGCATCCCTACCCCGAGCCTTCTCTTTCGGCGGTGATGTAACTCTGCGGATTTCTATTCTTGTCGAATATGTCAAGCCTTTTAAAAGTCCTTTCCGTCTCAATCTATTCCTCTCTCTTTTATTCTTTCCTTTCCTCCCACACCATTTCATACTCTTTCACACACGCTCACTCAAAAATGCACGGACATACGCAAATTTGGCTAACAATTTCGTTTTTGCATGCTTCATTTTTTCCATCTTCAGGACAAGACATTTGAGAGCTCAGGCAAATACAGCCAGCCAGGCGCACATATCATCCCCCTCTCGCCCATTCCCATTCCAACACACACAAACCTTCTCAAGCCGTTGTATTTCTCTTTTTTCTTCAAACCGTCTCACGCCACACACATATACCAGACACAAAAATACTCATACACCTCGCCAGATGGTTTCTAATTATATATTTGTATATATATAGAGAGAGACCCGACCTTCACATTCTCTCCCCTCTCCGTCCTTAGCTTATCTTCTGCTCGTCATCACCATCACCTTTATCTTCAACTAAGTCATCGTCACTGAATTCTTTCATGGAATTTGGCGGATTTCCTCCACTCATGCAGATCTGTCAGCCTCTCACCAGCACGATATAAAAAAGGGAGTAAATGAGGACGACAGGGAGGAGATGGTGGTAGGGACAGGAGGAGGGAAGTGGGGGGAAGTCAGCAATGAGCAAAGAGCACGTACACACTTGCGGCGAAAGTCAATACTCTGTCTTTGCAACATAGTGGTGGAGAGAGAAACAAAGAGAGAAAGAGGACGAGAGAGGGGGAAATGGAGGGCAGTAACGAAGGACATGCCTTTGAATGCCTCCCATCGGCTGCCTTAATACCACTTTCTCTACACCGACTCTCTTCCACCTTTGCCAGGAGTCCAGGACGATCTCTTTACCGACTAGTTCGCTTTGCTATGTCCTTTTCTGCTTGATCTCAATCATGGAGAATCAATCAGGTCCGCGGGCGGAGGAGGAATAAATGGAGGGGTCATAGAAGTCTTATTATTACTACCCCGCCTCTGCTGGTGCTGCTGCTGCTGCTGCTGCTGCTGCTGTTGTTGTTGTTGTTGCTGCTGCTGCTGCTGCTGCTGCTGCTGCTGCTCCTGTGGTTGCTGCTGCTGCGGTTGCTGCTCCTGCGGCTGCACCCCTCCTTCAGCCGCTTGCGCATAAAATGAGGGTGCCGCCGATTCAAGCAAACGCAAATCCTCCATTCCACCCATCCTGCCTCCAACACCGAGCTCCTGGAAATCCGGCGCATACAACGCCAATTGCCTCCTCAATTTTGCCACCACGGCCTGTTGTTCCAGCCCCCCCCCCGCCGCTAACGCTGCACGGAGCTGCTTCTCCAACCGCGTTATTTCATATTCCGCATCCAAATCCAGGGCGGAAGCGACCGTCGTCGGGCTGGCTTTCATCCCTCCCGGCTTCAGCTCCAGTAGGTCAGGGAAAATTCCGCGGACCTCCCCAAGGTCAACGGTCACCGTAGGGTCTTCTAAAATAGAGACAGCTGCAGCCAGTTGGGCGTTGTACCTGAACGCTAGCGCCATAGCCTGAAACGCTGACTTGACTTCCGCTTTTACCACTGTTGTGGGAGCCGCCGAGCCAGGAAGAGGCATCCCTCCCACCCCGCTAACCGCAGGACCACCTTGAGCAACAGCAGTAGCACTAGCAGAGGAGTTATCCTTGTATGTCTGCTGTTGTTGTGGTTGCTGCTGCTGCTGCTGCTGCTGCTCGACTCCTGTGCCTGCTGCACCGGCGGTAGGCGTTGCTCCCTCGATATCCCCTACGTCAACCTCCAAACGCGCCTTGAACCTCTTATTGCTATTGCTTGCGCCTCCCGCCCCTTCAACAGACAAGTGCTCCAGCACCACCCTATTCAGCGTTACGGGATGCCCGGCCTTTACCCCCACGAGGGTCGACAAGGCATCATGCTTCAAATAAGACCCCACATCGATGTCTTGGAGAAGCTGGAGCAACGTCACTGCCTCGGGGGTCTCCGCTTGGTGCACGTCGAGACCGGCCGACATCGGGTCAGAGGGCGTGATCACTACCTTAATTGCTTTCTTCTGTGTTCGCGCGTCAATGGATTCCTGGGCAGGCTCGTCCTTTCGGGCCAAAATGACGACAAATCCCTTCTCGCTGGTGCTCACGCCGTGCACAACCAGATCAACTTCATCCATCGCCGCTTTTCCCGTTGCTGTTCCTGCGGCTGCCGCTACGGTGTTGTTTACCACCACCGTCGCTGTTGTGTCTACCACTCCCGGTGGCCCCGCCACCTCCTGTAGCTGCTGTACTGTCGCCGCCTCCGCCGCAGCAGTAGCAGCTGCCGCCGCAGCTTTCGCCGTGGCGGCCGCTTCAACTGCTGCCGCTGCTGCGGCAGGGTAGGGATGGAGGAAGAGTTCTTTGTAGGGGGAAAGGATCTTGTCGAACGCCCCCAAAGCTTTCTTGACGTCGTTTTCCGAAACGTCGTAGTGTGTGACGAAGCGAACGCGACGGGGGCCGACAGCGAGGGCAAGGACGTTGCGTTTCTCAAGTTCTTCGAGCAGCTCGGGGGGGGAAAGGGGGAGGCGGTCATCAAGGTCAACCATGACGATGTTTGTTTCGACGGCCGCGGGATTAATCTTAAGACCTGGGAGGCTAGAAAGGCCAGTGGCAAGTCTCTTGGCATTTTCGTGGTCTTCCGCGAGGCGAGGAAGGGAACGTTTGAGTGCTACGAGACCAGCAGCGGCAAGAACGCCTACTTGCCGCATGGCTCCACCCAAGGCCTTGCGGATCTTCCGTGCCTTCTCTGTGAATGCCCGAGAGCCGACAAGAAGAGAACCCGCAGGTGCGCCGAGCCCCTTGGACACACATACTGTGACACTATCCGCGTGCTTGGTCATCTCCTTCACATCCACCCCCGTAGCCACCGCCGCGTTCCAAATCCTGGAACCGTCCAGGTGCAACTTCAACCCATGTTCATGAGCTAACGCCGCGACACTCTCAATATAGTCAGCCGATAGTACCCGTCCTCCACATCGATCCACTGGATTTTCCAACGTAATCAACTGCGCGAGGCTCGCATCCGTTGTCTCCTCCAAAATCGCCTTTCGAATGCTATCTAAACCCAAGCTCCCATCCACCTCGTTGTGCGGCACTGGGAAAGGACTCACGCCCCCAAATTGAGCCGCACCCCCTTCTTCACACAAGAATACATGACTCTTCTCTCCGCAAATAAAGGAAGACCCCCTCGAAGAGCACCAAATCATGATGCTAATCAAATTCCCCATCGTGCGGCTGGGCACAAACAAGGCGGCCTCGTGCCCCAGCAATGCCGCGACCTCTCTCTCCAGCTGGTCAACGGTGGGGTCTTCGCGATATACGTCATCCCCCACCTCGGCCTTAGACATGGCTTTCCGCATTTGCTGCGTGGGCTGCGTGACGGTGTCGCTTCGGAAGTCGGAAAATCCCTGGCGGACAGTCACAGCAGGATAGATGGTGGGGGATGCGTTGTTGTTGGTCGAAGGCCCGTTGGTAGATGCAGATCCTATAGGCGCCGCTGTCTCGAAGCCCGTCTTCATGCTGGTCGAAGCCAGGAAGGAAAAAGAGGTGGGGGATATGGGGAGGCGGGGCTGCAGGAGTGGTCGTCGTTGGAGGGGCGCGCTAAAAGGTTTGGGCGTCACCAAGCTTGGTCTTACCCATCCTTGTACGACCTCACACACCAACAATGCTAGCACTGCTAGCAGGTGAAGGCCCCTAGATGCCATCACCAACTGCCTCTTAATCTGTTGTTGTTGTTCATGGACCATCATTCTAGGACTAGCTGCTGGTCTTCAAAGGCCAGTAAAGGCCTTTACAGGCCACATTCGACGGCTCCACGTCCCATCCTTGCCTTGAAGCAGATGGCTATGTTGTGTGTGTGGTGGGTGGGTGGGTATGAGTCTTGGCCGGATGAATGCATCACATTGCGGAGATTGTGTGGAAGGGCGGGAGGACGAGATAAGCAGCAGCACCCGCTGGCTTGGCTTCTGCTCTCTCGTTTCTCCCGCAGTCGAAATGTGGCAGTTCCAAACCAGGCCGACAAACAAAGCCAATGAAGGCAAACATCACTCCATAACCTTCATGAACAATCAATCTCTTTAGCATTCACGTTGTTCCACCGTGGTAGTCACTAGCCTTCGGGTACGGGACCGATCAAAGACTAACATGACCCACTCTTGGAACTGCTGCTCCCCCGAACCGAACACACGGCCTGCGTCACGCTCAACGAAATGCCCAATCCCACGCGCCATCCTACTGGGCCCATCCGCATTCGCTTGAGAGCCTGGGAACCTTTCGCTCGAATAGAATATGTTTTTGTGTCGTGGAGTAAGAGAATGGTTAGGGAGTGTGGAGGTTTCTTCTGGTTGCTGGTGGCAAAACTTGCATTGTGACCTCTCACCCCTTCAGATGGTAGTATGCTCCCATAATATTCCATCGTGCGGTGTCCCTCGCGCGCTTTCAGGTGCCATATATTTACGACGAACAGAAAGAATGTTTGGAAATCACTGACATACTTTATGAGGATAACTTTAGCTCATGCTATTTGGTCTCTTTGATTCTTTCTGTTCCTTTTCTTCTTATCTCCACTCTTTTCAAGAAGGGAAACGAAGCTTTGTCTATCTACAGAATTCACACAACGTCCCTTCGATCTCCCCGATACCATTTGATTCAAAATCTACCTACCTTCACTCTCACCTGAAAAAAAAATAGTTACCGACTTACTTCTCCCCATATCCTTCATCATGTCTCTTTCCCATATCAGTCTAATGTCGCCCTCCTCCCTTCTTCCCCTCCCTAATTGCCCTCCTCCTCCTTCCGTTTGCTCTCCTGCCCTTGCCTAAGCAAAGCCAGCACCTCCTGCTCGGAAATCTCGTAAGCTCTCTTCAAAATTCGTGCTGGGTGTCCCTCACCCATCCTCTCCAAAATAGCATACGTGCGTGGGGTGATATCGCGGGAGGCAATGGTGACGTCTTTTTGGCCATCCGGCCAGACGAGCGACTCGAATAGGAGCTGTAAATAGAAAGGATACGAGGGAGAAAGGGAGGAAAGGTGGGTTTCTCTGTCAAATCACAAACACAAAAAATCACATCCTCATTCTTTCCTCTGCCTCCTGTCTCCCTCCATCCCCTCCCTCCCTCCTTCCACTACTTACCCGTCGGTCCCTCGCCGTGTGCAAATGCGGACACAGGCGGGAAAACAACCTCACAGAATTTTTGAAAGTCAGCGGCCCCACGCTCACTAGCGTCTCGCTCACCACTCCATTCCCGTACCCGGGTAGCGTATGCAGGTCCAACGGTCGGGTCGTCGTCACCATTACTTTAACCGCCCGCGTCTGCTCGAAAAGTTGACTCAAGAAAATCTTGACATTAATCCCATCGTGCCCTGCTTGAAGTTCTTGTAGGTGATCTAGCATCAACAACACCTTCGCTGTCCTCAACCTCGCCAACAACCACTCCTCATCCTCCTCCAAAGATCCGTCCTCCTCCGCCCTGGGGCTTGGGGGAGGGTAGCCCATCATGGACCCCTCCCTCCCTCCCTCCCTTCCGGCTCCGCTGTTCCCACTAGATGATTGCAACGGCAAGTGCTTAAGGACACCCTGAATGATAGATTGAATCAATTCTTCCAACGTCGTCTTTCCCTGCAACCGCACAAAAACCAATCCGTCGGGGAAAAAGTGCCTCAGCGCCATGTAATGACAACAGGCAGCCGCCAACGCACTCTTCCCTATCCCCCCCAGCCCAAGCAACGTCACCAACCGTCGATTCAAACACGCATTCACCGCTCGATACATACTCACTTCCCTCCCCAAGAAATCCTCTGGGGGGTTAGGGAGGTGCGCCTGCCGCTGCTGCTGCAACGACCAGGACGCATCCAGCACAGGAATGGATCTCCCACTGTTCCACGAGGAGAGCGTGGGGTGGGGGATGGGGAAGATGGCCACGTTATGATCACAGCCTTCCCCCTCAGGAGGCAACAGCTCGAATTTATTTACTTCCCGCTCGGGGGACGGGACGTTGGGAGAGGCGGCGACGGCTTGTTGGCCAATGGCGAAGGAATGCTCAACAGTGTTCCCGACAAAGAGGGAGAGATAAAAGGCCTTGGTGAATGCCAGCGCCGCACTATCAGTGATAGTCGCTTCAAGATTTATGCACACCACATGCGGCACCCCTGCATCCACAAAGGCCTGGCCTGCCAGCTTCGAATAGCACGAAGACACCACCACCAGGTCCAACTTATGCGAACCTGCCGCACACAAACTCCTCAACATCTCCACCGGCACCAGCTGCAGCCCCCCTGCACCGTCCTCGAAGGTCAATTGATTCCGATGGCCATGGCCCGAGTAATGCAACGCCCTCGCTCCCAACGTCACGGCGGTCCGCAATGTGTCCGTTGTGCAGAAATCAAACCGCGGGATGATAGCCGACCCACTCTCCATCAAGCTCTGCATTAGCTGCTCTCGCTCCTGGTCAAAAAATAACAACTCGATCGGGTGTAAGTTGCCCTCCAAGTCCCTCCACGCCAAAGGCGCGGAAAAAAGGACCGAGAGAACATCACGATGCGACGCCTCCTCATCATCCTCTCCCTCCCTCTTCCACTCCTCTTCCTCCTCCTTCCGCTCGCCCCCTCCCTCCGCATTCACCGTCCATTCACTCACCGGAGATTTATCCCTCCCTCCATGGCCCTTCTTTCCTCCTAACCTCCCTCCTATGTTTCCCGCTCTCCCCCCCATTTCCAACAAAGCCGGGTGTACGTTCCCTTCCTCCCCATCGTATGCATCACCGTCCGTCTCCACCTCTTCCTCCTCCTCGTCCTCCGTTCCTTCCTCCTCTTCCTCCCCACAGGCTATATTAGCACTGGCTCTACCTTGACGACGACCAGCACGGACGGGCGCTGAGGTACTTCGGTGGTGGTTAGACCCTCCTCTTCCTCCTCCTTCTCCTCCTGAATTTCCTGTCTGCTGTTGACCGTGTGGCTGGTGTTGCAGGTGCTGTTGCCGGTGCGGGCTGGTGGTACTGGTGGTGCTGCTGTCGTTGCTACTGCTCGCAACCTGTGCCGGCACCAAGGAGCCCATGTCCGAGATAGAAGTGGAGGGAGAGGAGGGGGAGGAGGAGGAGGGGAAGGACGACGGGGATCCAGTGACGGTCATCCGCACCGCACGAGGCAGCCTCGTCAAGGGCGCATAGAACCGCCGCCTATTTCCCGCGAGCTGTCTCTCGATCAACTCCCTCTCCTCGCTTTTCAGGGCCGCGTTTCCCCCCGACAGCCTTAAGAAGCGCAAAGTCTGGTTCTCCAACAAACCAAACAAAAGCTCCCTCCCTCCTTCAACTCCCAACCGTGTGTGGTTCAAATTCAAATCCACCAGAACCCTGTTTCTCCTCAGCAACCTCCTCAGCCCCTCCACCAATGGCTTCGAGTCATTAATCGCGTTCTGGGCCAAGGACAAGGTCTCCAGGCTGACATCATCTTCCAAGAGCTCGAACAGCCTCTGCAGCGCCTTAAGAGTCAACCCATTATCATCCAACAACAAGATCTTCAACCATCCCATCCCACCCCGGATCCGGATAAATTCACTCATTCGTTCCAAGAAGCTCGCGGCATTTTTAATGCCATTTCCAGCCAAGCCCAGCGAGACCAGACTGGGCGAATAAAAAAACAGTGAGCGCACCGCCTCCCCCGCCATCGCATCCCCCAAGTTGTTTCCGGCCAAATCAAGGTACCTCAACCCTACATACCCGAGTAAAGATGGCTGCCTCGCCAGCATCGGAAACGGTATAGGAGGTATCCCGCTCCCTTCCCCTCCCTTTACCTCCTCCTCATCTTTCTCATCAGCTGAGGAAAGCAGAAAGGAAGAGGGTCTAGACCCCGTGTCATCATCCCTTCTAAAGAACGCAAACAGCGGCGAAAAATCTTCAGGCCTCAAGTGACTGTGATTTCGGATCGCCAATCCATGAATCGCTAACCCCTGCTGTTGTTGATGGTGCTGCTGCTGTTGTTGTTGCTGCTGCTGCTTCTTCTTCTTGTCCGGTGCAGCAGCAGCAGCCGCAGCAGTAGCGGCGTGATATCTCTTGGTTGCAAGGATGTGAGACAAAATGACCAGTGAATCTCGATTCAGCACCCTCTCAAACGTTACATGCCTAATCCAAGTGGGAATGCCCCCCACAAGGTAGGCCAAAGCCGTCTCCCCCCCTCCCTGCCCCCCTTCTCCCCCTCTCCCTCCCTCCTTCCCGCCCCCCCACCCCTCGAGTCTCGCCGACGCCTGGAAGACCAAACTCTTCACCTTGGGAAGGACATGCAATCTCTCCAAAAAACTTTCCGCGAACTCTCCCTGGAAGCTCGAGTTGTAAAACGACAAAGACCAAAACTCCGCTTCCTCCCCATGCTTTCTCATCAATTTGCTCAACACCCTCCCCTCCCTCCGGAACGAAAAATACGTCCGGCTCGGCATGTCCAACGCGCGAAATGTCGGGGGCCTCACACTTTCGAAGCGTAACCCGCTCCCACTCACCCCCTCCCTCCCCGGTCCACTTGCCGTAAATGTCCTTCCATGCCCCCCCCCTCCTCCTCCGTCACTACCCCCCATTCCCCCCATCTTCACAAACTCCAACCCCCCCTCCCACCCTTCCTTCCTACCCCCCCTTGTGAGCCCCAACATCGTCAGAGGTACCACTTCAAACTGCGTCAACCGGCTAGGGAAGCCTCGGTCCATGAATCTCTGTAAGTTAAAGCTCAAACTCCCCACCTCGGGTAAGGCCAGCGGTGAGCATACCGAAGGCCAGGGATAATGGGCCCACCTTCTCTCCTGCTCGTCCATGGCATCATCCACCAGCGGCTGCCTCCGTGAGTTCAGCAAACAACTTAGCAACGTCTCCCTCCTCCCTCCACTGCTACAACCCAGCCCTGCCTCCCTCCCTGCCTCCCTCCCCCCTCCTGTGACACTAGCTACACTGTTGATAAAGCCACCGAAAGTCGACGCACCGCGGAATTGAGGCGGTTGGAGAGCAACAGGGATCGAGGAGGAGGAGGAGTAGGTAGAAGAGGTAGAAGAGGGAGAAGAGGTAGAGCAGGAGAGAGAGGAGGTTTTACACTCTTGTCCATATTCACCCGGTGGTCCTCCTGCCCTTCCCTCATGTCCTCCCTCCGTTCCTCCCCCTCCGCGGTGAGCCTTACTCCCATGGAGTGCACTTTCTGATTGCCCGCCATCACCACCACTACTGCCACCATTCCTCCCTCCCCCCCTCCCTCCCCCTGCCGGAGTCAGACACATTAACAAAAGGTCTCTTAGCCTCATATTTGCCACCTCCTTGATGAGTCCGCTAAACCCTCCCAATCCTCCCCCACCCTCCCTTCCTCCCTCCCTCCTCCTCTCGATACTCGCCAATCCCGCGGGCGGTGAAAGCATTGCAGTACCCTTCCTTCCTCCCTCTCCTCCCCCATCCTGCTTTTGCTGCTGCTGCTGTTGCTGCTGCTGCTGAAGATACCCATACTGCTGGTGCTGTTGCTGCTGATAAGGCTGCCCCGCCACCATGGCAACCGATCCTCCCCCCGACGATCCGGCTCTTCCCCCTCCCTCCCTCCCCTTCCCTCCTCCCTCCCGCCCTCGTCCCTCATCCCCACCCAGGGCCATCATGGCTTCCACTGCAAATGGCAACTCGTCGTTCGCTGCCTTCTGGTCCTCCAAGCCCCTTTCCATCACCCACCAGTCCAGCAGCAAACCCTGATCATTCCCACATATCTCCAGAGCCCTCGATCCCCCCTCAAAACCCAAGTTGACCAAAGCCTCCTCCGCAAGTACCTTCAATTCCTGCCCCCTCAACCTCTCACTCCCTCCTCCCCCCCTTCCTCCTCCTTCCACTGGGGAGGTGGACGGGTCCACTGCAAGTTTGAGGAGCTCCTTCAGCACCCCTCCCTGAGGTCGCACGATCAAGAACGAGAAGTCCACTACCCGCGCCAGTGCCGCTATCGCCCGCACCGCCTCGACATGCTGCTGCTGCTTTGCCGCATCATCACTGCCATTACTGTTGCTGCTGCTGCTGCTGCTGCTGCTACTACTACTACTACTACTACTGTTGGCAAGGATCAAGCTCAGCATCACCTGAAGCATCTCATTGGACCACAACAACCTCAACTGCTCGTCTTGCGTGTCTTCCACCGTCCGAAGCCCCTGCCCTTTCTCCCCCCCACTCCCTCTACCCCTTCCTCCCCAATCCGATCCTCCCACCCTCACAAAGCCCCGAGTTAGCGGCCCACAAAGTTGCGCGAGGCCCCTCACGGCCTGAGCGACGACTTCAGGGATGGGGCAATTGCACATCTGGAGCAATACAGGAGCAGCTCCTAGTTCGACAAGACGACGCTCGTAGCACCCGTCCCCGATGGCAGCCAGGTTGGCAAGGGCAAAGGCAACGTGGACGGCTTCCAAGGTGGCGACCCGGAAGGAGAGGGAGCCGAGGTGAGTGGCGTGTTCGTCTGTTTCGGTTGAGGTGGAGAAGGAGGGGGACGAAGGGGCACAGAGGGGACGCTGGTGTTGTGGCTGCTGCTGGTCGTTGTTGTCGGTCTTTCGTTCGGTTTCTCGCAGGGCATTGATCCCTACGGTGAACAAGGTGTCAATCAGATAGGGCGTCTGAAAGAAAGCAACCCGACACGCAGGGTGCTGGCTCAGAATAGCCACCAATCTAATCGTAGCAGCCCTCACCTTCAGCCCCTGCTCCCGCCCAAGCCCTCCCTCCCTCCCACCACTCCTCAACAATGTCACCAGCGGCTCGATGCCCCCTTCCTTCGCAATCAGCAAACAGGGGCTACTCTCACTTCCCCCTCCTCCCCCTCTTCCTCCTCCTCCTGCCCCCATCCCCCCCGTTCCAATCATCATCAACCCTCCCCCCATCCCTCCCCCTCCTCCACCCCCCCCCCCTGCTTCCTGGTGGTCCATCGCAAGGTTATTCAGAGCCGTCAAGGCATGCTCCGCCACCTCAGCTTGAGCATTCAGTTCGCCCGCTGCATCCCCCAACAACAAGACCAAGGAAGAGATTCCTCCTGTCCTAACCAGCGCTGATCGGTTCTGTGCTTGCCTCGACAGGTCAGCCAGGGCCTCCGCCACATGCCCTCTAATTTCGACTTCATTACTAGACGCAAGAGGGAGAAGGTGAGGTAAAATATTGGATGCCAGAATTTTGGCGTCGATGAAGCCTCGTGTGTATATGTCGAGGGAACCAACTCCGGAACTGTTACTGCTGCTGCTGCTGTTGTTGGTGCCACAGCTTTTTTCGTCGTCATGGGGCCGGGCACAGAGTGAAGCGACGATAGAAACGGCTTGGCGTTCTATATCCTTGACGTTTGAGGTAAGCCATTCCTCGAGGAGGGGGAGGAGTCCGCGGTTGACAAGCAGGACACGGCTAGCTTCTACATGTGCAGTCTGCGCGAGAGAAAACGCCGTTAGAATAGTAGCATCACGATCGGAAGGATCCATCTGCAGGGAAGCAGCAAGAAAGGCACTACTGCCCTGCAACTGCTGTTGTTGCGCTCGAAATGACGAGGACGACTTAGGACAGGCTCCTCCTCCTCCTCCTCCTCCTCCTCCGTTTCCTTGCCCTCTTCGTCCCCCCGAGGTGATTGTCCGACCACAGTCATCCTCTGCCAGCATCATTGCAAGTTCCACCACCCTCCCCAAGCTATCAGTTATGGTCGAGGAGCTCTTTGTCTTGCTCGTCGTCCAGGCCAAAAACCTCTCCGAGGTTGGAGGGGCATCTCCGGATGCGTGCCTCCATTCCTGCTTGATTATAACGATCATGTGCGCCAGTACACGTGCAACCAAATGCCTGTAATGACAAGGACTGGTCTCATCCACTCTTTGCATTTCCTCCGTTTCAGGTGCTGAAGTTGGCTTTGGCTCATCTAGCTCCTGCTTTTGCTCCTGCTCGCCCTGCTGCAACAACAGCTCCTCCTGCTGCTTTGCCTCTCGGGCCTCCTTGCTCGTTACTAGCAACAGGCGCAACGCATCCAGAATGCCCCGTGAAAATCTCAACAAAACCCACGCATCGTCTACACCCAAGATGGCATGGGCGATGGCCTTAGCCGACGCCAATTGCACGTCGGGCCGGACTTGAATCAACGAGGCCAGCCCCCCGGCAGCCAGAACTTGGCCTCTCAAGTCAGCTGAAGTGGCGGCATACTTGCCTAGCTGGATGCACGCCTCATGCTTCTCCTTCTTGGTGCCCGTGCGGAGTTTGCAGACGTGGAAGAGGATGAGGTTGGACGGGCTGACCCGCTGGGCGTACCCGTTGGAGAAGTCTCCTTGCAAGTATGTCTCGCAGTTGGTGCAGGAGGGAGTGGCCGTCGAGGCTGTAGAAGATGACATCTCCGCCGCTTCCGTGTCCGGATCGTCCATGATCTTTTGGTGATGGTGTGCGTAAGTGGGATGTGCGTGTGGGGGGACTTTTGGTTAGCGTACAGAGGAAATACTAGGCGAGAACGTTGAAGCGATCAGCTTCTACTGTACACGACCGAGGCACGGACTAGAGTCCATGGCATGCTCAACCAAGACTTTCATGCCAAGAACGAAGTCGGCGCCGTTCTGGTGGAGCCATTCAATAATTCGTGCCCTGGCACGAATGCAAACACATTGGCCTGCTTCAGAAGAAGTTCCTTGGGACGAGTGAGCGAGAAGACTTTCGCAGACGTGAGGAGGTCAAACATATATGTATATATGTTTATATATATTATTATTATTATATAATTATCAAATTCGATAACCACACACCACAGGCAGCTCGGGAGAGGACCCCATGCGCACCTGGACTTTGATGATGGTCACCGTCTTGTCCTTGGTTGGGCGTGGGGTCCGTGGGTTTAAAACATTGCTCAACGACAAACGCGCCCTCCCACCAACACGACAACGCTTCGCCGCCTCAGCAACACCATCAGGCGCGGGCGCGGTGGTCAGAGGCCCTATCCAATTCTTTTACAATGATATTTTCCATGTGGATATGCCCGAAGGGCACAGATTTCCGATGGAAAAATATGCAGCTTTTAGACGGCAAGCCCAACAACGTCTCTACTCCTTGCCCAGCGTCAGCTTCCACCCTTCGCCCCTGGCCAGCCTGGCGGACCTAGAAACCACCCACGACCCCACTTACATTCAACGGTATCTAACGGGGCACATCACAGCACAAGAAAAACGCGAGTCGGGATTCGATTGGAACGAGCAGCATGTAAACCGAACCCTGTCTTCGGTGGGTGGATCAGTCGCAGCAACTCATGCAGTACTTCGACAAGATAACGCTCGCGGGCTGGCGCCGCAAGTAGGTGCGCATTTAGCAGGGGGCACCCACCATGCGTTCAAAGCCAAGATGGAGGGGTTCTGTATTTTTAGTGACATTGCAGTCGCGGCTAATGTGGCTCTGAGGGACTACCCCAACCAAGTCCGCAAAATTTTGATTGTTGACCTGGATGTCCACCAAGGGAATGGCAACGCCGTCCTCTTTCAAGATGACGATCGTGTCTATACCTTTTCTATGCATTGTAAAGGGAACTATTTCTCTGACAAAGAACAGTCCGACCACGACGTAGAAGTCGAGGCGAACACAGGCGATGCTGGCTACCTCGCCCTCCTTGAACAACACCTTCCTCTCGCCTTCGAGCAGTCAAAGCCGGATCTCGTCTTCTTTCAAGCTGGGATCGATCCCCACATAAGTGACCGGCTCGGGAAACTCTCTTTGACACGCGCTGGGTTGCAAAGACGAAATCTACGCGTTTTTCAGTTTGCCGAAGCTTACCGAAGCAAGTGCGTGGTGGTAGCCGGAGGTGGTTACCCGTCGGATAGCGACCCTTCGTCGGGTCCATATGGGGATGTAATTACAGCACACGCTGACGTGTATGTAGGAGCAGCGGAGTTTTTTGGTGGGGGAAGTAAGATGGTGCCCCTGTTGAGGTAGTGTATGAAAGGAAAGAGGACGGGAGAGAGCCAGGGAAAGAGTGGAGGGAAGGAGGTTTAGAGGATACAGGAAGAAGTCGAAGACAATCAAAGTTTAAACCTTAGGTGATTAAGTCGAAGTACACACAAATAAAAATAAATCACGTCCATCGTCTTCTACTCCCTCCACCACTGGTTAGGTTCAGTGGTTTGTAGTTTTTCCATGGAATTTTAAGATGCAAGACCTTAGACTTATCATTTATAGTTATAGCTGTCTGCCATACCGACAACCTTACATTGCTGAGCCGTAGAGTTGGCCCGCAAGTGAGAAAATGGAAAAGCATGCATGCCATGATGCTGCCGAAGGAGGGAAGGTTTGGATTGTAAAGTATTGCGACGACAAATCCTTGTCTTGCCAGCGATTCATATACCAATCCCGAAGGCTTTCCCCGGCACAATTACCACACATACATATGCATTGTAAGGACATACACAACCCGGGCAAACTGGCATGGGCCACCATTGCGCGGAGGATGCCCCTCGTCCAGGACGTCGCCATATCCTCGCCCACTTTTTCCTCGTGTCATCGCGCCCACACCAAGCAGCTCGATCAAACTTTGAACACAAATATCAACCCACATGCCATAGAGAGCTGCAAGCCATGGAGCGCGTTCTGGAGCAGAAGGTACGCAAGGTCGTGGAGGGTCGCACCGACACGCCCGCCATGCTGGAAGCACTGCAAGCCATCGCCGCTTTTTATGGGCACCGGGAGGGGGGCAACACGGCCGAGGCCCGCAAGTCCCTGCGGCAAGATCTGGAGAAGCAAAACATGGTCCTGTGCGACCGCTTCTTGGAGTTGTTCGAAGTGCTGCAAAAGCGGCTGGCGGTGTTGGACGCCCACACGGCCAACTTAGAGGGTCATTGCCAGGGGATTCATGCCCGGATTGAGACGGCAGAAGAGAGCATGAGTGCATTTCTCGCTCGGGCCCACGCCTTGAAAAAGCAACAAGCAGACGCCGAGGCCAAAGCGGCGCAAATTACTTCTTTTCTGGACAGGTTTACCTTGTCGGACGCGGAAGTGGCCGCATTACGATTTGAGGCAGTGGATAAAATTATTGAGGGGGGACAGCGCCCCTTCTTTGCCGCCATGACACGCGTGCAGGAAATCAGGGCAGGCTGTGGTGCCCTCGTAGGGTCACCACAGCAAAGCGCAGGATTTGAGATGTTAGAAGCCTTGTCCGAGCATCAAGAGGCAGCCTTTCGACGATTGCATTCGTGGATCCTGCAGCGGTGCGCGGGGTTGGAACGAGATGATGCTGCCGGAGATGTAGAGGAGAACGACGTGGCGTTGGGGTTGGGATTGAGGACGATGAGGGGACGCTCGGCGCTATTTGTTCATTGTCAAGAGTGCTTATTGCAACGGAGAAAGGACGTGGTCCGACGGAGGTTTTTGCAGGCCCTCTCAGGTGCTGGATTGGGTGGTAGTGGAGAAAGTGGGGGAAGGAGGGAGGGGAGAAGCCTGAGTGGGAGTGGCGGACAGAGGCCAATTGAAATGCAGGCTCATGACCCAGTGAGATATTTGAGTGATATCTTGGCGTGGCTTCATCAGACGGTTGCGTCGGAGAAGGAGTTTCTGCAGAACTTGCTCGGGGCGGGGGCAGGGGAGGGAGGGGACAAGGAGAAAGATGAGATAAGCGCGTCGTTGTCATCGTCGTCGGTTAAGCAAGAAATGACGCAGCTAGAGATGTTGGCAGGAATCATGGAAGGCGTCGCACCGTTACTCAAGGCCCGCATCATGCATCTAGTGGAGCCCAGAAGCTTCACCAACAGCAGTGTTAGCAGCAGCAACCAGCTTATCCTTAGCTTCCGCCTACTGAATCTCCTGGCATTCTACGACGTGACCCTCCAGACTCTTGGCCTTGGCGGTAGCAGTAAGACTACTACCATTGACAGCAGCAGCGGTACCACTCCCTCCTCCTCTGCGTTCGGGCAAGTCCTCAGGGACACACGTGCCCAGGCTCATCACTTCTTCGAAGCCGGGCTGCGTCAACTGGGAGAGGCCGCCATGGCCTCCCCCCCTGCCTATCCCATCGATTTGTCTGCTGCGGATCTGACGAAGGATGCAGGGAGGCAGCTCACGGAAATTCTGTGGGTGCACGAGTCGTCCTTGATCCCGACGGAGGAGTTGGGGTATGAGGTAGACGAAGTGTTGACAGCCCTGGTCGAGCCCGTGTTACGTGCGTGTAGGTTGGGTGCAGAGGGGCTGGACCCATCGGATGCTGCTGTGTACATGTTGAACAATGCGGGGATGTTGTATACGTGTTTGGTCGGGAGTAATAGTAGCAGCAGCAGCAGTGGTGGTTGTGTAGGGAAGTGGGTGGAGCGATTGAAGGCGGAGATGGAGACCTGGTTGGCCTTGATGGTGAAGTATCAATCCGAGGCCGTGCTAGAAAGGACGGGACTTGGGCCACTGTTGGAGAGAGCAGTGGCAGTGGCTGCGTCTTCGTCGGGAACCCTGTCGGCCACGGCGGGATTGGACGCAGGAACTGTAGGGGAGGTCATGAAGGGCTTCTATCAGGGTTTGTTCTCCTCGCCTCAATTCGAGAAATTGGATGATCCGCGGATGAGGGCAAGAGCGAGGCAAAGGACGTCAAAGGTGATTGCGGAGGGGCACGAGACGGCGTACAAATTGTTCAGCAAGGGGGAAAATGGATACCCGGAAGCGGGGAAGTTTTTGATTCACACGCCCGAGCAGGTTCGGATTCTATTGGACTGCGAGGAGGAGGAGGAGGAGGAGGAGGAGGGTATAGAAAGGAGGAGTGAGGAGGAGTAGGAGGAAAGGGGGCTCACAATGAGGGTGAATTTAAGCTTTGGAGGTAGAAGACGTTGATAACGACTTGATATTGGGAAAGCATCACAAAGGAGCTGAGACCAAGAAACTACAAAACGAGCTGGAAGAGACATGGGCGACCGCAATCCCCGATTAGTCCATGTCGTTACCATCATTCATTTGCTTTCTTCTCCTTCTTCATGAAATATCTGAGTCCCCCGTCAACTCTCCTTCCCCTTACATACACCGTAAAAATTCTCCCCCACTTTCCCTCCTTCTCTCCTTTTTTTCTTTTTCCCCTTCCCTGCCTCAAAGCTTGTTGGCAAAATTGTTGCATACGGCCTTTAGCAAGCCTGTGATGAATGTCGTCAGTGTGGCAAAGTACCCGTCCTGTTTATATATGTATTTTCTGTTGAGTCTGTGATTTGAATGACTCACTTGGACGCACCGGGGGAAGAGGAGGGAGGCACGGTGGAAAAAGAGTGCAGACAACAAAGCAAATTTCAGGAAAGTGATTACATGGCATTTCCCTCGCTCATCTCCATCCTTGCTCTCCACTTACCTGAGTGTTCTTCCAGGCCGTGTGCCGAATCTCAGGGTTGCCCATCTTGCGGATGTACATGAAGGTCAGGCCCCACACGCAAGAGCCGATCAGATTATCGACCAAGTGCCGTCGCAATGCCTCAATGTCTTTAAACCCTGTCGTTATGAAAACAAAATAGGGAGGTAGGGAGTGGGGGATTGGCAAGCAAGATCGAAGATCAAGTAGTCCTATGGGGAAGAGACCATGCAACGAGTACTACCACGGAGGTGTTTCTCCCTTTTTTGAGTCAAGTGACTGATCTCATCCATTCAATGAGCCTCCTCTTCTTAAGCCACAAAGCAGATACTAAGTAACTAAACGCACATGAAAACACACATGCGCATGCACCCGGGCGCAGTACCAGGCGTAGCGACAACATTTACTCTCATTATCCGTACTCCCCCGCGAACTCTTGCAACTCTCTCCCGCTCTCCCTTCCTTCCTTCGCTCCGTCCAGAAACTCCATCACCACCAGCACGTACCAAGCAGGAGATAATCACTAGTGACTAAGTCAGTGTAGCCTTCTAGGGAATACTTCTTCAAGACCAGGCCCAGGTAAATGGTCACGACAAAGGGCAGGAGGAAAGTGGTGAGGGTCTCCATGTTCCTCTCGTACGCCGTGGGCTCCTTCATGGCTCCTATGATTTAAGGTCGGAAAGAATGAGAAGTTAATAGCAGAAACGTTGGAGATGTGTGCAGTGGTTCGGTAGCCGCTCCGCATGCAGGAAAGGAAGTGGAGGGGAGGCATGTGCAGCAGGATGCCTTGGATACTTTTATGCCTGCCTGTGCAAGCTTTCGGATGTCGTCGCTGCTGTGGGTGAGAGGAACAAGAGGCTCCTATTTGATGTGATGATCATGATGGATGAGGCGCGTGCGTGCGCCTGTGGTTTGAAAAAGAGCTAAAGTGCACAGGCAAACAACGCATAAGCAAGCAGCGAGCCAGCATGACCAGTTCCTGGTTGCCTCACTTCACAAGCGTAACGGTAAAAACTCGCTTGCGAATAATTTGCATGTGTCATTTTCCTTCCCTTCCTCTTCTCCAATCAACGCCCCTCCCACGCTTCTTCCACCACCTCCTGCTTCTTCTACCCCGGTCCAGCTCTACCGAATGTCATGCCCCACAGGAAACAAAAAATTCGTTCCCAACCTCGACCCCTCCCCCCCCCTGCTCTTCGCCCCAGGAAACACATTCCAAAACCTCAACGTTTCATCCCCCGCACCTGTCACAATCGTCTGTCCATCGGGAGAAATCGCCAGGTACAGAACTCGAAAAGTATGCCCCGTCAAAGTGGTCACCTTCGTCATACTCGGGTACCGCCACAAAATAATCTGATTCAAACTGTACCCATGCGTACTCACAATCTCGTTCACATTTTTGCTCCACATCAAATTACATACCTGCGAGCCAGTGTCCACCCGACTTAGAGATGCCCCAGTTAAGGTATTCCAAAACCTTATATGTCTATCCGCCGTTCCGCCCCCACTCGCAAGCAACCCCCCCTGGTGCGGAGACCATGCCAAAGCCTTTACCGCTGCTGTGTGCTCCGTGAACTTCTGCACAGGCTGGGAAGAATGCAAAGTCCATATATAAAGCTTGTTGTCATTTCCCCCGGAAGCAAGCTGGCAGTCGTCAAATGACCATCTCAACCCACATACTTCCTGTCTATGCCCCTGCAATTTCTTCACTCTTGGTTCCCGTGCTCGGACATCCCTCAAATAAATCAAGCGATCGCGACTCCCGCTTGCCAGCACTTGGCCATTCCACGACATGGTTCCTATCCTTGCGGAATGACCGGACAAGCTCCTAATCCGCTGACATCTCCCAACATCCCACATTTGGACCTCTCCCGTATTGGTGCCTACTGCCAAGTGCGTTCCTCGCTGCGTCCACGCGACGGATGTCACGGAATCATCCTCTCCTAGATCGCAGAGTTTCGTAACAGAGCTTGTACAAGCACTCCAGAGATAGACACATGTGCCCAGGCCGACGGCGAGGACATTAAGCGACGACCAGTCAACGAGGTTGAGATAAAAATCATCTTGCAGTGCAGGGGCGTCGAGCACCTTGAACGGGACCTTGCTCACTTTACGCTTGGCCTTGAAAGGGCTGGAGAGAAGGCGGCGTTGAGCAGGCCCCATGGGAAGGAGGGAAAAGGAACGATGGACCTCTTCCGAGTGACATTCACGGGCCGGTTTGAATTGAAGGAGATTGGGACTGCTGCTGCTGCTGCTGCTGCTGCTGCGCTGCAAGCTTCCCGGTCCTCCTTCTCCTCCAGCCGGTCTACCGATGCTACTACTACTGCCAGTGCCATCTATGCCGTTTATACTGCTGCTACTGCTGTCGCTTCCTCTGCCGTCCGCAGCGCCGCTAGGTAACCCTCCCCCTCCTGCGCGATCATCGTTGAGGTGGTGTTTGCCTCCAGAGAAGGCGGAAGAGGAAGGGCGGGAGTAGGGATGGTGAAGGTCCACGCCCAAGAGCTCGCTACGTAAAAGCATGTTTAGAATGGGTTGACGCTCGGGGCCAACGTCGCCGGCACCGGCTGTTTTGTTTGGGGGGGAGGGTTGAGATATATGGCACAATGAGTGTATAGAAGGAAGAAGGGGAGGAAAAGGACGGGTTGACCTATCGGTGGGCGGGTAATACAGCCAACAAGTATGTACGTGAGAGCCAGAAAGAAAAGGAAATAAAATAAAATAAAGACACTCACTTAGCGCAGATGGACTGGTGCTCCTGCTGTCAGGCGGCGAAGTTGTCGCTGCAGTCGCTGTTGACCCTGTAGCCGACGCCCCCCCAGTCAAGGGTAAGTCTGGGAATAGAGACAACGAGGAGGAGGAGGAAGCGAGGACTGATGATGACGCTGCTACTGAGACGGACGGTGAAGCAGAAAAAGAGCCGGTGGATGGCCGCGTTGAAATCACGCCCGCGGGTCCTCGAAAGGGGGAGGAGGCATGATTCGATCCCGCATTGTCAATTTCTTCGTTCATCAATGAGTAAGCAATCTCCATTTGGGGGGCGTTCCGGGCGGGGATGAATCGATCTCCGTACACGAGGCCGTCGGACAGGCTGCGACTGAGTGCGAGGGGGGAGTGGGTCCGTTTAGGGGAAGAGGCGTCGTTGGCCATTTGTTGTTCTAGAGACATGCGGCGTTTCACTGGGCTTTTTATTCTTGACTGTGTTTAATCCATGGTCAAAGGTGAGGTTGTCATAAAGCCATGAAGGCATGTGTATCCAATCCAACCCATGCAGCAGACAGCACACACTCACCAACGTACCTGATATTCGTAGTGAAGCTTGCTCGTACTAGGAGAACTTGGCGGGGTCCCGTTGGACCATTGCCTTGTCAAAAATGAAGACGAAGGAGATCCACAAAGCATGGAAAAGCTGCTGCTGTCGCCCATAAAGCTACTTGACGGCGACAAGAAGGGATTGCCTTTGCTTGTGGGCCGATTGGGCGTGCGAGGCGAGGGCAAGCTATCGCTGTTGTCTATGTTCATGTTGTCCCCCGACTCTGAGCTCGCAATTCTTTCTGCCGTGGACGACATACTTTCCTGTGTCGTACGAATGACGGTGATGATGAGTGATGTGAGCGTGCGTGGGAGAGGTGGAGGCACAGCGTGGAACTAACTCTCAACGACGAACATCTCGAAACGGCCCAACACAACGGTATTGCTAGGAAGGAGGTTGGACAACAGCACGCATCCCCTGCCGTACAACTCGGTTCTTGATTTTTTTTCTTCTTCTCGACTCCTCTCCTCTCCACTCCTCAGATTCTTTCCCCATGCCTTTCCTCTCTTTTTCTTTTTAGCTGCCAAAGTCTTGTTTCATTTGCTTTCCCCCCCTCCCACACCCAACCACCACCACCACTAGACACACACACCTCTCAAAGCTACCGCCTTCGTTTATCTCCTCCACTGGGCCCATATCGGCTATCACCATCACTTGCAGGCCCGTATCGATTATCACTGCTACGGCTTCGCCTCCGCTTATCCCCTCTATCCCTCCTATCTCCTCGGTCACGGTCCCAGCCACGATCATCCCTTCGTCCACGCGGAGGCGATCGACTGCGAGAGCGCCGCCCCCTGTCACCTCTGTCTCTATCCCCCCCCCTATCTCCTCTATCCCCACGATGACCCCGATCACGACTCTCCCTGTCCATCCGCCTCTCTGAACTGCGACTTCGTCCTCTTCCGCTCCCTCCTCCCCGGCTCATCTCCTCCCGCGCACTCCCTCCTGCGCTTCGTCCCGTGTTCTCCTCCCCGGGGCCCTTTCTCGTCCCGCCCAAGCCACCACCAAGCCTCCGAGGCACCCATCCCTTCACCGTCCTCCCCCTCTCCACATCAACCAGGACCCGCCTCCCGTCAATCTTCTTCCCATCCGCGCGCTTATATGCATTCTTCATGTCCCCCTCCTTTTCGAACTCAATAAAGGCATACCCTCTTGGCTTGCCCTCACCATCCATCACCACTCTAAGGCTCTCAATCGGGCCATACTGCTCAAATTCTCTACGTAATTTCTTCTCAGTCGTGTCAAATGATAACCTAGCAACCATCAATGTCCTGTATGGATCCTCAGTGGCTTTCTTATCCTTCTTCGGGTCCCAATCCTCTTTCTCCAACTCGACCTTCTCCGCGTGGACCTTCATCAAAGCTGCTCTTTCGGCGGCTTTTCGTTCGGCATAGGAAATTTATTTCTCGCGGGGGGGGGGGGGGGCCGTCTCGAAGAGGCCGACGTATTGACTGATGCCCGTGTATGGTTGGGGAGGGGGCTTGGTGGAGAGACGGTTGAATTCAACAGGTGGACGAGGCTCAAACATGGCGCGCATGTCTACGTAGGTATAAAGTAAGAGAGAGGGAGGGGACGGTGAGCTACGGGGTTGGGGTCGAGCAGTAGGGAAGGAGGGGGAAATAAAAAGACGGAGCAAAGCACCTGGAAGTGTATCCATCCGCACACGAGCTTCTCTGTTGACCATCCCAATCAGTCACGTGCGCTCATTGTCGTAGCCTACTTAACATACATCTACATGCCAGACATACTGCAGCAATCCTACTCACACTCTTTCTGTTCGGCCTGCCGCTCTTCTCTCCTCCGCTCACTCTCTCTCCTTCTTCCTCTATATACACAAGCGTAGCATCAAAGTGCAACACAAAACACGTCTAACACTTACTTGCAGGCAACCCTGTGATGGCCGGCGGCATATTGCTTCCCGACATTTGCCCCTTCGGCGTGACCAACCGCATCCCTCCGCCTCGGCCCCGCCCGCCACCGCCCCCGAAGTCGCCTCCTCCTCCCGGACCACCAGACCCTCGCCCGCCACCGAAACCACCGCCACCGCCGTACATGCTGCGCTTCCTGCTGCTGCTTGTTACGGGAAAGAAGGAGGGATTGTGAAGGGAAGGCCAAGACCTGGGGGTTGCGGGTTGTGGAGGGGAGCGTGAGATGTTCGGGTCGTGTGATAGACAAGCCCTCGCGTTGGCCTCCCCTCCGCATCATTCCTTGACTGCAAAAGCCAGTGCTACTCGGCCATTCCATCCCCTTGGCAACTGTGAAAGCAATCGTTCATCTACCCTCATGCACCCGCCGCATTTCTTCTTTAGCTGCGAAAAACAGACTGCGGGTGCCTCTGGCCGTCATTCTCTCCCACCCATCCCAACCCTCTTCGCGCGCTAGAACCCGTGGGGCGAAGCACAAATTGGCACCAAACGGACAAGGGAACCTGACTCTGGCTTGACAACCACTGTAGCCCTTCTCTTCCTGTCATTGTCGGCCGTATCAAGGCACATGTAAGAAATATGGACTCCTCGAGAGCTCACCTCACCGTCCCCTTTCTTCCCCTCCTTCTCACAGGAGCAGAGCACTCCTTGGCCCCCGTGGAACTCGCCAGCAACAAAAGAGCGAAGAAGAGCGCGGGCCCACTGTTTTGACACCATGGAGCACCAGCAATGGCAACACCACCCAATATTTGCGAAACAATAATGCCTCAGCCCAGCGAGGAGGAAGCCGGCGGAGGCCTGCTGTCACAGCCCCTGTCGGTAGGAGGCGACGGGGGCACGACAAAGCTACCTCGCCTGGGGGGAGGAGGGGGAGGAGTAGGGGGAGCAGGCCATGAGGGGGGGTCTTCACTACTTGCAGGTGTTGGGGGCGGAAAGCTGCGGCCACTAGGTGACAAATCCAAAGCGGAGATGGCGATGAACACCTCGTCTGACATGTAAGCAAAATTGTTCAGAAATGGCGGATAAATGGAAAAGATGTGAGAGAGGAGGAGGAAATCCAGGAGAGCGTAAAGAATCGTTTTGTGATGTTACACCTTTCGATCGGGTGTGTGTTGGGGGTACCTGTATGAGGTAGGGCAGAGGAGGAAGCTCTTGAGCATACGAGCCAGGATGAATCCTACTTGTGATTAGCAGATTGAGGGAGATTGAAAGTAAATTCAAACTGCACGTTCATCACTAATGCCTCTTCCCTCATGCACACACACACACATGTAAATAGCCCTGGTTCGCCCGTAACCCTCAAGGGTCTGCCCTCACCTCTCCGACGCACCCTCCATTCCTATCCGTCGGCCTCAACCATTCTTGCTGAACACAACTTCAGCACCAACAGCAGAAACGGTACCAACAGCAACGGCAGCAGCAGCAGCAATGACATATTCAGTCGGGGCCGCCACGCGCTCTTTGGGGGAAAGCAGCAACGTCTAACCCCCGCCATCACTATTCCTCTTCCTCCTGCTGCTGCTAGTGGTGCGGGCTCTTTTGTGGGGCCACCAACACCACCAAGGACAGCAGCAGCAGCAGCAGCAGCAACAGCAACAGCAGCAGCAGCAGCAACAGCAACAGCAGCAGCAGCAGCAGCAGCACCTGAAGGTGGAAGCAGCACCAGCAGCGACCCCTCCAGTCCTCCTCCCCCCCCTGCTGAAATTCGGCAACACGGCCTCCTGCAAGGTGTCATAACCATCGACCGCTCGAAGGGCCCCCGCCTCTCACGCCACGCCCCCCTTCCCTCCTTCTCCCCCCGAAAGGATGACCTCGCCAGCAGCAGCAGCAGCAGCAGTAGTAGTAGCAGCAGCAGCAGCAGCGGCAGCAGCAGCAGCAGCAGCAGTATCAGCAGCAGCAGCGTCAACAGTGGTGGAATACCACCAATCTCCACCTCTCTTCGTAGTAACACCCCTCCCCTCGCCTTCCTCCCCTCCGCCCGCCACAAACCCAGGCCCCCTCCCTCACCGTCCACTTCCTTCAGCCTCGACTGCTCCAGCAGCCTCACCAGTAACAGTAGCAGCAACATCAGCAACATCAGCAACAATAAGAACAGCAGCAGCAGCAGCAGCAGCAGCAGCAGCAGCAGCAGCAGCAGCAGCAGCAGCAGCAGCAGCGGTAATACCAGCCCACTTCAAGGGGCGCGGCGTTTGCTCACTCAATTCTCCTCTGCCTCCACACCCTCCTGCCCCCGTCCTCTACAAATTATGCGCCCTCGAAGCTCACCTGTGAGTTCAGCGAATAACTCTCCTTCCCCCCCTCTTGCAAGAGCCCGTAGCGTTGGAGGGAAGACGTGTCCCACCAACAGCAGCAGCAGCAGTAGCAGCAGCAGCAGCAGCATCAATAGCAGCAGTAGCAGTGGTGGGATGGCTCTTGCAGGGTGTGGGGGTGATTCATCTTTTTTTACGACCTCCTCCCTGCCCTCCTCCACGTCTTCAGACAAAGAGAAGCAAAAGGAAGAAGCTCGCCCTCGTTCCCTTGCTATTCTTCCACCTTGTCCACCGACAATGGAGACACGCCAAGAGGATGGACCCGGGTTGGGGGTCAGAGAGGGAGGGAAAGACGGACGAAGAAGAAGAATAAGGCGTTCAAAAATCGTCCCTGTCGAGGGAGACGATGCCCTCTCTCCGCCTCTTCCACCCTCTTTACAGATTGACGCGACAAGCTACAGTAGCAGCAGCAGTAGCAGCAGCAGTAGCAGCAGCGGCGGCATCAATATGAATGTTCAGCCTTCTAGAGATATAGAAGAAGGGAGGAAGGGAGGAAGGGAGGGAGGGAAGGAGGTTAACCAGACGGCACGCCTGCTGGTGGAGGCTTTAAGGCAGTTAGAGCTCGAGCTAGAGGAATCCCAAAAACAAAATCGACCCGAAGAGAAGGAAGGAGAAGAACGACAACTACAAGGGGAAAGAAGATGGGGGAAATTCAAAAGAGAAGAAGAGGGAGGAAGCGAAGCAGGAACGACAGCAGTTGTTTACCCTCCTGAGGTCGTGGCTGTGTGGGCTAAGGTACGAGAGGGAGCCGCGGCGCAGCAACAGCAACATCAACATCAACATCAACATCAACAAGGGGAAGGCATGTGGACTGTCGGTAAGGACAACAACAGCAGCATCAACACGAGCAGTAGGCGGAGCAGGTGCAGCAGCATGCGTGCGGAGGAGGCAGAGGGGGAGGAAGAGAAAGAGGAGGGGGAAGGGGTACCACTCCTAGGGCCGGCGGCGTTGCGGGCAAGAATATTAGAAGATTTCTCAGTCAAACTACCATTAAAAGAGATGTCATTGCTAGTGCAGTTCTTCTCATCTCCGTCCCTTCTTGGCACTCCGTCCTCCTCCCTGTCCTCTGTGAGCGGCAGTAGCATAAGCAGAAGCAGCAGTAGTATTAGCAGCAGCAGCACCACCAGATGGTCTTTGCCTTGCATCAACCACCATCAGCAGCAGCAGCAGCAAGGCCCCCAAGTTGACTACAAAGTGGTGCGGCGCTTCTTGTCGCAGCCGGACCTCGCTCATGTCAGCGTCAGAAGTAATAGTAATAGCAGCAGTGACATCAGCAGCAGCATTGACAGCATGAGCAAGACCTCGTTCTCCTCTCCACCACTGTCGGTTACTTTCCCCTCCTCGCTTTTAAGAGTGGGAGCAGCAGGAGCAGCAGTAGGAAGGCCAGTAGCCGTAGCAATAGAAACGGAAACGGAATATACGGGCATTTCCTCCTTTCGCCGCAGCTGTGGTTTAAATCAAGGAGCAGAAAGAGGAGCCACACCAGCAGACGCAACAGCAGCAACAGCAGCGACAGTAGCCTCGGTGCGTGGGTTCGGTCCAGGGAGGGTACGTCGCTCCATTCTACAAGAAGAGGCAGCCCGTTCGGAAGTGTCGCATATCCCTGGAGATGATCTTTCGAGGGAACTATTGGAAAAACTTGCAGAAGCAGCAGCTATGCTGGACAAGCATTCTTTGGATGAGGTGTTTCAGGATGGGAATGTGTGTAGCAGCAGTAGCAGCAGCAATAGCAGCAGCATTAGTAGTAGCGAGAGACTGGTTTCCTTGAGAGAATTTATAGTGTTGCTTGACGAAGGGCTGCATGTTCAGGTCTCGCTTACAGAGCTACAATTACTCACAGAATGGTTCCGTGGTTGTCCTAGAGGAAGACGAAGGGAGGGAGGGAGGGATGGCGAGAGGAAAGAGGGGGAGGTGCTGTTGGATTTTCGTCACTTTTTACAGCAGTTTTGGGCGTTGGGGGCAGCGGCCAAGAGGAGGAGGAGTAAGGAGGAGGCGCAGGAACGGTTTCTTAAGGCGCTGACGCGAGGAGGGGGTTTTGTGGGTCTGAAGGTGGGAGAAGTGGCTGCAGGGAGGGAGGGAAGGCAGGCGGTGGGCATGTCACAAATTGAGTGCAGATAACCGACCATGAGCAGGGATGATGAGTTCCGAGGCTATCGGCTCTTTCATCATTGTATCCAGAAAAAAAATCCGAGATCCACGAAACTAATTGGTGAGACAGACACACCATCCGTGTGCATCGAATTCAAATAGAGTCCACGAATAAAAAAATAGAAAACGAGAGGAGGAAAGAGGAGACGGACAAAAGAAACTCAGCAGCAAAGAAGAAATAGGATGGGCACTTGCAAATTTGAATCTATCAATGTACCTTGATGTACAAGTTTGATGAAGAGGAAGGGATAGATATACATCAAAACGAAATAAAGGGTAAGGAGGGAGCACGGGAGAGGGTCACAACTGAAGTTAAAGCCCGAAGGTATTTTAATATTTTAGATAAGGTGAGATGACTGCATGTGCATGAGATGACAAGGAACGATGAAATTAATACACCAGCACACTCGCCGGAGGGAAAAGAAGATGTGAAGGAGATATGTGAGGAAATTTGAATTGGTGAGAAGATATTCACGGGCTGTGCGCCACATGTAGAGAGAATGAATTAGGAGATAAAGAAATAACAATACTCAGACCACGTTCATAAAAGTGTATGTCATTAAAATCGACCCGAACCAAAATAAAGAAATCAAATGTTGAGCCAAGCATTCCCTAATCTAGAATGTTTCGACATGCCCTGTTTGCTTTTTCGTTTTGTTCTCTCTTTTTCTGTCTTCCGACACTCGTTTGGTTGTGCATTTTCTCTGCTTTTGCAATTTGAATGCTTGCGTCTTTCTCTCCACACCTTCCCCATTATATTACTCTAATTTGAACACTTGCTTTCCCCTCCTCACATTCCCCATTCTGTTATTCCCCTTTTCCTTCCTCTACACCGTCTATCCTTAACCTTTCTAAACTACAATTCAGCCGGTATGTGCCTTCTTTCCCTGCCTCCTTCTCCCTCCCCCTCCAATCACACCGGTCTTATCGTCTGCTCCAACACAAAAGCATGCCCAGGCGGAAGCACATTGAAGCTCTTCACAATTCCTGGCTCCACACACACCATCTCTCTCCACTCCTCGTCTCCAAAGTCCGCCATCGCCTTGCTTTTTTCCACCCATGGATTCCACAGCACACAATCAGGCTTGGGAAAAGGCTCGTCGCTCCCGTCCTTTGCCACCGTACAAGCTGTGTACTCAACCCTCACTCGTTCCCGCCCCCCTTCCATGACCGACACCTCATTCGCCCCTGTCTCATATACCCGGTCTGTCTCCTCCCCAACCTCCACCATTTCCCTCACCTCCACCGGCAGCACCTCCCCCTCCTTCGGCATGTCCATTTTATCCAAGAAAGGATGCGGGTGATACCCATGCAATGACACCTTCTTAATATCTCCTACCCGCAAATAGGTGTGCAACAACGCCTGGGCCTCAAAAGGTCTGTCCCCCTTATTCTCAATCCGCAGGGACGTCGTCAGTGCTCCGGCAGTCAACGAAAGAGTATAAGATAGCAGAAAAGGGAACCCCCACAAAGCACGGGTTGCCTCTGAATCCGACAAATGAAACACTGCTCTAACTACATCGTCGGTCACCGCTGTATCAGATAACTCCCAATGCGACGATCGGGCAAACCCGTGCTGCGCCATCTCCTTTTTCGGTTGCCCAAACTGAGGGAAGACCAACGGAACACCGCCACGGATAGCCTTCTTTCCATCAAAGACGGCCTTTTTTGAGACGAAAAGCACTTCACGCTCTGGCGTGGGCTTATAACTCGTAATGGTGGCCCCGAAATTGTAGACCTCTGCGCTGGCACCGGCTTTGTGCTTTAGGAGGACGCGCGGCAGCCCGCCCAGGCCGATATCGCGCAGGACGGTGTGCGCGGGGGAGGAAGCCATTATGTTGATTCTTCTCAACAGCCTGTGAACGGGCGAGTATGATTTGTTTGTATGAGTGGATCTTGTCGAAGCGGTTGATGAGACTTGACTTGTCCATGCCTTAGTGTGAGTGTGGTACAATTTCTGGAGCCTGCCCGTGGAAGTTATGAGGAGGGCATCACATAAGCGGCGAGACGAGACATGCTTTGCGCACTAGCCCAAGACCTCCTCCCGGGACCTTCAAGGCTCCTTTATGTGGCACTCTTACTAGAATATCGATTATGCTGAAAATGCTGTCAGCAAAGTGGGGAGATGCGTGAAACGTGGGGGTGTATGACCCTCTGTTTGGTGTGATGGTGAAAAATTAGGGGAGGTGATGTATTGAAAGCGCAATCCATACCTAAGCCTCTCGACAAGCAGGCGGATGAAGAGGTCACGCCGATCTTTTAAACGCCATTCATTGCATGTGTGCGACTATAGAGAAGAGTGACTGCGAATCGCAAAATTTATTTCTACGCCCCACTCATTGAGGCAAGAGAAGGGCAGGGTCGAGAGAGAGACCAAAGGTCCGTGCTCATTATTATTTTATTTCTTCGCTTGCTTCAGCTTTGTCTTTCCTCTTTGTCACACTTACAAAAACCCTGCCTCTCCCCCACGGTTCCGCTGCCGCGTGTGCTTCAGCCTGTCTATCCTCTCTACCAACGTCTCCTCCCCCCCCATATACACCTGTGCTCCCATTTTCTGCAAAAATTCCGGCTTCACTTCCTCCTTCCCCCCTCTGCGCGATTCCACCGTCAATCCCGTCTCCTTCTCTGTCTCCTCCTTCTCCCTATCCTTGCCCTGTTCCACCCTTGTCCGGCGCTGCTCCTCATTCACATTCCCATCAGTCCGCATGGCTAACAAGCGTTGTTTCTTCTCCTCCTCTGTTAAAGGCCGCTTCCGCCGAGCCTCTCTCTTCTGCCTCTCCTCCTCCAATCGCTCCCTCTCCTTGGCCGCCAGCACTGCAGGGTCCGGTCCCAAATGCCTCGGTCGGCCATCATCGTCCTTCTTGCTTTTGCTACTGCTACTGCTGTTGCTGCTGCTTCCCCCAGCTGTCTGCAGCCCGTACCGGTGCTTCTTCTTCCCTCTCCAATCCTCCCCGTCACCCTCCTCGTCATCGTCGCTGTCATGCCGGCGTCGATACTCATTCGGATGCGGCCGGTGCTCTTTCCCCTTCTCCTTCCCTCCTTCCCTCCGTCCCTCGTTCTCCCGATTTATCTCCCCCTCCCCCATCCACCTACTCTCCCTGTCCTTCTCTGAGACTACTCGTTCTCTTTTTCCTTTTTCCTCCCTCCCTTGCTCCAATGCCCGGTCCCGTTCCCTCTTCTCCCTTTCCTCCCTACGACGCGGGGGGGTAGGTGACCGACGATGTGTTCCTCCCCTCCCCCTATCCCTCCCTCCCTCCGATCCTCGTCCTCGACTGCGGCTGAGACTGCGACTGTGACTTTTGATATGTTGACCAGGTGCAAAAGTAGGAGAGCGAGATCGGGAGCGGGTGTCGATCCGTCGTCGCTTGCGGTGCTGGTGAGCGAGACGATCTTCCGTTTCTTTCCCCCTTCTTTCCTCCTCCTTCTTTCTATTAGTGCTGCCGCCGTTGCTGCTGACCTTCCGACTGTCGTATCCATTTTCCTTCTCCATCTTAAGCTTGATATCCCCTCCTGATCCCCCTTCTCTCCAATTCCTTTCTCCCCTCCCTCCCCCCTCCCCACTGCTCCCATCGCTCCTGCTACTCCCACCACCCAGTTCCTCCTCCTCATCCTCCTTTTTGCTGCTGGCGCTTTTTTTGCCCCCCTCACCCACCTTCTTGAGATATTCCGCTGCAGCTAATGCTAAATCTGTTTCCCTCTCTTCCCTCCGTCTCTTGTCGTGTTTTCCCGCCCTCTTCGCATCTTTCTTGGCTCGTTTTTTGTCTTTTTTCGCCTGTTTCTTCTCTTTTTTCCGGGCCAGTTCCTCCTCCAGCTGCTGCCGGATCCGAGCCATCTTGATGGGGTTTTTCACAATATCGTCCCTCTTTCGCATCTCGTTTTGCTTGATCATTAAAAGAGGGTCTTCGTGGAGGCGGGTGAACATATCGTTCTTCGCACTCACCGAGTTGAGAAATAGCATCCCCGGCTGACTCTCCACACGCTGCACCTCGCTCTCCTCCTTTTTGACCTGCACCTCCTTCCCCAGTAAATACTGTTCGGTATCCTGCTGGTGGTCAGCCATCGTCGCCATGGGTCCTTCATACATCCAATCAAGCTTAGCTATCTGATCCTTATCTACCAACCCGGCGGAGACCTGCAGCTCTTTAAGTTCTTGTAGCTGTCGTTCCTCTGCGATTTGCTTCCGAAACTCATCCATACGCTTCTCTTCGTTGGCCGCTTTTTGCTCGGCTTTCCACACTTTCTCGACGTTCTTGAGGTTTGTGGGGTTCCATGTCTAGGGGGGCGGGGGAAAGGAAAGCAAGTGAGGATCTGTGAGTTTGAGGAAATGGCTGAGGCCACGACAGCGCGGATGCCCAGAAAGAACTAAGGCGCATTTGTCCTCTTTATCCGTCGTCGGCATATCCATGACCAGGAATCATAGTCCAAGGGAAAGGTGATGTGCCTCTGAGATGGCAACGAAAAAGCGGGGACAATGAAGCCAGCTCCGCTACCCGCCATCACGCACCGGGCACCCGTCCCATCGCCATTCTTTCGACAGAACATACATACGTACCTTCTTGGCCAAAAATTTGAGAGACATGGTAGCTTAGGGTGCCGCGGCGGGGTTAACAGAGGAGGGGGAGAAATTGAACCACAAGCGTTTGCAAGGGATACGATGAAGCTGCTGCCAGGGGAAGGCGTGCAAGATAGCTTGCCCCGGCTAAGCGGAAAGACACGGGACCGGCTACGCAGACGTCTGGCGTAAGATGGTCCTGTAGCTGTGTGCGAGTGGCGCGGGTGTGAGTGCTTCTGTTGTTAGGCATCAGTAAACTAGGCCATTTAGAGGGGACTTGAGGAGGAGAGGAGAGGGCGGCGAAGAAGACACATGATCGACACTGGCCCTGATGCATCTTTGCATTCATTTTCCTCTGTAAACACAGCGTCCACCACATCCACAGTCACAGCCCGCACAAAAAGCCTTGCGGGAACGCATTTAGCTGGGCCGGTGTCTGCGTTCGGAGCGGGGGACACGGGAATTTCGCTAGGGCACAAGGCAAAGTCCGACCCAACTCCAACTTCTCTGTGGCAACTCTCACGTTCACGCTGCCAGCATGTCTTCGCAGTACAGTATCGTTCACCTCAGAGTCAAGGCTGAGACCGAGTTTGGGCAAGTGGTGCACGTGTCGGGGAGTTCGTTTACCATGGGCAACTTTAGCACGGCCGAGGTAAGATCACCGCTGCAGCAGGGAGGGCAACATAGAAGGATTCTTGATGTTGGGTTGGCTGGGCTTGCGTGCTCCAGGCAAAGTCCTTGGGAACGGGCTCTAGATACGTAAATTGTACTGAACAAAAGATAAGACTGGTTGGGGATGCCTGGTCTGCGTAGCACTCTTTTTGGCCGCCAGCAGGAGCAGCACATACTCACCCCCCTCTCTCACTCCCTCCCTCAAACTCCCCTCCGTAGGCCGTCCCCCTTGTGACCAGCCCTGAAGATTACCCCATCTGGCGCACCAGCAAACCACTCGTTGTACCACGTGGGATCCCGCAGGCTTACAAATACGCGATTTTCGAAGGCGGGCATTTCAAGCGGTGGGAGGCTCTGGACATCCCTCGTGTCGTTTGCATCGAAGAATTTCACGCGGAGCTCAATGATGTCTTAGACGAAGCACAAGTCGATGAGGAGGAGGGAGAGGGAGAGGGCAAGGATGAGCTGACACCTCTGGCGGGGCCAGGGCATCAGGCAACGAGGGAGGTGATAAATAGGATTAGGCGGACGTTGAGTCAGACGGTGGAATTGAATGAGGATTCTGTGAATATAGATGCGCAAAACCTGCTGGAGAGTAGCACGAAGGAATACAAACCACCGCCGGGGTCGCATTTATACCTTGTATGTTTTCATTTGCCGGTGACGTTGGCGAAAAATGAGAGGGGGGAGTGGACGGCGCAGTGGAATGAGAGCTTGATTGCCAAGACGGATAACAGCATAAGTAGTGATATATTGACAATTTGGGTGGGCACTGTCAGTGCGTCGGGCTTAAGCAAGGAGGATGAAGAAGAGGTACGGGCGCTTTTGAAGCCGATGCGGTGCCATCCTATATTCATGGAGGACGAGTTGATTGAGGGGCATTACCACGGGTACTGCAAGAAGGTCATGTGGCCTCTCTTTCACAACGTGGAGATGCTGGACTCGTGTGGAGCGCATTGGAATTACCAGAAGGATGGGAAGGAACAAAGGGGGGATGATTTGGATGTAGGGAAGATTTGGGATTGCGGGGGGAAAGAGGGGTGGTGGGGGATGTACAAGAAGGTGAACGAGATTTTCAGGGACGTGGTGGTGGAGGTGTGCAAGCTGCAGGAGGGCGATGTCCTCTGGGTCCATGACTACCATCTGATGCTCTTGCCGAGCCTAATTTCTGAGCATGAGATGCAGGTGCATAAACATAGGAAGTGTTCGCTGGTCTTTTTCTTGCACATCCCTTTTCCGACGTCGCAGATTTTTCGGGCTTTGTATTGCGGGGAGGAGCTGCTGACAGGGATGCTTTGTGCGGATGTGATTGGCTTCCATGCCTTCGATCATGCCAGACATTTCCTGAATGCGTGTAAGCGGATTCTGGGTTTGTCGTATTTCAACAAGTCGGGGGGATTGATAGGCATTGAGATGGAGAGGCGGACGGTGACGGTGTTAATTTCGCATGTGGGGATCGAGGGGTCGCTGTTGAGGAAGGCCATGGCCACGCAGAGGGTTCAGGAGGAGACGGCGGCGCTGAGAAGGAAGCACGAGGGAAAGTTGTTGATTGCGGGGTTGGACATTTCCCAGCGGCTGTCGGGGATTGCCCTAAAGCTGTTGGCGTTTGAACGGTTGTTGACGGAGTATGAATGCTATCGAGACCAGGTGGTGATGGTGCAGCGCTCCCTCTTGACAGGATCGAGAGCCGAGGACGAAGAAGCGACGACAAGCGAGGTCCGCGAGCTAGTGGCAAGAGTGAATTCGAAGTTTGGTCCGGTCATAGACTATCAAGAACTGAGGGCCAACCAGTTGCCCACCCAAGATCGCATCGCCCTCTGGTTGGCATCCGATATCCTGGTGATTGCAGCGATAAGGGAGGGCCTGAATTTGCACCCGCTCGAATTCACGTACGTGAAACAAGGTAAGAATCTTGAGAGGGAGGAATCGAGGAAGGGGGGGAAGAGACAAACCGAAGTGTCGTCCTAGAGTCCTTTCACTCTCTGTCTGCTGTACTATCATGCCCAACGGTGCTTCCCGGAACACCCCTTCGAGATCTCAACCACCCATCCATCCATCTTCTCCTTCCTACCCCTCTCCTTCCCTTCCCTTGCCCTTCCAATTTTAGGTGAAGACCATCTTCCAGGTGTCGTCCTTGCGTCGGAATTCTCTGCCTGCTCCTCCATGCTCAACGGTGCCCTCCGCATCAATCCTTTCGATATCAAGCGCGTCGTCGTTGCCCTCGACCATGCCATCCGCCTTGACCTCAGCGAACGACTCTCTCGTCGTGACCGCGATCTCCCCTACATCTCCGAGCGTCCCTCCGCCTTGTGGACTCGCCAGGTGCTCCAAGATCTATGGGCAGCCAAGGCCGAGCTGCCCGAACTGCTCAAGACGGAGACGGGCGGGGTGAGAGTGCAGTACCAGCCGGTTTGGCAGGCTACCTACAAACACCTCGACAATTCAGAGGTGAAGAGCGCGTATGAGAAGGCGAAGCGTCGGTTTATTTTCACCGATTTCGGAGGTACCTTGATGGAGAAGGAAAAGGTCGATTTGTACATTAAGAGGAGTTTTACCCAGACGACGGGAAAAAGGCCGAGTCCGTCGGTGATGGAATCGCTGAGAATTTTGTCGTCGGACCCCAAGAATGAGGTGTTTGTCATTTCGGGGTTGCAGCTTTTGCCGTTGGAGGACGTGTTTGGTCAGCTGGATAGGATTGGCTTGGCAGCAGGGAATGGGCTTTATTTATCGATGCCGCAGTCGGAAGGGGGGGGCGAAGGGGCAAAGGAGGATGCTACGTCGCCGCGCCCGTCGGATAGTCACGTGAAGGAGGGAGGTCGGGGAGGCGTGGGGGGGATACAGCAGGGGAAGGGGAAAAAGAGGAGTTGGAGTTTGCTAGATTATGGAGTGAAGTGGGCGCAGGTGAGCTTACTTTATTCCCTCCGTTCCTTCCTCGCTACCTCCCCTTCTCCCTTTCTCCCCTCCTCTTTATATTGGTCAATAAAACACTTAGCGTTAGTTGATTTGGAAACTGCAGTTCGCTTCGAAATACGCGCACACGTTTTCACAACTTCTCCTCTCACAACTTCTTCCTCCCTCCCTCGCTCTCTTTCCCACCCCCTCTCTCCCTCGTTCGATGAACAGGTTAAGGACATTTCACTCCCCATCCTGGAGCGATACACGGCGCGGACGAACGGGAGTAGTGTCCGACTGCGTGATCCTGGCATTGCTTGGTCCTACTATTCGACAGACCCTGAATGGGGGCTGATGCAAGCGAAATCTGTCATTTTAGAGCTTGAGGAGGCTCTGGCTGCCCACGATGTCAAGGTCGTGCACCTCAAGGGGATGGTGGAAGTCGTCCCCAAGCGCTTGAACAAAGGCGTGGTGCTGCGCTATGCCATTCAGAGCAAGCAAGGTCCTTCGCCTGATTTCATCATGTGTATGGGGGACGACGCGGGCGATGAATACATGTTCACATCCATCTACTCCTACCTCTCCGAGACCGCCGAGACGGAACTCACCCGCTCCCATAAAGCCCACAATGACGCCGCTGCAGCTGCTGCTGCTGCAGGGCGGCTGTCGGCTCAAGGGGTATTGCAGCGGAAGCCATCGCAGGAGGCGGAAGAGGAGGTGACGAAGTATGTGTTTACCTGCTCGGTGGGGAAGCATCGGTCGCATGCCTCATTTTATGTGCACAACGTGGAGGAGGTGCGGGGATTGCTGCAGTGTTTGGCGTCGGTGTAAGGCCCTCCCGTCCTTGTGCTCCGCCACGTTGGGCGTAAAGGAAAGAGAGGGGGGCTGACGAAGGGTGCGGGAGAGAGGGGGAAAGATGGTTTTAAGCTGCTCGGCGGAAAAAAAGGGGAAACGAGGAAGGGAAGAAAATGATGCGTCGATGCATTGACGCAAAACAGGAAAAGAGGAGTGAAGGGGGAAAAAAAGTGGGTGAGTAAGCGTAAATGGGCTTTACTGACAAAAAAGGAGACCAAAACGAAGAGGAAAAAGAAGAAGACGAAGAAGTAGGTCACGACAACAGATGATGATATTGCACTCCTCGGACTTTCTCTTTTTTGCCCGTGAGAATTCGACTAGCAAGCCTGCGGACATGGAAGAGAAAATCCAGAAAAGAGAACGAAAGAAGAAGGGAGGTTGAAGCTGAAAAGATGCAAAAAAGACAGAAAACAAATCTTTGACATGACTGCTTCGAGCTTCGTTGTATAAAAGATTGATTTTGTTTTTATTCTTTTTCTTCTGGTCACTCCCTCTTTTTTTTATCTTGTTTGCGGTTTGCAGTGCCTTGACTACCTTATCTTGCCATTTTCTTCTCTCTTCCACTCCTCCACACTCACCTTCCTTATCTGGCAGCAGTATCACGCTACCCCACACCACACAATCATGCACCATGCCAACTTAACTTCCCTGCTTCTCCTTCAATTTTTTAAGGTGCTCCTTTAATGAAGCTGCTCTTCTTGCTGCTGCTTTTCTTCCTCCTTCGCCCTTCTCTTCCCTTCTCTCTCCAAACCGACAAGTGCTTCAGGCCGATTCGTCCAATCTTCCTCTCATCCTCCCTCTCCTGCATGCCCAAAAGAAGGGAGGAGAGGAAAGGGGGGGGCTGGGGAGGGAGGTAGGTCCTTATTCCTCATCTCCTCCCCCCCCGGCGGGAGGCTTGGGCCCTCCTGCCGGCTTGGACATGATAATCTGGTCAACCCTCAACACCGTCAGCGCCGCATCCACCGCCAACCGCAACGCCGAGTCCTTTACGAACAACGAGTCGCACACACCCTGCACTCCCTCTGCCCCTACCTTCACCCCAGTCCCTTCCACATCCACCCCTGCAGTGACATTCCCCTTCTCGTGCTCGGCGTACAGGGCCGCCACCGTATCAGTCGCATCCTGCCCCGAGCTCTCTGCCAGGGTCCTTGGCACTATTTCCAAGGCCTCCGCGAACTTCCTCATCGCGTACTGATCAAGCCCCGTTGTAGCATCCGCCAGCTTATAGATCCGTCTCGCCAGCTCGATCTCCACGGCGCCCGCTCCCGGCAAGAACCGACCGTCCGTGCACAAGACCTTCACCATGTTCACCCCATCATCAACCGCCCTCTCCAAGTCCTCCAGCACGTTATGCGTGCTCGCCCTCAAGATGATACTCGCCACCCGACTCTCCTCCGCATTTTGCTCAAACACCGTGATCTTCCTACCCCCCACCTCCCTCACCTCCACCACATCCACAAAGCCCGCCTCCTCCGCCGTGGGGGGGCCTAACCTCACCAACGCAGTCGCATTCACAGCACCGCACAACCGCCTCAACTCCCACTTGGATGGAATCTTGACAACCATCAACTTGTATCGCTCAAGGAAGTGCAAAGCCATTTCGCTGATCGACCCGCCTGTGACCACTACTGCTATCCCGCTCTCGGCAATCCCTTTAATGATGTCCTCCATCAGCTTCTCCTCCCCCTTGTTGTAATTCAACAAATCCTCCGCATTTCGAATCAGCACTGTTCCCTTCGTTTCTGTCGAAGACGCCTCTATCCCACAGCCATACACGGCCACTTTCGCCTTGAGGGCCCTTTTAATCGTGCCCTCCGTGCTCCTGGACACCACAATGCCCTTCATCACTAAACTGTCTTCTATCGTCCCCCCTTGCAATTTGCATACCCTGACCGAGTCTACATTCAACGACGGTTTCTTCGGCGCCGAAGGCATGACGGCTTGGCAAGCCTGTGTGACGTAGGGGGCCAAAGTAGCTTGGAAACCAAAGTATTTCGTCCCAAGAACCGACTCCAAGACATGAGAGACTTGTAAAGCATCACGGGGGTCGTCCACGGTGTGCACCGTGAGGGTAGGGAGGATATCCATGGCCTTTTCGAAAGCAGTGCGGTATCCGGCAACGATTTCACTTGGGTGCAAACCGGTGTGGAGAAGGTCTTCAGCTTTTTTCAGGAGCTCTCCTGCGAAGGACACGGTGAGGTTGGTCGCGTCCCCGCATTCTTTTTCTTGCATCATGGCGGCCAACACGAGCATTTTCGCAGCAGGATGTTGCACTTCCAATTCCTTCAGGATGGTGGCACAGTCGCTGGTGACGATGATCTTCTCTAGGTGGTTCACGACGAGCTTCTTGAGCCCATTCGGTCCCATTGAGGAGGAGCAGATGCGGGCGAGTTGCTTAGCGGCTTCGATGTTGCGGATGACGGCCTCGTCCACCCCCTCCATGCTTTTCGTGCCTTCCTTGAGCATGCCTTGAAGGCCTGCGGCCTGGTTATAATTCAGCCCGCGTGACATTGCTGTGTTTTTGGGGGCACCTCTTTTTCTGTAATATGGGATGGTGGGGGGTGAGGCGAGAGGCGTGAGCAGGCGAGGCTCGGCAAGACCTGAGGTAAAGAGGCAAGGGAAAAGTGGCGATCCCACCACGACTAGGACGCGGTGATGAAGGACGAAGGAGGCGCTGGTGCACCTCTATGAGCGGGCTTGAGTATTGACGTTTTGGGTTTGGTGCTGCATCCAAAAGTTTGTTCTTCGCCGGCTTCTTCCTGCGTGGAGTGGAGTGCGAAAGTCGCTTCTGGCGATGAGCCTTGACCGCAATAACCGACAGCACCTGACGCCGCTACATGCCAGGCACATCATTCATAGAGAGTAGCTATGAACGAGGAGCTAGCAGTCACAGTGACCAATACCACAAAGACGTCCCAAAAACTCTTCTTTCATCTCGTAGAGCGTGACCAGCAGCAGCAGCAGCTCGGATCGATCGATCATCATATATATATTTATTAATTTTATTATTTATTATCTTTTCCTGTAGTTTCCAACAATTCTGAAACTATCGCATGCAACCTATCCGCAGAGAAATGCAAACACTAGTGTTTACACAAGCGTGTCTCCTCTTAGGATTACACACGAGGGAAAGCCTTCAAACAAAAATATGTTGCATATTCTTCCCTTATTTTTGCCGAGTTTTAAATTGCTTTGACAGGAAAGTCCTCGGATGACCAATACAGGGCTTGGAGAAGTGGGGGGGAAGACGAGGTCAGAAAGTGGGTGACTGATACAGCGTCCGCATCACCTGCCGCGGTTGACCAAACCGGAGCTCATGGGAACGACCTTCTCCACGGACCATACTCCTATACCCCCGCAGGATGATGTTGCGTGCCCCATTGCCATCTTGAGATACGAAGTGTTTACAGGTTTTACAGCAACAAAGTCCTCGGATGGCCCGCTCCTCCTTCTGCTCCCACACCTTCACTCCCTCCCGCTCCTGATTCCACACCTCTCCCTCCTGCTCCTGCCCCTGCTCCCACACCTCTCCCTCCTGCTCCTGCCCCTGCTCCCACACCTTCCCTCCCTCTGCTCCAGCTCCCACACATCTTCCTTCCGCTCCCCCTCCCTCTCCCACCCTGCTGCTGCTCGTGCTAGTGATGCTCGTACTCCTCCTCGAACCCCTCCAGATTTTTTCCTTTCTCCCCCTCCTCCTACTCCTGCTGCTTCTGTTCATGCTAGTGCTTGTACTACTGCTGCTTCTGCTGCTTCTGCTGCTTCTGCTGCTTCTGCTTCCCTTTCCCTTTTTCCTTCTCTCCCTCCTCCTTCTCCTCCTCCCCCTCCTCCTCCTCCGCCTACGGCTGCTGCTGTCGCTGCTGCTGATCTTGCTCCTGCATATCTCCTCCCTCAATCCGATTGCTTGGCTTCAGCAGTCTCAGTGGAGGAGGAAATTTCTGTGTTTTTGGAGGGAGAAAAAAGGGAGGGACATTTAGCCGTGAAATCTGGTGAAGAAGGTCGATTGTCCTATTCAAAGGATCACGACTCCTACTCCACAGATCAAGGCACACAAATGAAGACGAAGTCCGCTTTAAAGCTCGTCGCCCCAAGGAGGGTGTGCTAAAAAAAAAAATAGTAGGTAACCAATGACTCATCCTGGTGGTGAACAGATGTATAATGGGCAGGCAAGGTGGCCCGTCTGGCCCAATGACCGTTCTTACCAAAGGTGCGGAGTTGTCCGCAGCAGGGGGGCAGAAAAGGGTTTCGCCGCGGTGCTGATAGGACAGGGGAAAGATGGTATGAGGCGGGTATGGCGCGGGAAGGAAATGCTATGCAAGGAAGGCGGCGTCACGTATGCATGTCTCGGCGCCCACTGTCACTCTGTTGTTACCATGGTGCTGTCGTTCGCTTTTAGGCTGGCGTGGGGGGTCACCCGTGGGTGTGTGGGTGTGGGGGATGTGGCGGTGGGTGGGGGGCGGTGGGGGATGTGGCGGGGGGGGGGGGGGGAGGTAAAAAGGGAGCCC
>Ga0160420_100018_pt1 | contig 118708 bp, 136 predicted proteins | sample CelAP2metagpilot_FD_108197 | JGI IMG/M metagenome (GOLD analysis project Ga0160420, IMG submission 108197) | Phycosphere-associated microbial communities from algal ponds in Kailua-Kona, Hawaii, USA - Cellana AP2-5-5 metagenome pilot | ecosystem: Engineered > Artificial ecosystem > Aquaculture...
CCGGGAAAATATTTTTTCACTAATGAAAAAGATAAAATCAAACCACATACAGAAACTGTAAATAATAAATGGAAAGAAATACAGCGCAAACAAAATACGTGTTGACAAATAGCGGATTGTATGGTTTTATGCCAATCTCTGGAAATGTACCCTTGACTCTAATCCATATGTCTTGAGCTTTTGCCTCAGCCGACCCGCTCGAGGTATCGGTGCCTATCGTTTCTCAAAAAACGGAGGGGGGAAGTTCTCCGCCCCCTCTTCCATTTAACACGAAAATGCATTGCTTTGTATGGAAACCATTCCTTACACTTCATACTTTGCTTCCTGCTTTTCCACTTTCTGTATGTTTTTTTAAAAAAAGTGCTACCCTTGATCAGTTTCTCATGCATTCTCCCGCAGCACATCCAGTGTCCAGGTCGGGTTTCTGGCCCCTTCCAGCACCGCCTTTGTGTGAAGCGTCGACTGCTGAGCAAAAACTATAATCTTTGTATTTTCCTTCTCAGCTGCTAGAGTGCCTTCCTGTACACCCTGCTTGTCAACATTTACCCTTACAGGCAGTGTCGAATAGACTGTCGCCACCACTGAATCTTTCGGTGCGACTCCTGCTAATGACACCCTCGCCGGTGACACCACAACTGGCGCAAACTGCTCACACATATGATACCCACAAAAATGCAACCCTGGTGGAAACACACAAGAGTAACTCGACTTATTGACCTTGAGATATCCCTCACTCGCCTCTAACACACGATCATAACAAGGATCCGTTTTCCTTTGCAAAGACAAGAACAACTGGAATGTCTCAGTACTCTCCCCAAACATGGTCCCAGGATGGCTATGGTCCACCGAGCGATTATACACTGCCTTGCTCTGAATTCGATTCTTCCAGGAAGCTGCAAAAGGAGGCCTCCCCGGCATTTCCTCATCATGAGATTTCTCGAATCCAATATCAACTTTCGCGCGAAGCTCTATTGAGGAATCGTCACTTGCATAATAACTTTGGATGAAATATGGATATTGATTTTGCAGGCGCCGTTGTCCGAGCTTGGTTCCATCGCTGCTGTGTCGCTCAATGGTCGCTTGATCCGCCATGTTTCCGCGGGTCTGCTGGGTATTGTTCCCTAAGAATATATTTTCATTCCACGAAGAGAGGTGAGCAGTCACGGTGGTGGTCGTCGAAAAGGTGCCATTAGGGTAATGCAGGCTGCCCGAGACCGAAAACGCATGATACCCAACCGTCTTGTAAGTAATGACAATAGTGCTGCTGGTGTTGCTGCTGCTAATGCTGCTGGTGTTGCTGCTGCTGTCGTTACCGTGGTTGCCGTTTCTGCCGTCGTCATCTGTGTTTTGACCCTCTGTCATATCAACTGTAAATTGGGGGCCCGAGTCCGTGGCGGAATCAATGCCTCCCGATAAAGTCACACTTTTGTCCACGTCAGGATCCGGATGAAGGAGCAGCGCGCTTGTGATCGACCAAAATCCTTTATTATTGTTCCCATAGGCCCTTAAAGTGATCTTCGGACGAGCTGTTGCTGCTGTTGCTGCTGTTGTTTCTGGTCCTACAGGCGCTGGCATCAGAATCGTCGTTACACTGTCATGGGCACTCTTTCTCTCTTTTTCCTCATTCTCCACCAGTGCTGCTGCTGCTACTGGTGCTGAAAGTGTGACTGCCGTATTCATAGTCACAGGTACAGGCGCCGCAGAATTAAATAAACCCACAAACGGTGTGAGGTCGAATCGATATGTCGGAATATCAAAACTCCCAATCCCCGACAAAGGCCGCCACAAAAAAGGATTCACACCCCCTGTGTACACCACCACAGCTGGATACAAACTTCCAGCTAGTGTATCGTCTACCCACACCTGCAGCTCGCGATAGACACCCCCTCCGCAAGAAGTTCCGTCTACATCCTCCGCTTCCGAGGGGAGGTTGGTATAGAAAAATTCTTCGCACCCGTGGGGGGATGCTATTAAGTCAAGGTAGACTCGGGCGATGTTGGGTTGAGGCCAAGAAGGGAGGGAGACAGACAAATTTGCGTCCCCGTTCAAATTGGGGGGAGAGGTCCATTGCCCAGTGCTGGGATTGAAGGGGAAGACGAGGGGGAGGATAAGGGGTGGAGAGGCGCCATGTTCGGGGAGAAGTTCGGTGTCTTCCTCGCGATATTGTGGGGAGGGATTGAGGTGCTTCTTGCCATTGCTACTGCTGCTGGTGGCAACATTATCATCATCCATGGCTGTGGTGAAGCCGACGCTGTTGCTGCCGCCACGAAGGAGGGCAGGAGACGAAGTGGTGCTTTGTGCACCATCGTCCGCGGTATCAGTAGAAGAAAACGGGCGGCCATAGAAGGAAAGGGTGGCGTTGACATATATAACGCCCGTGTAAGTCTTGTCGACAATGTTAGTGATTCCCAAGGTCGCATTTTTGGGACCGGAGAGAATGTAGAGTATGTAGTCGCTCACATCCTTTTCCACGTGCCATGCAATCCCCGACGGGGAAGGCTCCGGCGTGGTGGTCCGCAACAATTCAATATCCCCCAGGAAGACCCCTCCACTTCGATCAAATTGCACGCCCTTGACAAAGCCATAAAAGTCTACGACTACTCTTGACACATACCCGCGGCAGGCTGGCACGTCAGAGGGCGCGGGGAAGGGCTGCGTTGTGATTTTGTTATACGCGTCGCACGCGGCGTTCCGAACCAGGTCAACCGTGCAGAGGAGTTGACCCGGGCGCACGAGGGCAGGGTTGGCAAGAATTGGGTTGTCATAAGCAGGGTATGCGTGGATCGAGGTGGTCAACAGCAGGAAGAGAAGCGATGCGCATCGCATTGTAGATAGAGAGGGGGGAGAGGAGCAGCGGCAATGCCTGTCTGTGTGCCGTAGGGCGTAATAGCGTGAGGATGTGTTGCTGAGCCGACTTTTATATCGATATTTAAACACATCCACACGGCGGCGAGACATATTGGCAATGCACACGACGCTCACTTTCTTGGGAGGGGGATACTGGACTTACCTCGGGCAATGGGCCAGTCAAGTGAGGGGCGCAGCAGCAGAACAAGTGGGTCTTCAGGACAGCAAAGATGTGGGCATGTAGTAAAGCATGTGTGCTTATCCCGCCAGCCTCATCATTTGGTGGATAAATGGGTTGCTTTCGTTTTGTGTGTATAAGAATGATCGTCGTGATGTGGGTATGTGTCTCTGGAAGTGCTGTTATCTAGCATTGGCTTGGCCAGCAAAAGCCACATACATATTGTAAAATAAATCCTACCACAGCACAAGAGGATCATATAGAGAGAACAAAATAAAAGAGTACTAATTATCGGCTGGCTTTAGGACTGAAGGTTGCCTCCAAGCAATACATTCATTGTGGTGAATGATGTCCTATGGCTTTGCCCATCTTTGAAAGACTGCAACATCGAACAAGTACGTTGCGGCCCATGCATCAAAAGTGATTCACGGCGACATTTGCGTTTCCCTTCTTTACAGATTTATAAGTACACACACATTCCATTATACGTTCATCCTTCCCAGAATTCGGCACTTGTTTTATCCATGACCACCTGCGCCCTCCCCCCCGCTATTCCAGCCTTCCACCTTCCCCACTCCCAGTCTGCACCCCATAGTTTTACGAAGTCAACCGTCCGACGATACCATCCAACAAACCCTGCGCACATTCCAGCGAGACCATCGGACTCATACATGTAAGAGTCAAATTCAGACAGTCCTCCTGCGTCGACGCCGCAACAAACACATACTGCCCAATCCCATGCAGGCTGATTCCCCACTGCAATCGGGCTAACCGCAACCCCTCTTTCTCCCCTCCCTCTTCCTTATGCACAAGAATCCCCAAGTTCGAAATTGCCGCCGCTTTAACCCGTCCCTGCATCCGTGGTGACACTGCCATGCGCGCCAGAGCTTCATAAATCCCATATTTGAACGCCCGAAAGGCCGCCACCTGCCTCTTCCACTGCCCTGCTTTCATCGCCTCAGTCAACCCTTTCTTATACCCCCTTGCATGGGCCCATAGCTCGTCTCTGTCGCCCACCGTAACGATTGTATCGATGGGTGCAGCCAAACACTGAAGCGCACCCGCATATCGGGCCGAGTCCACCTCACATAGAGCCTTGCGCAAGCTAACCATCGTCTCCATCTTCAAGTTCGCCGAAGGGGATTCAGGCATTAGTCGCTTTAACTCTAGTATGGTGGCAGCAGCGAGTGCAGCTGTGACTGTCGTGTATTCGGCATGGCACCGGTGGAGGAGCTGATGGAGGAAGGGGCCTTGGATGCGCGAGGAGAGGATGTGCATGTTGCGAAGGGAGAGTGAGGTGGTGGTGACTTCGGCGGACGGGACGGAAGGGCGTTTGAGAAGCCTGTATGTTTGATTGAAAAAAGGTGGGTAAAAGTTTGATGAAATGACGAGCGTGAGCAGAATACGCCCTGTCCTGGTGATCGCAAAAAAGGGCAGGCAATGTGAGCAGACAATATCTACGGCCAACCAAATCGCCAGACCCAAAAATATAAACATCACGACACGAAAGCCTGCCTTCAATTGTAAAACACGTACCAAGTGATGCGTCGCCACAAAAAAGTTAGGGCACCCTGCAACCCGTCTCCAGACGTGGATGGCAAAACCGTTTCAAAGAGCTCGTCTTGTGAGGGGAGAAAATCCAAAGCCGACGAAGCCGGTGACTGCTCCTTTCCCGCACCATTCTTATTACGACTACTGCTGTTACTACAATTTGTACTGCTGTTGCTGTCCCTGGAAGCCTCCTGTCGGAGCAAGTCCTCCATTCCCGCCACTACCTCCTTCAAAAACAATACTACACTCTCCCCATCCATTATACTGTGGTGCGCAAATACCACCAACGATTGATTCGCCCCTCCCTCCTTCCTTCCCTCCTGATTCCCTTCTTGTACCAGAAAGAGCTGCCAAAAAGACCCCTCGCATCGACCAAGGGCAATAGGTGTGCGCTTAATCTCCTCCTTCACAAACTCCACCACCCCTCCCCCTGCCTCTCGACCTTCAGTAACAACGAAAGGTACAAACCATGCAGCTGGCGATACGTCCTCCATAGGCAAAACTTCCAATTGCTCTCCGTCTGCCGTGATGCGTGCGCGTAAATTGGGATGTCGTGCAATGGTGAGGCGGAGGGCATGCTCGACTAGGCGGGCATTAGGGAGAGGAAGCACAGTAGAAGAACTGCCGCCTTTGTTATCGAGCTCAGCAATCATATAAATCAACCCACAGCCAATTTGATGAGCTTTAAACATGAAGTGCTCAAAGCCACCGAGGGACCTGCGAGAGTGCAGGGACGTTTGGATGGTGCTAGTGTTCTCCGCTACGTCGTTCCTATCCTCCTCTTCATGCCCACTCCAGGCCCGTGCCACTCGCTTTTGTCCTTGCCATGTTGTAAGTTTAGTTTTCATCAGAAACGTGGTTTGCGCCATGGTGGTGTGATACAGCTAATAAAAACGCAGGGGGGGCGGTGCACACACGTTCCCAGGCGAGAGCCGACCTGCAGATCACCGCAAGCAAGCTTGGCTGCTTTTTTGGGCGCGGCGTCTTGGCGTGAGACCAAGACCTCCGGCCCTCGGAATGACGCTGTTGAATTATAAAGACATCAAGTGTTTTACGTGAGTCGTGATGAGTTCTCAAGACAAGTAAAGCATACACGCGAGAAGTCACAAACTTGAACGTCTTGCCTCGCTCTTTTTTCCGTTGGCCTGCTCGCCCGAGAGGGGAGAACTCTGCCTCGAGAGATCGTCTTCCCAATGGTATGTCCACCACCATACCACACCTCGGACACAAACAATCTCCATCCATACCACAGACAGGAAGAGGATGGCCACCGGGACCCGGTGGGGGCCCCAAGCATAGCTGTAGACGAGACGTAGCGGGGCCGGAACACACTGCGCGAGGAGTGGAGACAACGGATTGCTTGTCATCGACCAGAGGGGGAGCGGACCCTTGTGTGTCCAAATCCTCCCTTTTTCGGCAACATCACAGAGCAAGCCTTTTCCTTTTTCACTACACTGGCTTTAGGGCTCTTTGGGGCAGTGCGTGACTTTTTGATGTGCCTTTCCTTCGATGCATGGCCATTTGCTCTTGCTGCCTCGGTCTTGCTCAACCACCGCACAGACAGTGCAAGCGCCATCGGTGTCCTCGCTAGGGCACAGAGAAGCTTACGACGGCTGTGACTGTGTGCACCCTTTCCCTTCGTGCCCCTCCTGTTCCAGGCCCTCATCACCATCAGCTGCCTCTCCATTCTAATATCCACTCCAACCACTCCCACTCTGACAGCTGCTCATTCCTCACTCACAATATAAGAAGAAGCGACAACAGTAACAGTACAAGTACAAATAAATAGCAAGGATGGCGGGTGGTAAGGACGAGACATATGACTACCTTTTTAAGGGTACGTTGGCGGGGCACGCGCGTGAGGAAGGGAAGAGGAGAGTAAGGAAAAGGAGCCTGGCGCCAGCATTCTCGTTCCACAGCCAGCCCTTTGTGTCATCAAATCGTATTCAGAGTGCTTGAACATTCTATCAATATATCCCCCCGTCCCTTTCCTCTTCATCGGCCCCGCAGTGGTCCTCATTGGCGACTCGGGCGTCGGAAAGTCCAACCTCCTGTCAAGGTTCACTCGCAACGAATTCAACTTGGAGAGCAAGAGTACGATTGGTGTGGAGTTTGCGACAAAGAGCATCAAGGCGGGTGATGGAAAAATCATCAAAGCGCAGATTTGGGACACAGCAGGGCAGGTATATCGTTCAAAAGAGAAAGAGAGAGAGAGAGAAAGAGAGAGAGAGAAAGAGAGAGAAAGAGAGAAAAGAGAGAGAGAGTGTGTGTGCGTGTGTGTGTGTCTGTGTGTGTGTACATCCCGGGAGCACCAGAGTCGCTCCTTCTATTCGACGCATGTCTCCCACAGTATTTGACATGCATTTAATTTCATTCTCTCTTATCATCACTGGCCAGCATTTATCTCACGAACCTCCTTCTCACGAACCACCTTCTCACGAACCACCTTCTCACGAACCTCCTCCTCACGAGCCTCCTTCTCACGAATCTCCTTCTCTCCCCTCCTGCCGCCTCTTCTATAGGAACGGTACCGGGCCATCACCAGTGCTTACTATCGCGGGGCTGTCGGGGCACTCCTCGTGTACGACATCTCCAAGCGCGTGACTTTTGACAACGTTGAGCGCTGGTTGAAAGAGCTGCGCGAGCACGCCGATCAGTCGATTGTGGTGATGCTGGTGGGGAATAAGAGTGATCTGCGGCATTTGCGCACCGTTCCGACGGAGGACGCCATGCGCTTCGCCGAGGAGCATCGGCTGGCTTTCATTGAGACGTCGGCGTTGGATGCCTCGGGTGTGGATACTGCTTTTCACCGGATTTTGACAGAGATTCACGCGTTATTGTCCAAGAAATCCATGGCCGGAAATGAGGGAGGGTTTGGGCAAGCCATAGGGGAGGGTCAAAAGATTGCCTTGTCGAGCAACCCTCCCCAGAATAAGGCAGCGGCGAGTTTCCAACAATGCTGCAAGTCGCTTTAAGCGAGAGGTGAATCGGGAAGAAGCGGAGGAAGTGGCCAGAGAGAGGGAGGAAGGCGAGGAAAGAAGAGGGCGATACAGGTCGTCAGTATGTTACATTTAATTGAGACATGGAGTCCACGATCGGCTGCGCCCCGGGAAAGCAAGCAAGACCGGCGGACTGCCAGGGCTGCAATTAGAAGGGATAAAAGAGTGGAAAGAGGTTCTGATCATCTGCCGTGTCCCTGTCTATGAGTTCGTTCGGCTTGGCCATCTTTCCCCCCCGTACTTTTTGGGTTTTCAATCTCTTCTCACCCCTCTCATAAAAAATGTCTGCCGTCCGCGAGAAATGAATAATGGGTTCCCCGTCCAAAAGCGTGGGGAGGCGCTGGAGCTGGTCAAGAGGGTGAAAAGTAAAGAAGATATACAAGTTAACATATACATAATATGCTTTATGAGACTTCGGATTGCGCTTTGTCGAACCGGCATCACTTACACTTCACATGCCCACTCCCCTGTGATGCGATCTCTGCGTACGTTCCCAACCTCGGGCCTCCCGACCTCATTCGTCCTTGCTGACAAAAGCTAAAACTACTCGATACACACACAAGAATCTAACACAAACAAGCTTTTTTCGTCGTGGGCGTGAAGATGCAGGAGGAAGTGTTGGCGGTGAAATTCAATCCATTTCCCCTGCAGCAGCGAGAGGCCCACACAGCCTCTCCTCCCCTCGACACCTATCTGCTCTTGTGCGTCGGCGGTCTGGAGGAGGATGCTGTGGCGGCAGCTCGGGCCTATTTTCATGCCAGACAGGGCAGCGAGGAATGGGTAGAGAAGAGGGATGGGAGGGTCGGAGACGCAGCGTCTTCTCCATGGACAGCACACTTCCGCGTCTTTGAAATAGACGACGAGGACCGCGTTGGCAACGCAGGGTGTGGGAAGCTTATCCTGGACACAAATGTGCCCATGAAAGTTGTCTTGGCATTACCGTTCCTCCTAGGTGTTCTGGCATACGTGGGGGAAGATCACTTCCTGTCACCAGAGCGGGAGGCGGGCTTAGCCCATTTGCGTGCCGTGACCCACGATGCCAGCCATTGGGATGCAGCCATAAACCTGTGGGCCCGTGCACGCGACTTTTATACTAGGGATACCATCCGTACTGACATCCCATTAGGCCTGACCTGGACCGAAAAGCTCAAGTCTACGACCGAGCCTCTAAACGTGAAATTTCGCGCGTCCGTCTTGAGGGATGGCGCGCACGCATACAGAGGAATGGATATGTTGCCTGTCGTAGGCGATGGTGCATCGATTCGCCTAGGCGAGAAACACGTCAAAGTAGATTTGAAGGGCTACGACTTGGAAGTTGTTGCCATCGTCCTCCAGCAGCACGTGCACTTAGGTCTTGTCTTGGACAATGATAGAGTAACTTTCAGTTCCAATTTTCCCCCCGAACGCGTTCCTCCTATCCTCTTCCGAGAGGGTGTAACTGCCTGCCTACGCCCAAGCACTGCCCGTCTCTTGATAGCCATGTGCCAACCACGCGTAGGAGACATGGTGGTTGATTTCATGGCGGGCGTCGGAACTATCCCATTTGTTGCTGCAGCGATACCACCACCCTTCCCTCAGGTCCTTGCCTTGGGTGGGGACGAGAGCGAGGAGGCGGGGGGATATATGCGGGAGAATTTTAAATATTTACGGGAACAGATGGGTGGACGCGCCGAGAGGACGGGGGAAGCTGGGCAACGTGCGGCTGTCGTCGGACTTGTACGTTGGGATGCCCGGTGTCTGCCTTTGAGACATGGGGTGGTAGACGTCGCGCTTGTAGATTTGCCGTTTGGAAAGCGCCACAAGCATAAAGGAGGAAGGATGGTGCATTTATACGAACGGGCTTTTCGTGAGATGGCTCGAGTGATCCGCCCGGGGGGGCGGTTGTTGTTGTTGGCGTCGCGCGCATCATATGTGGAGGAGGCGTTGCAGAGCCGTATGTCTGAGGGGTGCTGGTCCCAACAGGAGCAGCAGGATGAGAAAGAAGAGAAACTGAAAGAAGATACCCCATTGTTTAACTCGAAGCGGGTAAATATTGGGGGTCTGAGGGCTGTGTTGTATTTGGTAATACGTACTACGGCTCCCCTCCCAGTAATGCTGGAGAGACCGGAGAAGGAGGAGCGGAAAGCCGTGCGACGACGTGCTTGGGATAACAGATCGACGAAGCAAGATGAGATCAGAGAACGAACGGGGATATAAATGTAGCATAATGATAAAGGGAAGCACAAGAAATCTCAACGTGATAATTTTAGTACTCATTTGTTTTTTTGCGGGACATGTTCTTTGTGATGCTTTGTCTTGCATGGGCTTTACTTACCATTTCTCTTCAACCTGATGTTTTTGCTTACTTACATTCAGGACTAGCCAGCGAATCAATTGTAAATGAAAAGTACCCTGATTCCTGAAAAAAATCTTGAGTGAAAGCTCATGTCATAATCCTACATGCATCTTAATTTCCCTTACTCCACCCCTCCCTCCCACCCTTCTACCACACTCTAACTTTATAAATGGTCCATATCCGTCTCGTTTCTATAAACCGAAAACTCGTATCCTCCTCCTTCTCCGTGCCTTCCTCTTCCTCCCCTCCACTTTCCCCCCTCCGCAAGGCAACCCCTCCTACACCCTTCCACCAAACATCCCTTCTCCCCTCCCTCCTCAACCCCCTTTTCGTCAAATCCTTGTCAAATATAGAAACTGTTAGGAAAGGAGGGGGTGTAAGCAGTCCCAGTGAAGAGATACAAATCACCTGAATAGATAGAAGACAGTTCCTAATTGGCCCATCTTCTTGCCTCCCAACTCGAATGTCTGTAGTCTGGACGTGTTGTCTTCCTCACCAAATACCGCACATATTGATCTCTCACAACATATTGTAAGGCTTCATGCCTTAGGTATCCCGTCGAGGACCGTAAATATGTGCTTTAATTCTATGGCCTAGTCTCCTTCGTGACCGCACATTTCTTGTCGCTTTATGTCACGCGATCTAGTGTTGTGCGGGTTCGAAGGAAAATGAAATGAAGGCTGCGACTCTTCGTACACACGATTCTGGCCGATTTTGCTCGATTATGCCGATTACTAAGCGTGTTTTGGGTGGGTTTGGTTCGTTTTCTAACCGAGCCACCGTTCTTCGGCTTCATTGCCTTGGCGACGCCACACCCTGACGAGCCAAGTCTCACAACGATATGCCCAAAGACCACAACCTCTATTGTTTCACTCTGAGCCAACCCATACTCTGAACACTCATTACGATAGGCTGCTGCAGGATGCCGTCGATCCCTCGCATTCAATTGCGCAATGCGTAGTTCTTGCCTGATTGGAATGCATCCCGGCATATTTTCTTCCTCGCTAAATGCCCCTGTCCTGATCAGCACACCACGCCTGCGAGGCCAAAGACTCACCTCATCCACCACACCGTACTATCTTTGACAGATCAGTCGCTCGGACGCGGCAACAACAGGTATGGCTTCATTTAAGTTCAAGGACGCGGCCTTCACAGTGGACAGCCCTGACGTCACCTACACTGAGGAAGAAATTCTGGCCAAGTATATGTACGAGACGGTGGTCGTCGAGGGCACCAAGGTATGGGGAAAAGAGAAGCTGAAGGCGTGGAGAGAGTACGAGGAAAGGAGGGGTTGAAATTGTTGTGCGCGGGGTCTCGAGTTTGGAGGTCGCGCTCCTCATCGTCCACGCTTCTGGTATTAAAAGATCAAGTGCATGCAGTGCTTGCGTGCTTGAATAGGTCGGTCGAAGGTTTGCCTATATGGTTAAGAGCAGCTTTTGGGTGCTTCAAACGCGTCGGCTTCCATGACCTACGCTTGTGTGCTCTTGTCACATGCATGAAGAGGAGAGGAGGAGGGAATCGCCATCTTTCGCCCGGCACATATTCTTATCAAAGCTCACACCCACCACAATTGCTTATTTTGCACGATCCAGCTACCTCTCCACCCATCGTTTTTAGTCGTCCGCTCACTCTCTCACTCTCTCCCCACGTCCCTCCTTTCTTTCTCAATCGCAGGCAGTGCCCACCAAGGAAGTCTACACCTTCAAAACGAAGCGACAAGTACCCAAAACGGGGCTGATGCTCGTAGGATGGGGGGGGAACAACGGAACGACAACCACGGCGGGAATCATTGCCAACAAAATGGGGATGACGTGGCGGACGAAGGAAGGGACGCACAAAGCGAATTACTTTGGGTCCCTAACCCAGGCGTCGACTGTGCGGTTGGGGAATGATAAGTATGGGAATTCGGTCTTTGTTCCTTTCAATCGGTTATTGCCCATGGTGCATCCGAATGATCTGGTGGTGGGAGGGTGGGATATATCTAAATTGACGATTGGGGAGGCGATGCTCAGATCGCAGGTGCTGGATGTGGGGTTGCAAGACCAGCTGTACCCGCATATGAAGGACATGCGTCCGTTGCCGTCTATTTATTTCCCGGACTTCATCGCGGCGAATCAGGCGGAGCGAGCAGACAACGTACTTACGGGGTCGAAGCAAGAGCAGCTGGAGATAGTGCGGGGGCACATTCGGGACTTCAAGTCCGCCCATGCCCTTGACAAAGTCATCGTCCTTTGGACCGCCAACACCGAGCGGTTCGCTGCCATTGAGGAAGGCAATAACGACACGGCTGAAAATCTCCTGGCGGCCATCGAACGGGGGGAGGAGGAGCTGTCCCCCTCTACTCTTTTTGCGGTCGCTTCCGTGCTGGAAGGCTGCTCGTACATCAATGGTTCGCCTCAAAACACTTTTGTACCCGGCGTGGTGGACTTGGCTGAGCGGCATGGTGTCTATATTGGGGGAGACGACTTCAAAAGTGGACAGACGAAGATGAAGAGTGTCTTAGTGGACTTTTTGGTATCAGCCGGGATAAAGCCTACATCGATCGTAAGCTATAATCATTTGGGGAACAACGACGGGAAAAATCTGTCGGCGCCCCAAACGTTTCGTTCGAAGGAGATTTCGAAGAGCAATGTGGTGGATGACATGGTGGCTTCGAATAGGTTGTTGTATGCGGAGGATGAGCACCCGGACCACGTGGTGGTCATCAAGTACGTTTGAAATTTCCTACCCTCCCTATTTCCCTCTTTCCCTCTTTTATTTTTTCTATTTTCCGTTCGGCCAGAGACCAGCATTGGCGCGAGATGATGTTTCGGTGCAAAGTGTCAGTGTAAAGTGTCAGTGTCGGTGACATTTTCGTTGTTATTATCGCCGTGACAAGGTGACCAAAAACTCAACCTCCCCCCTCTCATTCCCTTTCCCTCCTCCTCTCTTCCTTTCCAGGTACGTCCCCTGCGTGGGGGACTCGAAGCGCGCAATGGACGAGTACACCTCAGAGATATTTATGGGCGGGACCAACACCATCGTGATGCATAATACGTGCGAAGATTCTCTGCTCGCAACTCCCTTGATTTACGACCTCGTGGTGCTCACCGAGCTGGCGGAACGCATTTCCATGCGGAGGGAAGGGAGGGAGGGAGTAGAGGGAGGGGAGTTCGAGCCGTTTGCGAGCGTGCTTTCGTTGCTGTCATACTTGATCAAGGCCCCTTTGGTTCCTGCAGGGACACCGGTGGTGAATGCGCTGTTTGCTCAGAGGCAATGTATCGTGAATATTTTCAGGGCGTGTGTGGGTCTGCCCCCTGACAATAACATGTTGCTGGAGCACAAGCTGGCGAGTTCGATTGAGGGATTGAAACAAGCGAGAGAGGCGGCGATGGACGGGCCGGCCAAGAAGAAGTTAAAGAACTAGTAGATGCGAGATGGCAGATGGGTTGTTAGGAAGCAGGCATTGAAGGGATCGAGGGAGGAAGGGAGTTTGCGGACCGCGTGCGGAGGTAAGGAATCTAGGGCAGGCAGGGAGACCAAGGCATACAGGCAGACAGAGTCGCTTCAAATCGTTGGACCGAAGCAATGAGAATAAAGAATCTGGTGGAATGAGCGGAGAGAGAATCAAAGGTGCAGATAGCTGATAGGTTTAGGTAAAAGTAGCGTGAAAGAGAAAGAGAGCGAACTAGAAGAGAGATGGGCAAGCTCGAAGGATGAAGAAGAGAAGGAGGAGGGGAAGGGAAACGAGAGAGAAACGAAGTTCTGAAAGACGCTTTTTGAAGAGCTCTGAAGCGTAAAGCATTTCTAGTACCTGACATTTCTTATCCTATATCTGTGTGTGTACCGCCGCGTATGTGTATGTTTTCCCTCCTCTCTTGCAGCGCGCGCCCAAGTGAGCGAAAGAGGGGGAGGAGGAGCAAGAAAATCATGAAAGTAACAATAAAATCAAGCGACTACCCCTGCACCTTTTCGTACTATTTTGTAAATCTACCTTTTCAAATCGGTGCTTTCAATACCACCCCTCCTTCTCTCCCTCCTTCGCCCCCATCCCCCTAATCCTCCTTCCTCAACAGCGGGAAGGCAATCACATCCTTAATTGACGGTGCATCACCAAAGAGCATCACCAGCCTATCAAGGCCAATCCCCAATCCCCCTGTCGGAGGCATTCCTCTCTCCAGCGCGGCCAAGAACTCCTCATCAACCTCCGCCGCTTCCTCCAACCCTAGCTTCGCCTTCCTCTCGACCTGCTCCTCGAACCGCCTCCTCTGATCTACGGGGTCCGTCAGCTCCGAAAAAGCATTCGCCAACTCCCTCCCATACACGAACAACTCAAATCGCTCCGTCAGTCCTGGCTTGCTCCTATGCGGCTTCGCCAGCGGAGAGACCTCCACAGGATGATCAATCACAAAGGTTGGTTGAATCAAGTCAGCCTCACACAGCTCTTCGAAACACGCCTGGACCACATGACCAACACTGATACAAGTTTCAATTTCACGAACACTGGCCGCACGTGCTATCTCTTTGGCTTTTTCGAGACTCTCGGGACTACTGTCTCGCAGTGTTGCCAAATCAAAATTTCCGGGTAGCTTCTCCGCGACCAGTTCATGCATGGTAGCGCGTCGCCAGGGACGTTGAAAGTTAATGGTGGTATTCTGATACGTCAGGGTCTCAGTTTGTAAGAGTTTTGTAGCCAGACCACTGATGATCTCCTCGGTTAAATCCATCATGTCGTGATAGTCGCTGTAGGCCTGATACAACTCAATGGAAGTAAACTCCGGGTTATGCCTCGTCGAGATACCCTCGTTCCTAAAAATACGCCCCAGCTCATACACCCGATCAAAACCCCCCACCACCAATCTTTTCAGATGCAATTCCGTCGCAATCCGTAAGGTCAAATCCATGTCCAGACTGTTGTGGAACGTCTTGAAAGGCCTGGCATCGGCCCCCCCGGGGTGAGTCTGTAAGATAGGCGTCTCTATCTCCAGAAAACCCTTATCATCAAGCATCCTCCGAATACCAGAAAACATCTTAGCACGCAGCCGAAACATTTCTTTCACATGCGGGTTCACAATTAAATCAGTCTCCCTCTGCCTATATCGCTTATTCACATCCGTGAGCCCATGCCATTTATCAGGCAGAGGTAAGAGAGACTTGGTCAGCATTGTCCACTCCCTGGCATATACCGAAATCTCCCCCTTCTCTGTTCGTTTCACCGACCCCCGCACTCCCACAATATCTCCACTATCCGTCCATGCCTTCAGCTTCGTAAACTCCTCCTCCAACCTTCCCTTGTCCAAGTACAACTGAATGACCCCACTGTCGTCTTGCAAGGTAAAAAACGCTAGCTTCCCAAACACCCGTCGCGCCATTATCCGCCCCGCCACCGATACATCAGCCTCCTCGTCCTCAACCCCAGGTTCAAGGGCAGCCCATTTCTCGTTGATCGAGGCCACCGTCGCCGTTACCCGGTAGGTTGTGGCAAATGCCGTTCGGCCCTCCGCTTCCATGGCCCGGGCCTTGACCAACCTATCCTGCTTTATCTCGTTCTCCTTCGCTGTCAATGCTGCGCCTGTTAAGAGCTCCTCTTCCACTTTAGGTTGCTTGCCGCCGCCTTTTTGCTTTTGTTGCTGCTTCGGCTTCTTGGGGGGAGCGGTGGCGTCTGCGCCGTCTCCCCCACTTTGCATGCGCACCAGCAGCGTGCGAGTCAGAGAGGCACGAGGGTATGCTGTCGCCGTAACAGCCGCTGTCCGCAGAGCTGGTCTCAAGAGCATTTTCTGGGAAGGTGCGCTTGCAGGCAGAAAAGCGTGTACGGTGGCAGCAGTAAACAAGAGGGCCGTCAGTGCCAGCAGGGTTGAGGGCTTGACAGAGGCCAGACCTTTCCTCCTTTGTGTTGGTCTTCTCGTATGTATGCTTGCGCCAACGCCACAATTGCTCATTCCTGTGGCGTGTAGATGGCTGCCTCGCGAGCGTGGTTGGCCTGTGTATTTGTGTATTGAATGTAGGGTTGGACTGACGATGTGCGGGGTGGGCCAAGGATAGAGTGGTGGGGCAAAGATTGCGGGCCAGACAAGCCATGCAGCAAAGACCACGTAACCCCGACGAGTGATAATTACAAGACCAGCGAATCAAACAAACTACGCATGGAGCTTTAAAGTCCAAACATACACAATGCATTGGCAAAAGAGGCAAGGTAGCAGCAACAACAGCCCCAGCCACCCCGCGCTTCGTCGATTGTTGAAGCGACATGGCCACCCCAAACCACCACCGCACATCCAAATGACACTCAATCTCAAGCCCAACTACCCACCATCCACCCACTAATACTGATCACACAGGCTAGAACTGCAGCTTACCCACGTGTAGACGTCACAGCGACTTGCCCGGTCGGAAATGGGGGCTTCCCTACACCATCACCTACGCCCCCTCCCCCTCTCCCTTCCCAGCCTCCTCCCACCCCTATCACTGCTGCTGATCCTGCTTCTAACCACAGGCGCGGCCAAAGCATTTGTGACGCCATCGAATCCATCGGTAGCCCCTGCACGTGTACAGCCACATCGTCTTACAAGAATGAGCTCGGCCGACCGCAGTGTGCGACAACCTAAAAAGACAATCGCATTCGAGGCCGCGCTAAAGGATAAGGGCGCTCCAGCCGTCATACTGGTACGGCCTTACCTCGACGAGAATATTGGTTCCTGTGCGCGTGCTATGCTCAATTTTGGGCTCACTGACCTTCGCATCATTAACCCTTTTTGCGACCATTTAACGCCCATGGCACGGGCACGGGCATCGGGCGCTGATGCAATATTGGAGGCCGCCCGCATTTTTCCAGACGTAGGAGCAGCAGTCTCGGACTTGAGTGAAGTGATCGGCACGAGTGCTCGGCAACGGGATATGACGGTAACAATTGTCACGCCTGAAGAAGCGGCGCGTCTGGCGGTAGGTTCCTTGGAGTCTTTCGCACAAGGTATGTACAAGACAAATCTTTTTCTGCACTCCTGACTTCTTTCCAATCATCCTCCTTCCTGCCTCTTTTTTCCCTCGTCTTTCCTACCGTAGGTGGGGCAAGGACAGGCTATATGTTCGGCTCAGAGCGGAATGGATTGATAAATGAAGATTTGGTGTATGCGACGCGCCTGCTGCAGATACCGACGAATACTGCGTTTAGCAGCTTGAATCTCGGCCAGGCTGTGCAGATTTGCGGGTAAGTCAGTGAGTGGTAGTCGCACGGGAGTGTAGGCAAAGGAGAAAAAGGGATCAATTTAAAGTGAATAAAATTGATACATAGATATCTGATGGACCCATCATCCCCCCCTTCTCGTTTAATTCTCTTTACCACCTACCACCTTCCCTTCCTTCTTCCCCCCCCCTCCAAGCTACGAATATTGGAAAGCCCGCGCTCACCTCGGTGACAACCTCTACACATACAAAGAAGCTACATTAAGCCTTGCCAAGGGCACCCGCCTCGCAACCACCGGTGAGGTAGATGGTGTCTGGAAGAGAATACAAGACATGCTGGACGCAACTGAATTGAACCCGGACCCACATGTAAGGAGAGGGTTATATGATAGATTAAAAAGCTGGTTGCTGAGATCAAGGCCTGATGTGAGGGATGTTAACGCCCTTCACGGCGCTGTCTCGACGGTTGTTAGCAAGCATGAAAAATTGGAAAATTTGAAAAATGAGTTGAAGGAAGCGAATGCTAGGGGACGGCAACGGGCGACGACGCCCAGGAGGGAGAAGGGGGGAGGGAAGGAGGGAGGGAAGGAGAGAGGGAGGGAGGGAGGGAGGGAGGGAGGTGCGGTGCTTGTGGATGGTGTGGGGGAGGAGGAGATAAAGTGGAAAAAGGAGTTGGATAGGGAGAGAATGGCGCAGGAGGAGGATGGGGGAGAGGGGTGGCAGGATGAGGAGAAGGCAAAGCGCAGAGGATCAGGATGGTGAGGGGAAAGGGAAGAAGAAAGGAGAAGGAATCAAATAAGTGAAATAAACGACAAAAATGTAGAACTATCGCTGACCACTTTCGTCCACCCTTGTCGTCATGTCATATTTACTTATGTCCATTACTTTTCTTTAGGCTGGGCTATTCAGCATCTATCCACTCGGTCTCTTGTGTGAGTGTTTTCATTTATTCAATGCCTTGTCTCCTTGATATTGATGTTAACAGCTGTAGGGCCTGAGTGTCTTGGTCTCCGGTAAGAGTGGTGCATGTGATAAAACTCCAGGATGATGCTTGGCCTTTGTTTCCAACCTCTGCTTTGGTGTGCAGAGGGGAGAGCGAAAGAGAAGTCACGAAAATTCGAAGAGTATACATCTTTCCATACCTACATATTTCTCTTCTCTTCTATTTCTCAGAAACACGGAAGGGATACTTGAACAAGTGTCGAAGAACAAGCGTTTTTTTCAACTTTACATAAAGTGCATGTCACACCGCGGCACAACAGCAAGTCATGGACAAACGTGAGCATTGCAGTTGTTTTAAGCGATGTGGTTTCTTCTGGCATCATTAATGTACGCATGGGCGCGGGGAGATTCCTTGGCGCCACACCCGCTTTTACTATGTGCTCCTTTCCTCTCCTCACCCAGCTTCATCCACACGTGTGTGCTACCCTTCTCTTCCCCCTCATTGTACAACCTACCTGTGTCGTCTCTTTTTACACGCCTTGGATGGCCCCTTCAATTTGCGTCTGGTAGTAAATGCGCTTGGTTTTTACCCACTCCTCGTCCTCTTCGTGGACTTCCTCCATCTGCTGTTGCAAAACACACGCCGCTGCTGCTGCTTTCGCAGCCATTACCAGGATCTCTACCGCGTCTGTCCGACACGTGCGCACGGAGCCCGAAACACGTAACACGCTTATACTTGCTTTAGTACGAGTGCTACTAGTACTGCTGCTGTTACTGCTGTTACCGCCACCGAGGGAAGTAAGTAGGGTCATGGCTGCCCAGGCGGAGCGGTAGCCTTCGCGTGAGCAGCGCAAAATAAAGATGTGCGTGGCTTCATCATAGTACCGGATCTGCAAAGAGTTGAGCAGGGCAGCTATTCCAAAGTCACCAAAATTAATTTGGATTGATTCCTGTGGGTGGTACGGTGGAGGAGAGGTGAGAATAGTTGCGTGGGGAGGGAGGGGAAGATGAGTGCGGAGGTCAAGCGAGAGAGTGGAGAAGATTTTCCAATGATTCATTACGGTCAAGAACGAGCATACAGGTGTCAGAGCCGCACAAGCCTTGAGGTGGTTCAAGTGCACATGATATATAGGGTGTGTGTAGTGCTCTGGACGGTACAGTTTCAGCCTGCTTCGGCATGCGCAATTCAAATCTCTCCTCGAGGGGCCTCACAAAACTGCTCACAAGACCACAAGCACAAGCATGAACAACTGGCACAGTCATTGCAGGCATGTCAACAGTCCAAGCTTATACTGAATGTCTCGGATATGCGAGTCGTTCGCAACCCACCATCGCGAAGCGTGAGGCAGGGTGGTGGAGAGTGAGGGGGACCGAAAGCCCGACAGCCGGGAGGTCGAGAGAGATGATGACGGGTCTCATGAAAATATCTGTGCCCCCCCCCTTGTCCCTCTCCACTCTATGCCTTCCGTGTGCAGTGCCCTCACCTTGATGGTCTTGAGGATTTCAAACGCAGTCGTCTTCTTCCGAGCGGTATCGGCCTGCAGGGGGAGATCGAGTTTGCAAGTCAAGTAGCGGAGGCGGACCCGCATGGCTGCCCCCCCTCCTCCCTATCCACCGTCCTTATCCTGTGCGTGTGGTAGCATTGCGCGTGTGACCGTGAGACAAATAATTCTATTTCTGCTCTTTTCTCTGCCGCTCACGCACAAGAGCCACAGCCGTTCGCTGTTATCCTCCTATCGCTCGTAAGGCACACGGCGGCAACTTTTCAAGCACACATTATTTACTAACATAGTCCTCGTTTTACCCCAACGCGCCATCAACCCACTCCACCACTCCACACTCGACAGGGAGAATGCCAACCTTCGTCCTTGTGCAATGCTATCGATGCCACGTCTTCATTCCCAACCAAGAGACCAAGAACCGCAAATGGGCATGCCGGATGTGTGGGGCCAAGCAAAGCATTATCAAAGTCTATGCGAGGACCGACAGCGCCAAGGAGCTCCGTCTAGCCGCACAGCAATTAAATGCACAGCACGGCGAAGCGCGGGATCAGCTTCATCAGCAGCGTTCGATGCAGGTCCCTGCGTCGCCTCCTTTGTACGAATGCTATCAAGGAGGAGGAGGAGAAGAAGGAGAGGTAGAGGAGGAGCTGCGCCACCATAACAACTATCATCTTCAGAACCAGCATCAGATGAGCGGGTCTGCGGACGGATCCGTTTCGCAAGAGGGTAATGCCCATGGTGGTGGGGGTGGAGGAGGAGAGGTTGGAAGCCGTTGGGGCGCATTTTTAATAGATACACAGAGAGAAGACGCACAAAGTAGCATAAGCGGTAATGGATTCCATGGCGCGAGCTTGATGAGCTTGGTGAGTGAGGATATGGAGGAGGAAGATGGACGGTTTGTGACGGAGTTGCCGGCGGCGAGGGAAAGAGGTAAAATAGGAAGAGGAGGAAGAGGAGGAGGAGGAGGAAAAAGCGGACGGCACGGGGGGCGACGCAAGCGAGGAGGAGGCGAAGGAGGAAGCGAAGGAAAAGAAAGAGAGGAAAATTGGGGTCATGGACGACAAAGACAAGCTCGGAAGCGGGGTGGGGATAGCAACAACGATGAGGAAGATGAGGAAGCGATGCGGATCCAAGAGGACAATCGTGGGTACCACAAGCAGCACCTGCAGTACCAACAGCACCAGCAGCATGATGGATGGGGTTGGGAGGCCTCGATGGGGGAAACAAGAGGAGAAGTTGGAAGATATGAGACGGGGGGGGAAGTGAGTAAGCGTATGCGGTCTTATGATGCTGTAACGGAAAGCAACAAGCGGCATGTATCTGCTGTGCAGGGAGGAGAGAGAGGAAGAGGAGGAGGAGGAGGAGGAGCAGCAGCAGCAGCCGCAAGTAGCAACAGGGTTGCGATTAGTAGCAACAGCCGATGGTCCGCTTTCATGTAAGATAAACAACAAAAAATGTTGAGACTGAAGCGTGTATAGAGAAGGGAAGGAGGGAGGGAGGATGGGGAAGACCAACAGCAATAACAGCAATAGCTGTTTGAGAGGAATATTGCATGAGCGTGTATGCACAAATTCATAATTTGGAAGAAGAGAAATCCTAATTTAATATAATTCACCGGCATAGAAAGTTGAAATCGCACTATTCAGCAACAAATTGCAAGAGTTAGAGACATATCCCGGACAAATCGTGGATACGATATGCCTTCCGTTTCCACGCACCCATATCTCTTTACTTTCGACGTGTTCCTTCGCTCCGCACGCCCTTAGGTCCGTACGCTGTCGCACTTTTCATTGTTTTCTCTTCACCTCCATGAATAAAGTGATAAAACAATACACACTTCTAAACTTTTTGTACACCAGGGACTTTTTCTCAACCGTTTCTTCATCTCCCTCCCTCCCTCCTCCACATTTCAGATTAAAACCTCCCTCGGCCCCGTCCTCTCCCCCTTCCTCCCCGTCCTCCTCCCCTCCCCCTCTCTTCCGCTTCTTCCCCCCGCCCAATTGCAACTCCCTCAGTTCTCGCACTGCAATTCGTTGCGCTTCGCTGACCCTCTCCAATAAAATTAACACGGTTTCCTCCTCTGCTTTATACTCGGGTAACTTGGTGCCCAACAAGAGCTCCAACCTTTGGTACACCTCCACATCATATTGAGTGACAAATGCGATCGACCTCCCTGCCCTCCCCGCCCTTGCCGTCCTCCCGACACGATGGATGTAGTCTTTTCCATGCGAGGGGATGTCGAAATTGATGACCAGGTCCACAGCTGGGATGTCAAGCCCGCGTGACGCAACGTCAGTAGCAATGAGGATAGATCGCTGTCCTGACTTGAATTTATGCAAGGCACCCAGGCGTTTGGGTTGGGTCATTTGCCCGTGTAGGCAGATGGCGCCAAACCCTAGGTTGCGCAGAAGAAGGGCGAGGCGTTGGGCATTGTTGCATGTGCTGACGAACACCAGGGTGGTTTGTCCAGCGAATTCGTTCAGAACGTAGGCAAGGTAGCAGTCCTTGTACTTGGCCGGAATAAACAGGTACTGCTGGACCAGAGTGCGGGGGGTGGAGAATTTGGAGGATACTTCTACCTTTACTGGGTCGGTGAGGGAGGCGCGTTGGAGCTTGGCGACCTTGCTGGTCATGGTAGCACTGAAGAGGAAGGTCCGACGGGCTTTCCCCGTGGGCATGACCGTCAGAATTTTGTTGATTTCCTCTTCAAAGTCCATGGAGAGCATGCGATCTGCTTCGTCTAGGATCAAAAAGCGGGCTTCACGGAGATTGAAACCTTTCGTGTTTTCGAGGTGGTCGACCAGACGTCCGGGGGTAGCGACGACGATGTGGGGTTTGCGGGCCAATGCGATGGCTTGCGTCATCATGTCCACCCCGCCCACAACACAGCAGCATTTCAAACCAATGCTTGCGCCGAGCGCCTCAAAGACCTCATGGATTTGGAAGGCAAGCTCGCGTGTTGGGGCCAGGACGACGGCAAACAGCCTTTGAGGCTTGGCTAGCAAGGCCTGGAGCACGGGCAAGGCAAATGCGCCTGTTTTTCCGGAGCCTGTCTCGGCCAGCCCGATCACGTCACGGCCTTGCAGCGCCGCATGAATGGCTTGTTGTTGAATATCCGTGGGTTTGATCCAGCCAATGGCCGTGCAGGCTTCGCACAAGGGCTTCACCACACCCAACTCCTCAAAGGTCGCGACGTCTACCTCCTCGCCTTCCTCATCGGGGTCGGGTATCTCGTCGTCATTCTTCTGACTAACTGAGGGTTGTGCAGATGCTGCTGCGGCAGCCTCCTTGTTACTATCGCCCTTCACATGGACGGGCTTGAGCTTCTTCTTAATCTTCTCGACCAGGGTCGAGGTGGAGGGTGCCTCGATCGGGGCCATAGCTTGTGTGGCGGGAGAGGCGCAAGGTGGTGATTGGTTTTGACCCTTGACTTTTGACCTGTGGTAGAAATGTAGGGCCGTAGTGCACCGTAAGCGTGACAGGTGTAGTGCTTGTCCTTGACATGGAGGTATCGATGATAAGATTGTCTCAGTGACAACAAATCATTGCATTGCGTTGCTGGCCATGTGGCTACCGACTCACATCGGCTGAGCCTTCGCTTACCCGGGCCGCGCTACCGCCCCCCACGTTCCTCGCTTCGTTGCGTTTCGTGTCCAAATCACCCATCCCACACAACCTATACACTCACAGGCGGCGGCATGTTTGCCTTCATGACAGGAAATGGAAAGAAGCGGTCCCGTGGAAGTGGCAGCAGTGGGAGCGGCGGCTGGTTTGGAGGAGGGGAGGATAGTAGCGGCGGCAAAGTGAACGTCCAGACCTCGTCATTGGCTTCTGCGGGCGCTGCCTCTGGTACGAATGCCGGCAACAACAAACGACACCTTTCCGAAATTGAACGGAGGCGACAGGACAGCATCCGAGAGAACCAGGAATTCATCAAGCAGCTCGGACTAACGGATGTCTTGACGGGCATGCGGGAGGAGCAAGCGCCAGCAGCAGCACGAGCAGCAAGCGCGCCCTCCTTAGTCGATGGTGATGCTGGTCGGCAAGCCCGGGGCGGACCTTTCAGCATTTCAGCTGCGCCAACACCAACCCTCGAGCAAGTTAAAGCCAAATGGGTCGGCCGCGAAGCCCAAATTAAGCTGCTAGCCCGCCTCCTCCCCTCCGTAGAAGAACCGTGCTCCTCTTCCTCCGTCCTCCTAGTGCACGGGCCGAGCGGTGGCGGCAAGACAGGCGTCGTAGCCGATGTCCTCCGATCATGTAAGCTCCCACATGCATTGATTCGTGGGGTGGAGCACCCGACAGCCCGGTCTTTGTACAGTACGATAGCTGCTACGTGGTTAAGACATGTAGAGATGCAGGCGCAAGCACTAGGGTTGGAAGGGGTGGGTTATATGGAGGTAGATGAGTTTGACGATGATCGACAGCGGGAATATCGAGTGTTAGCTAGGAGGGAACGGAGGGAGGCGAGGCAACGGCAGCGGCAACTGCGGAAGCAAGGAAAGGGAAGGATGGAGGAGGAGGAGGTCGAGGGGGGGGAGGACGAGGGGGGAACCAGTGGGGGTAGTGAGGGTTATGAGGACGATGAGGAGGAAGACGAGGAGGAGGAGGACGACGATGACGAAGATCCCTACTATGCACAGAGAAGCTCGGTGCAGCAGGTGTCGGCGGGAGTGGGTGCAGCCACCGGAAGTCATCTCATTCCTCTCCCCAATCGGTGCGCGACGGCCGCAGGTCTTCTCCACCTCTTGCGTTCCTGGCGCGGAACTCAGCAACAACAGCCACAGCAGCAGCAGTCGGCTCGAAAAGAGGGATCGGTTGATTTGTATTCTACTTTTGCAGGAGGAGGAGGAGGAGGAGGAGGCGGAGGGGCAGCAGCAACAGGCACTGTGCCCTTCATCATCGTCTTGGACAGCGCCGACCGCCTTCCCCGTGGTGCCTCCTTCGCCCGTCACGAGCTTGCAGAACTCCCCGCAATGCTTGCAGGGCCACAAGGGAAGGATCGACATAATCCGGGGCATGGAGGAGCAGGAGCCGTGGTGGCGTTAACTGTCATTTTGATTTCAGAGACCCCGGTGGTGGTGCCGGGTTCGCTAGAAGCTGCCTTGGCATTGAACGTACCTTTCCCCGCCTATACCAAGGTGCAAGCAACGGCAATTTTGTTGAGGAGTTTGAGGATAGCGGCGGGGCTTCCTCCCTCTCCTGAGGCTATGGAGGGAGGGAGGGAGGAAGGGGAGGAGGAGAGGGAGTTTGAGTCGTTGGTGGCGGGGTTTGTGAATGTTTTAGTCGCCTCTTTGTACAGCTCGACAAGGGATGTGAGAGAAATGAGGAGGATGGCGGTGCTGCTATCCGAAAAGTACTTGGAGCCGGTCTTGGCGAAGGGAGGAAGGGAGGAAGAGGAGGAGAAAGGGAAGGAGAATCAGGCAGAAAGGCGGAGTATTAGTAGTGGAGGAGGGAGGGAGGGAGGAAAGCTGCCAGGGCACCTAGCGTTATTTGATCGGGTGCGGCCTTTGATTCAACGGGCCGTACACAGCTGTTTACACATGCCTGCTGAGCCGTTGGAAAAATCTAATAGCCTGCCTCCCCTCCCCCCCTCATTGTCCTCGTCGTCCTCGTCATCCTCCTCCCCCTTTTCCCCCACCATCTCCAATGGAGTACAAAAATCATCTTCCTCTTTCATACCTCAACAACCGCACCAGCAGGAGCACCAGCACCAAGCTCTCCTCCGATATGAGCTTCCCAAAATGGCTCTCTACCTCCTCTTGGCCTCCTTCCTCGCCTCTCACGTCTCCCCTAATACCGACCTCCAGCTGTTCGCCGTCAAATCTTCCTCTTCCTCCTCCTCTTCCACAACCACCCGGGGCACGAAACGGAACAAACGCACGGCCACAGCAGAAGACCGAGCTGCCGAAGCCCAAGAAGCAGAGACAGAGAAGGATGGTGCGCGGACATTTTCACTAGAGAGGTTGTTGTCGATTTTTACGTGCTTGGTGGCCTTGACACGGGCGAGTGGTGCAAGCTATGCGAACAACACGGGGACAACTGAGTTATTTGCTCAGATCAATACCTTAGTAAGGCATCGGTTATTACTGAGGGTGCGGGGGGGCAGTGGGGAGCTGGGAGGGATGAAGTTTAAATGCAATGTGGACGAGGGACTCGTGCGGGTTGTGGCCACCGACTTAGAGGTGGCGTTGGGGCATTACTTGGAGAGGGGGGCCAGAGGATGAGGGGGGAAGGAAATGAAGGCTCTTAAGTAAAAGCAGAAAATGTGTAGAAATGATTATGAAGGCATGATTGAATAGAAAAATGCACAGGACGAAAAAAAAACAAGTACGTGATTAAGACTAATCGCCTTGATCTTTTTCGTCTTCCCTAACTCTTATATTCCTTTTTCTCTCCTCAACGTTTTTACTCCCACTGCTGCAACTACTACTGCCGCTTCACCTTTCTTATCACCCTGATCATATTGTATTCTCTGTTCAAGGTCTTGTAACTTTCCTTCCTTTTATTTCTTCATCGTTGTTATCACCGTCATCACCGTCATCCGTTTTTTTAATTTTTCTTCATATCACTGTCGTCAAATATTTACAAAAACGATCAGGATCAGGAGTCTACATTCGTCTTCCTTATCTCCTTCCATGTGCGTGTTTTTTTCATGTGCTTCTTGACGACGACGCGCCCCCCTGTTACAGACCACCGCACCGCAGTTGTCCTTATTGGAGTTGTGTCTCCGGCGTCCGGCTTTCTTTCTCCTTCATCTTCTCTATACTATCCTCTTGTTGCTATTGCTCTTGATCTCGAATTTCCTCTCTGTATACGCTCCTTTAAGACTAGCCCTTATCTCCGTCTCTTTCTCTCTCACTGAGAGATGATGAGAAATGTATTTTCCATGACCTCTCTCTCCGTCGCTTTCTGTGTTGCTTGTCGGTATAATTTGTCTTCTTCGCCTCTGCCGTCTCTTTAATTGTATTCAGGGAATGAATTCACGAGTACCGCCGTCTATCTAACCGCTCAATCCTCCTTGACTGAAAACCGAGATCGTCGATGCCACCTTCGCCAAGGTCCCACCCTTAATCATCCCCTGACTCTCCCTCAACCCCTTTTTCATCTCCTCCACCCTCTCGTTCTTTTTCCGTGCCTCCATCGCCTCCTTCTCGGCCTTCCAACCCTTATACCAGTCCACCGTCCTGGCAATGCCCTCCTCAAACGAGACCTTGGGTTGGTATCCCAGCAATTCCTGCGCCTTCGAAATGTTGGCGCATGTCCTAGGGACATCCCCCGGCTGGTCCGGCAAGATCTTGATCAATGCCGACCTTCCCACATTCTTCTCCACTAAGCCGATGAAATCACTCAGCCGGTACGGACTCCCATTGCCCAGGTTGAAAATCTGATATCCCAGTGGACGATCCAAGGCGCGCACTACCCCGTCAACAATATCATCAATGTAGGTGTAGTCCCTGGAGCTGCTCCCATCCCCAAACTGCTGGATCTCCAACCCCCTACTTACCCGATCCACAAACTTAAAAGGAGCCATGTCCGGCCTGCCCCTCGGTCCGTAGACCGTGAAGAAGCGCAGACCCGACACATTCATCTTGTAGAGCGAGTGGTAGGTGTAAGTCATCAGCTCGCAGGCTTTCTTCGTGGCTGCGTAGGGGGAGACGGGGTTATCCACGTAATCGTCCTCTCCGAATTCTTCCAGGCTCGAGCCCCCATACACGCTACTAGAACTTGCCCAGACAAAACACTCATTCCCGTGGATCCGCGCCAATTCCAACAAGCGCGTCGTTCCTAACATATTTGAATGGATGTACACAAATGGATCATCAATCGAGGGCCTCACCCCCGCCCGTGCCGCCATGTGCACCACATGTTTAGGACTCTCTGTGATGAAGAGCTGCTCCATTGCATGCGCATCACAAATATCGGCCTCCACCACCCTCAGCCTCGACGAGCCATGCTTCGCCAACAAATACGCGACATTCGATCTTTTCAGCGAGATGTCATAATAATCATTAAACTCATCCACCAAGATGACGACATCCCCCCTTGTCAACAAATGGTCCGCCACATGCGATCCCACAAATCCAGCTCCACCCGTCACTAAGACCTTTTTCCCTCCCTCCAGCGGAGGGGAAAGCAACGACCCCTGCCCCACGCTCAGGAAGGCATCGGCTTGCTGGTGAGGCATGTTCTCGCCCGTCTCGTCCGTCGCTAGGGAAGAATTATCCTCCTCGTCACTTTCATCCGTGGTGGTGGGAGGCATCAGATCGGATCCGGAAGCACGGGATTGATCATCCAACTCGTCACCTGGCCCGGACGTCCTGCCTTCCCGGCTCGTGTTCGCCGACGAGCTGTCACCGCTCCTATTGCTGCTGCCATCATGCGTAGCGGGGGTAACACTGGTTCGGCAAGAGCCCACCTCCTCAAGCTGGCGCAGAGATTCGGCGCGAAGAGGCGTGGGGATGCTCTGGAGGTCCGGCACCAGGAGTGCGGCGTCGTTGGTGCTGTTTAGGCTGGTGTTGTTATTGGTGCTGCCCGTCATGTTTGGAGAGGGCTTGCTGCTGCTGCTGCTGCTGCTGCTGCTGCTGTTAGTGCTGCTGCTTCTCTTGATAATGCTGCTACTTTTTTTAAACAGTGGTTCCACCGTGGACGGCAGAGTGTGTGAATGCGAGTCTGGGAGGGTTGCTGACGATGGGGAGGACTGCTTGACGAGACCCTTCCGGGGTAGAAGCTTGTTGATTAACGGTTAAGGTAAAAGAAGCGGAGGCGGTGCGAGCCGTGGTGCTTAGTGATGTGCAAGACAAACCTCTATGTCCCCTGTTCAGAAGGGACTCAAGAGATTCGTGTCGAAGGGGGGCGCGTGCGTGGCGTTGAGCTTTGCTGGCGTGTGGTGTTGCGGCGCTTGGAAGGCGGTCGAGAAGACGGCTTTGGCTGGCTATTGCGAGTGTTAGCTTGTTTGCTATGTGGTGTGTGTGATGTGGATTGGGTTGAGTGGTGACTGGCTTAGTCATAAATGGGACGTGCGTTCGTACGCAGGATCAAGATCGAAAGATCAGAGCCGGCAGGGCGGCAAAGCAGAAGGGCACCAAAGGGCGCACGTCTTCTGAGGCGTGGGACAGCACTCTGGGGTGTTGTGATGTGTCTAGTAGATGAGTGGGTGGGCGTGCTGCCCGCGGGAAGCGGGAAGTGTTTGTCAGAACAACAAGGGTCTGAGGTGGAATCGTGCAGGGGGAACATCGCAGCCAGGAAGAGCCGCACGATGCACAGACTGAGGGTGCGGCTCCTCTACGAAGAAACAGACAAGACTGTGTGTGGTTGGATAGAAACTGGTGCGGGTTGGAGTTGAAAGAGTGTGCGGAGTGTGTGGACGGGCCGAAAGGAAAAAAGCAAACCACAAGCCCTTTGGGAAAATATGCAAACAACAGGGAGCTCCTTGCGTTGCTGGCAGCCCCATCCAAAATGCCACGCACTCGCGAATTTAATTAGGCAACAAACATGATCTTTGCAGACCGAGCATTCCCCGGCCTGAGCTGTCTCTGTGTAGTACGTAGGACACGAGCACTACAATAAATCCTGCGCTGATATACCTATGGAGGTGTTTAGTCGCGCTGGCAGTATAAAAGTTGATGATTCAGCAGGACGCGGGACGTGGTCCACTGCAAGGAGAAAGCCCTTGACTTTTCTGAACTCACTGCGCCTCAGCCATCAAACCAACTGATGGCCAGCACCAGGCGCTCTTCCCTCCGCTGATCAATGCAGCTTTTAATCAAACTCGGCAAGGCTTTATAGGATCCGGAGCCTTATACTTGACCACTGACTCAGCAGGCAAAAAGGACGGCAAGGTTCTTGCAAGCGCATCAGTTGTCAACGAGAACAAAGCTCGGCCACGCAAGCTCCTCCGACGGCGGTCTTTACGCTTCGCCGCTCAAACCGCATCGCACAATTTCATTCTTTTTAGCCAACAATGACATACGCCTCTTTGTTTATTCGTGCTCGTGAGGTATGTTCATAACAATTTCCTGTCAAGTAGGACCACCCCCCTTACCTCTTTTGTCAACCTCCCCACTCTTTTGAAAGAAAACAAGCGTGAACACAGTTCAGGGTGGCTTGTGACCCGACTTTAAACCCCAGAGCGTTTCGTTTCTTGGTGGGGCTCGTCATTGTTGCATGTTTTCTCCCCTCGTGCGACTTTCCCATGACATTGATCTTTCTCTCAGTTATCTATTTATTATTTATTTAATCATTTACATATTTTTAATTGACATTTTAATTTTTAATTTTACCGATTTGATTTTCGCATCAAGCTGACATGAAAAAATAACATTAAAAACAACTTTCAAAGGAAACATACTGTCAACACCATCAACCTCTCAAGTCTCTTCATTTCTTCTTGCGTATTACTTTCTCTCCACATTCCTTTTCCCTCCCTACGTTATTCCTCCATCCTCTCTTCTCTACCATTTATCCCTTCCTCCCCTCCTCCACCAACAAGCGCAAACAATCCATCCCTCTCGTCCAATAACTCCACATAACTTACCTGCAGTTGCTCCTCCCTCCCTTCCAATCCCTCCACCTCTCCATGGACCTTGGCCAAGCGTGTCCTCAGCGCCAACTCCTCAATCGCAGCCAACCGTCGAAAACACCCCACCTCCAAACGCATCTCATCAATCTGATTCAACACATCACTCACACCTTGCACTAAATTCGACGCTCTCTTCCCATATCCCCCCGTGGCCAAGTTCAGCCTCGCCTCCAATTTCCCCGCTTTCTTCCCCTCCTTCACTCCCTGGGCCTGCAACGAATCAAATTGATGGATAAGCGCCGCTAAGCGATCCTGCTTATTTGCACCCGTCAGCCTACCGAACGTCTGCCTGTTGGGAAAATAAGCAAGGTCATGATAGGCCTTCAACCAAGCCTCCTCCACCACCACCGGGTCGTCATCCTCCCTCTCTCCCTCTCTTCCTCCGTCTCCCCCATTCACCATTTCGTTTTTATTCTTGCGCGAAGCCGCCACCTCTTCCTCGACCAACGCCCGGGCTTGCTCTAAAAGCTTAGAAGGGAGTGCAGGCAGATCCACACCTCCTCCATTACTACTACCACTGCTGCCGCTACTCTTCCCTCCCTTCTTCTTCCCCAGCGCCACGTGAACGAAAGGGTATTTGGCTTGGTCATGCACTAACATAGCATATAACTCCTTCTGGACCAGCGCGTCCGCCGCTGCCTTCTCATCTCCCTCAGCAGCTGCGGCTGCTGTCGCTCTTGCCCGCGACTGGAACACTTGGGGGTCCACAACAATCGGCCTCGGCAGGCCCCTCTTCAACACCGTCGACCTCCTCGCAAGCTCCGCCTCTTCCTTCGCCCGCTTCTCTCCAGCTTCCCGTGCATCGCGGTCCGCCGCATCCTCCTCCACAGACATCCCATCCTCCTTCCCTCCCTCCCCATCCTCCTCCAGCTCCGGCAGCGAGATTTCGTAGTTGTACTGAGGCTCAGGAAGCCCTTGCAATCCCTCGGCCAGCTGGGCCCTCAACATCTTCTGTCGCCTCTTCTCCCCCATCACCATTAACTGTTGCTGCTGCTCCATCCCTGACCCTCCCCCTCCCTGGTTCAACCCTAACTCGTCCCTCATGGGCGTCATCCCCCCCGCGCGACTGCGCATGGTCGACGCTGAGCTTACAGACCCTGGCCCCCTTCCTCCCCCCCTCCCTCCTCCTCCTCCTCCTCCCATTAGCGGGGTTTCCCCTCCACCCATACTACTCAAGGGGGTCATCGTTCCTCCTCCATCTTCCTTCCCTCCTTTCCCGCCTCCCCTGACACTCCGCGGCTCATGACCTTCAAAGCCCGTCCCCTCCTCCAACCCTCCCATCACTGCCTCCCCCCCCTTCAGCGGGGTCTCCGCCGCGCGCATCGCCAACAAATTCCTCGCCTCCTGCATGATTACATCCTGTCCCGGAGCCGTCCTCGGCGTCCTCATCGGTGTCGCCAACGGGGTGTTTCGCTCCCGATAATCTCCCAGCAGCCCCGCCGTCGCTCCTACCCCTTCCCCCCCCTGGACCCCAGCACCATGGGCATCCCCGAGCTTCACGATTTCCTCAAGGTCCGAATCAGTCACTTGGGGTGCAGGGAGGGAAAGAGGTACCCGGCGACGGATCGAGGCAGGGTCGTTCAGTTGGTTCAATGCCTGGACCATTTGCGGGAGGCTCTCCTGGACGAGTTTCTTATGCCTCTTCTTGTCCTGGTTCCGCATCCGATTCTCCTCCTCGTCCCTCCTCTCCGCCTCCATCTTATCCACGCGCAAGGCTTCAAAACGAGGGTCTAAGGCTTGTTTTTGCCCTTCCAATTTCTCATCGCCCGTCGCGTAGAACCCAGCAGGCGCCGTCCGCTGGAAGGGGATCTCTCGCCCGTAGTCAATGTACTTCCTCTTCTTCTCCCTCATCTTTAACTCCAAGCCGGCCGCTTTCAGCTCTCTCCTCTTCTGCAAGGACGCCAGGCGCTTTGCTTCCATCAACATCTTCTCCCGTGCCTTGCGCTTGGCCTTCTTCCCCTTGGTGTTCGCCAGACGCGCCCTCGCCTCGGACAGCATCTCCTTCTCATCTTCGTCCATATCGATAGGATCGGGCCTTGCGGGCTTCGTCTCCGGTGCTGGGTCAATCTCTCCTGGACGAAGCTTGCGCGGATCGTCCTTCATCTCTCCTGACTCCATGTCCCCACTCCGTTGTTGCGCCGCGTCCAGTAGCCGCTCGTAGTGTTCCAGGCACTGCGCAGGGGTCCGACCGACGATAGGGGCGATTGTCCTCCATTGCGCTGGCAAGATCTTGGCTAAATGCAGCAACTTCTCCTCCTCCTCCCGTGTCCATTCTGTCTTTTTGATGGCCGGGTCCAGCCATTCGTACCATCGTCCTTTACATTGCGCGGCAGACTTACGGTTGAGCAATGAGGCGACCCGAGGCCATTGATTGAGGCCGTATTTCATGACGGCGGCCTTGAGGATCTCATCCTCGCTGTTCTTCCACACCCCACCTTTAACCATGATGCGAATCCCCATGTTTGCGAGGTGGTTGGGCACAAGGGAGTGGCTACGAAGAACCGGGAAAAGGGTGACTACTAGGCAAAAACTGTTGCTGCCTGTGGTGCTGGCTGGCAGAGGCGCTTTCGAAAAGTGGGCTGCTTTCTCGGATATGTGTACGCCAAGGCGTCAGGTCTGTGTGGATTTGTGTGCGGGAAAAAGGAAGAAAGGTGTGTGAGTATGGCTGGTCGGGTGCAGGATAGTGGTGACACCAAGGGCCGGGGATGACTTTGTCTGTGGCGAGGCTTCTTCTTCTTTTGGTGCATTGCAGGCCAAGAGAAATAGAGGCGGGAACATCCAAGTCCAGCAGACCCTGGCAGCACATTAGTGCAGCTGAGTACAACATGTGTACCCAATGTCTCTCTGAGCGGTTCGTCTCGGTATGTTTTTGACCGTGAAGCCAAAAAGGTTGTCTCACACCCACCATCATCATTATCGCCCAACGGGCTTCGGCATTGCCGACCCCACTGCGAGCCTCTTCATGCCGCACCCAGCAGCTCAACAACGCAATTATAGCCAAGGCTGAGATCCCGTTCAGGGCAACGATAATATGTGGATTGTTGTACCTGGCCGATGGCACATGCAGATTTGGCTTCAAGCAAGAAGCTCTCCAATTCACAAATTCCCTCTCACATCCGTGCCTCCCCTCCTGCTACGACAGCCAGCAAGGTACTAAGAGGCAAACCTCCTGCGACAACAATTATTGCACCTCGTCGCACAAATAAGAACAAGCCATGGCGGCATCCTCGCGCCGGGAAGTTGTCCTCAATATTTACGAATTGACGGATGAGAAAGGCAGCGGCTCGTGGATGCGGCGGGTAGGCTTGGGGACATGGCATACAGGCGTTGAAGTAGGTGGGGTGGAGTACACGTTTGCTCAAAACGGTATCTTCTTTCACGTGCCGAGGATGCCCATTGTTGCGACAGGGCAGGTAATAACGCTGAAAGAGAGCATGCCTATGGGCGAGCACGTCGGGAGCGCCAATGAGGTGCGTTACTTACTGCTTCCTTTCTTTTTCTTGCACATGTTTCATTTTCCAGGGAGACAGCGCGATGAAAGAAAGGATAAGTCATCTGTATAATCTTGCACTAATTCACATATTCTAGGTGCACGGGATCATCAATGAGCTTCGGGAGGAATTCGGGCCGAATGCTTACAATGTGAGAAAAGGAGGGAAGGAGGCAGTGCTTAGGTGGCGGCAGAGAGGAAGGGCATCGAAGAGCCCTCAAGAAAGCAGAACCCTCCGAATGCATGCTGTCACATGTCTTTCTCCAAGCACTCTCACACGAAATACTATTGTTTTATCTCTTGTTCTTCTCTCTTCGCAGATCACCAACCGCAACTGCAACCACTTCAGCGACGCCCTTTGCAAGACGCTGGTCGGCGCCTCAATCCCTGCTTGGGTCAATCGCCCCGCCAAAATTGCATCTGTTTTTTCCGTCGGTGTCTTTGGTGGTCGGAATAAGAAGGAGAAGGAGGGAGAGAAGGAGGGAGGAGGGGTGACCAAAGCGGAGAAGGCGGCGGCGGGGAAGAGAAAAAAGTTGACGGAGGAGCAGAAGGCACGGTTAAAAGCGATCAAAGGCAAGACGACGAGGGGTACGTAGCGAGAGAGGACGCTTGTGGATGTGCAATGGGGGTGAGCTATTGTGGAACTGCCTGTCCGCGCGAAGGAAAGAGGGAGCGTGGGTAAGGGGAGGGAAGGAGAGGGTTGAATGTGTCGATTAACTGTGGTTGTTTAAAATGTATGATCAAGAGAAGCACTGGCAGAGATAGAGGACCAAGATGTGTCAGTCGAAAAATCAAATAGCTAAAGGAGGAAAAGAAGGAAAAATGGTTTCGAATCAGAAGTAAATCGGACCTACGAAATCTAAGGAAGTGTATCGCTTCTGTCTCCCTCTCTGTTCGCCTAGGGAATATGCTTCCCTCCTTCCTTCATTCAGCCTCCTCTCTGTCTTTTCACCTGATTTACAATGCCATCGCCTCCCTCGTCGCCTTCTTCACCCCCAATGTCTGTTGTCGCTGTAGTAAACCTCGCCTCTATTTGGTTCCTGACCCATGCGCATCATCCCTAATCCATCATGCCTCTTTGTCATCAAGTATGTGCCTTAACTTCTCTCCTCTATTCTTACCCGCTATGCCTACACTTCACTCCAAATTCCACTGTCATCCCTCCCTTATATCTCTAGCGTTGGTCGACCATGCTATCTCTCCACTCCCGCCATTTTCATCTCTTACTGCCATCCTCCACCCCCTCCTCCTTCCCCTCCCCCTTTCCCTCTGCGTGTCCATCTTTTTCCTCTTGCACATTCTTGTCCTTCTGTTGCAGCAGCAACAGCAGTTGCTGCTCTGGCTGCTGCGAGGGGCGACCCTTGAGCTTCTTTTTTATTGTACCTTCCTCCTCCTTCCTTGCCTGCTGCTGCTGCTGCTCCAGCGGCTGCTGCTCCCGCTGGTTCGCCTCCTCTTGCAGGTGGCGTCGGAGGCGGCGCTTACGCACGTCACAGATGCGGATGAAAGGGTGCAGGGGGTCAAGATAGGCCTTCACCTTGATCGATAGGGAAAAGGGGGTAGATGCTTGTGTGAGTGTATCAGATTGCTAATAATTTGTGCCTTCCTCGCCTCATTCCACCCCCCCACCCTCCATCCCTGACTACCTACCTGATTGGCGTTCGTCTTGACCTCATTTTCACTCGCCTCCATCACACCATTCACCTGCTCCGTCGCCACGTATAACACATTCTTCCAACTCTCCCCCACAAAATACCAGGTCAAGCCCTTCGCCCTCAGAAACTGCTCATGCTCCTGCAGCAGGTCCCGCATGACCCTACAGTTGGGTAGCCAGAACTCCTTTACTTTGGCGTAATCGCGGAGGAAAGGGACAGTTTTTGTAATGAATGTGCCAGAACCCCAGCGTTGATCGGCCCAGTGATCCGGAATGTAAAAGTAATCAAAAATCACCTGTGGGGGAGAAAGGGTGGGAGGGATGGGAGGATTGAGAGCCTGGGAGAGCATATGAGGATGGGGAACGAAGGGTATTAGAAGGGGATTATCATGTCAAAGGCCCCAATAAATGTGTATGGAAGCATGCGTCCTTTGGTCTATTATACTTGCCAGGCGAAGCTTCAGCCCATCGGGCCACCGTTTCTTGAATGCCTCAGGAAACCGGTGGTGATCAAAATTACTCTGCAAATGCCGGCCTATCTCGCCCAATGACTCCTCATGGCCCAAGTCACAGCTATAAACCTTCCATCCGTTATTCTCTAGCTGCACAAGGCGGAGACGGTCCCGCCAAACTTGACCAAAATCCTTCCCCGGGACGGCGTCCTGAGTTACGCGTGGGGTGGATGACGGTGAGCGGAGGTGAATGACGATGCGGCACTCTTCAAATGCCATACCCAGCGCATTTCTTATTTCATTCACATATGTACATCCTCCATCTTAACAAAAATATGCCGCGTGGGCGTGGTGCGGGTGGGTCGCTTACCTGTCGGCTGTAGACCATGGAGAGGGCCATGATGTTGCCTTTGCAGGCTCGCTCCCGTTCCAGCTGAAAAAAGGGTGCGGCGCTGGAGATTCTGGTCGCTCGCGTTGTCCGTGCTGCCATGACTACCTGTTGTGAAGTGTGTTGTGTTTGTGGGGGAGAATGAATGTGTGGGATATGAAGGTAACGAAGGCAGAGAAGAACCATCGCCGGAACCTTTTGCTTGGGCGATAGGCAACGGGTGACCAACGGGGCCAGCAACGGTCCTGGACATGTATAGGAGGATGTCAACAAAGGAGAAACTTGAAATTCCTCATTTGTGTGCGGTTGACTTTGAGGTCATTCGCGTGTAAACAAGCACTTCTGTGTAAACCTCCCCGTCAGTCAACCAAGCATCAAGCATCAAAGTTGCCAAACGATACCGTCACTACCAGGAGTAACGCCGGTAGAACATACAAACAGTAGGCTTTTTGAGTCATTGAACGGGTCTCCATTATTGTGTACTTTTGTTTCCTTTAAGTGTCTTTATCTACTACCCCCCTTTTGCCTGTCGCCTTTGATGGCCCGTAAGCCCGTCCACTTCGCCGTTGTGGCCCATGTCTCGTAGGGCATCAACGGGCTACGCAACCTCACCCCCACCGCTTCCGGCGCCATTACACGAACCTTGCAATTCAAGGCGCCCGTAATCGAAATCCACCCTAAACCCGAGATCACAATATCAATCGCCGAAGTTTTCCACCCCGTCCCTTCGATGTCAAAATCTCTTGCTACCCATGGTCCCATCTCTTCCCGCCTTTCATGCGTGAAGGGTGGAAACACAAGGTCTCCGATGTGCTTCTCCAAGAACTCGTCCGCTCGATCTGTTCCTGTCTGGTGCAGCTTGACATCGTTCGAGACATAAAAAGTGAAGAGGAATGGACGCCCTTCAACCATGTCTAGCCTAACCAAGCCCCCCAACAACACACTCTTCCCCTCTTTCAACCGCAACGTCACATGGTTGATCCTCTTCTGAGGAATCACTGCCTTAAGCTCCTCCGTGTTCAATAACGTGGTAATCTGATGCGGTAGAATCAGTCCGGGAGTGTCATACAAAGACACCTTATCTCCCAAATCCACCTCAATAAAATTGAGCGTCGTGCCCGGCAATGGGCTCGTCGTCACCAGAGACGCTCCAACCGTCTTACTCGGATCCTGCTTCTTCTTCTTGCTCTTCTTCGCATTCCTCCCCTGATCGCCCCCACTCCTCCCCAGCTCAATCAACCGGTTGATAAACGTGCTCTTCCCCACGTTAGCTGCTCCAATCACGTACAAATCCCTTTTCCTTTGCCTTGCCAGCAACTTCATCGCTCTTAGCAAAGGCTTGACATTCGCCCCCGTCTTACACGACACCAAGTGAATGTGCCTTGTATTCACTTCCTTCATCCCTACCTTCTCGAGCTCCTGCTTCACCCATATCCTGATCCGCTCCTCCGAAAAGTCGGTCGGTAGCAAGTCCGCTTTGTTTACCACAATCAAGACAGGGTTCTCTCCCACTATCCTCGGCAGGTTGTACAGCAACGACCCGTGAAAATCAAATATATCCACCAAACACACAACCGCGCACCTCTTCTTCCTAACCACACTCACGAGCTCTCTAAACCTTTCAGGGGTCAAGGCCTCGTTATCAGTCCACCCTGGTCTAAGGCTATCCTCCACTTCACCGTAATGCTTCAATTTATGGCACCTCTGGCAAATCACCGTCCGGTCATCACCATCCTCCTCCCCTTCCTTCTTCCCTCCCTCCCTCCCTCCCTCCTCCTGCTGCTGCTCCTCCTTCTCATCTAATTCATCCTCCTCCTCCACAACAATCATCGCCTTCCCTCCTTTTCTCCCTCCCTCCTTCCCCGCCGCGTCCTTCTCAAACTCATCCCTGTCCTTCCCCGATAAGAGCATCTCCACCTCCTCCTCCGCCGTCATACCTTGGTACAGATCCCCTCCATCATCCCTCTCTCCCTCCTTCAAATCCGCGGCCAGCGCCGCCGCAGCCGCCTCAATCTGCTGCTGTTTCCTCCTAGCCCCTGCTGCAGATTTAGAGAGAGGCGCCGCACCAGGTTGCTGCTTCACAGGCTGTGTCTTCCTCAAGGCCATCATCTTACTCTGCATTCGCTGGAAAACATCAGAGGGAAGAAACCCCGGGGACGAGTCATTCTTTGTCTGGAAGGAATTTCCACACCCAGGGCAGGTCCCGGCGTCCATAACAATTTTATAGTGGTACTTCACAGGGCGCATCGGCCGACGGTCAAAGGCAAATGCATCACCTTGAGACATATCGTCCTCCATCTCGCCCTCCTTCTCGTCCAGCTCGTCAAATAAAAGGTCGTCCTCCCCCTTGCCAATTTGGCTCCGGCTAGGCCCTGACTTGGTGTGCATCCTCGCGACATAGGGATTGAAAATATTCCCTGTCTCCGCCATCCGCAACCGGTCCTCCATCGACAAAACCTTGTTAGGGGGCAAAGGAGGAAGCTCATCCTCATCATCATCGTCATCGTCGTCGCCAAACACGATATCGTCAGGTAAGGGCTCTCGTTCCTCTTCCTCTTCTTCTTCTTCTTCTTCCTCCTCCTCCTCCTCCTCCTCCCCCCCCTCCTCCTCCAAGTCCTCGTCGTTGTCCTCCTCCTCCCCCTCGTCATCACTCAAATTCGCCAATCGACGTGCCTCCTCATAACTCTCACCATCTAACGCCCGGAGTATCAAACCTTTCGGTAAATCTGAAATCTCCCCGTCCATTTCGTCTTCCTCCTCGTCCCCACCGTCGTTCTCCCCCCGATCCTCAATTATCGCCGTGGGCACAGCCGCCACCGGAGGTCGTACCCGATTAGTCTCTTCTGCCTTCTTCTTGGTAATACTCCCGCTCAAGGCCTTATTTCCACTACTACTGTTACCGCTGTTGCCACCGCTGGCTTTGGCCGTCCAGGTCGGATCGAATGTCATAGCGGGCCTCTTCTTCGGAGGTCCCATCGAGCGAGAGGCAATGCGAGGTCGTCCACGAGGCAGCCCATCCTCCCCCAAAACCGGCGCCCGCGAATCAGACAATGCCGCAAATTCCTCCTCCTCAGCACTGACGGTAATGTGCCGACGGTTGCGAGGCCCACGCCCTAACTTCTTGTCGTCTGCTGCTGGCTTGCTCCCTCTTGGTGACACTGCGGATGTTGCTGCTGCCGCCTCGTCGCGGCCCTCTTCATCGTTCTTCTTGCGAGCCGCCGTGACCGTGGGCACGCGCACGTGTCGGACTAATCTGGATTGCTGCAAGGGCTGTCTTGTGGAGGGCCGTGTGGCCAGGGTGGCGAAGGAGGGGAGGGAGGCGCGAGACGACGCTGCTGCTGCTGAGGTCCGAGCCCGCACAAAGCCTTGAAAGGCCATGGTCTGCGGTAACCGCATGAGAACCATCGTGAGCACTAGCACGAATAAAGTCACACTTTTTAGGGTTCCCGGGTAAGTTGGGCCCCTGGCGCGTGATGCCATGAAATAGGGCCGCTGGAAGACGGGGGCTGGGGGAGCTAGGGGGTGGTTGGCTGGAGCTGAAGTTGGATGGGCAGGACGACGCAGAGGTAACACAATGGCCTGGGCTCGGATCCGCCGCTTACTTTCTATCAATCATGCGGGTATGTGAGCAGACGCTTAGAAAGTGATCCGTGGATGTACCGCGTGAGTGGTTGGAGGAATCAAAGGGTGAGGCAAGAGCGAGAAGAGCTCCACGGTGGAGCCTGCCAGTGCCAGCCGTTTTTGGCCCATACCTCTAATTTCCAAGAGATTTTGGCATCACAAGGCCATCTTTGTTGCATCGTTGACCTCGTTTTTACACACCTGGAGAGAATAAAGAGTGGAAATCTAGACGTTAGGGGTCTTTGTAATATCTGCGGCGTCTTCCCACACTGACATACAAACATTTTCAACTCCCTAGGCCTGCCTCCTCCCCCGTACAAAAAATGCCTCACCCAAACCCAGTGTTCAAAGACGATGACAGGGCCGCCTTGAGACCTCACCTCCGCCCTTCAACCATATCTCCACTCTCTATTCAAGTGCAACAACAGCGACGCATTTTAGTACACCCTCCGGCTCTTCCATCATTTGTATCTAGCCCTAGGCGCAGCCTCATGAACTCCCCTCCGCCGACAACCCAGCCAACACACAGAAAACCCTCTCTCTCACCCAAACGTCCACTTCTGGCACTTTTACCGTCTCGAACAACAAAATATACTCCTATGTCTATCATCCCGAGCACACATATTGCCGTACTAGCACCTCTTCCCCTAAACGCCCCCCCGTCCCCAACACCGTCCCTGCTCGACCAATCCCCGACCAGCACAATCACCGCTTTTGCCCGCACCACGATGGACGCCAAAGCCAGTCGTGCCCACCCTCGCGCATCTTGGCCGGCAAACGTTGTCATCCCCACCACGTCCTTCACCAGTGGCGCCGGTAATGGCAAAAACGACCCCGCAGCCAGTGGCTCTATTCCCACTCTCATCAGTCCGCCCGACGACCCTCCACCCTCCCCCGAATCACCACTCCCCACCTTAACTGCGTCCACACCGTTGGTATCTCAACACCAAACACGACAGCTCAATCTCGTCAGGCTCCCGCGGGGGGGCACATATGTAGCTACATGTGTAGGCCCAATCCAAGTTGGTATACCTCCAGAGACGATCAAGGACTGTCTCAACGCCGGTCTCTCAGTGCCACGTCATTACGTGGTGCCCCCGATTCAATCGACAGCTCGGGAGCGCTTTGGGCATTAACGTTTGTGAGTTTGAGTTTCCTGCATACTACTTCTTTTTCTCTCAGCGGCAGTCGCTAAATCTCATAGTGGACTCACAAGAGGTTGAAGATAAGATTCGAGCCGTTTTTCAAGAGACTCTGTTTGGCCCCATTGAGATCGAAGCCGACGCGGATTTCGCGCCTGGTTATTCGATGGATAAACGGCCTGATTTGTTGAAGGAATCTTTGTACTTCCGCAAGGTTGGCGATACGTTCTTGGAAATAAACATGATCTTGCAATTTACGCACTTCGATGCGGCGGGCGTCGCGACGGTCAAACACTAAACGGCCGATGGTAGCACGGCGGTGGTGAAAATTACCAAGTCTCCTTTGCATGGTGGAGAGTATCACCGTCAGGAGATTTTGCCACCTCTGCCGGTGTCATCATCTCCGGCTCCCTCTCAAACTAAAGCTGACTACCATGGAGCTGAGCACGACGCTGATTCAATTCCTCAAGCGCCTTCCCGCCACCTGCCAGGCACCGCCACAATATCCGGCATCATCCAAGTACGGAACCACACCTTGCGGTACTCTGCTCCATCTAGCTTCTTGAGATTGAAGAACGGTAACATGGGAAGCCTTAGCAGCAACCCAGAAGCTCAACTATTCATTCCGCCAGCCTTTGGCGTCACGGTGCTGTGCTCGTCGCATGGCTTCGACAGCAAGGGCTCAACGAGTGGGTATGTCCTTTGGATCGGTCGTCGAGGTATTATGATCGATCCTCCGCCACATTCCTCGTCTCTATCACAGAAGCAGCAGATCCATCCCTCTGTCATTGATGGAGTCCTTTTGACGCACTGTCGTGCGGATCATGACGCGGGAACCTTTCAGAAGCTCTTGTGCGAAAAACGCATCACTCTATACACCACTCTGACAATTTATGAGTCTTTCATTCGCAAGTATTCCGCCTTGTCTGGCACTGATGCCGAATTCCTAAAAACCACTCACCACTTCCGTCAAAGTCGGTGAGCAAGAAATGCGCTTGCGAGGTGCCTCGTTCAATTTTTTCTACTCCCTACACTCTATTCCCTGCATCGGGCTCGAGGTCTTCTTCGCTGGTAAAAGTATTATATTTAGCGCAGATCACTGCAATGACCCAATGCGGATCGAGCAGATGCACGTCGAGGGCGTCTCGAGCGCGGGCAGACGGACAGAGCTCCTGAACTTTCCTTGGGACCACGACATGAAGCTGGCGTTCCTCCAATCCACACATCTCTTGCGACGCTTGAAGCATTGGACGACGATATTAAAGAAAAGATGTACCTGGTGCACGTGTCGGAAGGTGCAGTACCAAAGGGATCCAAGCTCAAGGTCGCACCTGTGGGAGTGAAAAACACATTGGAGGTCCCGGTGGATGTGCCGGAGTTCAGAAAGGCTATCTCAGTGCTAAGCCTCGTAGAAGATATTCACTTCTTAGCCGACTTAACTTTGCCACAAGCGCGCGGCTTACTTGAGATTGGTTACAAGAAGCGCTATGCAGCGGGGGAGGTGGTGGTACCCAAGGGGTCGAGGCCGACGAATTTTTACGTCTTGTCCATTGGCTTGCTCGAAGTGACATACCCGAGAGACGATCTCGACGACTTGGACGAGGAGGAGAATACCGAAGAAAAGGTGAAGCGAGTTCACTGGTCTATGGGGGACTACTTCGGGGAGGCGGCCTTTGCGCCTCTCACGGCCACCCCGGGACATGATGAAGTGCGGGCGCTGACAGATGTGGAGCTGATTGTGTTTGCCGGCTCGGAGCTCCGGCACCTGCTGGCAGATGGCCCCAGCGTCTCTCGAGGTCTGCTACAATGCCGATATTTTTCTTCGTCCTCGTCCTTATCCTTTCCTTCCTCCTCAATGCGCCTAGAATTGTTGCTTACGTTCGACTATACCCTCAATTCTTTGGCGCTCAAAAGCTCCAACTTGAGAGCTTAGGAGATGTCCGTACGGTGAAAGCGGGCGAGTACGTCTGGACGACGGGCCAGACTGCTGACTTCAGTGTGTTCATTTAAGCTGGTCTACTGACTTATGAAGGCCGATGTGGGCAGCTTATGAAATCTCTCGGCTCACTTTTGTATCGACGCAGGGGAAGCATATCTTCCTCGACTTCGGGCGCCGCAGCCATTGCTGCGTCCCCCGCCGCAGATACTGATGCCGCAGTCTCGTCCTCTTCTTCCCCTCTTCCATTTTCACTAACCGCCACCAACCCCAGCCTCGCCAATTATGATGATGTTTTGGTCCAATGCGAGGACGCCACGCAGAGTCCCTGCCCCCCGTCCTTTTCAAAACGAAATTTTGTCGGCTATTTGGCTCATTCCTCTTCTCTGCTCGTGACATCAAATTCGCACCGTCAGGCACATAATTTGGTAGTAATGACAGATGCAACCTTGATTACATTTTCCGCTAACAGAATGACATCTTTCTTTCAAGCGAATCCGGGTGTTTTCCGCTGCCTATTTGACGCGGAGTTTGTGCTGTGACGAGAAAGAGAAAGGAGAGGAGAGAGCGCGGAAAAAAAAGTTTGGGCACGTTTATTTCAATGCGTCTGGACCGAGGAACGACGGGGGAAAAAGATTAAAGAACAAACCCTCCAGCATCACATAGACTCAAAAGACGCCCAGTTGAAACATTTCCTTCTTTGCATGTATTACACACCAAACTGCACCTATATTAGACATCAGATCTTTCCACTTCCCTCTCTTCCTTGCTGAACTAAGGTAGCGAATACTGGGGATGATGTTGACTTCCCCTCTCCTTCTCTCCCTCTCCAATAATCTCCCGAAATAGCGTCCAAATCAATGCAGTACTCAAGAAGTCATTATCCACAATCGCCACCAAAAAGTACGAGTCATGCATGGAGTGAATCAAAGCATTCGACGCCGATTCATCATCATAGATAGACGCCCAAATTGAGGTCCACAACTGGAACGCCTCGTTCTTCCAGACTAGAAAGGTGTTCGGGTCAAAAATTGTTGGCTGCAAAATCTCATTATTTGGAAACACCCCCCACGTCAAGGCCGTCGCCTTCTTCGACCCATTCGAATACGTATTCCCCGCGACATCAACGGCATAAAATTGTAAATTTGGTCGCTTCGCACACAGCTCCATCAACAACTTCAAATTCTGAGGGGACGTAAAACACTCCACGTACGCCTTCTGGTACACTCTCCCCCCAGGGCCCCCCCATCCAAAAACGGGATCATCGCTCTTTGCCCCGTTCACAGCCGGCTGGCTATTGATCGTCAAAAAACCAGCCTTATTAATATTGATCAAATCCGTGCATATCGTTCCCGTCTCCGCTTGCAACGGCACCTCACACCAAGGCAATAATGGGATCTTCCCCTGGACATATTTCACAAATGCCTCGAACACCTCCTCCTCCTCCAACGGCGCCTCTCCCCACATCGCCCTTCTATCCTCCCTCGACCCCCCCAACGACGTATCCACAAACCGATAATCACTCAATTCTCCAAACGCTGGACTTCTTCCATCCCCCCACCTGCCGTTCGGGAACTCATCCCACTCCTCCGTCCGAGACAGGTAAGACTTAGGCCTGTTCGCCCAATTAATCGGCCGCACATCCTCCCCCGCCCTGGCACTTAATTTTGACGCCCGCCAAGGAAATTGTCGCCGTGTAGACGCCGTGGCTGTCATTCCCAGGCTCTCCAAAATCAATCTCACGGATTTTTCCAAGTTTAGGGTGTAGAAATGAATACAATTACAAGTGCCCCCCGCGTCCAAGAGACGACGACAGAGCTTCGTCAAGTACATCACCCCCCACTTCCGGACTGCCTCATCATCCTCCTTAATCGGCGCGAGCTCCTCCCACATCTCAGCCGGGACACGGGTCCGACAAAAGGTGGTCATACGTTGAAATGACATGTAGCTTTGAATAGGCATGAACCCAGGAATAATCGGACACTCAATCCCCGCCGCGCGACACCGAGCCACGTAGTCCAAATATACCTCGGCATCATAAAAAAATTGAGTCACGACAAATGAAGCGCCTGCGTCAATTTTCGCCTTCAAATACTGGATTTCCTCATCCAGGTCAACGGGCTCTGCCGGCCCCACCCCCGTTCCATCTCCTCCCCCTCCCTCCCGGTGATGCCCCTCGGGATGCCCAGCCACAGCGATGCAAAAATAGTCTCCGTGCTCCTCTTTTATCAATCGCACCAAGTCAATCGCATACGCAAGCCCTCCTTCGCAACACTCCCAAGCTGTCGCCCCCTTGGGAGGGTCCCCACGCAAGGCCAAGATGTTCTGAATCCCTGCTTGCCGAGCCTCGTTCAAGGCCGCCTTGATTTTATCCACATGTAAATTTGTACACGTTAGATGCATCAATACCTCTTGTCCCAAATATCTCTGAGCGTTTGCAGCAATCTGCAAGGTCAGATCGGCGGTGCTCCCGCCTGCACCCCAGGTGACGTCAACAAAGAGTGGTTCCAAGGACGCGAGGCGGTCAATACGCATGTACAGGTTCTCCACGCCTGCCGCCGTTTTTGGAGGGAAAAATTCAAAGGAACAATAGGTGGGTAGAGGTTGTTGAGGCTGGAGGGCCGCGGCTTCTTGAGCCTGTGAAATTGTGGGTAGTAATTGGTATGCGTGAGCGAGGGAGCATGGTACGAGCCGGGCGAGGGAAGGACGAGTGTAGGACTCAGGGCCGGGGGAGATGCAAAGAGATCACGGCGTGGACTGCTTACGTCTTTGATCTTGTCGATGATCTTCATGTACTCGTCCTCCTGGTGGCAGTAGTACGTGCCGGAAGCCTATGCTGATCGTGAGGTAGTCGTGCGCTGTGTCCGTTGCTTACCTGTGAGTGTAAGCGTGGGGACATGGGCATAAGTCTTTCAGGAGGGAAGAGCACGTGGAAAGTATCGCATCATGGTCGAGTACTGCTTCTGGTGCCGGTATTGGTGGTGGGGTAAGTGTGGACAAAGAGAGCGAAATGCGAAGTCCGTGGCCTCTACAAGCCGCTCGTTCACAACCGCGTCATCATAAATCTATTACCCGTGCCTGTGCCTCAAATCATTTGAGCACCCACTTACATTGGTCCCTATTTCTACACAACAAAGCATGTCCGCTACCCTCAAAGCAACGTGCCGCTTCTCGGCCTTGCTGCGGCGCGCCTTACAAGTCCAGACTCATCACCTTTCACCAGCCCCCTTCGTGCAGCAGCAACAGAATCATCATACCCTCCTCGTCTCCTCTGCTCCCTTCAACAACATCACCAGTACTGCCTTCACAAGCACCCCGACGCGCGCTTCCTTTTCTGTCTCCTCCTCCTCGTCGTCGACGCACAAATCAGAGGATGTCCTGCCCTTTCCGCACGTGGGAGGGCGACCGACGGACGAGGAGATGGCAGCAGAGGACGCGGCGGCCGAAGCGGAGCCCCAAGAGAGTCACATGAAGGACGGACTGGCTATCAAGATGGCCACCTCGAGCTTTATGGGTAGGAGGAGGTTTTATAAAAGTGTCGGCGTCCGCCCCTCCCTCGATGAAGCTGGTAAGCATGTCCAGCACTACGAAGTCACTCTTGACGGGTATCCACTCAAAACACCCGGCACCGAAAAGCCCTACCGCCTCCCGACCAAAGGTCTGGCCCTTGCTGTAGCCTTGGAGTGGGATCAGCAAGTGACGTATAAAGGGATAGAGCCTACATATATGCCTTTAACGGGCATGGCTACCATTGCATTGGACGAGATTATTTTTAGTAGGCAATCGACCATAGATAGGTGCTTGCGGTACCTTGCCACGGACACAGTTTGTTACTGCTTTCCCGAGGAGGAAGACGACCACAAGCTCCTCCGACGACAGCAGAAGGCTTGGGAGCCATTGTTGGCCTGGTTGAAGGATGAATATGGGGTGCATATTGCGAAACCCTCGCATATGTTGGGTGTGTGTCATAATACCCCCGAGACCTTAAAAAAGGTAGGCTTAATGCTTCAGGAGATGGACCCCTTTACCCTGGCAGCATTCCTCTCTCTTGTTCTTGATCTCAAGAGTGTGATCACTGCGTTGGCTGTGGTGTTCAGGCACGTGACGATTGAGGAGGCCTGTCAGGCTAGTGCTTTGGAAGAGATGCACCAGAAGGCTGCATGGGGGTCAGTGGATCTTTATCACGAGCTGGAAGAGACGGTACTATATTCGCAGGCTGCCGCGGCGTCAAGTTTTTTATGGTTGTTGGCCGAAGAGGAGAAGGGAAGTAAGAAGGCGAAGGCGGGGTTGATGCCTCACCAAGAGTTGAGGGCGCGGGTCAAGGCAAGGCTGAGGAAGGAATTTCCGGAGAGCACCCCGAAATAGTGAGCGAGACGGTGGGAGGGTGGATGTTGGAATAGTCAATATCGATAAGGCACAAAACAGCTGAAGTTACGTATTTTTTAAAATGTAAATTTACTTAAAAATTTCGACACGTAAGGACCTTGATCATATTATCATTTAATGAAGTGCCGCACATTTACGCGACCACATGCTATCATGCCCTAATTTCTATTATACCCAAGCTATCCTGTCAATTTCTCACAAAATTTGTATTGGCTTGGTTGCGAGAAGTATAGAGCTGCGCACATGTCAATAAGAATCGATCTGCTCAATGCATAAGGCCTGTAGGATATTTTTGGGCGACTGCTGCTTGGGTGGCCCAGGCCATATGCCCCGCAGATTTCTGTTTCTCTTCTTGTGCTCATAGTCTTAGGAGATGAGGGACTTGTCGAACTAGCCACGCGGAGTTATGACTATGATCATCTCTTCCAGCGCTTTTTATGACCATCAAAGCTCACGACCTCCCCACCCCTTCACCCAACCACCATATCACCCACAAAAAGCTTCAGAGATATGGCCAAATCCGCGCGCTCCAAGACCCGCAAACACTGGGCCTCCGAGCGGCGGCGGACACTGGGAGTGCCGGCAGAGACTAAGCAGCTAAAGGAGCAAGCCGAGCGGCTTGCGGCGAGCCTCTCCACTCAGACAGACCAGCCCTCCATTATGAAGCTACGAGGGATTTTAAGGAGGTTACCGGGAAGTGAAGCACAAGCCATGTCCGTACAACGTCGCATGGCCATCAACAACAAGACCAAGAAGAGCAGCAGCAACAAGAAGGAGGCGGTGGCGAAGAAAGCGTCCGAGGAGGATGTCGAGATGCCCCCGGCAGCGGAGGAATCGGAGGAGGAGGAGGAGGAGGAGGAGGCGGAGGGGATGGAGGTAGTGCCTGGTAAGAGGGCCACGGGCAAGGCGCGCGTCATGTCACGGTTCAAGAAGTCTGGACAGGCGTACAGTGCCAAAAAGCAGAAGCGTGTCAAGCTTTAGATAACGGGAGAACGAGGGTTTGAGGAAGAATTGCAGCAGGTTGGACCTCGCCTCTTTTTGAGAGCTGACCAACGGAAGGGTGCAAATAGAGATACCATAGCAAAGCAAAAATTCATATGTGAGGACGAAACAAACAAAAGGACGAATAATTTCATTCATGCTGGACATTTTTGGATTATTCTTTTTTCCCTGTCTTCAAATGTTGTCCCTCCCTTTGGATGGTTCTGGTTCTTTTTTTGGGGGGGTGGGTGGGAGGAAGGGGAGAGTCGCACAGTCTACAGCCTCCTGTTTTCCTTTCATTCACCTTTTGTCTCTTGCTCTCTTTACGTTTTTCTTCTGGGCCCCCTTCTGTCTTCCCAGGGATATTTCTTATTCTTCTTCTTATTTCATAGCACCCGGAGGGGTGTTTTTTGGTGGGTCGACGGATGCCACTCTTTGATTCATGAAGTTCTGGTGGTACACGATGAAATTATTTCTACCCCCTCTTTAATCACACACTCTCTCCCTACGCTTTCAATCTGCTCTTTTGACCAGTCCTTCCATTTTCCACTCAGTAATTTTCTCTCTCCTACTTTTCCTTCCATTTCCCCCACCCTTTAGTTTCAGTCTCTCTATCCTTCTTTTTTTCCAGTCTCGAACACAGAACCAGTGCCGAACCTTTTCTCAGACATTTCCTGACAGACATATTCTCTATGGTGGATACAGGCACAGACATGCCCAGACAGATAGACAAGAGACCGCTCCTACGGCTGCTGCTGCTGCTGCTACTGCTGCTTATCCTGCTTCGCTGGAAGCATTCTTGAGGCTCTTAAGTAATGACGATTAAAGGGTTCTTTTTTCATGCTTTCTCTCTCTGTGCCTGTCTCTGTGCCTATCTGTATCTGCCATTCTCGTTTCGATTCTCCATTCTACCACTCCGTCCCACCTTCCCTCACTCACACTGGTCACATTTTTATTCAACCGTCGCATCATATTTACTTCCTTCCCACTACCACGAACACCACTATAACTGCTGCTACTGCCGCTGCTGCTGCGTCTTCGAGACCTTGATTGGCCCCGACAATACATCCTGCTTTAATGCCTCCACACCCCATCATCACTTCCTGCGTTTCCAGCTTGATTTGTACCCCTACCCCCATCACCATATTTGCCCCTCCCTCCTTCCTCCTTCCCTCCTTCCTCTTAGACCTTCATCGGCCCTGACAACATCTCAAGCATCCTCGCCTCCCCTACCTCACCATCAGGGATCATGTCCTTATGTGTCTCCAGCTTGGAATACTGCATCCCTCCCCTGCTGCTACTGCTGCTGCTGCTGCCATTCACAACCGTCACAAGCCCCTGCGACGACACCTGTCGCTTTAACTCGGTGTAGGCGATCACTCCCCCAAGAGCAACCACAATCCCAATCACCGCCCTCAAATTGGATTCATAATGGAACACCACAAAGCCTAACACTAGAATCAAAATCGTCTTCAAGTGCCCCAGCACCTGGTAGGTTAGAGGGGACGTCTTCCCCAGCACGAGATAATTCGAGATGTTCACACCGAGAGCAAGCACGCACGAGGACAGCACATGATTCACCAGAGGGATGGAAAACTCTGTTTGGACGAGATACCTGACGTTGTCGAAAAAAGGGATCATGCAAAACATACCCCCCGCGATGAGCGGCGAGGAATGATAGAGCAGTTGCAAGGCATCGCAATCCAGTTGCTTCTGGTACGTTGACGTGAAAATTTGCGCCAAGGAAGTAAAAAGCACGGCGAAACCCGCGAAGACCGTCCCGACAAAGTTAACAGTCACATCATTCACAGTGGCAATGCCCACTCCAATCGTGATGGGGATCAGCGTCAAAAGAATAGGTCCTGGCACGGTCTTACCGTAGAACACCCGTTCCAGAAAAATGGTCACCGGGATACAGGCTAGCTTCGACAACTGATAAAACCCGACAGAGTTATGCGCGAGATTCAGATTCATAAATGCCACACTGCCCAACGAGCCAAGGGCCACGGGGAGGACACCCCGGAGCGGAGCCGGTTTGTAAGTAAAGAACCGGAATTTGAGGAGGACGCAACACCCGAAGTAGGTGAAGACAAAGTGGGTGAAGGAGAGAAAGACCATAAAGTTGAAGGCGTCGATCGAGACGATGTATTTGTTCATGATAACCACGCCGACAACTGAGCCGACATTGCCCACCATGGCGAACACAGTGGTCATGTCCAACATCTGCGCCAAGGGGAGGAGGGGAGAAAGGGAGGGGAGGGAGGACCTGAATGGTTTTGTCTGCGTGAGAGGGCACAGAGCGTGGAGGAAGGAAAACGTCTTTCACCGCGGACTCGGCCGCGCAAGAAGGAAAAAACACAAAAAGGGCTGGTGAGATCTGCGTTGTGGTATACAGGGAGCAGGCAAAAGCCAAATTGCCGGAGGGCAAGTAAGCACGGTCTACGATCATCATCGAACGCCGCCCGCTGCGCGCTGAGTGTGTGGGCATGGGCCTATCCAATTTCGAGTGCTAGCCCTTGCATCATGTCATCCTTTCGCCCATGTCGCACCAGCACGGCACTCACACCTTACCTTTGTAGGTCGTGGAGGGAAACTGCTTGGTTTTAATACTCCGGAGATCAGATGAGGTGCGCACGTCTCGTAACCCTAACAGAAGAGCGCGGCGGAGGCTTGAACGATTGGAGCGAGGCGTCTGACGGTCCAGCTGCGAGTCCTAAAGCCTATGTCCGTGTGAGGGGTGTGGCGATGGGTATTTGTACATGTGCTGGGCCAGGTGACCAGGAAAGAGAGATTTAAAACCCGGCCGATGTGTCGGTCCGAGCTTTGATCATCCACACCTGCACGCCACAATGATTCCATACCAAAGAGATCAATGCCCATGCAGTGGTGTGGCGTGATGGACATCCACCCACCCACCCACCCACACACACTCACACACAGAGCCTCAAGCTCCTCAGTCCATGCCAGCATCCAGTCGCCGACAACCGCGTCTTAAGTGCGCGAAAGCGGAGCCGTTTGGTGATGATGAATAATGAGAAGGACTGCTGGGTCAAAGCAAGGCTAGATGGAAAAATCAAGCAGCATAGGGCCAAAGCGATAGAGACAGAGTCAAGACTACGATATGGGGGTATTTTCAGCTGATTTGGTCCTGAGTGTGATGAGTAATGGTCATTGGCGCACAACGGCATCGAGGAGCAAGGAACACACAGCCAGAATCGCGCGAATCGTGACGCACTTTCGGATTCTTGCAGGTGACCGCGCCTTTTGATGCGTCACTCTGATGAAAACAGACGAAAATAGTCATCCTGTACAACCCCTCTTTGATCAAAAACACGACTATCGATAGCCAATTTGAGTGATAAGCCAATTTGAGCAATAATAAGTATTTGAAAAGTGACCCAGGTAACATAGGAGTGTAGGAACGGCAGAAAAAAAGAACTAAAAAGAACTACCATCCTTCTTAACCTTCTATCCGCTTCCTCCTTCCATTCCTCGTCCTCATTCCCACAGTCTATTCAACATTTTCCGTCGCTCGTCGACTCATTGTCTGTACCGTCCATCCATCCATTCCTCCATCCCTCCCTCCATATTCGATCCCCACCCCCACTCTCGTGAGCACGTCATATCTTTGTTTTCTTCGCCGCGCCTCCGTCCAAGACAGCAGAGTGTGGGCAGTCTGCTCAACACAACAGCCAGAATACAGGCTAGCCAAGAATGTGCGTCGCCCACGGTGGTGGGAATCGTCGCGAGGGGCTGTGTTGCACTCTGTTTCCAGATCGGTGCCTGGCCACTAATTACCACCCGGACAGCCCCATTGGGTTGTGCATATATGCGTCGCGTCAAATGGTCGTAAATGCACATTTCCAGAGCGACAACAGCAAGACTGTTGAGCTCGAGAAATACTTCAAATTTAAACAGTCCCTGTTTCTCCGGGCAAAGCGCGTCTTTTACTTTGATCTCGTGAAGAAGGTGCCAGGACTAAAGGGCCTGAAGCGTGTTTTGAATGAGTCTATGTTGAGGAGGAGAGGAGAATGACGATGCTGATGATAATGATGATGATAATGATGATGATGATGATGATGATGAGGAGGAGGAGGAGGAGGAGGAGGAGGAGGAATTCCCGTGGTCGTGCTTGCTCCAGACAAGGAAGTATCCAAGACAACACCTCCTTGCCACGGTACCCCCTTGTCCAGCCCCCTGGAGATAGAAACCGCGTATTCGCCCTCGTACTTTGGACGTACATTTTGTGTTGGTGTATGCGTAGGGAAAGTGGATGAGGAGGGAGGGTACGCCGATAGGCGATAGCCCGCTGGAGAGGAGATGGATCGGGAAGGAGCGACCCAGGCACATTGTCACTGTCCGTCAAGGATTCCAAGGCTATATGCGGCATGACAAACAAACAACAGTGCCAAATGGGTATCGTTGGACTGTAACAGTTGCGTGAAGTGACTTGAAATGTCTGCATGGCTCACGTACGTTGGGCAAATCACAACCCGTCGCGAAAAAATCACGATCGCCTTTTTCCCCACCCAGCGACGGGGGACATTTGAGAAAAACGATTCGACTCTCGTAGTATCCATACATGGGAGATCTGATATATGAATTTTGGAATGACGGACTTGAGGAGGCGAAAGTGATGGGGAGATGGAGAGGGAGGGAGGGAGGGAAAGAAGGAAGACGAAGCTCAACTGACAAGAATTATGGTCATCCACCCTCCCTCCCTCCCTCCCTCCCTCCCTTCCTCCCTTCCTCCCTCCCTCCAAGCGCTCTCTCCACCATTGGCTTGGCAAGGCTTCACGAGTTGACTTACCTATCCCTCCTTCCCTATCCATTCGCCATGTTTCGTGGGCGGATCATGCGGCCCATGCATAGTGGACGAGCGCTTCCGCAAATAATTATGCTGAGGAATGGTAAGTTTGTTGAGTACGTGTGCTTGGTGGTGTGTGCTTGGTGGTCCTCATCCCACGAGGCGTCGAGGCATCCGGTAGTTGATGGGAAAGTCCGCGTGAAGGAGCGGGGGGAGACCGGGGGCTAGAAGTCGTACAACGGGCTCACGTGCCCTCCTGCCCAGATCACCTACGACAAGCCCCTCAAGGCCGTATAGTATGAGCCCCGTGTCGGAAGCCCATCGGTGGAAATCGCGGGGAAGCTCCACGCTTACGCTGGAGAACCTTGAAGCATCGAACTTTGCCTTTCTTTAGGGTGCACTCTCGGGGAGGACTTTTGACTCCAGTGCACGTCCCTAGCTGGCAGATCCCGTCGTTCACTTCGAGGAGAGAGGCACGGAGTTTGTCCATCATGACTTGTTCCCAAGGAAGGGGAGGAGGAAGGGATAAAGGGAGGGATGGAGAGATAGGGCAGAGGAAACGGGAAATGGTAAAGAGAGTAAAAAATGGAACCAGGATTGCGCATCATGACAAATAAAAAAATGGAGGGTGTCTTTCCTTCCCCTATCTCTGGGAAAGTTGTTGTGATTCGCTGCTGTGGCAAGCGAGAAGATGGCCATGAGAGTCCGCTCTATTGATTATATAATCATGAGAAAAGTTGGTGCACAACGCTCTCGTCTGTCCTTCTACTGCCAAAGTAACAGTGTGTGGCTGTTCAACCAATTTCAATCATTTCGGTGCAAGGAGTCTTTCTTTTCCTGTTCCCTCTTTCATCGTCCGGTCAATCTCCTCCTCCCTCCTTGCTCACTTACTTATACATTTCTTACACTGCTCGTCGCACCTCAAAAAACTTGCTAATAATGCTGATCTGCCAAACCGCCATACCCACCAACACCACAGCCTCCACCACCGTCCAGATCAAAACCCTAGAGCCAATGCTCTCCATGGTTGATGCATGCAAATCCTCGCGTTGCCGCATATAACTCTGATGATCCATTACGTTCGTCAAACCCTTGGTCAACGAATTCCCAAGTTCAATGAGTCGTCGAATGCTCTCCTCGCTCGCAATATCCTCGTCCACGAACACGTCAGTCCGAAACGAAAAACCCACCAGTCGGGTCGTCCCGTCGTCCACCCGCCCCTTCGCACCATTACCAATGCACAAAGTATAATCCCCATTCGCCTTGGCCTCGAACGAGAACGTCTCTTCGCTCTTATCCGCCGCGCGCCACAACTGCTTTCCGTCTGGGCCCTCCACCGTCACTTCCACTGGGGCGTAACTCCCCTCGGTCAGCACCTCAAAATTACCCAAGAAGTCGTCGCCTTCCGTCGCCACGGCGACAAAGCACTCTGCTGTCCCCGGAGCGACTTCGACTGTGAAGGCCGTGGTGGAATGGGGCATGAGAAGAAGAAGAAGGAGGAAGGTGGCGGGATAGAGGACCAAGGAATGTAATACATTTGAAGCATCTCGTCGTTGTGGTATTCTTGGTGAGTGTAATGGTGGCAATCGCTCCATGGCTTTAACTGCTGTAGCTGCGTGGTAGTGATGTGGGGAAGTGAGGAGTGATTGAACTGGTAAGCAGCAGTGAACACTTTCACAGACGCATGAGAAATGCATGCCCCTCGTGGCCCAGCGTGAGGGTCTCGATGAATGCCTTCAGGTTTGGTACCCGTGCAGGAAGTCGTCGTATCGCTCATATGTTTGTTTCGAATTGGCTTGCATATAGCGGGTCTGTGCCGTCCTCGTTCCCTCCTTCTTAGTCCCCTCCTCCCGCCCCTGTGAAATGGTCCAAGCTAACATCTTTCCGCAGTAGGAAAGGAAGGGGAGGAGGAAGGGTAGGGTATTTCGGCTGTGAGGGGTGGGAGGGGGGTGGTATCGGCGGGACATTTCTCTGATTTTTTCGAGTACCACTTCTATGATAACAAAAAGCGGCTGAAAGGAGGCTGCTCTTGAAAACTTTCTTGAACGAGTCTTTGTGAGGTCTTTGATGAGTACTTTTTGTGTTATTTTGGTCACATTCTTTGATTCATTCGATACTCCTTCATTAGTTCTCGAGGAGCTGTGCAGGCGCTCTTAGCTTTGCTCCTAGCTCGCTCTTACCCAGCGATTTCGAGGGTATTTCGTGTTCTCCGGCCCATGCTGCCGCCTTAACTATTACTGAATGCCTTAAATTCTATCCTCCTCATTTCCATCGTAGCTTTAAGCGGCACATCAATGGCAACCAACATTATTATCACGTCCTCCAAGGATACCAAGTTTTGTCAGAATCAGCGTTGACCACGCCCATGAGCTACTTACCCCACCACCAATACCAGCACCAGAAGCAGCACTCAACCATGATGCGTGCTTGAGCTCTATGTCTCCCTCTCTGACTGAGAAGATTATTATAATATTATAAGTGGACTCTTAAAACCAATAAGTTTGTCGAGTGTCACAAAAGGACGACTTGAAACTTCACAGTTGGTCGAGACCGAGTGTGGGCAGGTTAAAATTGCCCAGAGAGGTCAATGAAAAGTCCCATCAAAAAAGTGTAAAAGTAGCGTAAAGACAACAACAGGAGCTTGGTGTTTGTAAATTCGTTCTCAATTGATTTCATTAAACTTTTTTATCTTGCATTACCATTCAGTCGTTTCATCCCACCCATACTATTACGTACTAACTTGTCGTCAGTTTCTTCCGCTTTTGCCCCCTCTTAGGATTCCTTGGCGGGGGATGACACAGGTATTAGGCCTGTTCAGGCCATCTGAGGGCTTAAGTAAGGGTGTTAGACCCTCCGATCCCTTCGTTGCTTGACCACAACGCACTCTTGCCGTTCGTTCCCCCCCAGTACTCCCGAGTACAGGAGTACGTGGCACGTATCCCTCGACCTCTTCTCCCATGCAAGCCCTGCCCTGGCAACGCATCTTGCTCTTGAGCATGCCTTGTAAGTCGTGGGGCGATAAACCGCCTTCGAAAGCATGAAAATCCTCATTTCCAACGTCGTGTACCATCCATATTTGCCCAGCTCCACATCATGTACAGTTGTGAAGCTCCAGCGACTCGTCGAAAATATGCCTCCTTTCTCCAACAGCGCTCCACCCGGACACTGTTTAGGCGTTGTAAAATTCCATCCTGCAGCACAACCTCTACAACCATCATCTCCATCTGACGGATCGTCTCTTGGTCAACGAGTACGCCGATTGAAGTGGCGACTGCGCAGGGCGTGCTGTTGCAAGACGTGCCCGAAATGTGTTCCCCCTTGCAAAGTCTCCACTCACTTTCCTTTGCATCGATCGCTGCATTCCACTCCGTCGCATTCTTACTCTCACACCAATCGGCCGCAATGTGCTCGGGTTCTATTCACTATTCCAGCGGGAAGAAAATTTTCTATTTGGGCAGCAAGCTTGTAATCCATGTCAGACGACTTTTTTCCCCTCTCTTGCCTTCCGCTTGGGCCACGAAAGAAACACCAGAATTCCGCACATACGCACCTTTTTCCTATTTGAAATCGCTCTTTTCGTTCCAATCACTCTCAATTTACAAACCATTGGTCGTCGACTAACACAACAAGCAGTCACTGCCCCCTTTCTCTCCCCTATATATCTTCGTAGCTCTCCTCATCCCTCCCCACCTGACCCTCTAGATATGTACGCTCTGCACGCCATTCACTCTTGTCACCACCGGCGACGACAATACCCCCTGCTGCTGCTGTTGCTGCTGCTTGTTCTGCCGCATCTGTATCTGCCTGGCCTCCTCCGCCAACTGCTCAAGCAGCGCCTCTTCGTCCGGTCGAATCGTGAAAGCCAACAGTCCCAAAAAGACGGCACATAAGATCCACCCCCCTAGGGAAATGTTAAATGCCGTCAGCCTCCCCCACTCCGGTATCAATAAGCTCACAATCGCCGGTCCCAACCCCTTCCCCAAATCATCCGCCACCATAAAGACACTAAACACAGTACCCCGATTCCTACTACTATTCACCTGCATTACAAACGCCCTGACCAATGGACCCGTAAATGCAGCGATGCCCCCCGAAAATGCAACCACGGCCGCAATAAGGGTAAACCCTCCCCCCGGTGTGCTGATTGTATCCGAATTCGCATTGATCAACCACGCCATCGGCAAAAACCCCAACGCCGTTGTCGCGGCCATCAAGACAGCAGCCGCCTCCTTCGACCGATTATACACCCATTGTCCTAAAATCCCTCCAGCAAGGTTACCGGCGAAACAACCAAGGCCAAAGACGAACATAAGACTTGTAGCACTTTCGACCGTCATTCCCCGTTGTTCATGCAAATAATCAGTCAAAAATGCGGAAATCACCCCCCAGGGGAGACATCCAGGCATGGACTGACAAAATGCCAACAAATTCGTCCTGACGATAAAAACATCCAAAAATTTGCGAAGCTGCACCATGCAAGCCCCTGCACGCAATCGAGCGAGGCTCGGTCCCCTCTCCTTTTCCTCCTCCTCCTCTACTTCCTCCCAGCCGTCTTCTCCCCCGGCACCCAACATCCCCACCTCTTCCACTTGAATAATCCGTGCATCACCTTCTATCTGCTGTTCATGCTGCTGTTGGTGTCCAGTTGACCGTGGCGGCTCCTTCATGGTTAAGACAACCAGGGAAATGACAAGAATCGATGGGATCGCAATGATTACAAACGGTAATCTCCATCCATATGTCGGCCCCACGAACCCGGCTACGCCCTGTCCTAACGTACTTCCCAAGCCCATACTAATCGTGATCAATGATGACGCCAATGCGCGCTGGTCCGGCGTGGTAATATCAGCAGCCAAGGAATAAATCAACGGGAACGCCCCCCCCACCGCCACCCCCGTCAAGGTCCGCAGAACAAAAAATTGATTGAAAGTCTGCACCCAGTACGTCAAGATACAAGGGATAGTCCCGACCAAACATGTCCAAACATACAAATTCTTCCGATTCATCACGTCGGCCAACGGTCCCACCACCACTGACACGGCGCCTCCTACCACAAAAAACGCAAATGGGATCTGTCCCCCTAACTTAATATCCCGCTGGGCATCATCAAAGCCAAAGTCATGGGCAACGGCCGTTAAGTTGGGTGCCAGGAGATTTTGATCCGCAAAGAGGAAGAGGATAGAGGCGGCGAAGAGAATCAAGCTGAGCTTGCCAGGGGACGCGGCGGTGTCGGCGGAGGAGGACATCGAAGACGATGTAGCAAAAGTACGTGTTGATGAATTCTGGCGATGCACGATCATTGGTCGAGGAGACACAGTACCATTATTTTCAATAGCAAGAAGCATGTCTTGTTCCTGAGTGCCGCTGGCGCCCATTGTGCTCCTCGTGCTGCCCTGAGAGTCCATCCTAGAAAAAGAGGGCCCCAGCCCTCCACTACCACCATAAGCAGAGCCCATGCTGCGTACAGAGAAGATCCCCTTCCGCCGTGGTGTCAGGTACGCCATCTCCATGGCCAAAATTTTGTAGTCGACAGGAGTATAGGGGCTTCGAATGGGTAGATCGCTGTCGTCGGTCTCGGCTGGCAAGGTTTGGAAGAGGTGTAGGTGGGACTTCGCTGATGTTGGGGCGGTCGTAGGCCTCCTCTCCTCACTGCCGGAAGGAAAGGGCAGCGGGAGGGTGTTGTACGTCTTCACCATTCATACCGCGTGGGTGTAAATGGCCCGACTGTGTGCGTATGTGTTGGATTTGGGTGGTGAGAGATTCCCGAACAAATATCGTGTCGAAGCAAGCGCCAAGCCTTCGACGTTTCGAGGACTATGGACGGTCGAATCAGCTTAAGCGCTTGCCTCGCACCGGCCTAAGCGTTTGCTTTGTAGTAAGTACTTCTAAGACGTGATGAGAAGTAGGTGACAATGCCAAAAGTTTGCTATTTGGGGGACGTTTAAGACGCGGCATCGATGTCGATCAGCTCGCTCCAACGTCTGCGATTCAAGCAACCGTTGCCCATCTGTGAATCGTGTTATGAGTCTTTCGACACACACTACCAGTCGCGGCCAGCAAAGCTAGGGCGAGGCAAAGGAAAATAAAAATAATTGATAGTAACAGCATTATTTCTGTTATTGTCATACTTGTTCTTCGATAGCTTGATTGCACTCCCTACTGCCGTCTTTCATGTTTTTTCTGGTCATCGATGTGAGTTTTTTCCTCAATTCCACTGCCACTCCGCAACAGAGAAACCAACACATTTTTCTTACATTCGAAAGCAAGCCATTAAATTTTATCCTGGCGGCCACCGCATCTGTGTACACGTGCAAAGTGAAGAAATGAGTCAATGTGCTCACACAAACCTTCACCGTAAACGGCCTTCCACCTCTACTTCCACCCTCTCACGCTCCCCTCTCAACCTCACCCTTCAATATCTACTTACCTGTCGCCCACCGATCACATGTAAGTGCAAATGATACACTGACTGACTCCCATCAACTCCATCGTTGATCACCACGCGAAAGCCTCCTGGCACTAAACCCTTTAATAGAGAAAAGAAAACGGGAATGTTAAAAAGTTAAGCTTTCCGCACGGTACGCACAGTAAAGACTTGCTGAGATCTGCATCGATGTGTGTATGTGCATACATCTATAACTCTGAATGTGCGAAGCAGTAGGCAACGATACGAAAATAAAAACAAAAACAGACGAGACATACCTGCTCCTTCGCCACATGCTGCGCGACGTAAAGCAGATGCCCCAACAAAGCCTTATTCCCCTCCGTTGCCTTGCTCAAACGCGTCAAACCTTGCTTCTCCTTGGGAATTACCAAGAAATGCACGGGGCCCTGGGGGCTCAAGTCTTTGAAGGCGACGCATAGATCGTCTTCGTAAATAAAATCGGTGTGGATCTCCCCTTTCGCTATTTTGTCAAAAATAGTGGGCTGTGTGTGTTGTGTGTTTGTGCCATGGACTGGAATAAGAATAGGGAAATACGACGTTTATGATTTGACACCTCAAGCCAGTAGAAAATGCGAAATATAGATGATAAAGGTGCGGGATGAGTTGCGAGAGCACCAGGAGGGGAGAGAACATATGTCTCTTTTGAGAGTGAAAGCCATCGCCCTGCATAGGCAAATCATTTGCTGCAAGACGTACAGTTATCGAAAGAATATAACTACCTTCAAGCCATATAAGAGATATTTGAGCTCGTTGAACCTACACGCATACCTCACTCACGTATTCCCTCTCTCTCCTTCCCTGAGACCAAGGGGTTTAATATAAAGCTGTGACTTACCGAGCCAGCGTCTGCCGCTTCCTCCATCTGCCTGGCTGCGGCCTTGCGAGCTTCTCCGACTTCATCAACCATCTGTTTATATTTTCCGTCACTGGAAAGAAAACGCGTAATGATGATGCTGCTGGCAGCCTTGGTAATGAAGGCCCCTGCTTCGAGGGGTAGTGTTGAGGGGCGGCGGAACAAAAAATGCTGCGGGAGACGGGCGAGACGATGGCTCATTCAAGGATTCAGACCCTGTGCAACCACAACTTAAGCGTCCTCCAAATGAAGAAGACGATGTTGACAGAGGAGTGCCTGCACGTGTGCGGCGTGGTGTGAGTCTTTTGTGAGGCATGCGACGTGATTCGTGGCGGGTGGTGGAGAGCACTAGATCAACAATCTATGCGAGGCCCTTGACTTCGTCTAGAAGTCACTGACAGCCTTGATCCACCAATTCTACTCATGATGTCAGCATGCTCGCTTGGGCGACTTGGGTCAGGGCGGCCAGGGCTACGATGGGGTGAGGAGAGAGCTTGTTTGTGCTGGCTTCGGCGACTTGAGGCTGGGCTGACCGGACGGCAGCTCGCAAGGCGGGAATGTGATTATCGTCAGCGTCTATCCTGGAGAATGTAAAGAACTGGAGGACTCTGCCTGTTTTTCTTCCTCGCAGAGTACGCAGTGAATGATGGGGGGCGTAAAAAGCAGGCTGAATAAAGCTGAACGGCCTTGGGCAAGATGATTCAACGAGGGCGATGATTGTAGCGCATTTTGCGTACCATGCACACGCTCCTGCCCACACCCACAAGCTCATGGGCGAATTACCATGACGAGTTCAAAGAACCTGATTCTGCTGCTGCTTGTGGTGACGGAGGGCCTGTCTTGGCTTGCTATCGTGAGCGTGGACCGACAGCCAAGCAACCTCCCAACCCAACACCCTCACTCAAATGACCACCATCACACTCGCGCACACATCACGTACAGGCGCGTTGCGTGAAGCACGTCCACCCATGCTATCGCCCCAACTGTGGAAGAAGATGAGCGCGGGCTTGCCTTTGGTTGTCTTTTTGGCGGGCGGCTCTGTTTTCTTGGCCAAGGTACGAGTGTCGTTGTAAGACCCTCAAGCCCTCTAAATCCTGCCCCTTGCCTTCCCCGCCCCTCTTGGCTAGTTAATACCGCAGCGTTATTTTGCAAGCCACTTGACATCCTTCGTTTAGTTCAACGCACCCATGAAACCGTTGCCTCTAGTTCTTTCCCCTGGTCACACCTTCCCTCCATGTCCCCCTTTCTCATCAACAGTTTGTTCAAGGTCGAGTGGAAGCCAAGGATAATCGCCTTCAAAGTAAGAGTGAGCGAGAATTCAGCATCGAGGAGGAGCATAAGCAAATGATGGCTAGATTGAATCCAGAGAGTAACTACAAGGTCGTGCGCATCCATCGGCCAGAGGACGACAATGGGTAGCGTGCTTGCTTGGAAGAGAAAAAGGAAATCATGTTTACAAACCAACGGAAGGCAGGAACGAGAAATCTCACGACGGCGAATAGTCTTGCATGTAAATTAAATCAAAGCATAGACCAAAAATGAAAACAAATGAATAAGTGAATCACATACTCTTGTTACCATTCCATCCAACTCTGTGCATCCTCCTTCTTCTCGGCCTCTCCCACCATCAGCACCTGTATTTCTATCCATTGTTCACATCAATAATCGAGGGGCTATGACTTTCCCGTTCCAGCTGAGAGTTAGACGGGGGGAAAAGCGTTCCGGGCTTGGGGAGAGGGGTCTGATGGAAGAATTCCAGCAACGGTGAGAGTGGGATAAATTGTGCATTGAGCCAACGTGAGAGCTTCTTGTAGATGGGGCTTCGGCAAGCCGTGTCATACATTTTGCGATTGTAACAAAGGCCTGAAAGCATATGAAAGGCGGCGCCATCCGATGTCACCATCACAAACCAAAAAGAGAAGGAAGGATGGCGAAAGAGAGGCACGTGAGGGAAGTATTTAAAATTGACAAAATGTATATTTGGAGAGTAGAAAGAGGGTAAGATGATTTGATTTCTCACCTGCAGACCCCATCTTGTCTTTTTGGGCTTCCACGGGAATATAGGATTTGGCCAGTGTGTTTGGGGGCAAGGGCTTGCGGCGATGCCGAGATATTTCTCCAGCGAGGACTCCTCGTCGGACGCCGTTCCGCAAGTGACTCTCGAGAGCAGCAGCTCGAACAGCCTGAGGAAGGCAAGGCAGAGCATTATTGTCTGTCCAGGCCCAAACGTCACACGCCAAGGGCATGGTGAGGTAGAAGGCATCTTGAGGTGCTTCGTATCAGCCTCAGCGTAATCATATTGTCGATCCTGTGCTCCTATTTCCCCGTCATTGCGCATCCAACATCCTTGTGAGAGGCCATATCATCTACTTGTGTATGCAGAGGGGCTTTGTGGGACGCTCTTCTAAGCAAGACACCAACACGATGTGGGCCTCTTGCCCCTCTCTGTGCTTCCGATTTTCTACCTTTATCCACTCGCTTGCTGTGCCTTGGCTGTCACCCAGCATACTCTTTCACTGATGTGCCACTGCCCTACCTGATACCTGTCCACTCGCTTTACCACATGCGGGCGCGATTCCGATAGCATCACCGCTGTACCAACATATCCACAGGTGTATCCTGGGCATCATGCGCGCCCGCATGGTCGTTATGTCGATATACAAGAGGGCGTACACGTATACAAAAGCCCTCCACCTGCAGCCACTTCCCGCCTTGTTCACCTTGCATGCCTCCCACGTTCCGGATATCATTGATCCCCTCTTTTCACCTTTCATGTGCTGCCAGCAGATCTGCTCGGGTAGTTTCAGTAGCATGTAGTTGCAAGCACACAATAACTGAAGCTCTCCCTTCATCCTCCAATCTTAACGTCTCCTCGCACAGCCACCACCCATGGACCTGGAGCCCCTCCCCGAGGATTTGGAGATTCCCTCCGCCTCCCAGTTTCTGGCTGCCTTCTATCCCGCCATCGGCACGGCTGTCGTCTGTCTCATTGCCTTCCCGTTGCTGCGTCCTCATTTCCCGGATGTCTACGACGCTAAGCGCGAGCGTGTCCGACTCGGGGGCTCGTCGCACCAACGTGGGGATCTGGTGGGCATGCCCCCCGAGCTGCCCAAGTTCACTCTGGACTGGATCAAGCTCCTGTGGTCCTTCAACGACGAAGACATTTTGCGGTTTGTCGGGGCGGACGCGTTGATGTTCTTGAGATATCTCCGGGTGTGCTTCAAAGCGGCGTGCGTGATGCTCGTGTATGGGTTGTGTGTCTTGGTGCCCATCAACAGCATCGGCGCGAACATGCAGACAGAGTTCGAGAAATACTCTGCTTCGAACGTCGCAGACGGATCGCAATTGTTGTGGGCGCATTTTGTGGGCGCGTACATGTTCACGTTCTTGCTCATGTATTTGTTGTTTAAAGAGTACCAAGCATACGTGGAGCTTCGACAGCAGTTCATGAAAAGCCCTACGGTGCAATCGTATTCGATCGTCGTCCGTGATATCCCCAAGGACGTGGACCGGGACACTGTGGAGCGATACTTGGTTGAGTTATTGGGTAGTGAATCGGTGGCTATCCATTTGGTGGAGGATGCCGGACCCTATGACAAGTTGATTGAAGAAAAGGACACGGCTTTGTTCGGTCTGGAGAGTGCGAGGGCGAAATTCGCCAAGGCCGGAGGGGAGGGTGCTGCTGTAAGACCGACGCATAAATTGGGGTTTATGGGCTTGTGGGGAGAAAGAGTTGATAGTTTGGATTATTACAAGGAGGAGCTGGAGAAGGTGAATAGCAAGATTGTGGAGTTGCGGGGGAAGGAGGAAGGCTTTGCACATGCAGCGATTGTCACGTTCGAGACAATTCGGGTGGCGACGGCTTTCCAGAATATTCCGGTGCGTGCGTGGGAGGGCGGGAGGGCGGGAGGGGGAAGGGAGGGAAGGTTTTTGAGCATGCGGCGATCGCGACATGTGAGCGAATGAATCCCTTGAATTTGTTTGCGCGGGAGTTGGTGAAGGGGTCATAATAGGTCTCCACGTAGACAATCCAATGCCGCTTTTCTTAATGAATGTCAGCCCAACACAAACTTATTTCCACCACGCCCACGCCACACGCATAAAATAGTTGCAACAACACGTCCGCTTCATGACAGTATCTTCCGCGCCCTCCCGGAACGATGTCCTCTGGGGCAACCTCGGCGAACCCGCAATGGCCCGTTGGATCCGCACTCTCATCGTGGCAGGCGTCGTCTTCTTCATCATATTCTGCTACATCGTGCCCATCTCCCTGGTCGCCTCCCTGGCCAACCTGAACGCCCTCGCCCAGACGAAGGGACTCACCTGGCTGCAGCCGCTGGCTGATTATAACCCCAAGTTCACGGCATTCCTCCAAGGTTTTGTGCCCCCCCTCGTCGCTTCCACCTTCTTCTCTCTCGTCCCCACCTTCATGGTGATCCTATCCCGTAAAGAAGCACTGATCTCGGAGTCTGACGCCCAAACCAGTGCGATCTGGAAGGTCTTCCTCTTCATCCTCTTCGACTACTTCCTTGTCTACACCTTCGCTGGCTCCGTGGCTGCCAAAATGAGCCTACTCAAACACTACGCAGAGACCCCTGCGGACATCATTAACCTCTTCGCCACCACCCTCCCTGCGCAGTCAACGTTCTTTATGAATCTTATTATGCTTGCCGCCTTGTCTATTCAGCCACTGTTGCTCTTACGGGTCGTGGCCCTGGTCGTGACGAAGTTGAAGCGTCATTTCCTAGCCTCATCAATCTATGATCATTTACAAGCCATGACAGAGGATGTCGGCTTCCATCAGCTGTATGCATTTCCCATGCTCGTGTTCTTGGCTATGTGCGCGTATGCAACCCTCGCTCCCTTCCTCCTTGTGTTTGTCATTGCTTATTATGGGATCGGGTACGTTGTGAATCTTAATCAATTGGTCTATATATACAACGTGCCGTTCCACACGGGGGGGAAGCAGTTCCCGGTAGTATTCCGGTGTTCGATTGTGGCCTTGATTATAAGCCAGGCATTGGTCACAGGGGTATTGGGGTTGAAGCGGATGGCGATCCCTAGTGCGCTGATGATCCCTCTGATGGCCTTTACGGCATGGTGGGGAAATGAAATGACAAGACAGTTTAGGTTCGTGGGCAACACGTTGACCTTGGAGAATTTGCTGGCCACGGATGCGACGGATATGCCATCGGCGATGTTGGAGGGGTTGAAAAAAGCGTATAAGCTTCACCAGGATGATGGAAAGGAGACGAATTTCTCGCATAAGGCAATCCAGCCTTTGACGGAGCCATTTGCGATCACACGTGATGGGTTGTTGGAGAGTATTGCGGAGGACACTGAGGAGCTGGAGATGGGGGAGGAAGCGAAGGAGGAGGGGATTGCCAGTCCCATGTCGAAGGGGGGGGACAGCGAGGAGGAGGGATTGATGAAGAAGAAGGGGTTGTTGATGGCGGAGAGAAATGACAATAAGAATAGCCATAGCTTGGATGTGAAGGGAAGCAATGGGGGGGGGAGCAAGCTTTAGGGAGAGAGGGAGGGAGGGCAAGAGGGAGGGACGGAAGAAGTATGTTGTGTGATGCATCGCTGGAAAGAAAAGTGAGATTCAACCCGAGAATGAATGATACAGTAGAAAATACAAGTGAAGGGAGATATCCCACTATGAGCCTTATGAGAGATATGGGCGGCACAAGTGTGAGTGCACGCCATGGGTGTTGATAAGAAAACAAGAGGAGAGGAGCGGGCAGGGAAGTATAGCCTAGTTATGTGTGAAATGGGAGCAGTGTTACTGACAAAGAAGGCGACATGAACCAGGCGAAGGACTTTGGTGATTGTTGTGTGTATGTACGTGTCGTGAGGGTTTCGGGGAAAGTGAGAAAGAAAGAAGATAGCCCTGGGAATTCTCAGAAGATTGAGCATGGGCCAAGGGGAAGCAAGGGAGGACGAACGCCAGCAGCCTAAGTCAAAGCAGGCTAGCAATATTCATCGGGCAATATAAGCATATAAATTGAAAACATACGTACAAAGAAAGTGGTTCTCGACTTTTTTTGCCTCTCATTTTGCGTGTGTCCGAAAGGGGCTTGGACACTGACGAACCGACACATCTTGTGTTTTTCCTGGAGACGTACGTGCAGTGATGCTTTCTACCCTGCTTGGCAATTTGATGACACCAGCAAAGCATCGTGCCCGCGACAACCATGCTATCCAGCTTTCCAGACTACTTGGGCGGTGAGTGTCATAAAGCCAAGTGAGGCTGCCGTGGTCTAAGCCCCTTTGTCGGCATCCGGACCTACGGGTTCAACATTGCCAGCAGGCAGCCTTCTCCTTTTCATCAACACTTCCCCGTGAGGCTTGGCATGGCTGCGTCCTGATACGTTTATATCTCGTCACCAGCATTGATCATCCTTGCCACCCACCACACAGGTCAGTCCTTCGCCCGACCATAAAAGGCGGGACGGGGGGGACCCGGCAACCACGCATTCTTGGCAGCATCAACAGCTTGTTTAGTTGGTGGTGCCATAGTGAGAGGGACGCGGCAAGATAAAAATTTGCAGCGGGACACCGCTGTCGCGGTGGAAAGAGGAGGATTAGCAGCACCGATAGCAGTGGCCTCAATTTTGACTACCATCTTCTCATGGAAGAGGACGAGGACGGGACCAGCACTCCGGCAACCTCCACTGAAGAAACACGCCGAAGCAAGCGCGACCTATCACCATTTCCCCCATCCAACTACCATGACGCCGATGCCTCGCCCGCGCGCCGCCTCCCACCAGCCAGCACCGCCGCAGACAGTCAAGAGAGCGAGCTGGAAGCAGGCTTTGGCGCAAAGCAAGATGTGCGACAACGCGGCGTGCCCAATGGCGGTGTGGAGAGAAGCAATTCCGGCGGCCACGCCCAGTATCATCCCACCTCCCACCACTCCCCCCCCGGGCGCGTCGCCGTCAAATCCGAACGTGAAATGCTCGCCTTGCTCTCCTTTGAGTGGGCACTGATGAAACGTGGCATTCTTCCGTCGAAATCCCCGCTCTTCTTCCTCATCCTCTGGATTTTTGTCGAGTACGTCCATCTAATTGCCCACAACTACGTCTATTACCTTCAAGGTAAACTCTGGGGTGCTGATGGCCCCCCTCCCCCGTTGCAAGATTTGGGTTTGATGCTCCTTGCTGACCGGTTGCCGGAGAGCTTTGAATGGATCATTGGCTTTGCGACTGCGTTGTTGTGTGGGCTGATGTTCTCCCTGGGCCTTCTCCGGCTTACACTCACTAACGTCAACTGGGGGGGGCCTACGATCGATGTCAAAACGAGCGATGGCCGGGTCAAGACAACACTACCTATGCCTGTCTGCTTAGTAATGCGGCGTGCGTGTCAAGCAATGAGCGTGGGAATGACTTTAAGAATAATTACCTTTCTGGTTACACTAATTCCTAACCCTGCGGAGTACTGTCATGGGAGCAGCTGGGACCCTCCTGCACATGTTGGGGAGATATTTTCGCGAGTTAGGTTTACGGGAAGCTGTGGGGATTTGATGTTTTCGGGGCACACCTCTCATGGGATGGTGTTGATGCTTGTTGTTTGTAAGTTTGCCCCCAATCTGAGGGCCGCGAAGGTCTTGGCGGTTGGATCGATGACGTTGCTAGCGGCGTCGTTGCTTGCATTCAAGGCGCATTATTCCTCCGACGTTCTCGTAGCAATCTATGTTAACATCATGATTTGGTGGCTGTTGCCACGGGATGCGGCGAGTATCAAACTCGCCGATTTGCAGTTAGATGACCATTTGCCCTTGCCCCCGACGCCCACGTTTTTGTCGGTGCCGCCGCTGTCAGCTGCAGCTTCGCTTTCGGGTGTGGGGGAATTGAATACTCCGAATTCTTCGACGTTGTCCTTGTGTAGGGATAGGGAAGCAGGGGGTGCAGGAGGAGGACAAGAAGCGGGAAAGGGTGAAGGGACTTCAAGAAGAGGCAGGAGAAGGGAGGGGGAGGGACAGCCACCAGCAGCAATTGTGCAACAGGAGGAAGAAGCGGTGCGGAGGCTGGAGGGGGGATGCGTGTGAATGAAGTAAGGGATGAAGGCAGAGACGGACTGTTGATGTATGTAAGAGGGAATTTGAAAATTAGGATATGAAAATGAGAGAATTTATGTATACAGAGGGGAAAATCATTTTGGACGGGCACAAATTAAAAAAAATTTAAGAGATAGAGAAAGCGAGAGAGATGAAATGAGGGCACCGATGCCGACAGTTTCTTTGGATGACAGAAGTAGAGATGTGTGTGCGTGTGTGCGTGTGTGCGAGTGTGTCGGTTGGGTCTGTCAGTCTGTTTCTTTGGATACCCCTTTGCCCCGCATTGTTTTTGGTGCTCCTAAGATTGAGATTTCCACAATATCGAGCTTCTACACAATGTCAACGACATTGACGACCACAACAATGACGACGACACACACATACACGCGTACACTGACACACATACATTCACACACGACACAAGAAAAGGGGGAACGATAAGTAGACGTGGGTGCACGTACAATGATTGATTCGGATGGATATAATTCGCATGTGTGGCATTCCCTTTTCCTTCGTCTTTCTCTTTCCCCTCGGCAGACTTCTGAAGAAGTATACCTAAACGAATTCTGTTTTTCAGGGTTCTTTCCTCATCTCTTATTATTTCATTCTTTTTCATCTGTTGTGTTTGGTAGATGGAGATGGCGATGATTTGTTTCGTTAATTGGGTTGTCATCATGAAGGTCTGAGTGTTCCTCCATCCTTCCCTGTTCCTTCATTTCTTTCTTCCACTTCCCGGCCTCTTCAGCCCTTCGTTATCAGCTGCTATTCTAATATTCTACGTATGAGTCTTCAACTTTTTCTGCATCTGTCTTTCGCGTATCAGTTCACTACGAAAGCAATCGTTATTGTCTGTTTTATTTAAAGTAGCGGAGCACAACCGCAGTCGCAGCAACAAGCGCGGAGCTAGGTCAGGCAGGGAGGGAAGGAGAAGGTCGGAGAAGATAATTATTATTCCGGGCCTTATTATGCAAATGCACCTGTTATACATATTTTCACTTTCCCATCCAATATGCGTGTCACGCTCTCTCTCTATATCTATCCATCGATCTCCTTCACCTTTCTCGTCGTCGTCCTCCTTTCACTCCTTGATTTTGTTTCCGTTCTTCGCCCTAAGCTTTTTGTTCTTCTCCGTCTGACCTGGTCTCTTCTTTCCCCATCAATCACTCCCAGAGTGTTACATTAAATTGAATCAACATTACAGTTCGATTCGGTTGTTCACCCTCCATCTGCGCCTTTTCCCTTCCTATCATTCTCCCTTCCCCTGTATATTTCTGTGTTACGGGGTCCCCCCTCTACCACTTTCTTCGCAATCCACCTACTTACCTACACACACACACGCGTCCTATTCTTCTTCTTTCCCATCCTTATCTGAACAAAAGAAATTTATGCCTATCATTACTATCGATCTATGCATGATGCGGCTCTGTGCCAAGGTGTAAACCACAATCCCTCATCTCCCTCCCTCATTCCCTCGCCCCACCTCTCCCTCCCTCAAGAACCCGTCACCACTATTGTGCAAGAAAGCCCGACCCCGCCAGCGAGTAAATGCCACCTCCACTATCGCGTCCTTTTCCCTCACCCGCAAGACCACCGCCTCCCCCCATTTACCCGCGGAGACTCGATCGCCAACCATCAAAGGCCTTGGGCCCCTTCGACTGCTGCTTGCTCTTGCCCACCATCCCCGCAAGCCCGCACTCGCCGTGCTGGTCGTACTAGTAATGCTTGACTCGGAATCTACGCTATTGGAACGCATCTGATGATGCTCGAGCTGCTGCTGAAGAGGAGTAGGAGAAGAAGGTGACACCAGCGGGCGGAACGGAGAACACGAGGTGGACGTTGCCACACTCTTCATCTCGGGACTGATTTCCTCGTCTATTGCTGCAGCCGCTTCACCGTCAGCTGCAGTGGCAACAGCTGGCTCCACACTCGAAACCGCTCCCTTCAGAAACCCCAGCAAAGAAGATGATGTTCCTCCTGTGACATCATAAGGCGACAGACTCCTCCTCCCATTCCCTTCCCCTCCTCCTCCTCCTCCTCCTCCTCCTCCTCCTCTTCCTCTCCCCCCTCCTCCCGAAGACAAAGGCAACCCAACACTCACATTTCCCCCTGACAAAGCTGACAAACTCCGTGGTCTCCTTCCGTTCCCACTGTTACTGTAATTGCTACTATTCCTCCTCGGCAATACAAACTCGGCCAAACTTACCGCAGGCACATACGCCGTCATCCCGCCGGGCAACGTCAGAATAGTGAGCCCATCCCCCTCCCTCCTCTCCTGCACTAATGCCTGCCCATATCTCGTCTCTACGCTCATACCCGCCGCCAGAATAATAGTAGTGGCACCATTCGCTCCCGAGCTCCCCCCCCCCCCAACCCCCGCCCCACTTCGCAAACCCACTCCTCGCCCACTTCCCAAGCTCAATAAATTCATCATTCCCGCCAGAATACCCGCAGAGGGCTCCAAGTCCTGTCTCCCTCCCACCCTCCTCCCTCCTCTAGGAGAGGTAGTCGCGGAGCTGGTGGTACTGTTGCTACCTGCCGCTGGTGCTGCTGTTGTGGGGGAAAGGACAGAAGGAGGGAGGTAGGCCTTGGCACCCCATCGAAGCGCAATGACGTATGTCTCCGGCGTGCCTTTGCGCTGCAAGGAAGGAGGGCGAGATGCAGTAGTTGGGGTCAAAAGAGGGTGGGTAGGAGAACAAGGAGCAGGTGCAGGAGTGGATGTACCAGGGGAAGATTGTAGATTAGGGGGGGAAGAAGAGGAGAGATTGGGAGAAGCCAAGCCCGCCGTTGCTATCGTTGCCGGGGTTGCTGCTGTTGCTCCTTCCTCGCCTGCCGTCTGCTTCGGTGCTTCCGGCGGCCAGACGCCGATTGCTGGTGGTGCCACGGACGGCTTGGGCGTGGAAAGGCGAGAAATAGCAGCAGCAGGTGCAGGTGAGGGAGCAGCAGCTGGGCAATGGCAGAGGACAACGCCCGCACCGTAAGGAGTGATGACGTATGTTCCTGGCGGGTAGCGTGGGCCGCGATCCGACCGCAGCCTGGAGAGGTAAGAGGCACCGGGAAAAAAGGAGATGTAGGAAGAAAGGCCTGCTCGGCTGCTGCTGCTGCTGCTGCTGCTGCCACCAGTGGGAGTGGTAGCGGAGGTAACAGTGGCAGCGGTGGGAGTTGCAGTGGGGACCGCATACATTATGGCCGAGTCCTGGAGGAAAGCCTCAACGGGCGTCAAGCTAGAAGCACTCGCCGGACACTTACTGCTGCTGGTGCTGCTCCCACTGTCGCTGCCAACAACCCCTGGAGATACCCCACGCGTGATCCCTCTCCCTTGAGTAGTGGGCGAGGGACAAGACAAAGGCATATTCGCCGAGGCCGAGCGAGTCACGGGTGTGCCACCTCTCAAATCCGACGTCAACATCAACTGTCTCACCTGCTGCTGCTGTTGCTGGTGATTGTTCGGCTCGGTGGTCGCCCCTCCTTCCGCTGAAGGCGTCCCTCCCCATGTGGGGAGAGGGGAAGAAAGGGAATGAGGGGAAGGGGGGGTGCTGCTGCTGTCGTCAGCAATAAGGAGGCGATTGAAATTGTCACCTTCGGAATACACAGAGCCACTTCGAGAGCGATACTGGTCAATTCGAGGAGGTGTGATCATAAGAGGGGTAAGCGGCGCTGGCTCTTTCTCTCCCACTGTCCCCAGACTGGGCCTCAGCTTGCTCGATCCTCCCTTTTGCTGCTGCTCCCGCTCCCGCTGTTGCTGCTGTGGAGTAGAGGCGGTCCAGTCGAGCAAAATCTCGTAGACCCCATCTTCGGGGCGATAGCGCTTGACAAGCCCACCACCGTAAAGAGTCATCACCCGCGCCCCGACCTCGAAACGCGATTTCTGCTGAGAAGGAATAGGTGGCACAGCAGCCAAACCATTTTTCGCCAATATGTCATTCGCTCTCAAAATACTCCTATTCAACTCAACCCTTCTCAGCTCCTGTTCTCTTGCCGAGGGCCACCCCTCTATCTTGAAAAAATCTTTCACCGCCGATTCTACAACCCGTTGCAAGCCCGTCATTCGGATCAAAGGTGGCTGCCTCCTCACCGCCGCATCCATCGCCGCCTCGATGTAATTGTCAAAAAAACAAATACCCATTTCCCTCCATCTCGCGTAGGCCTGCTCATCGTACCCATATCCCTGATCCAGCGGCTGAATCCGGTGTATATATAACGCATCGATGCGCGGATGACTTCCTCCACCCATCGGCAGCTTGGCCTTCTTCGCCATCAACTCCGCTGCCCGCAAATCCCCTTGTCCATTATCCCCAATGAACACAAACGAATACTCAGGATACAGACTCACAAACTGCTCGAAATTCTCCACCTTTTTTTGCGCCAGCCCCTCAATATTCCGTTCCATTACATAACTATACCCCGAATCCAAAGACCCCGCCAACAACGTCGGCGTTGTGTGCATTCCCCTGTTATCCTGCAACTTCCGAAATTTAGCATAACTATGCTTCTCCGACACATCTTTGTACAAATGCGGCCGCGCACTCAAAAACACCAAGTTCCCCTGATCCCGACCTGAGCCCCATTCGTCAGGTCCCGTCGTTCCCAAGTCCAACTCTCGATAAAAAGCAAGTACCCCCGGGTACAGGGCATGCCTCGGCAGCCTTCGATCCATCCCGGCAGGAAATCTCCCTCCCGACGAGGCCAACGTATCATCTACGTCACTCAAGACCTTCCTCCAGGGCTGCCTCTCTCGTCGTTGCCTCGCCAGGCGCGTGCCCAATTTCATGTGCGCCGCTTGAACATATGCCTGCTTCCTAATGTGCACTAAAATCTCATTCCTGATCTTCTCTGTACGAATGTCATCAAAAACAAGCTTATGCAATGATTGGAAATCACCTTTAGCATCCATAAGGGACTTGAGCTCACTGAGGCTATCGCCCAGGGTGCAGAGAAGGATGTTGCGGACCCAAAGCTCAGAGCGTGGGTGGGCGGTTAAGCGCATTTGTTGGAGGGCATCGAGGACCATGGCTCGCTCGTGGATGCCTAGTTCGGAGATTCTCGTGACGGCGAGGAGTTCGATGAGATCCGTGCGGTTGAGACACTTCTTGGAAGAGGAGAGGAAGTGGTCTTTGACTTTGTAGAAAAGCAGGGCAAGGGTGATGTGCGAGACGAGGTAGTTGAGTTCGTCGGTCCGGGCAACGTTGAAAATATTGATGATGGTACGTTCCAGTCGCAGAACTTTCTGCATGTTGAACCAATTAGAAACCGTGCTGCTGATTAGATACTGGTCGACAGCTTGAAGGGCGTGTTCAATCACTTCCAGCTTCTCCTCCATTTGTGACCTGACCACGGCGTCCGCCACACGCTCCCCGTCCCCTGCTTGTGCTTGGAGTAAAATGTCAAGCAGGCGAAGACGGGCAACAGGTACAGGCACTGGACAAGCAGGGGTAGGGGGAGCAGCAGAAGTGGCAATGCCGAAGCCTTCTGTAGTTGTAGAGCTGCCGCGACGTATGTCGTCCAGGTACCCCCCGCTGCTACCACTCCTACTGCTGCCACTACTGCTGCTACCGCTGTTGATACTATGACTCAAGGTCTGCTGCTGCTGGTAGTGGTGCTGCTGTTGCTGCTGATCATGCAGAATCACCCCTCCTGCTGCCATTGCCGCTGTAGTATCTCCTTCCCAGCTCTCATCCAAATCTGAGATCTCAGACGTCAGTAACTTGTCCGTGACCGTGCGCGTGCCTGCCGACTGTAACGGGAGGCGGAGCTGCTGCTGCTGCTGCTGCTGAACAGTAGGCATACGCACTACGCCTCCTCCCACTGGTGCTCCCGTGGTCAGGGCGGAGGGGAAAGAATCCGAAAACGACGAAGCCCGCTGCGCCCTTGCACCTACCCCTCCTGCTGAATCCTCTGCTGTTGCAATCCCACCCCTCGTCAACGTCGTCGTCGCCGTCGATATCGCTGCACTCCCCAGACTACTACAAATTGTCAAGGCATCCGCCGCCCCATCCCCTGACCCCGACATCACCCTCGGTCTGTTCCCATCCATTGAAGAAGCAGAGGGAGGAGGCGACTCCGGAGGAGAAGGAGTAGCAGCTCCTCGGTCCCCTGATGACAGCCGCACCATCCCTCCCTTGCTTAACCTGCTGTTCGCATTGTTGCCCAGATTGCTGGCACTACCAGCGCTAGCGCTGCTGTTGTTGATGCGCCCCCCGGTTGAAGGTATCCCTCTCGAGCGGTGATGCGCGTGCAAGCTCGACCCTCCCCTTCTCGCCCTCACAAACTCAGGCTTCCGCGACATATTCACACGGTGCAAATGCCGATCATATGAATGAACAGCATACGCCACACAGAAACAAATCAGCCATCCCAAGGTCTTCGAGTACGTCCCGATCCTGAAAGGGGAATCCGGAGAGAATACCAACACAATTGAGGTGATGAAACTCATCACCGTCCAGAAACGGTTCTCAAACTCCTGCGCATGATGCCACGAGCTCCCCTCGCTTTTAATAAAACAAACTATTATCCCCAGCACCAGCAAATTGAAAAAGGAGACAACCGGAGCCCAATAAAGGAAGGCCAAAACGACCAACACCCAAAAAAGTCCCACAATCAAGAAGAGGAGCTTCACCAGACTATGGTCATCCATCAATTTCCCCCCACTGCTGCTGCTGCTGCTGCTACTGCTGCCTACCACCTTCTTCTTACCCGGAACAGGTGGCAACGGAATCTTCTGCGTTGCTGAAACCTGCACGGCATTGGTTGTTGTTGATACTGTTGTCACTACTGCTGCAGCAACTGGTAGGCCACTGCTGCCGCTGCTGCTCGTACTGCCACCTGGCGCATTGGAGGCCAAAACGCGGGCAGCAGCAGAAAAGGCAAGCTTGGCATTAGCAGTGGCGGGAGGCGAAGATGGGTTGCCACGTCCGGGGGAAGTGGTGGGGCTGGCATCGGCGAAAATAGAGGGACCAAGCAGGATAGGTAAGAGACGCAGACCCATCACAACGAGGCGGCGGAGGGAGACGGACAAGGAAGATGGGGACAACTTGGAAATGGAATGAGGATTTGTTACCCCCTTCTCCTTGATGCCCGATCCGGAGGTGGTTGCTGATTTTGCTTCGACTGCTGCTGGTGTTGCTTCGACTGCTGCTGCTGCTGCTGCTGCTGCTGCTGCTGCTGCTGCTGCTGTTATGTGTGTTGGGGAAGAGGGCGGTGATGCTGCCCCCGCGGCCGTGGGCGCAGCGAAGACAGGTATGGCTGCTGTAGACTCTTTCTTGTCAAGAGGCAGCAGTACCAGCATAATCGTTGATTTCCCTGCTTGTGGTTGGGTTGGTTTTGGTGGCCGCACCGGGTCCATGGCTGTGGTGATGTTATGTCGGTACTCAGGAGACGATGCTGAAGACAACGAGGAGGCCGATCCCGCCAATGACAGCGGGGTACCTAGTGGGGAAGGAGCCGTATCAACAGTGGTTGCTGCTTCATCTGCCTTCTTCGTATATTGCTGCTTGAATGGTGAAAGTGGTGGTGGTGGTGACCCTTCGGGGATGGTAAGTGCCACTAAACCTGGTGGGAGGGCGATAAATAAAGAGTGAGCAGATGAAAATTTTTACTACAGACCGGTAGTCTGAATAGAAAGAAATAGATACGAATGTTGAAACAGTCAATTTAATGAAGTTAGGGATGAGGGCTGTCATACGTGTATTTAGGGGGGAGAACCTTATGAAAGTGAGCCGCATGGTGACAAAATCTGCAAGAGATAGCAGGAAAAGTGAGTCTCCCAGTGCTTTCATAGACATCGGACAAAACCCAGAGTCTCTTATTATAACAAACAATTATCAGGCAGTATCAGGACCCAACAAGTAATCCTGCCCTGCCCTCCCACCCCATTCCTTTTTGGCGTCAGATTCCTCTGGCATTCATCGTGTCAACTATTTCCCTCCCTGCGACGATATACATTCCAGGCGAGAAACGTACCAGCGGCGACGCCATACGTTGATAGTGTTGCTGTGAGTACGTCTTTTTTCCTCCACGGTAAGGGACATCCCGCCCACCAGCTGGCAAGGCGCACCAGGAGATTCCGGCCGCCACGATCTTGCGTTTCCCTCATCCTTTCCTCTCTGTGCGTACGAGGGGTTAAGTGAGGGGCGGGTCGACGAGCATCATGGGATTTGCATATGTGGATGCGTGAGTATGTGAAAAGGGGAGGTTGTGGTGCCAAGGCACGTAGGCTGGCAGTGTGGCATGCGTCTCTACATGGTGTTCGTCGGAGGGGAGACATACGAAGTGTCACGAACGAGCTGAGCTTACCCAGTAAAACACCCCAGAATATTATTGACGCGCCGGTCCCATTCTCCCTGGACAACCTAGTGGTAGAAAATAACCTTCACAGACATCCCCTGTTTTAGTTTTTGTGCGGTGGATCGAGACTTTAGAGCTTGCTTGAGATTGAGAGTAAGAGCAAGCTTGCGTGTGGGCGTTCTTGGTGACGCGTAGCAGTGCTCAACTTCGCTTGATGCTTCCTTTCAGCGACGACGCGTACGGACTATGGGATGTGCTATATTGCTAAATATAGGCCAATTGGTCAATGTATAGCAAGAAAGCCGGAAATGGCTGCTTAAAGGAAGAAACTCCTTGGAGGAGATAAAAATGAGGGCAGCCACGCCGACGCTGCAGTGCACAGAAAATGTTCGCGCTTGGAAAAAACTTAATTCGCGGGCTGTCCCCTCATCTTCTTGTGCTCCTGTGCAGCCTTTTGCCACGCAGCACACCCCATTCTCACTAGCTACTCATTGAAAACTACACACAGTAAAATCGTCGTTGGCATTTGTGCCTGGCCTGCCGCGACTTGCTCCGTCACCACCATCATGGGCCATACTGCTGCTTCGAGCCACCGCTACCGTCTCCTATGCTCGCTTGCTCCGCTTGCCCTCGTCTTGACAGCCCTCTTTCTTGGTTACCATACACTTGTCACACATGCCCAGTCTTCCTCCATGTCTGGCGTCACGACCATGTCGTCGACGACCATCCAGGCTGTACCGGACAATTCCCAGCTCTCCTCCGCAGGCTCTCAAGCTGGCTGCGACCACTACCGCAACGGGTACTTGGGCTTGGCCATGTGCGTGAACTTTTATGACGATACGGCAAACGGTACATGTAGACAGCAGGGAACGATTTCTTTTCAAAGCGGGGTTATTTTCTGTCTCGTGGCAGAGGTTGCAAGTCAATGCCCTTGCTTTTTCGATCCGTTGATTTCAAGCCCTGTGGAACGTAGCGTTAGACCGGCATTTGTGCTGGTGGGCCGATCCCGTCGTGAAATAGACTTTTAGAAACATCCTGCATTAAAGCATGAATCGTGTTTTTTGCACATTTGGTAGGCACTTGTCTTTTCACAGGACCCCTTCTTCCTCTTTCTCACCGTGCGAAATCACCCCCCGTCTGATGCTCACATCCTCCCCCTTCTCTCCCTTCATCGATCTGGCTCACTCCAATACATACAGACAAGGCATACGTGCAAGTGGTGGGCTCCATGACCAACGTGGGTCAAGTAGACATCTGCAACCTGACAATTTCCATCTCCTCCCTCGAAACCGCCACATACAAAAATCCCGCCTGGCTTCCAAACTACCCCAAGACACAAAGCTTCAAATCCGGAACCTACTTCCCCTTCACGGCGATCTTGCCCATGAATGCCGGTTCGTCAGCTTCTTACCGTTACCCGACCGTGGATGTGAAAATGGGTTTCTATGCCTGCGATGCTGCTCTCAAAGCCCTGCCTGAAGACAAAATCGTGCCCCCCCCGGGAACGAGGCAATCGTCGGTCGAGGCAGGTGACGACCTTCCCGAGTCAAATCCCGCGGCGGCGAGTGGTTTTGGCTCTAAGATTATGTGGTCGGACTTAAATACTGCAATAGGCGCGCAGTCGAAATGCTTGATCACATGTCTCGGCAATCTCAATGAACAAGGGGATGATTGTGCGGCTGCTGCCTACGTTTTGCATTCGGGTTGCTTGCAGAAATGCCCTGAGGCGGTCTTACGTTGGACAATTAACGCATGCACCAAGGCTAAATGCCACTCCGACCAGTGCGCGCTTCAGACTACGTCGGCTGGGCCTTGTCGTAGTAGCGCTGCGTATCTGTCCTCGGTGATGCTGGGTGCAGTGCTCTATGGCGGGTTGTGGGCACTGGGGTAGGCGGGAACGCTTTGAAGGTCTTTCTGAGGGGGATGGAACTGATGGGAGTAGGGAAAAAGGGGTACAGGCCGCAAGATATCCGGGAAACAAAAAGGGACCAAATAGAAATCTTGACGGCTGACTTTGCCAGCTTGTCGCACGAAGCACGACTTAAACGTAATCGTAGATTGAGCATACGAAAGAAAAGGTGAATGATTAAACGGCTGGTGGCGGCTGGTGGACCATTTTCGAGTTGCGGAGCGACGACATGCTCCCTTGGTGTCGACCGCGTCCTACATCTTTGTTTTACCCACACTCAGATAGGCCTCAAGTTCACTACAGTTCACAAGTCAAATAAACAAGTCGTCTCCCTTATCTTTGTGCTTTCTTGTGAAGATCTAGCCCCTGGCTGCTCCACCCCAACTCGCGCGGGACGACATCTAGCAGGAAATAATAACTTATACACCTTCGTGTCGACTGCCCGCACACAATCTCACTCCCAGGCTACATTTAAGACAGCCATGTCAGATGTCAGGCGGCTCAGTGCCAAGGGTAAGTGTCTGCTGCGCCCCTCATCTATCTCCCTTTGTCCCTCATGCAGGCAAGGATCCACCTCTCTCACTCCCCTGCCTCTTCCACACTCCTCTTTGCTTGACCCCCACTCCCTTCACTCACACTCCCATGGTTTATACCCTATGCTTTTTAATTTTCTTTGCTCCACTTACTCAGAATCATACACACAAACACACAGGCGCGGCTGGAGGACTGACCATAGATACTGATGCCATGCCACCCGTCATTGTCCCACCTATCAACGTCGCTGCTGCTTCCCCTACCGGACCAAATGGAACGCCGAGAAACTGGTTTGGAAAGACGTCGTCAGGTCTCGCAGATCCCCGCTCCTGGCTGCAGTCACCTCGCAAATGGGCAAACAATCGAACCCCTACGAATCAAGGTGGTAACGCCACGCCCAACACAAAAAAAATGGTTGCATATTTCAATTCGTTGCCCCATTCGGAAAAATTGATGAGCAGACAGGAAGAGGAGGATGGATTTAAGATTGGCAACAGCAGCGGTAGCAGCAGCAGCAGCAGCAGCAGCAGTAGCAGCAGCAGTACCACCACCGCCACCATAACCGCTGCTTCTATCCCCAGGGCGCTGGCCAATCTCATGCACCAAACGGACAAGGACGGTAAATCCCAGCACGTAGCTCTCTCACCATCTCCTCTCCATAAGGAACAACACGAGCAAGACGAGCAGGCACCTGTCGCGGGGCTTTCCCTCTTAAGTCGCCTATTGCGTTCAATACACCTCTCGGACAACGAGACCGCTACTTCGATTCCTACCGGTACTTCCCCCCCTTCCCCCACTGATGGGACGAAGAAGCAGTCCATCAAGCCTTTATCGTCTCCAACCTATTCTTTGGGCGGCATCAAGCGAAACGGAAATGGTCTCTTAGGCGAGCTGCACCCAGATGATGTGGGTAAGAAATGCCTGGTCCTCGACTTGGATGAGACATTGGCCCACTCATCTTTTCAGCCTGTGGAAGCCGCAGACTTCGTTATTCCAATTGTAATTGAGGGGACACAGCACCAAGTGTACGTGTTAAAACGCCCGGGGGTCGATGAATTTATGCGGCGCGTGGCAAAGGATTACGAGATTGTAATTTTTACAGCTTCCCTCGCTTTGTACGCAGATCCTTTGCTTGATCAATTGGATTTACACAATGTGATCCGGCATCGGCTGTATCGGGAGAGTTGCACATTCTTTCAAGGGTCCTATGTGAAGGACTTGACGAAGCTAGGACGGGATGTGCGTCAGTGTATTTTGGTTGATAATAGCCCATTGTCTTACATGTTTCAGCCAGAAAATGCGATTGGGTGTAGCTCGTATATTGACGCTACGATGGACAAGGAGTTGGATGTGATTGCGGCTTTTTTGGAGGATGTGAGAGATTGCGAGGATGTGAGGGAGCATTGTCGAGGTTGGCGGCAGTGGGGGGCGTATGAAAGGAAGGGGAAGGCGTTGGTGGAGAAGAGGAGGGGGGTTATTGCAGGATGAAAGCAAGATAACTCGTGGGCATGCGGAAGGGGATAGATTTAGCACAGCACAAACGCTGAGCGTCAGGAGATGTAAGAGTGCGGCGCAAGAGGAAGAAGAAGATAGATAGGGTAACAAATTAAGTGAGCAGCGGACAAAAGAGAAAGCATGGGACGAGTAGGTGGAGAAACTAGGAGAGAAATTAGGAAGAAAAAAAAGAATGAAGAGGATGCGTGCGTATGTGAATAATTGCATGTCATTTCGGTGTGTATGAGGGCACTTTAAATAGAAAAGAATTATAAATATATATATATATATACACACACACCATTCAGCTTGATAGATAGCGATCAACAAAAGCGTGAGAGCGTATGTGAGTGTAAAGCCGGGAGGGAGAAATCACAGAGAATGAGTATTACAGCACTTCCGACATTAAATAGTTGTTCTTTAACTCGCGTCACGATACTACTTTCCCTTTCTACTTTCTTGGCCTTCGGACAATGGCGAGAGCGGCCACGATCATGACCACAGAGGCAAAGAGGATAGTGGTGGGGTTGCCTAACCAGTGTTGAATGACTTTTCTTTTCCCTCCTCCTCTTCCCCTTGCATCCATCGGCCTTGGCATCGTCGTGTGAGCCTCCAAACCGTACTTACCGAAAATATTGTCATTCAAATTACCCAACAGCACAGTCTCATTTACTAAGGCAACCGAATCGTCGGCCAAACGCACGACGTAGCGATTTAAGTCGAGCATGAGGGTGTATACTTGCCCAATCAAAGGCATCGAGACATCCATAAGCGCGTGTGTCTGTCCTGTAGCGGCGACTCCACCTTGGCCAAATGCGCCCAAGCTTCGCGCCGCGCGGACGAGTACAAAATGCCGCTGTGATGAGAGCTTGAGCTCGTATAAGTCCAGGCCATGACGGGCACGAACCATGTAAGAGAGGTCGCCTTCTTGCGTCTCGACCTTGGGTGGCTGGAGCAAATTTGCGCCCGCGGATTGAAATGCGGCCAAAATTCCGTCGTAGAGCGCCGCTTCCAGCACCAGGCCTTGACTTGCCCCCGGCGCGTTGCCCACCACCGGCTTCAGACTGTATCCTTTTCCAGAGGCGATAGCTGCTGCCCCTTCGTCAGCGGGAGGTGGATTCCTGGCTTCTTCCTGCTCTAAAAGCTCCTTGGCCTGCTGGAGTTTGAAGGCATTCGCGGCCGCAAAGTCAAAGGGTGGAGGTTTGTCGTTTGCGCTGGCGGTGGCCATGATCTTCCCCTGGTTATGTCTGTGAGTTTTGTGCGGACTCCCAGGAAGATCTGATGGAGTTATTATCTAATCTGAATGCAGCGACTGGCGAGGGTGAAAAATTGTCAGCAATAGATTGCACCCTCCCCTGGAGCTTGTTTAAGGGAAGCCACCGTCGTCGAGGAGGGCCGTAGTTTTTTTATAATATGATGATTTGATGTTGATGCGCCTTTCGGGCGGACAAACACCATTGGTTGAGAGAATAAATTCTCGGTTCAAATAATGTACCTGCAGGTTCCCCTCATTCCCATTCATTCGACGAAGAGTCATTGGTAATGATGTCGACCAGGGAAGTGTGAGGCTGCAGGGTTGGTGATGGGTGTTGGGCCGCTCAGTGGGTGATCCAAGGGATCTACTGCTGCTCCCACTCGCCAAAAACCAACGTGTCGGAGCAGCACACTTCTACATCCCGCCTGCCCAAGCCCATAAATGAAGCAGGGAGAGGCCCGAGTCAAAATCCCACGCGCGCGCTTACACTCACCGTCGTCCTATTTCTTGCACCTTCGAACCCACTAAACAGGCCCTGAGTTGTTTCGTGCGCCTTTTGTCTAGCCGCGCAAATTGGTCTACTCTGTCCCATCTGCCCATATTCTCAAGCTGCCTGTGAACTAATATGAAGGCCAGCCTCGTGGTCTTCGCCCTTGGTGCCGCCGGCACGGTCCAAGCTGGCTTTTACTTGCCTGGTGTGGCACCCAAAAGTTACGAGTTGAGAGAAAATGTATGTGAGAGTAAGGGGTGGGAGGGCCTGGGTGCGATGGGCGCGACCCTGTCTGCGGCCTTGTGGAAAAGTGAGAACGCCAGAAGGCTGCATCGAGGCCCAAGCCGCCGCGAAAGGGAATCCACACATGACAACTATATAGATTCCTTTCAGACCCCGGCCCACAAATAGCTCAAATGAAACTCAGATTAGCACCTTTCTCCTTCACCCACCCCATCCTCGTAACCCCATAGGTGCCTCTCAAGGTGAACAAAGTCACCTCAACCAAAACTCAAATCCCGTACGAATACTACGACATTCCCTTCTGTCTCCCACCGAAGCGTCGGGGAGAACTGGAGAACCTGGGAGAGGTCCTGGCAGGGGACGCTATTACCAACAGCCCGTACCAGCTTGAAATGAAGGTGCCCAAGGCATGTGTGAAGCTGTGTGCCAAGTTCTATTCCGACAAGGACATGAGGATGTTCCGGGATTTGATTGATGAGGAGTATCGCGTACACTGGTTGGTGGACTCGTTGCCAGCGGCGGTGCGGAACGATCGTTTCAATTTCATTTCCCGGGGGTTTCCGATTGGCTTTGTGACCCCGTCGACGTATACAGATCCTAATGTGCATTGCCTTTACAACCACGTCCGAATCATAATTAAATATAATGAGGACCCAGCCTTGTTTAAGGGTTCTAGGATCGTCGGATTTGAGGTGGTGCCGTTCTCGGTGAAGCATAGGTGGGATAATAAGGGGGAGGTGAGTTTTTGGGTTGGGGTCGAAGGGGAGGAGGGAGGAGGGGAGCGAAGGGCCTAGACAGAGCCAGGAATATACTGATGCTTCGCTCTTGTTCGAATAAGCAAGCTTCTATCCCTGCTATCGCGGTTTTCCAAACCTCTCTATAAAGAAAACATTCATCCCAACTTACCCTATTTCCTCCATTCCTCTATCCCTCCCTTGCCTCCCCCCTCAGGCAACATTCAACCCCGAGACCACCGTCCTGGACACGTGTAACGACATGAATCATGTCAAGTACCAGTCGGAAGGGTTCCAAACGGTTGAGGCCGAGGGGGAGGTCATTTTCACCTATGATGTTGAGTGGAAGGAGTCGGACGTGCCCTGGTCCCACAGGTGGGATGTTTATTTCACTGGCAACCCTGACGATGAGATCCACTATTTCTCCATCGTTAATTCACTAATGATTGTCCTGTTCCTCACGGGTGTTGTAGCGATGATCATGCTCCGGACATTGCGCCGCGACATCAGCAATTACAATGAGATGCAAACCTTGGAGGAGGCCCAGGAGGAGAGTGGTTGGAAGCTCGTGCACGGAGACGTCTTCCGCCCACCCCAAACCTCGCCCATGCTCCTCGCGGTTCTCGCCGGCTCGGGCGCCCAGCTCCTGGCCATGGCGACTGCCACCCTGACTTTCGCTCTGTTGGGATTCATGTCTCCGGCGAACCGCGGGGGGCTCCTGACCTCCCTCCTCCTCCTCTTCGTGTTCATGGGCTCGGTAGCTGGATACTCCTCTGCAAGGCTCTACAAGCTTTTCGGAGGAAAGGACTGGCGGCGAAACACCATTTTGACGGCAACCTTGTTTCCGGGGGTGATGTTTGCGATGTTTTCCGTGTTGAATGTTGTGGCGATGGTTGAGAACTCCTCGACGGCCGTGCCCTTTGTCTGGGTGCTCTGCCTGTTGGTCCTCTGGTTAGGTGTGTCGAGCCCTCTTGTGTTCGTGGGGTCTTACTTCGGCTTTAAGAAAGACGCATTGGAGGTGCCGGTGCGGACGAACCAGATAGCACGGCATGTCCCTGAGCAGATGTGGTATACACGCCCGCTCTTCTCGATTGCCCTTGGGGGGATTTTGCCGTTCGGCGCTGTGTGCATTGAGCTATTTTTCATTATGTCTGCTTTGTGGTTGCATCAGATTTATTACGTGTTTGGGTTTCTCATGTGCGTATTTTTCATCTTAGTGGCGACATGCGCAGAGATTACAATCGTCATGACGTACTTCCAGCTATGCAATGAGGATTATCGGTGGTGGTGGCGTTCATTCCTCTCTTCAGGCTCGGCAGCAATGTACCTGTTCGTGTATTCCATTTGGTATTTCGAGAGCAAGCTTCACATTGATGCTGCTGTTTCAATCTTCATCTACTTCACATACATGGGCATGATCTCCATGGCATTTTCCCTCATGACTGGCGCAATCGGTCTTTTCTCCTGTTTATGGTTTACCCGGAAGATATACGGGGCTATCAAGGTTGATTAATCAGGCGTAGAGGAGGGAGAAGGGAAGATGGGAGGATGAGAAAAAGAGAGAAATCTACACAGGCGCTCACGTAGCGAGAGAAGAATACGTACCCGAAGACGCGGGGGCCGAACGGAGCCCCCCCCTCCAAGTCCAACCTCGATCAGAAATAATACCAACGAACGACGGCACAAGAGTGAATCAGGAAAAAAGAAGCTCTGCGTGCTTTAAGCAGCAGATTGTATTATATTGTTATATATTGTCCACGTCCCCTCCCCTCCCTCTTCTCGTGGGGGGTATTTGGGGGGTAACAGAGCTGAATGCTCGCCATCAGGCACCGCCGTGGGGTAGGGCTTTATTAATTGGAAAGTGACGGTTCCCGATGGCATTAGAAAGTTACGGCAGCGCTCTTGCCATTAATGGATTGTTGCCTTTTGAAAGCAGCTTTTTGCTAAATTCCCTTGGGACCAGTTACATACTCAACTCACAGGGGTTCTCTGACCCACTCACATTCTGCCTTTTTATTCACTCTGTTCATTGCTTTATTTAGAAACTGATGTGACTTTTGCTAAAGTGTGGACGGGAAACCATGAACATGGGATATGCCACGTTAACATTCGGGATAGGGGGCACAAGATGCCCTGCGATTGAACCACAGGTAGCACATGGGCCACTTTGAGCCGCTCGGCCAGCCGGACCTAGACTATTTAACACACACAAAAAATAACAATGTTTGAAACAAGTTTGGAAGAGCCCACTTTTTAATGACATTGGAGAATGATAGGTGCCTCTTAGGCAAGACCGAAATTGAGACCCAGCGAGTGGTTTGCCCGACCTCTGCGCCCCCAAAACAAACACAAGCTAAAAAGATTGAAGTAACCTTCGTTGCTCCCGATGAGGCTCGAACTCATGACCTCCGGATGACTCGGCTCCCCTGACAGGGTGGATTATGAGACCGACGAAACTACCAACTGTTCTACAGGAGCAGTGGAGGGATACGGAAGAACACTACTTTCGGAATTCTTCCTTACCATAAAGGGAGTTCCATGACTTGCATAACCTCAACCGAGGCCTTGTCCACCACCTGTGTCGCTGCAGATGCCCTTTGATGCTTGATACGTGCTTGATACGTGCAATCTATACCTTTCTCAATGAACACTTTCTCACTTGATATATTTTTGGGCACGGGCGGCCTTCCTGACTCCCGCTTTTCTTCACAAGCACACGTAAATAAAAAGAGAAATGGACATACCGAACGCATCTTTTTCTTTTCAGACTGGTGCAGATGGCCATGTTTACGACACCAAATATTCTGAAGATGTTCAGACTTGTAAACTAATTGTTCGTTCATGCCATCCATTGCTTTTTTCGAAGCAAGTAGGTTGCTGTGAATTCTCTCAACGACCTCCTGCCTCCTCTACATACGGAACGCCTTTTGTGCTTAGGTTTCCAGACACAAAAAGCATGTTTATAGTGACAATAAAGTTTATGAGAATTTTCCAGACGAGTGGCGAGGCCTGAATGTGAAAAAAGGAGTCAAATTAGCTCAGAGCAATGCACACAACTGGCTGTGCGCTGCGGGGAGGTCGATTGAAAGTCACGATATTGTGTCAGAGCCGCAGGAGCCCCGAAATGGTTCAAAAGCACAAGACCTGAGCGCCCTGCCCATGGCAGTGTGTTGCCCTGCACAGGAGAGGGCCGACCTGCTTTGGCTGGCATTGGGAAAAATGCTCCAGGAGGATGCACTCAAAACAAAAACAAGTCAGCGAAATACAATAACGACCCCACAAATGATATTCATCCAGTAGCGCGACACGAAAGCAACGACACGAGCATAACAACACCGCACAATAACAGGTACCAAGTCAACCACGTGGAGTGCAAATAAGTTGCGCCCTCTTTCCTCCTCGCGTCTCGACGCGTTTGTTTCCAGCATCGCATGCGGACGCTCTTCAGCAGCAACATAGGCAAATGATGATGCTGCCCAAAATGTTCTTCAAGCCACGGCCCCCTCAAAACTGGTCTACACACAACGGCTTATGAGATGAGAAAGGGCAGCGAATAGGCGGATGTCATGCCATAGCGACCGGAAGTCCAATAGCGTGATAGGCATCACCGCAATCGGTGGCACTGGCCGGCATTGAGTCTTTTTTGCGTGCCTCGTCGAGCATTCCTGCTTGCCGAGCCCCCCTCCACTGCGGCGTCGCATACTCTTTCCCCCTTGAGATTGACCGTCTTCTCATCATCATGTTGACAGAATGATGCATTTGGCTTGGCAAGGCGCTTTCCTTGAAAGTTTGCGGGACACGCCGCCATCCGTGTATCCACAGCAGTGACTGCGTCCATTTGCATGAACGCAGCGGGGGAAGAAGCCTCTACTGCTGCCTAAATAAATCGTTGAAAGAGCCAGATTTTCTACTGTCCATGGATATGCATCCTCTGGGTGCTGCCGCTGGATTTTGGCCTTCTCTCCATTTTGTCATTTTATACCCTATCTTTAACTCATCCAAACCCTTAGTGTTTCACCCCGTTCACGCCACCGCACACGCACATAGGGACGACATGGATAACAGCAGACGGCGTGCATCGATGGATGCGGCCGGACTAGCTATCCGCACAGCCGTCACTACGGCAGCCGCGCTATTCCTCTTCGCCCCTTCGACTACTCTAGCCTTCTTCCTCTCCTCCAAACCCGCAATCTCAAGGCCCATGACGACGGCAGCATCATTTTCCTCACCGCTATCACCAGCAGGCGGAATAAAATGTCGTGATAGTTCTTCATCTATATTTGTAGCCTGTCCCACCACGACGGCAATCACCGCCCCTCACCCTCCCTCTCTTCTGCTCCTGCATGCTACCGCTGCCAAGGAAGCCAACAAGGCCACAATGAGTCCTCGGAGAAGAAGTGCACTGGAGGCTGAATTCCGACGACTGGCACTGAAGACCCAAGGCTTATATTTTGTGTCCTTATCTGCCTTTTATACAAGTGGAGAGGTCGCGGAATTGTTGAAGGAGAAGCTGCTGGCAAAGACGGAGGTGGATTCGTTTTGGATGGGAGAGGTGGGGGATACGGACGAGATGGCGGACCTTGAGGGGTTTCTTGCAGTCTACGATAGGATTGATGCATTGTTTGAGGATGGTGAGGAGGAAGAAGAGGTAGAAGAAGAGGAAGAGCAGCAGGTGGTTGACCAAGTCAAGTCGGCTCCGCCTGTTGGGGCGGTGGTGCAGTCTCTTACCACAGCAGCTGCTTCTGCTGCTGCTGCTGCGACAGCCGCACCAATTGTGGGAGGGATGTTGGTGGACGAATTTATGGCCTCGGCAGACGTGGCTCGATACTTAGAAGAGGACTTGGTCACCAAAGAGGAGGTCATCGGATTCTGGCGGGCCGAGGCAGGGGTGGAATCGAGCACCAGCAGCAGCAGCATTATCAGCACCAGTGGTGGCCCTTTGCTTCCACGCTTGTCCCGCGAAGCCACTCTGAGGGTATATGCAAAGATCGAGGAACTTTTTGAGGACGAGGAGAAGGACTCTCCAGAAATGATCGAAGAAGCAGCAGCGGAGCGTGCCTCCGTCCCTCCTCCCCCCGCGGCGTCTGCAGAAGATGCAGAACTCTGGGCAGAGTATACGGCAGCGATGGGCGGGCCTTTGAATACTAAAATGGATTACATGACCTTTTTGAAGACAAACGAGCTCCCTGCATTGATGGCGGAAGAGCTCATCTCTCGAGAAGAGGTGAAAGCAATGTGGGACAATGTCGCACGAGGCGAGCTCGCTATCAATTTCGAAGGCTTCAAAGCTCTATCTTCTGACTTGGATGACTTATTCATGGAGGAAGAAGATTGGGATACAGTAGCAGCAGCAGAGGCAGCACGAGTGGCCCCAGAATCGGCGCCGGCTCGGCAGACGGCTGCAGCGATGTTCGAAGCGGCGGCGGCGGCGCAGAGCAAGGCGGAGGAGCCGGAGGCGATGCAGGTGGTGGGCCCGGCGAAGCCCCAGCTCTTGGAAGTGCTGGGGTCGATTAAATTTGCCGGGTTGTTGGATGACGATAAGGCGACAGATGAATATGTGGCGGCGTTGGTGGAGGCCATGATAGAAGAAGACGCTAACTTGGCTGTGCAGGACGAGTTGGAGATTGCAGAGTTGCAGAAGGCGATGGAGGGGGATTGGGATTTGGCATATAGCACATCGAGGACAATGAGGTATAATCGGGGTTTGAGCGGGCTGGGCAAGTCATTGCCGCAGGCAGAATTTGTGGCGTTTCGGCAGTCGATTGCGGTAAATGGATATGCGTTTGAGACAGTGTATACGGAGAAGCTGAAGACATTGGGGAGGGAGTTGGACGTGGTGGTGGAGGGTGCGTGGGAATTGAAAGACGTCGTTTCGATCATGGATGGAGAGCTATGTTTGATCATGGATGTGTTGCCAGCGACGATCAAGTACGGCTTTATGAATGAACGAATTGAGACGGGGTGGAAAGGTGTAAGGGTTTTGAATCGGTGTGAGCTGTTGTATTTGGATCAAGACACCCGCGTGATGAAAGGGCAGTCGTCTGATTCCTATTTTGTGTTCCGCCGACGGGCGGATGGTAGTACAACGATTAAAGCATGGAATAAGGGGTCATAACGAGAGAGTGTACGGGGAGTGAAGAGAGGAGGAGTGGGAGAGAGAGAAGATGTCCAAGGGGTAACGCTGTGTGTGACTTTTGTTTTTGATACAGCCTTACTATTTGATCTGTAAAGAAAAATCAGAGCGACAGGGAATCCGAGGAAGTGCTTATTAAAAATTTCTTGCGTCATCGTCGAATGCTCTTCTTATTTGTTTACAGTTGAATCTTATGTCCCAAGAAGAGGGAAATAATGCGGGAAGGAGGAGGGAAAGAAAGGAGAAAAAATAGACTGCTCTACTCCATTCTTCCGGTGAGCCTAAGGCTGGACCACATGACTCTCGTTTCCTTCAGGTGGTAATCCTCCAGGGAAACACCAGAAGACATGAGAGAAACCCAGGGGGTCACCCAGTCACGCATTGGAGCTAAGCTGCAACCTCCCTCCTCCTTCTGTAGCTTCTCCCCGAAAGACGTCAGCAAGAAGGGAGGGAGAGAAATGGAGGCGCAGAAAGAAGGCTCTTTTTTTTTTGTCGCTGTAATCTTGCGTCCATCCTGTAGGGAGTGAGGTAGGGAAAGGTGGAAGATTGGTACTGAAAACGAAAGTGTTGGCCTTGGTAAATCTTTCGATTATGGGACCGGAGGCTTGTGCTATGTCAAGGGCATACAGATCCTCGCCTTCAAGAAGCATACTTCTCTGCCTTGAAGAAGCATACTCCTCTACTTTCAGAAGGGGGATCATGCGGCAGTCCCAAAAGTTTCATACAATCGAGCAGGATAACCCCCCTCCCCCGCCAGCCCCCACGGACACGTACCTGCAATAATATCTCGTACCAGCCAAGAAGAGCTATAGAGGAATACGGGTGCCAAGATGTGGCATCATATGCCACACAACGCCGGTGATGCGCAAGCACGCCAACGGGACCTTTCCACTATTCGCATCTGCAGTGTGACTGACCCATCTTTTCCTTCACATTCCTGGCCCAGCATTGCCTCTCTCGCATCCCCACAGGTAACACCGTGCCTGGACAGTACATACACATGGATTGCACAGTGCCACTCTCTATACAAGGAATTAGCATTTGCTTGCCCTCGTCTTCCTACCTTGAAGAGGACCGACGGCGGCTCCTGCCGCTTTTGCTCCTACCTCTTTCTCTCCGGTCGCCACCACCATAACCACCATGTCGCTCGCTATATCTATCCCACCTCTCACAAGAGCGTGATCGAGAGCGGGGCCTGCGAGGAGGAGGCGGAGAAGGTGATGTGCGGGAGCGCTTCCTGTCTTCTTTTCTACTGCTACGCCCATCACTATAATTTCCCTCCCATCGACTCTTCGTCGATGCCGGCAAAGCTGCGATAGATTCACTACATTCCTTGAACCCTTTCCCGCGACTTTTAATTTTAGTGCTCCCTCTCGGCCGCATCGTGTATTTATTCCATTGCTTCGCAACCGACTGCGAGAAGTCCACCTTGATGCGCCGATCATCAATCAAAGCGTTATCCATCTTCTTATAAGCCTCCTCGCAGCTTTCAACGTCATCAAATTCGACAAATGCGTAATTGAGCGAGTCACCAGTGATGGCATCCCGGCAAATTTCTGCCTTGACCCCCGGCCCAAACCGGCTGAAAATAATTTCCAAATCCTCGTCCGTGGTAATGGCATTAAGTTTACACACAAAGAGCACATTTTCTGGCGGCTTGATCTCCGCGTCGGGTAAGTCACCAATCATCTCCAGGACCACTGCCCGCTTCTTTGCCTCCGCTTCTCGGATGCGTTCGTCCAAGGCCTCGGCTGTCAGCCCATCTTCTTCGTCCACCAAATCGATCAGCCGAGGCTTCACTGTCTCTGCTATCGGCCGTTCCCGCAAAGGTGAGGCGGCAGGCACCAAGTCTGCCATGCCTGGGGGATCAATGAACGGATCTTCGAGCACGTAGGTATGAAGGATGCGTACGTCCCGGTAAGGCCGACCGTTCGTATCACAGTACAGCTCGTTCATGTCTTTGAGGACCGTGTCTAGGCCCTCAGCCACTTCTCCGAATATTGTGTGTTTCCCGTCCAAAAATTCAAGATCTTCACCCCGCATGGTGATGTAGAATTGCGACGTGTTTTTATTCTCCCCACCCGAGGCCATGCACACCAAGCCGGGCCGGTTGTGCTTGAGCTGGGGCAGGCGGATCTCGTCCTCGAAGAACTTGGCCTGCTCCCCGTACAACAAGCCATAAATCGACGTACCCCCGCGGCCTGTGCCCGTGGGATCCCCCGTCTGAATCATAAAGTTCTGCTGCACATTGTAGATGAGGACATTGTTGTAGTACTTTGCCTTGCAGAGCTTAAGGAAATTCTTCGCCGCCAAGGGACACTCTTCGCACATCAGGTCCACCACGAACTCCCCGAGCGTCGTCTCCAGCAGCACCGACATGACGGTGTAGCGTGCCTGTGTTGTGTATATGGGACGTGATGTAAGCATCAGTCCATTATGAATAGCGAAGCGTGTGCTGGTGAGGACAATCAAGACGGCCCCGAAAGCATCAATGATCCCCGTTAATTCGCTCCAAACGGACGGGCGCCGCGGAAGCTTTACCCTACGACTTTTGGGAAGCCATGGTGCCCAGTACTCCCTATTCCTTGATGAACTAGAGCGCATATCGATTCCACATTGGACTGAGGCTGTGATACAGAGCATCACACTACAATCTTATCCCCTCCGAAATAGTCAACCTCCCCTGAATACCCCCAGACCTCGAAGTTCAGCAACCGTTCAAATCTAGTTTTTCCTTCTTTTCCACCTGCTACTCCCGATTTTATGGACACGTAGTGTACCGATGGGGGTATTTTCCTCCCTCCGATGCGTCCGCAAACCGACTGCTCACGACTCCGCAACCCGCGATCCCGCCCCTTCTTCCGGTCCCCGGAGGTTGACTGTATGCCATGTCTGCCCCGTGAACCGACGACGGGAATGGCAGTGGTCAAGGCGATAGTGAAGGTATGCCGTCCTTTTTGGGCCACGTGACAAGAACTTTTTGCACACCACTTCAACTTTCGTTACGCACACGGAAAACTATTTCTTTCCCATCACATTATCCAAAGCATCTGCTGCAACAACCTCTTCACCAAGCGCTACCTCATTAGAAATGAGCATGGCCATGTTCTGCGGGCGTCCGAGCTGTTGGAGCGGTACGTTCTATTTCTTGTCAGTAAAATGTGTTATTCAGACTATAACGATGCTGTAGATGACGTCGGGTCTCCGACTCACGCATACTCTCTCAATCCAAAACCATTATCGTGCCCGGGGGTGCTTGCTAGGCATGCCTTTTCCATCGGTGGTGGAGCAAGCCCCGGGTAGTCGAAATTATTGTGCAGGAAGAGGGGGGAGTTCGTGATGAGAGTGCGATTTTTTAACCCCCTCACTTATATGCCAACCATTCCACATTCCAAAATCAGAGCCATTCCAAGAGTCCTCCTGCTTTAGCACGCGCTCGCGACTCGGTAGTCTATGCGAGAGAGCAATATTGCGACGTGTCCGACAAACAGCCTTTGCCCAACAATTAGTAAGTTGTGGTGAATCCGACAGCGTTTTCTCAAGCCAAGCATAGGCGAGAGCATGGAGTCCTTGGGGACTCGATTTCCCTCATGCCGCCATACACACTCTCGATGCAAGAGCAGCAGCACCGCGATACGAAAGCATGAAATCCCGCTCCCTTTTGTCATATGGAGAAACAGTGCAAGCATGGAGGTCGCGATGGACTCCGAGCCTGTATACACCCCTTTTCAGAAGGGAGACTAGGTGGCTACATGATTCACCAAGAAGCATTGAGAGGAATGAGGGCGACCAAAAGAGGGCATCATCGATCACAGAGCTTCCGCTCCAAGAAAATGGATGGCGGAGAGCGCGACGGAGAGCTTCATTATCACTCATCAGCCGGAACTCCCTGTCACAAACATCAAAAATTGCCTCTCTTCCTTTTCCTCAATCCTTTCCCAAAACCTCGACCGACCACCTCATCGCCTGCTTTCCTCGCGTGTACCCGGGTTCATATGAAATTGCCTCGAGGAGTTCTTCTGGGTTCTCTTCCACTTTAAATACCACCGTCGCAATCATTTCCATGACTTCCTCTCCAGTAAACACCCTCAGGAGCTTGTCGGAAAGCCCAGCTTGGAGGGAGGTAAGCATACTAAGAGAGATGGAGAAGACGAGGGTGATACAGATAGGATCATATTGATATTTTAACAATTTACATGTATCAGAGCCGCATAAGCCTCGAAATGTTTTTACTTATGTATGTATGACTCATACATACATAAGTAAAAACTTTACGTACAGATCGACAACATCCCGCTCGGACTCACTTTTTGCTGGGACGCACGCCTCTTCGCGATTCAAATTTGAGTGTTTGAATGGGGGAAGTAAAGAGAAAAGAGTCGATTTTACCTTTCAACCCACAGGGCAGACGACAGCCAAGGCAATACGGCCCCATTCCCTATGCTCATAACCCGATTTAAGGATGTAGACTTCGGTTTGTTGATGCCAGTACGGAAGCAACGACATGACCGCACTCAAAGAGGAGAGAAAGAGGAGAGAGCGCATGTCGCAAGCAGCAGCGCGCGAACCATGCGCCAGAGAAGCAGGAGAGGAGAGACAATCCCTTAAGCCCCCCCAAAGATGATAAAGTGGCACAGAAATGGTTGTGCATAGCAATCAAGGCCCCCCAAGAGCACCTATAATTATTTATGACTGTTGCCTGCGCAAAGGTCGGCTCAAGTTTCTCTTCGCTCGCCCTCCCCCCTCACGCTTCCCTGTGCAGCCTCTAGCCTCCCCTCAATCCACGTCGTCTGTGCATGACACATGCCCTGGTGTACAGCCAAGGATTTGAACATCGTATCATAATTCAAAAGGCATTGACGCACACACACAATCTCACCCATCAACCATATATACACACACAAAACATGCACGATAGCCAAACCTCGCGCGGAGGAGTGCGTTGGACTGGAGGAGGAGAGCGGCACGGCAAGGAGGCGGCACAAGGAAGGAACACGAAACATGGACATCTACTACCCCAAGGACAATGCAGTCTCGCACGGCAAGGTAGGTGATACTGCGGCTGCCAATTTCAAAAGCGCAGGCGTACCTGCGTCACGGTGAGGCCTCGTGCTAACTCTCCTGTCTCTCCTCCTCCCTCCTCCCTCTCTTCTGCAGGTGCATGAGCTTCTCGACCCAGAGGTACGATAAGGATATGGGCAATAAGTGCCACATAAGACAGTCGACCCAAGCCGAAATGTGTTTTCCTTACCCTCTCTTCGCTTCCTCCATCCTTCCATCCGCACCCACGCAGGCGTTGAAACGCGGGGAGCCTCTGACGGAGGAGTCAATCCGCTGGTTGCTTGAGTTGCATGGAGAGATGTTCTTAATTGAGCAATATTACAGCACACGGACCCGGTTACGGCGGTTGGCACTGAATGGGACACCGGTGGCGGTACGTTTTGCGGGAGTGGGGATATACTTGCGTGGTGCGTGTGAGTGGCCGGGTCACCGACTGTGAGAACGGGGACAGAGAGAGAGGGTCATGGGTAAACTTGTCTACTTCCACTGCTGCCATCTTTTCACGGCATACACAAAGGAAACGTTCATCTCCGTCTCAATTCCCCCATGCACACCTACTTCCCCCTTCCATCCCTCCTTTCCCCACCCGCAGGAGTTCTCGGACATCGAGCCCATGGTCGACTTCCAACTCGGCACCACCAACATCCGCATGGCATTTACCATCCGTGCCACCAAAGGGGTTGTATACGAGCTCCTTGTGAACGGGAAGCGGTTCGAGGACCTCACACAAGCCCTGCCGTCTCCCATTGCTTCTTGTGCTGAGGGGTCAGGCATGACCTTCGGAGACCCCCTTATGTTTCAGCGGCTGGGCATCTTACCACCACACGTGCTCCAGCAGCAACACCAGCAGCAGCAGCAAGAGCAGCAGCAGCTTTTCCTCAAACAAGCTGTAGAACAGCAGCAGTACCTTCTTCTTCTTCAGCAGCAGCAGCAGAAGCAGCAGCAGAAGCAGCAGCAGCAGAAGCAGCAGCAGAAGCAGCAGCAGGAGGAGGAGGATGCCATGGCACTTGCACACTTGAACACGTCGATGGGCCCTTCTTCTGTGGGGCACTCTTCCAATTTTCTACTCCACTCTCACCCTCCCTCTCACCCCCACCACCAGCATCACCGCACCGCCTCCCATAACGTGCTAAACACGTCGCTGGGCCCTTCTTCTGTGGGGCACTCTTCCACCTTTCTACTCCACTCTCACCCTCCCTCTCACCCCCACCACCAGCATCACCGCACCGCCTCCCATAACGTGCTAGCCGACATTTTAGCCTCAGACCTGCCCATACTCATCACCCAGCATCTCCATCACTCTCATTCAAGGAATCCGTCTCTCACCTTTTCCCAGTACCACCACCATCGACAACTCAGTCTGGGAGCTCACTCCTTGCAGGATGACGTTTTCTCCGCGCTTATCGCGGGGGTTGGTGCTGGGGGAGGAGGAGGAAGAGAGGGAGAAGGGTCTGAGGGGATACATGGAGCAACGGCGACGGCGCCTGCGACGTCGTCGATGCATTCGTGGGAAAATCTGATGTTGGTCGGAGGAGAAGGGGGGAGCGAAGAGGGGGGAGGGGGGTCGATTTTTGTCACCCCTGGGGCGACTGCTGCGACTAATACCAATAATGCGCTCTTGCCTTTGCTCTCACCGGCGCAGCACCACAACCACCTTCGGCAGCAGCAGCTGCTGCAGCAGCGGCAGTATCAGTACCTTCTCCAAAATCAAAAGCAAGAGCACCACCAACAGCACCCTCCTCGAGCGCTGATGCCCCAGCAAAAAGTAGAAGAGATAAAGGGAGAAAGCAAGGTGGCCATCAACCGAGAGCAGCAGCAGCAGCATTCACGACTGACAGGAAAGATGCTGCAGCACAAATTGCACCGCCACCTCCCGCAGCAACAGCAGCAACAACAGCTGTATGAAGGGGGAATGACGATTGAACCGGTCTCACACGGTGCGGGAGTCTTGAAGGGAGGGAGGGAGGGAGGGAGGGAGGGCTTCTCAAGCGACGAGGAGGGAGAGAGGGTAAACGAGAACGGGCGAGGGGGACGCAGGCGGCGCGGATCAAGCGATTTATTTTGTCAAGAAAATCAACAGTTGCAGCAGCAGCAGCTGGAGATCAAGACTGGCAAGCAGTGCATGGACGACGGAGCGGATGAGGAACGGAGAGAGGAAGATATTGTCACCACAATCACCTCCTCCGCCACCGATGCCTTCCATGATGACGAGCCTGTGCAGCGTCCTGCTCTTAAAATGGCCAAGACTTCTCCCTCTCTTCGTCAGGTCCCTCTCTCCACCTTGGCTGGCACCCACCACCGGCGAAGGAGCAGCCACGGGAACCTTAACAGCCTCAAGAACACGGGGAGGCGAGCAGGAGGAGAGACGACGACGACGACTGAACAACATAATTCTGGTGGTGAAGGAGGACTTTTCGCAGCTGCCAAGAGAAGACTTCATGGTCATTTGCTTGCTGAAGAGCCTTCGGCGCTTCAGCGGAGTCTTTCGGCGAGCGACGTGATGGACCGACCGCCAAACCTGAAGATTGTTGTGCCTGCTCCTCCTTCTTCCATTGGTAAGACCGCTCGGGCCAGCCTGTTGAATCATACATTGAAGATACAAATGCCTGGAAAGAAGATACGGTCGCGACAAGGCGACGTGTGAGAAGGGTGAAGGATAGAAGAAAGGAGGGAAGGGAGGGAGGAGTGCGCAAGCTAGACACTTTAAGAGTAGGAAAGATGAAGAAGGTTTGCGCGTTTGCATTGCTGCCACATATTGGGAACCTCCCCACGATAAATGCAGATAAGAAATTAAAAAAGATCAGATTAGCAGCAAGTAGGTACCAGTAGGCAGGCGTTTTTAGCTAGAGGAAAGAGGGTGGAAAGAGAGAAGAGGAAAGAGAGAAGAAAGGAAGGAGGCCAAGGAAGAAAGGGGGCGTTTGAAACCCCCTTCCTTCCACGATGTGTCCCATGTGTGGACAGGAATTTGGGAGAGAAAGTGCATGCGTGCATGCCGGTATCTTTATATTGTAGCGTCCACATTGTGTACCTGAGTGCGTGGAGGTATAGTCAGAGTAAACTGGAAGCGAGAGCCTCATCTCTTCCGCTCTTTAACCCCGTCTTTCTATCTTCTCTCCCAAGCTACCTTGATGGTAGTACATGAAATGAAATCTCCGATTGAGTCTCAATTTACTCCGCCAAGGGCAGCATACACATATAGAAGAAGGGAGAAGGAGGAAAACTGAGCGGCTGTTGGTCAAAGAGGGAAATAGCTAGGAAAGGAAATATTTTAGGAGAGTGCATCTTTCGCATAGTAAGAGCACCAAATAACAAAGAAAGAAGGGATATAGATTTAGGTCATGTAGTTCAAGGCATCAAGATACTGTTCTGTGGGTCGGGGGGGCAGCTTTGCTTTTCTTCGAAAACCCTTCTACGGACATGCAGTGATTGCGTACCTCCTTTCTCCCGCCCGCCAGGGAGCCAAAACATGGAAATGGTATTTTATTGGGGGCACCATGGAGTCCCGAAGGTATGTTCAAACTCAATAACTTCCCCCTGTACCCAGAATGTAGTGCATCATTTCTGGGGTGATAAGCATACCCGGAGGAACGACTTGAGGTTGAGCTCTTATGTGAAGGCCTTCCCGCAAGCCTTCCTTCATCTCACAGTGCCACGACCACAGGAGCGGCAAGTACGCTGAACATCGGGTTTGAGAATGAGAGCTTTTGCATGATGGGGAGGTCGCGGTGGTCTTGGCAGCTCTGGCGAGTGCTTCGCATTATCAGAATGCTGCAATACCATATGATACCGCACAAAAAGGGCCTTTGGTGCTGCTTCATGACCACAACCCCCACCCTCTCACCCCGCAAGCAAGATAAAAAGGAGGAGGATTTTGATGTCGACAAGGACCTTATCCGCTGCATGTCTAATACACGAGGACCTCTTTTCCTTCCCTTTCCAACGCACAGCTTTCTTTTTCCCAAGTGCCTGCAGCGCCAAAAAAGAGCAAGGCTTCCAATAACTCCCACAAAGCCTGCGCCCCTCCCCACCCTTCCCCTCGTCGTCATGGCTACGGCAGTGCTTCGACAACCTCAATGCAAGGTGGCCCCCTCCCAACTCCCGGTCTATGCCCGGGCTCGTGGAGAGAGTTCAGTAGCAGACTTGGTACGTACCCACTAAGCCCCTCTGCCAATATCAGGAGTAGCAACACCAGCAGGATTAGAGGTAATAGTAGTGATAAGCAATACGACGAGTGGATAGATATCACACCCCTAGGCCACCTATCTATTATTTTTTAGTCCCGTTAAGACACGTATGTCAACGACGCATGCCTAGGCTCATCGTTATTCCCTCCCCTCCCTCCTTCTCTCCTCTCTCGCCATTCTTCAAAAACACAGGACCTAAACATGGAGACTCTGTTGGAGGAATATGTGTTGGATGACGATGATATGGGCATGGATTTTTGGGACGGGACCAATACTTCGGACACGAGCAAAGACACGGCCCCGAACAATATCAGCGATGTACGTGTGCCTGTGCCTCTTTCCTCTTCAGCAATTTTATTTGTCAAGCGAGAGGATAAAGTATGCACGTGCTTAAGTTTTGGAGAAAGACTCCGGAGCGGGATCAGAACATTCCATAATTTTTTTCGACGATCTTCACATCTTTTCAACTCTCCTTTCTCAAACCCCAACAACCTTAAAAAATTTAACAGTTTGACGACATGGACGAGATGGCGAGCGGCGGTGGAAGCGGACGAGGACTAGGGGGAAAGACAAGTAAAATCAGTAGCAGTAGCAACAGCAGCAGCAGCAGCAGCAGCGGTACGGGCAAAGGGAAGAAGCGCAAGGCCGCCGGTGGGGGTAGCAGTGGGGCGCCGAGGAAGAAGAGTCACGAGCAGATGGAGCGTAGAAGAGAAAGGAATCGAATTTTGGCCCGTCGGACGCGTCTGAGGAAGAAGTTTATTTTTGAGAGTTTGCAGAAGCAAGTTATGGATTTGAAACGGCAGAACATGAAGCTCAAGAGGATCGTGAAGGTGAACATGGCGGAGCAAGCACCGGAGGTCCTCGGTTCGTGCACGGCCCGTCTGCCTTCAATCGTCACTGAGTCCATGGCAGAGGCGTCGACACTGCTGGAGCGAGGAGATTTCAATTTGGTCAAGTCGTTACAGACGGCCCAGCAGTCGTTTGTGGTGACGGACCCGAGCTTGCCTGATAACCGTAAGTGGGGGAGGGAGGGAGGGAGGGAGGGAGGGAGGGAGGGAGGGAGGGATGATGTCATATTTTTATGATTTGCCCCATTGCTCGCCCTTTGCTTATTTTACCTTGCCTCTTTCCTCTCTCCCTCTTCCCCCCTCGACATCCCCCCCCCCCGCGCCTCCAACACAGCTATCGTATTTGCCTCGCAAGGCTTCCTGGACATGACGGGCTACAGCATGGGGCAAGTCCTTGGGCGGAACTGTCGCTTTTTGCAGGGGCCTCGCACGGACCCTGCGGCGGTGGAGAAGATTAGGAAGGGAGTGGCGACTGGGTCAGATACGTCGGTGGCCCTGTTGAATTATAAGGCGGACGGAACGGCGTTTTGGAATCAATTTTTTGTGGCGCCTTTGAGGGATTTGAATGGGGAGGTGGTGTATTTCGTGGGAGCCCAATGTGTGATTGATAGGCCCATGGAGGAGATGGAGGAGGAGGCGCGGGTAAAGGCGAAGGAGGAAGCGGAGGAACGGGCGGCGGCGGAGGCGGGTAGTGAGGAGGAAGAAGATGAGGAAGAGGAGGATTGAGAGGGGGGAGAAGGAGATAAGAGAAGGAGGGAGGAGAGGAGGAAGAGTTCATAAGTGAGATGTATACAAAAACACAAGGTCGAAAACGATAAAGAAGAGAGGAGTGACATCATGCACGAAAAAGGGAATAGATTCGGAGAGATATTGAGCAGGGAAAAAGCAAGAAGATGACAAGACGCAGACACGCACATACGGGTTGAAAATGAGATGGTTTTGTGAGGGCTGTGACGACGTTTTGTCGTGGTTTTTATCCGTTTTGATTAGCTTTTCGCAGCAGCAGCAGCAGCAGCAGGAGTTTGGAGAAGAAGAGAGCCGGGCCGTCAGGACTGGGCGAGGCGATGAAGACATGAGACCTTGAGTAGTGTCAAGAAAGGAAGAAGAAAAAAATAGAAGAAGAGGAAGATATATGAAGAAGGAAAACGACGATGTGTATGTAGTAAGAAGAAGAAGGAGGATGAGGAGAAGAAGGAAGTGGAAGACAGGGCCAGCCAACAAGCAGAAACTTAAAATCAGGAAAAGTTAATTCGCAGAGAGATAAGTCGGCAGGACACAAAAGAGAGAGACACCAATATCAACATTAGCAGCAACTGAAGTAGCAGGAAGACGACTAAAAAATGGAGAGAGTTGCTACTGGTGCATTCCCATCCCCTCCCTGTCCCTGCTTGCCGGCGGAAATCTAGTCATTTTGTAATTTTCGCGTGACTCAATTTCTTTTTTTTCGGTTCTGCGGCTGAGTCTTTTCGCCTTCTTTTAAGATTGGGCGCTGGGCTATCGCTTGCTCTCTTCCTAATCATTCCTTCCTCCGTCGCTCTGAAAAATTTCTCTTCAATTTTCCAGAGTCCTTTATCCCTCTGTTCCTGCTTGCCTTGCCTTAGAGCGCGACATCCTGCATCTGCCGCCGCCTCCTTATCGTTGTCAGTCTGCGTTGTTAATCAAAGCCGCACTGAGATAAGTGACAAAATAACCACAATTTAACAAGTGACTTCCTACTCGATGATTTACCTCATCCGTTCCTTTCCCACCCTCCTCCCCGTCCCTCCCTCCCTACAGCCCGACAATCTCCCTCACTTCTCCCCATCCTCCCTCCCGCCCCTTTCCCCAACAATAACTCCCTTTTTCAAAATTACCAGCCGTCCTCATCTTCTGTCGACCCTCCCTGTCCTCCTTGTGACGTCGGTTCCGAAGACTGCACTGTTGCCGACGCAGTCCCCGAGGCTGCTGCTTGAGCCCTTTGAGCCCGTGCGGCTTTGGCTTTATCTGCTGCCTTTCGTTCCTCCCGTCGCACGGTTTGCTTCTCTGTGAATATCATGGCACCTACCCCCAAACTCACGCCAACAACACCCGCAATTACACCTCCGATGACCGCAGGATCGACCTCCATTTTTAGGAGGTCCCGTCTGCGCGTAGATGAGGTGGAAGCGGCCAGTTGCTGCATATGGTTTTGTTGTTGTGTTGACAAAGGAGCACGTGCATGCAAGGCAGGTAGGCGGCCGACGGGGGCCAGGAATGCGTGGGTCTTGGTAGCAGCCAGTAGCAGGCAGGCTGCTACCAAGAGGATGAATTGTCTTTGTTGTGCGAGGAAGGCCATGTGTACTGTGCATCGTGTTGGGTGTGTCGGGGATGGTGTGAGAGGAGTGGTGGGCTTGGAAGAGACAGGGCTCGGAGGGGATAAAACGCGAAAGGTGCGTATCCTGCACAGCAACTTTACTGCTAGTTTGAATACACAAATAGGGCTGTGGGTGATGGGGGCGTCTTAAAGACGTGGCGCAGGCGGTGGCATCCAGAAGACCACCTCACGCTTTGATGCGTCGTTGGGGATAACTTCTTGGGGGGACATTTGTTCGAAGAGACCACCCGCCACGTGCACTGACCATGATCCTGCGGGGCATTGCTAAGGGAGTATCGGTCAACGAAATGAATAAGTGTGAATGACATATCACATGTAGTCACACAGGCAAAGCAAAATCAACGCACTTGGATCGTCATGATGGGGAATCGCTTCTTTAAGAGAGCATATGCACGTGGTTGACTGTGTGTGGCTGCTTTTCTCACCCTCACCCTCCCGTCCCCTCCACCTTGACACACACACAGCGTGTCTGAGGTCAAAAGCGCACTAGGCTCGGGCATCAGCCCATTTACACACACTCGGCAGGGATGGCAGCACCGCGCAAGACTGACCATTGCTCGGGCTTGGACACAAAGCTCGACCTCCCCCTAATCCAAGACGCAGCCATGACCATACGACCCTTAGTGCACCGCACTCCCGTCCTACGGTGCCAAGCCATTGAGACAGAAAGCCTTGCTGCTGCCCATTCCGTGTCAGTCACCCACCGGGAGCTATTTTTCAAATGCGAGCTCTTCCAAAAAACGGGGTCATTCAAGGTCCGCGGGGCCCTCAACGCGGTGGCCCACTTGCCTCCCACTGTCACAGACGTCGTCACTCACAGCAGCGGAAACCATGCTCAAGCTCTTGCATGGGCAGCACGTGCTAAAGGCCTTAATGCCCACATTGTTATGCCCCGGACAGCTCCCGCTGTCAAGGTAAAAGCTGTGAAAGGGTACGGGGGCAAGGTCTATCTGTGCGAGCCGACGGTAGAGGCCCGTTGGGCCATGGCGGCCGAGCTAGTGGGCTCAACAGGCGGGGCATTGGTGCATCCTTCCGATGACTACAATGTGATGGCAGGCCAAGGAACTGTAGCCCTGGAATTTTTAGAGCAGGTCAAGGAGGAGACGGGGGGGGAGGAACTGGACGCGTTGATCATTCCGATTGGAGGGGGTGGATTATTGGGAGGCATGGCCGTGGCAGCTAAGACCATGCGGCCGGATATCAAGATAATAGGTGCAGAGCCCGCAGTAGTTGATGATGCGGCTAGGTCCAAGGCGACGGGCGTGTTGTGTTTACACCCGACGCCGCCTCCACGGAGTATTGCTGATGGGCTGTTGACGGTGTTGGGAAAGAAAACGTTTCCGATAGTGTCGTCCGATAAGGTGGATGCGATTTTGACCGTATCGGAGAGGGAGATCGCCCGGGCGATGCGTCTTGTGTATGAGAGGATGAAGCTGGTGATTGAGCCGAGTGCGGGGGTGGGTGTGGCTGTGGCTTTGAGTTGCAAGAAATTAAATGCGGTGCTGGGGATGGAGTGTCGGAGAGTGGGCATTGTCTTATGTGGTGGCAATGTAGACATAAGTGAAATGGAGGAGGTTTGGCGGTTGGCGGCTGAGGAGGAAGAAGAGGAAGAGAGGGAGGAAGATGAGATTAACGGGCATAAGAGCAGTAGTAGTAGTAGTTAGTAATGCGGGAGCAGGGGTAGAAGGCGTTAGATGCCAGAAAGATGTTTAGTCTAGCAGACAAGAGGTAAATGGATAACTGCAACGAACGATTGGTTGTAAAAACAAGGTTACATTGTTAAATGGACGGATTGACCGCGACATTTTTCTTTATTATAATGTTTATATACACGTTACATTCTTTTTTTCGTCATTCCCCTTCGTGCTACGCTAAGTGGTAGGGGACGCGCCCTCCCTCCCGCTCCAATCCTCGCAAGCATAAAACTAAAAGGTAACTTCGTTTTGCTAGCTTCTGCAACACAGAGCATAAATAAACTACATATAAAACACTTACCACAAAAATATACTCCTTTCCGCACCTTCAAAATCAAAATCATCCATTACGCCAGAAACAAATCATCGCTACATCCCTCCCACCTAAATATTGAACTCCGGCAACGGCGACCCGTCCGCATGGTCCTCACTCTTAATATTCTGCTCCACCACACAATCCTCCACCGCCATTTGCATCAACCGAGGAATCTCCGCCTGCGATCCCAGGGGCTGAGACAAAGCCCATTCCACCCCAGGGAAAATTGAGGCCGCCTCTTCCAACAACGTTGGGATATCTTCCGCCACATGCCGCCCCCTCGACAAAAAAAACGGATGACAAATAATAAATGTGGCCCCACGTTCCACGCATCGACCAAAAGCTGTGGCAATGGAGGGCTCTGCTAGCTCCATGTGGGCGGGCTCCACCAGCTCATATCCACTCAGGGCCTGGAAATCATTCACAACGCCGGCCAACGCATTATTGGCCTCAGCGCGGCGCGATCCATGATCCACGACGATCACGCCCACCTTGTACTCTCTCGCTTGAGCCTGGGACTTTTCCCGTATCCTCTGTTGCTCTTGTTGCAGTTGAAAGGCGTGAGCGTCCACTTCGATCTCGGCCTCTTCCAAATGCTCGGTGGCAGTCGTCTCGATGACCACCTCGCGGCCCTTGCTCACGCGCAGCGTGTCAGACAAGGTTGGTAACTGCATCCAAATCCGTCCTTCCGTGTGCATGGTAGCAGTGGTGGGGCGGGTGCTGAGGCTGTCGCTGCTGGGACTGGGTCGCCACCGGGCGTCCTGATTTTGTACCAGTGGTGACTTGTTGAGTAAGAGGAACCCGTGGACGGCAAGTTGCGCCGTCCCAAGCAGTGCGACCACGAGCAGCTGCGAGGAATGTGAGTACCTGCACATGATGCGATGTGATGCGGGCGAGTGGCTGGGGTGGATGTTGATGGTATCGGCGTGCGCGCGCGCTCTAGGCTAGCCAGCAATAGTTGTCCAGAGGCGGGATCACTAACGAAAAAGCGACCAGCCAACGAGTCGGATCTAGCGCGTCTTCCTTGTGCACTTGTAAAAGTGCTGCCTGTATGTGTGGGGTTGAGTGCGCAAAGAGTGTGTGAGTCGGTGACAGTAAGGCGACCCCTCGCTCCAGCAACTGCCGTCGTCTCCAAGAAGGAATTTCCTGCTATCAGTGGATTGAAACCTGTCACGCAAAGCCGCTCTTCTTTTTCTTCCTTGCATTTTCGATGCCCTGATCCCGGGAAACGAGCCCTCGCGTACACAAATAACTCACACCGACGCTGCTCTTCCTCGTCCCATAAGCAGACTAGCCAGCGCTGGGCACACGTTCCGAGACGAGTGACCATGACAAGCACTTCGCCTCAGAAGTGGGCCGAGGAGGACATGCCCCCGCCGCAGCACCAGCAGCAGCAGCAGACCGGTGCGGGGCCGGACAAGGAAATGATGGAGGTCAAACAGCTTTTAAAGCAGGCATTGGGAGGGGCGGGCATCCTAAACCACGCTAGGGTACGTTTTCGTCAAGCAATGCAATTCTCCCTGACTTTCGTCGCCCATCACGAGTACGCTAACTCTAGGCACCCCCACCCCTCACGCCAAACAGGCGTTGCTTGTCGCCGGGGTCCATTTGGTCACGGATAGGTTTGGTGACGGGCAGCGACCCGAGGCCAGCCTCACGCATCTACGGCTTCTACACCCCAATCAACGCGCGATGGCCGCAGCAGAAACAGAAGAAGGGCGACTCGCATTAGGCTTGGTCGCCGACTTGCTTGATAGTTTAGGTTTAAGGCACAGCTTGTCCATCTTTCTACCGGAAGCTAATCTCGACGATGGTACAGCAGTGGGGGAGGGGCAGCCGCAGCAGCAGCAACAGCAGCATCCGCCTTCGCATTGGAGGTCGCTGCAGCAAGCAGTCGTAGAAACGCTCGAGTTGGATTCTGATACTGGTTCCGAAGATCCTCTCCTCTTACAATTCATGCGCCGCCAGATGGAAAAGAAGCGATTGAGGAGTGAGTCGGAGGCGAAGGAGGAGGGAGAAGAGGGGGATGGAAAAGGAAGGAAGGAGGAGGGAGAAGAAGAAGCGATGCTGGCACCCGGGGGACAAGAGCAGGCTTTGGCCGCCAGGCAACAAATGGTAGAGAAAAACGGCGTCGAAGAAATAACTGGAGCTGTGGAGGAGGCAATTGCGTATGAAGAGGAGGAAGAGGAGGGTAGAAGCAGGTGTGTCTTGGGTGAGGGAAACTGTAGGGGAATGGTTGGAGGCAATGCATCTACTTCAATTGAGTCTTATGTAAAATGTAACGATGCAAACACCGCGCACATTGACACATCAGGAATGGCGGGCAGCATGAACAAGAAGAAGGGGATGGTAGTATTTCCTCGGCTGTAAACAAAAGAACCGGCGAGGGGAGCGGCAGCAGCAGCGATGATGACAACGATGACGAGGTGGAACTGAGGCTCTCGATGGACAAAGTACGTACTTCCAAAAATCACGACAGGTTTCAAAGATCCCAAATTGTCCATATTTGTACTTTTCACTCTTGGACATCACTCGAACAGGTGGCCATTCAGGCCGAGGCAGAAACAATACAAGAGCAAGAGGAGGAGGAGGACGTGGAGGATGGAGTCCGGGATGTCGCCTTAACCCAGGTCTTCCCATCATTAGTACAACAAGAAGACAGTGTAGCGGATGATGAGGAAGTATTAAAAGGGTAGTCTGTGTCTGAGTGAATTCGGGATGTGGGTGTAGTAAAAGAGACCAAGAATAATGAAATCGACTTGCTAAGAAGTCTGGTAAATGTATTTTACTTGATTGCTGTTAGGAAAAACCTTAATGTATTTTACTTGATTGCTGTTAGGAAGAACCTTGTCATTTTTGCATGGGCCAAAAACTATGAACCGCTGCATGACGCACCAGAGAGTAGATAGGAGCCTCTCCAGGGAAAGCAGGGGAGGGAGGAGGTCCAGTAACGGGCCCCGGGGCATAAACGGCTGCTGTTGACTCCAACGGCATTCTGCTCCCTGAGAAAAAAGGCTTATGCCGTGCCCTGCCTGCTTTTTCCTGCCTCCACTTCCAATCGTGAACATATACATGCAGGGTAGCAAGAGCGTGCTCCCCATTTATTTGTCCGGAGAAGAGAATTGGTGTGCTTGCACATAAACAGCCAAAGGAAAGAATTCCGTGTACATCTCTTCTCCCTGCTCTCGTAGACGACGACACGGCAGGCCCTCCCGCTCCTCCATATATCCACAGCGTCCAGGACCCACTCGCGTTATTTCATATTGTGATCGAGCTGAAAAAATATTACTGCGTAGCATCGTTCACATGGGCACCAACAAGCTCACACGTTCCATCTCTGCCTGCGACTCACTCTTTTCCGCGCCCCCCCCTCCCGTCATCTACGCACATACACAGGGCGCCAAACACCCAGGACGAAGGAAGCTAAAGGCTCTATACCAAACCAGTATCCACGCATCCCAGATATCCCTCCCAGTCATAGTTCTGTACAACACAAGTACCTGACCACCATGCCTGTTCATCAACAACGGCGGCCTGCTCTCGTCTTGTCAGGGATGGCAACATTGCTCTTAGCGTTAAGCACAGAGGCAGGCAATCCCAAGGTGAGTCCATGTAATTGCATCGACGTCTAAACCACACTCCTTGAAGTCTGACGCGCTTATGTCTTGATTGCCATATGTCTCTTGCCTTGGTAAGGGTTACCATTACTATTCTGTCAATTCCCATGTCCTGCCCTCCCTCCCTTGTTGATCGAAATTTTCACAACGTTCTGCCATATTTTCCACCTCTCTATGTATCTACTGGTCCCATATATACTGTTATCTCTTGACGTGTATTGCTTTTCTCACTCATTTTTCTCCTCTGCTCCGCTGCCAAAATATTCCTTCCCTTAGAACCGACGCCGCATGCAATTTGATAGCAACGCCGATATCCTGGAGGACGTGGAGGATTGGAAGGCTATTGTGGACCCCTCCACCTGCCCTTTGAAGCAATGGTCGGTCGCCTTGAAGCTGACTGCCGTGACTCTGGCCGATGGCCTCCCTTGCTTTGATACCGAAGGTAAAGTTAGCCCATATGTGCAATTCAAGATGAGCGGAAAGACTATCCAGAGCTGGACAGAGGAGAATCAGCAGTTCCCTGTCTTTTTGGAAAATTTTCAGTTGGGGTGTCACGATATTTCTGAGCCGCTCGAAGTCTCGGTTGTGAACTCTGCGACGGGACGGACGTGCATGTCTACAACGGTGCAGCATTGGTCGTATGGCCGGCAGGGCGTGTTCACGGAGACCCAACCGGCGTTGAGTGACGAGGCGCGTAGTGGGGGTTTTGGATTGATAAAGGACACACAGCAGAGCTACTCGTACGTGCTGAGGGATGGCAGGAGCTCGATTGACTTGACCATCAACGCTTTCCCTGGCCCGCAGGAAGTGGCCTCGAAATGGAACACCCATACGGCAGGGGACACATTTGGGATCGTCTTCGGCATGCTATTATTCACAGGTTGCATCGGATACTTTGTCTGGAAGATCCGCAACTCCCATTCAGGGCCCGCTCCACCTGTCAATGATGCTGCTGCCCTTCATGGTGCTGCTCCTTCTGCGCCAGCTGCCGGGATGAGCCAGAAGGCAGGTGAATCGGCTGCTAATTTGGCCGCAGCATAGAACTTAGTCAATTGTGAGTGGTAAATGAGAAGAAAAGAAAGGATGCGAGGAGGGACACCAGTGGCGTGGAGTATCTCCACTCATAGGTATGAAAAAAGAAAAAATCAATAAGTAAAGAGATTACGGAGGGGAGACAACAAAATAGAAGCTGGAGCTGGAGTGATAAATGCGTGTATGACTAGCCGCGAATATCTTGTGTACATGAGGTAGGAAGGAGGAGGGTGGGAAGGAGGAGGAAGAGGAGAAAGAAAACACGAACGAAAGCAAACAATCAAAAAGGGAATGGAAAATCGTAGAAAATCTCGGAAGAAAAAGGAAGGGTAGCAAATGTGGGCATGTGTATGTGTTCAATACGTCTGCGAGTGATTGAGGGGCCGACATTAGTCCGAATTGTTGGTAGTTAGAAATCAAATGAAAAAGAGCGCGCGGAGAGACGTAAGAATATTCAACCCGTGTTGAGGGAAAGGAGAAGAAGAAGATGAAAGGAAAGATGTAAGGAAGTGGAAGTGTGTTGAAACGTGCAAAGAAAAAGAGTCAACAAAAGATGTTTTACAAGCACACACCTTTGACGCATGTTATCCGGATTCCACAACCACACGCATGAGACAAGCCGGCGTACACGGTGGTCCTATATAAATTTCATGCATCCATCTATCCGTCTTTCATGGTTTGATGATTTCATTCACGTGACTTAGCATATGGCTGCAAGCACATTTTTCGTGCTTTTCCTCTCCCTCGATATTATTGCTGCCTCTACAAACTTTGTGTCGTCGTCAAATTTTCCTCCCCCTCCTGTCTCTCGCCCTCCCCCTCTCTCCTCACAACTCCCCCACCCCTACCTCAGATCTCTGGCGGTATCCGCGACGCAGAGGAGGAAGATGCCGGGTAGTTACTTCTCAAGAAATCCTTAACTGTCTCATACGTCGTCCAACTAATCGCAACAGATGGTGTGTGTACCAGCAACCGCGGCAACATCCCTCGGAAAAATCCCACCACTCCCTCCGCTGCGTGGATCTGCCTGGCCGCGTCCAGGATTCCCTTGTACCTTAATCGTGTGTGCTCTGCACGTAGACAGCCCCCATCTGATGAGGATGTCACATGGCTCCGAACTGGAGCAGTGGTAGGAAGGGAGTGAGGCGCTGCTCGCACTCCCGCAGTTCCCGGTGGGCTGGTTGCTCCGTGGCTGGCGGCTAGAGGAGTGGCGGCAGCGGAAGTAGGGTGGTGTAGACCCGAAGAGGATGCAGCATGCACTGATCCTGCTCCTTTGCTGCCTCTATGAGTGCAGGGATCGTAAATATCGACATCAGCGCCAACGACAGCAGCAGCCAGAGGGGTCCCACGCAACGTGACTTGGGTTTGGAGCCGCGTCTTGATCAAATCTAAGGGAGTAGTCGCAGCAGCAGCCAAGGCCCCGGCCCCTGAGCCGGCGAAAAGGTAAGTGCCTGTGTTATAGTCGCCCGCAGGCTTGAGCATGCGCTTGATGCTCTCATTCGCGGCGACCATCACCCCGCCGTACGGTAAATTCATAAACAGAGTCACGGGTAAGCTCAGATAGAACGCCCGTACCCCCTCCTGCCGCGCGATCGATGCAGCACAATTCAGCAAGCCCGTATAGTACCCTAACTGCAGACGTTGCTTTATCACGTCCATGGGTGTCATAATGGAATCGTGAAAAAGCGTCGCCACTGCTCCAGCTGCTGCTGCTCCTCCAACGTTGTGCTCACGTCCATTCACTCCAAAACTTTCCTTACACGATTCGAGTGCACTAAAATACGCAGCATGAGCAGGCACACACGCTGACAACATTGAGCTCACCCCTCGCCAAAGCCGAAACACCCCTTCTCGTTGGACCAAGCGTGAGGCCGCCTCCAAGGAAGTCATCCCCGCGCCTTCCACGACTACCGCCGCTCTTGCCACCGCTGATGCAGCTCTCCGTCTCCCATCACCAACAGTCGCCGTCGCCGTCGCCGCGGCCATCGTCTGCTGCTTCATACAATTTGCCGTCACATTACATTCTTGGCACTGGACAAAGGTCTTGATGGTGTCCACGGGATACATAACTGTGTGCTCGGCTATGCCAGCTAAACTCCCCGCAATCATATGATGCACAAATGACCCCGCCTTCGGGTCCCAATCCTCCCAGTCCAAGTCCGCATCACTACCTCCAATCCCATGACATTCTGCAGGGGCTGCACGTGTCCCGCTTGAGGCCAAAAAGCCTATTATGCGGTCCATTCCTAGCTATGTGCGTGTCTGCTGCTGCAGCTTATGCGTGATGGATGGGACGTATTCCCTGTCGCCTTACGTTCACGGATAGCTTCTTCCCTGACGGATACACTTATGTGTGGGTCTGAGTGAACACATGGGAGATGTGTGGAATGGGTGAGCGGTGGGATTGTGGGTTTCGAGACTACTTTGGGACAAAAGGCCGAGTGAGAGAGTATCTAAGCAAGCAAATGTGGCTTTTTGCGCCTTCCGCAATGCTCAAACCAAATCCCCCCCCAGCACACCGACGTTATAGCCAAAACGCACATGCAGTAACAATTTGTGGCCTGGTGCCGTTCGTCCAGTACGCGAAAGCTGCTGTGGGGCGGACGGAGGAGTGATGGGTCGTCTAGCTAGCCTCCTCCCTCCACCTTTTTCGGTCCCAAAGCCACCTTGCCCTGCGCCCGCGCTCGCTCCTGTGTGGATGTGGACACGGTTTGAAGATCTTGAGTGATGAGACGCCTTTAAGGCTCGCGTGCGGCGTTTGTCCATCGCTTTGTTTTTGTCGCTCGGCGTGTTGATTTGCTTGGTGCTGCAGCTGCACATGCAGCCGAAGAGGAAGACGAACCGAGCAGTGTATTCTTTCAGGTTGAAAACGGATGAAGCACACGCCAGCACTGTGACCACCGGCTCAATAAAATTTGTGCAGGCAGTTATCTCGGGGCATACGTGTGTACCGGAGCGGTAGTGGTCATTGCGCCGGCGACGCGAACGGAAGAGGCGAGGGTCGGCCGCGAGTAGACAGGCCTTCTGCTACAACACTCTTTCAATAGCAAAACTTGCGAATTCCAAGTGATTTGAATTACTTTTTATCCCTTTTGAAGGCATCTTATACTGCATATATATATTCTGAATTTGACCAGTCATCTTTCCCCCCCGCTCACCCCTATCCGTCCACTTCTACATGGTGCTTTGCGCCGAGGAGGCAGACGGAACATGCTGAAGCAAACCCTGCCTTATCAATCCTTCCACGTCCGCGCGACGCAAGAAATGGTTCGTACCCTTCTCCAAATTGACGGGCCCTTGGTCGGTCATAACTTCGCCGCAGTCTGCCAGCACGCGCACTTCGATGCACATTTCCTTGGGCGGCTGAGGAGGGGGAGGTTGAAGGATGACGGGAAATGAGATTTCTGACAAAGCAACAATGAAATTATTGAAGATTTACGAAAGTAATCGTTTTCTAAATACTTTCCGTCTCCACCTTTTTACGTACGTACCAAGATAGAGCCCGTGAGATCGAGCAAAGGGTAATGGCCCATGTATTCAGACAGGAGCTTGTCGTAAGAGGCAAAGAACTCGGTTTCTTTCGCAGACAGCTTCCGTTGCAGGTGCGTGGGAATCACAGCTCCACCCGTATCCCATCTCAATTCCCGCACCTTGTCTAAGCGATGCTAGTGTGGTGGGGTATGGAAGGGAAGGGCGTAAGGGAGGTACGAGGGGACGGAAAAAAGGGGAGTGGATAACATTATATACAAATGTATGCATCCGCGGTTATTTCTCTTTTTTCTCAATTAAGTAACCATAGCATTTAAAAATGTTGTAACAATAATCGTGCCGCACTGGTTGGCCTTCTTGTACACGAAATTTGCGCGTGTGTCTGCCTGCACTCTGAAACAGAATGATAATGGTTGTTTCTCGTGTGTGTCATTCCCTTCCCAACGGAGAAAACCAGCATATCTTCCGAACACCCAAGTTCATCCAACTATACAAACCCCAACTGTCTCTTACTTCCCACTATCCTCCTTTTGTACCTGCATGTAGGCCAAGAGACAGCGCTTGTTCCGTAGAATGTTTTGCAGGTGCACCGACAACGCCACCAAATACTCAGGGGGCACCTCCGTCTGTGACGATTGGTATGGATATGAATCAAATTATAAGTATACACACTTGAATCGTTCGTGAAGTGGCGGGCCAGAGAAAGAGCTGCCCGCGTTATTACAGGTCAACCCCATCCATCTGGTACGCTCTGCGCCCATACACATTCTTTTGGCATGATCCGGGCGACTGATGAAGGCAGCAGCCGACCTTGTCCATACCCATTTCCCGCCATCATCGCACACTGAGATGTGCCCGGATACATTCTCCATCATATCCCATCGGCATTCACTCACCATTTCCTGCGCCAAGGCTGGTCGGATCTGCGCCATGTGCCCCTGGCATTCCAGCAGGCACCGGCTCACGGCATCCTCGCTGTACAATGGCAACCAGTCACTCCGCTTCAATTCTTGCAAGAGCTCGCGGCCCTTTTGTCCAAAGTTCATGGATCCTTTTGTTTTGTTATAATTTGTTTTGTCGGGAGTGAAGTGGTGCAGGCGCGCGGCGAAGAAGACGAGGGAACAACGAGGCGGGAGGGAGATAACGTTCTGTGGGGTTTGGGACGAGAGAAATGGGCTACAGTAAGTGACGTTCGAGACATGAGGCTAATTTAGCTAGGAAACACCACGAAAGGTGGGCACACACAGAATAAAGGAAGCAGGTGGGAGTCGGAGCGTCGAATTGCGCGAGGAGGGCGGGAGGGTATTTTGGTCAAGCCTTGAATCAGAATTTAAATGATCGAACGTCATGCGCGTTGACGTCTGGCCCTGTGTCGCGCATCCCTCGCCCGCGTTTACCTGCTGCTTGAGACTGTTTCTCAGCGGCGCGGCCCAAAGACCGGTACCATCTTACGGCTTGTCGGCAAGTACGCTGGAAGCAGGTTGGCGGCACGCCAAAGCATGCAAGCGCATCGATGTGTGACTGCCTCTTTCCCAGAGCTGCGTTGAGTCCCTGGCATTCGCCACCCTTGAAAGCTTCGATATTCATGACCGCTCCCCCCATAATACTGTCATTTCAAGGTGCATGTTAATGCCTTCGCATTCATACCCTTGCCTTGGAATGATGCATACTCGCTCTCATGGCAAATACGCATTGCCGCGACAAGCAGCCACTCCTCTCTCACTCCAAAGCGGGCCTCGCTCCCCGTCTTTTTTGCCAAGCCCGAAGTTCGACTGTTTCTTGCGACAAATGCATCTAATTAAAGATGTGGCACGGATGATAGTACTGGTCACTGAGAGTTGTCATCGAACCAGACTATTGAGCCAACGATTGATTTCATACCCCACATACACACGCACAGGGCTTCTCGTCCCCATTGGTCTCCTTCTTCAAGTCCTAGGAGTGCCACGGCGGCTCCGCCCACACAACGGTGTTCGACTAATCTGGCAGATTTCTGTAACGTCGTCTACCTTCACAAGCCTCGTCTCTCTCTCCTCCCTTCCCACCGATCGAGATGGCCCTCGTCGAGGGTTTTTTGCTCAAAAAGTCCTATATTTCCTACCGGGTCCGGTATTTCCAGCTGGAAGGGTCCAATCTGTTGTACAAAGCGTCCAAGGAAGATATGAAGGAAAGGAATTATATGACCTTGACGGGGGAGAGTCAGGTGACAGAGTTCAGGGCGAAACGAGGTGAGTGATTGCTCCTCCTTAACAGACAGGGAGGGACGGAAGGATTAAGAGCGGCGTTGGAGACACGCAAATGCATGATTTAAGCTGCCTTCGTCCAAGCAGCTGGATTTTAAAAAGGGAAGAGACAAACAGACTGAATGTGGACTGAAGATGCATGCCTGCTGATTCACTGGCGAGAAGAATACCGCACCCTTTTCCCACTTCTCTCAGTTCTGCACGTGACAAACAAATCCACAGACACCTCTTCTCTCAAAACCCGTCGAAGCGTACTCACATGTCCGATATAATCGACTCTCCCATTTCCCTTGCCCCGCACCCAGCCTTTCAAGTCACCACAGGGAACAAGACATGGTTCGTCAAGGCCGTCGACGAAGACAAGGAGGAGAATCTGACCAACTGGGTGGCGGCCATCCGCGGGACCATCGCCCGGCTTAAGCAAGAGACGAGCTTACCTCAGGCGTCACAGCTGCCAGAATTTATACACCATTCTGTTGGGGGTCGGGATTTTGTGGTTGATTCGCGGTATACTGATCTCAAGTACGTTATATTTGTTTTTTTTAGAGGGGAGGGACGTGTTGCTGCTTGGGACGCCAATTTCGTGCTATTCATTGTTCTGCTGTGCCGGGGTAAATACCTTCAATTGTGGCCGCAACGAAATGAAGCAGATATATCCAAGTCCCTTATCTTTCCCTCCCTCCCACCCTCCTTCTCATCCTTTCTTTCCTCATTCCCAACCCTTCAGGCATCTCGGCAGTGGAGCCTACGGTATGGTCGTCTCCGCCTTCGACACACAAACTGGCCAAAAAATCGCCATTAAAAGATGCGCCAACCTCTTCGTTGACCCCATTGATGCCCGAAAAATCGGGCGAGAAATTCGGATCATGTCTCAACTCGCCCACCCCAACATCATCAAGATCGTGGATGTCCTACCTCCTCAAACGGCGGATTTCGACGACGTGTACATGGTCGGTGAATTGATGGATGTGGACCTGCACAGAGCGATTTACTATGGCCGGCCCTTGTCAGCGGAGCATGTGCAGTTTTTCCTGTATCAACTTCTGTGTGGAATCAAGTACATTCATTCTGTTGGGATCGTGCATCGGGATTTGAAGGTAGGAATGCCTCTCTCTCCTCCCTTTCTCTTTCCCCGCTATGTGGGTGCACCGAAAAATATTTGATTGCTTCTTTCCTCTTTCCCTCTACTCCCTCCTGCCTCCCTTTAGCCCTCCAACATCCTCGTCAACTCCAACTGTGACCTAAAAATAACCGACTTCGGGCTTGCGCGTCGTATCACGGACCAAACCCGAGACCTGACCGAGTACGTCGTCACCCGGTGGTATCGCGCGCCGGAAGTCATGCTTTCTTCTTGTCAGTACAACAAGAGCGTGGATATTTGGTCGGCCGGGTGTATTTTCGCCGAGATGCTACAACGGAAACCTCTCTTTCCCGGCGATAACTATCGACATGTCCTGCGTTTGATCACCAAGGTGACAGGCTCGGTCTCGGAGGCAGATCTCTGGTTTGTAAGCAATGCGAATGCCAAGGCCTACATGCTCCAGCGTTTGCCTGCGTATCGTAAGATAGACTTTCGCAATCACTTGTCGGGGGCCTCAGCGTCTGCATGCGAGTTGCTCTCCAAGATGCTAGAGTTCAATTTCGTGAATCGAATATCTGTGGATGAGGCGTTAGCACATCCATATTTTGCTGACATTCGGGATCCGACTTGGGAGATTGAGGCGGGGTCAGACGTGTTGGAGTGGGGGGATATCGACACGGTGGAGCCCGCGCGCCTAGCGATGCAGCGGATTATCATGGAGGATGGCGCCAGGTTGAATATAAGGAATGCCGAGGTGCTAAAGGAGATCCAGAGAAAGATCCAGGAGTTGAGTGGGGAGGCGGGGACAACGACGGGGATGAGGGCGGCTTGACGCTGGAGGAAGAAGAGGGAGGAGGAGGAGGAGGAGGAGGAGGAGAAGGAGAAGGAGAAGAACAAGCTTGCTTCCTTGTCAGTGGTGCTGGGAAGGAAAGAAGGCAACAATGACTTGTAAAAATCCATGATAAATATGAAGGTATGAAACGAATGAAAGGCAGGCAAACAAGAGGTAGTGACAAATTGTTGGATAGGAAGAAATGTAATTTGAAATGAGGAGGAGGGAAGATGCGTATGAGATTCACATGATCTTTTGAGAGAAAGGAACCATAGACCCTCATATTTCAGTGAAAGTAATAAGACAGCAAGGTAACGACAAGCGATAATGGCAAGATGCCCTGCCGTGTGAGACATAGAATTCAAACAAAAGGAAGGGATGCACAGTGCGTGCATGTACATAACAAAAGAACAAGTGAACGGTGTGACGAGTTCAAAATAAATTTAACAGGACATGGCTCATCTGCGCCTCCCTCGTGCACATAGAGAATGGGTCTTCGCTTGTTCGTGGTGCTGCATATTCTGCTACGTTTGTGGTGTTGCGGGAGTAGAAATGATAACGGAAGTATGTCAAGGCGAAGGCGATGGGACTGTGCGAAGGCAGAGCCTATAGAGGCATGTGCCTTTTGATGAACCTGTGCCCCATTACCAGCGGCTTAATTCCATAATGCTTCTTCCACATGCGGCATGGCAAGATGATGGTGCTGATACAAGACCAACACGGCGCCCATTGACGTAGCCTGGCCCCGTCCCCTTCAATCAGCTTCATTTGGCTATGAGTGTGTATTTTCTTAGTCAGATAAGTGAAATGAGTGGGATGGAGATGTGCGGGCTTGCCAAGGGTACCACACGTGATGAGAGCTAGAGATAGAGAGGGGCTCGATGCTTGGCCCATAAAAAATAAATTTTGTTTTTTCCGTTTCGCGATTATGATGCCCGTCCCCAATTTGTGCGCCTCGTTTCACTCACCGCACGCCCCACCATCTGATATCCACATCATACACTACACAGCTAAGTTTAGTTCCAGGAGGACGATTAGTGTTGCTTGTCCTGAGAACCATCCGTTCACGCCGCCTCCCCAACCCCTAGTTTCCCAAGACCTACAACATGATCCGCGGCAGTTGGAGACGCGAATGGCGAGGCAGGTCCCTCGTGCTGCTCGTTAGCGTGCTAGCCTTGTCGTTGTGCGTCTGCCCAGCTCGGGCAAGGCGTGAGGTGCGTACCACCTATGTGTGTGGACTAGGGGAAGCATGGGGGTTTGAGCTTGGCCCATGCTTGAAAATTGCTACCATACAAATAACCACACTTATCGAGCGGTGCTCGGGGCCCTTATAACTCAGCCAACGCATCTTTTTGCCTGTTTCTAATGTATGTAGATTGCGCATTCTGCCCACTCACCGCTTCTATCCTTCGCCCTCCCTCCCAATCCACAGTTGGAAGAAGGTGCATCTCCCTCTACCAGCATCACAAATGACCCCACCGTGGCCCCCACCCCGTTGGACACAGGCCGCAATAAAGGCAACGAAACCGCCCAGGCACCGATCTCACCCACCACATTAGGCGGAGGTCATAGTGAAGAGAACGAGACCACCAAAGCATCGGCATCACCCACCCCTTCCCCAGAAGTGGCGCTGACTCCAGACGGACCAACCCCGGCCCCTACATTGAAACCAACTTTTGCCCCCACACCCGCGCCGACACCTGCACCAACCCCTCAACCCCCGGTACAATTCTCAATCGGCTTCAGTCTTACGATCAGTTTTACTCAGCAGCCACCATCGGACCTGTATCCAGCCAACTTTGCGGACCATGCCCAGGCGCAAAACGTGATCAAGGTACGTGTGTGGGAATGAATGAGAGAAAAATGGATTGATTGATCTGAACTCGGTATACATCAATATTCTTGGTTACTTAATCGATCACTGTGTAGTCTCCACCCAATCTCAGCTTTTTTTCTGCATAGCTTGTTCTTTCTCTCAATTACATACGCTTATCACTATACCCATCTTCTGACCCTCTTCCTTCCCCACATGCCCCCCAAAATAGGATGCCCTTTCCCTCGGAGTCACGGTTATTAAACGTGGCGACATTGACAGCGTCCAAGCTGTGCGTCTCCGTAAACTCGATCTCACACTGCGCATTCAGATTACTACCCTCCTCGCCAGCAGCGGCTATTCCGACCCCCTCCAGTTCTATAATGGTTTTGTCCGCCAGCTTTACGCAGCCAAACAAGACGGCACTCTCAATAGATACCTGCAAGCCGCCGCTGTCACCAACGGTGTGTATGCCTTCTCCCAAGCCTATGTGAAGGCATACACGGTGCCCAATCGGTACATGATCAATGGGGAAAGTACTTCTGTGGTCATCCCGGTGGGCGATACGGACGAGAAACAGAAGCAGGGCTTACCTCTAGGCGTGCTAATTCCCTCGGTGCTGGTTACCGTGATGTTATTTATTGCCATGGCCATGTTTGCTAGACAACGAGCGAGAGTGTTTGAGCAGCAATTACAGCAACAGCAGCAGTTGGCGGTGATGGGGTTGGTGTCGATGGATGACAGGGAGGAGGAGGAGGAGGAGGAGGAGGA